>ENA-OSET01000433-OSET01000433.1-sediment-metagenome-genome-assembly--contig:-NODE-433-length-47036-cov-42.393258_pt1 | contig 47036 bp, 50 predicted proteins | sample MGYA00237882_ERZ534229 | MGnify/ENA primary metagenome ERZ534229 (study PRJEB26408, sample SAMN06266212) | sediment metagenome | isolation source: Hudson Canyon methane seep mesocosm | place...
AACCTATACGCCCTTAGCAGGGGCGCGCCTTCAGCCACTCGGCCAGCTCTCCGTTTCAAGCCGACCATTATATCAGGAATAAATTAATTATCTAGTGATAATTGATAATTTATCCTGCATTTGACTGATCTTTTTCTGCTTGGATGCGATCGTAGATTTCTTCACGGTGCACGGATACTTCTTTTGGTGCATCAACGCCAATTCTGACCTGATTACCTTTAACGCCTAAAACATTTACTACAACATCATCACCAATAATTAGTGATTCGCCAACACGTCGTGTAAGTATTAACATGATTTTCTCCTAAACTCGTATTCTGTTCTTTGTTGACGCGAGGGAAAAGAGAAATAAGACTCCTTTCTGGTTAAATAAGGCCTCGTGCCTAAGACACTTCCTGTATATTTTTTGTATCCATTCTAGATGGTGAAATAATAATTTCAATACATATGGGAAAATCCCATTTATGATGAATATTCTAACAGGAAAATTTCCTATTATCGAACTGACATTGGTAAGTTAAACTAAGTCTGGTCAAGATTGAATGCTTTATGAAGCGATCTAACGCCTAGTTCTAGGTATTTCTCATCAACTACCACTGATATTTTAATCTCAGATGTCGAGATCATACTGATATTAATACTGTCATTGGCTAAGGTCTGAAACATAGTATTTGCAATGCCTGCATGTGAACGCATACCAACGCCTACAAGAGAAATTTTTGCAATTTTATCATCACCAGTAACTTCTCTGGCACCTAATTCCTTAGCTGTATTTTCTAAGATAGCCAATGCTGAGTCGTAGTCATTGCGGTGCACAGTGAAAGTGAAGTCCGTAGTAGAGTCTTGTCCGGTATTTTGGATGATCATATCGACTTCAATATTTTCAGCAGCAACTGGACCAAGAATTTGCGATGCTATACCGGGATGATCGGGTACACCTAAAACAGTCAGTTTTGCTTCATCGCGATTAAATGCGATGCCAGAGATAAGTGCTTGTTCCATTTTTGAATCCTCTGCCGTTATAAGTGTGCCGCCGCCTTTGGTAAACGATGACAATACTCGTAATGGCACGTTATATTTACTTGCAAATTCGACACTGCGAATCTGTAAAATCTTTGCTCCTAAGCTGGCCATCTCTAACATTTCTTCAAATGTGATTTGTTCTAGTCGGCGCGCTTCAGGTACTACACGTGGATCGGTAGTGTATACACCATCTACATCAGTATAGATTTGGCATTCTTGTGCTTTGAGTGCGGCGGCAAGTGCAACAGCAGTGGTATCTGAACCACCTCGACCTAATGTCGTGATATTGCCATTTTCATCACAGCCCTGAAAACCTGCAACAACCACGATTTTACCTTTAGCAAGGTCATCGTGAATTTTGTTAGCATCAATTTCCATGATGCGCGCTTTATTATGGGTAGTGTCAGTTAAAATTCTAACTTGGCTGCCTGTATAAGAGGTTGCTTGAATGCCAAGTTGTTCTAAGGCCATAGAGAGCAGGGCAATAGTGACTTGTTCGCCAGTTGATAACAACACATCTAGTTCACGGCCACGAGGACGATCATTAATTTCGTTGGCAAGACCCACTAAACGATTTGTCTCACCACTCATTGCTGAAACAACAACAACTAGATCATGACCGTCTTGTTGATGCTCGACTAACTGCTTGGCAACTTCTTGGATGCGTTCTACAGTACCAACTGAAGTACCACCGTATTTTTGTACAATTAAAGCCATTTTACTTTTCCAACTGTGAGCTTACCCAGTCAGTGACTGAATTTAATGCTACTGATAAATTTTCAGGTTGATTACCGCCACCTTGTGCCATATCTGGGCGACCACCACCTTTACCACCAACCTGTGCAGCAACATGAGCGACCAGATCGCCTGCGCGGATTTTGTTAGTCGCATCTTTGGTTACGCCTGCTATTAGTGTGATTTTGTCGCCATCAATAGCGGATAAAATAATCACTGCAGTACCGAGTTTATTTTTTAGTTGATCAACGGTATCGCGAAGACTTTTACCATCAGCGCCATCAAGTTGTGAAGCTAATACTTTGATGCCTGAAACTTCACTAGCTGAGGAAGCTAAATCACTACCGGCACTGCTAGCCAATTTACTCTTTAATGTGTCGAGCTCTTTTTCAAGTTGACGTGTTCGTTGTACAAGTTGATTGGCTTTTTCTTCAATATTTTCAGGTTTTGCTTTGATTACTGTAGCAGTAGCAAGTAAACGTGAAGCTTGAGAATCGAGAAAATCAAGTGCTGATTCTCCTGTTACAGCCTCGATACGACGTACCCCTGAAGCAATACCTGTTTCTGAAGTGATTTTTAATAAACCAATATCACCGGTGCGGTTGGCATGAGTTCCACCACATAACTCGGTGGAGAAGTCGCCCATGCGTAAGACACGTACTTGTTCATCATATTTTTCACCAAATAAAGCCATGGCACCGCTTTGTTTGGCCTCATCGAGCTCCATCAACTTGGTTTCAATTTCGTGGTTTGAACGAATCTGCTGATTCACTAAACGTTCGATTTCTTTTAATTGTTGGCCATTAACGGGCTCGAAATGTGAAAAGTCAAAACGTAAGCGTTGTGCATTTACCAGTGAACCTTTTTGACCAACATGGTCACCTAAAATCTGTTGCAACGCTGCATGCAATAAATGCGTTGCTGAGTGATTTAACGCTGTTGATTGGCGATTACTGTCATCAATATGAGCGGTAACTGCATCGCCCACCTTAAACTGGCCATTTTGGCAGTTACCAATGTGGGTAAAGGCTTTACCTTGTTTATTAGTATCGGTGACATTAAAGCTAGCAGTTGCTGTAGAAATTTGGCCGATATCACCAGCTTGACCACCAGACTCTGCGTAAAAGGCAGATTTATCTAGAACGATGATGCCTTGTTGGTCTGCAGTTAATTGTCCAACGGCTTCACCATCAACTAATATATTGCTGATGATGGCTTGATTGTGATTGCTGTCATAACCACAAAATGTTGTTTCTGTATCTATAGTGATTGTTTCTGATAAACCACCAGAAAATTGGCTAGCAGAACGGGCTCGAGTGCGTTGCGCTTCCATAGCGCGTTCAAAACCAGCAATATCAATAGTTAAATTTCTTTCACGAGCAATATCTGCGGTAAGATCGATAGGGAAGCCATAAGTGTCATACAGTAAAAACACTGTCTCGCCAGGAATCTCTTTATCAGCTATCTCACTAATTGCATGATCAAGAATTTTTAAACCATTATCTAAAGTATCAGCAAAGCGAACTTCTTCTTGTTTTAAAGCGCGTTCAACAATGGCTTGTGCTTTTGGTAACTCAGGGAATGCTTCACCCATTTCAGCAACCAGTGGCGCGACTAACTTGTGGAAAAACTCATCTTTCAGTCCTAGCTTATGACCATGACGAATCGCTCTACGAATAATACGTCGTAATACATAACCACGACCTTCATTAGAAGGTTGAACACCATCGGTGATCATAAATGCACATGAGCGGATATGATCAGCAATGACGCGTAATGAGGTATGCGATGCGTCTTTAGTACCGGATAAGGCTTGAATCGAACCAATTAAACGTTGGAATAAATCAATGTCATAGTTGTTATGTACATCTTGTAATACCGCGGCTAAACGTTCTAAGCCCATTCCGGTGTCAACGGATGGTTTAGGTAACGGTGTTAACGTGCCTTTATTATCCCGGTTAAACTGCATGAACACTAAATTCCAGATTTCGATGTAACGATCGCCATCTTCTTCTGGAGTTCCAGGTGGGCCACCGGCAACATCTTCACCATGGTCATAGAAAATTTCTGAACATGGTCCACATGGGCCAGTATCGCCCATAGACCAGAAGTTATCTTTTGCACCAATTCGAGATAAACGGGCAGGGTCAATCCCCATTTCGTTTAGCCAAATATCCGCGGCTTCATCATCTTCTTCAAAAACAGTGATCCACAGCTTTTCTGGAGGCAAGGCAAGGGTATCTGTCAAAAATTCCCAGGCATATTGAATTGCTTCACGCTTGAAGTAGTCACCAAAACTAAAGTTACCCAACATTTCGAAAAAGGTATGGTGACGAGCGGTATAACCAACATTTTCCAAGTCATTATGTTTACCGCCGGCGCGGACACAACGTTGTGAGCTTACGGCTTTAGTATACTTTCGCTGCTCTTGACCTAGAAACAGTTCCTTAAATTGAACCATACCTGCATTGGTAAATAGCAAAGTTGGATCATTAGCTGGAACTAATGGGCTGCTGGCTACAACTTGATGACCTTTTTGTTGAAAAAAGTCTAAGAACAGTTGTCGAATATCGGCGCTAGTTTTCATCGTGTTTAGTATTAAAACTTTCAGTTATTTGTTCATGAGTAAAACCTCGATACTCCATAAATCGTTGTTGCTTAGCACGATCTTTTGGGGTAGCAGGGCTTTGCTCGCCAAAACGCTTGTAACGAGCCAAAATGGCAAGTTCAAACCAGTTAATTTCTGCTTCATTAAGTGCATCACTAATAATATCTGTAGACACACCTCTTTCCTTTAATTCTAACGTAATCTTTCTATATCCAAAGCCACGTTGTGAACGGTAACGTAAGTAATTTTCAGTAAAACGTTGGTCACTTTGTAAATCAGCTTCCGTCAACGCTGAAATAGCAATTTCAATTTCGTCGGTATCGAAATCTTTTTTTAATTTTTGTACTAACTCTTTAACACTATGTTCTCGTCGAGCGAGCAAATTCATTGCTCGCTCGTTAAGAGAATATTTGCTCAAGCTTTAACTGCTTCTTTTTTGTCTACAGCTTTTTCTGGTGCAGCTTGTGGTAACAGTGCGGCACGAATTTTTGCTTCGATTTCGGCTGCAATTTCAGTATTTTCTTTTAGGTAGTTACGAACATTATCTTTACCTTGACCAATACGTGTACCGTTATAGCTGTACCAAGCGCCTGACTTTTCAACGATATCCTGTTTAACACCAAGATCAATCAATTCACCTTCACGTGAAATACCTTGGCCATAAAGAATGTCGAATTCAACTTGTTTGAATGGTGGTGCAACTTTATTCTTAACCACTTTGACGCGGGTTTCATTACCCTTAATTTCGTCACCTTTCTTGATTGCACCAATGCGACGAATATCTAAACGAACAGAAGCGTAGAATTTAAGGGCATTCCCACCCGTTGTTGTTTCTGGGCTACCAAACATAACACCAATTTTCATACGTATTTGGTTGATAAAAATTACCAACGTATTAGAACGTTTAATATTGGCTGTTAGTTTACGTAACGCTTGTGACATCAAGCGAGCTTGTAAGCCCATGTGACTGTCACCCATATCACCTTCGATTTCAGCTTTAGGTGTTAATGCGGCAACTGAGTCAACGACTACGACATCAACAGCACCAGAGCGAACTAACATATCGGTAATTTCTAATGCTTGTTCACCAGTATCTGGTTGTGAAACTAGCAAGTCATCAATATTAACGCCAAGTTTTTGAGCATAAAGCGGATCTAATGCATGCTCGGCATCAACAAAAGCTGCAGTGCCGCCCATTTTTTGCATCTCGGCGATAGCATGTAAAGTTAATGTTGTTTTACCTGATGATTCTGGTCCATAGATCTCAACGACACGACCACGAGGTAAACCACCTATGCCCAAAGCAACATCAAGACCGATAGAACCGGTCGACACAGCTTCAATATCGCGTGCAGCAGCTGAATCACCTAAACGCATTACCGCGCCTTTACCAAATTGCTTTTCAATTTGACCGAGTGCTGCGCCTAACGCTTGCTTTTTATTGTCGTCCATTGTGTTAGCCCTTGAACATGGTGTTAAAAAGAGGTGATTATCCCATAGATCAGTACATCAGTCTCTAGCGTTTTTAATGATTCCTTTTAGTGCGGTAACTACAGCTTGATAACGGATTTGTTCTCTATCCCCATTTAGCTGTAAACAAACGGTTTGCGGTCTACTATTTTTGAGACACCAGGCTATCCAGACTGTACCCACTGGCTTTTCAATGCTGCCACCATCTGGACCTGCAACTCCTGTAATAGCTACACTAATATTTGCTTGCGAACGAGTTAAGGCTCCAGATGCCATCTCAACGGCTGATTGCTCACTTACTGCACCATAGTGCTCCAGTGTTCCTAAGGAAACATCTAGTAAGTCATGTTTAGATTGATTACTGTAAGTAACGAAACCACGCTCAAACCATGCAGAACTGCCGGCTAGATCTGTGCAACATTTAGCTAACCAGCCACCTGTACAAGATTCTGCAGTGGCTAAAAGCCAATTTTTATCTAGTAGTGCTTGGGCAGCTTGTTGAGTTAGATCTAAGAGTTTATTTTGACTATTATCGATTGTCATTTATATCGTCACCCGGTATATATTGCGTTATGTTGTATGAATGGTAAGGAGTTAAGACTATATGCCACCTTTTAAATGTTTGCAGGCACCTCGTGCATATTGAACTGATATCTGTTGCAGTGTAATTCTTTAAAACTCAATCAACGGTATAAGCTAAACTATGCCGATGGTAAAAAAAACGACTTCTAAACATACGCCGATGATGCAGCAATACATGCGTATCAAGGCTGAGCATCCTGACTATTTATTGTTTTATCGTATGGGCGATTTTTATGAGATGTTCTTTGATGATGCTCAAAAAGCAGCTGAATTATTGGATATTACCTTAACCGCTCGTGGTAATAGCAATGGCGCACCCATTCCGATGGCGGGCATTCCTTATCATGCTGCTGATTCGTATTTAGCACGATTAATCAAGATCGGTGAGTCTGTCGCGATTTGTGAACAGATTGGCGACCCTGCGACCAGTAAAGGTCCAGTTGAGCGCCAAGTGGTGAGGGTATTAACACCTGGCACCTTAACTGAAGAATCATTATTAGATAGTCGTAATGAGAACTTATTAAGCAGTGTCTACCATTTAAAAGGTCGTTATGGTTTAGCTTCAGCTGAGTTAAGTAGTGGCCGATTTACTGTCAGTGAACATGATTCATTAGATGAAGTGCTGTCAGAGTTGGCGCGGTTACAGTCAGCAGAGATTTTACTTGATGAAGATGAATTAGATAACTTTGCCGAGTTTGGTAAACAGATCAGATCGATGCCGCAATGGCATTTTGATGTTGATTTGGCTAAGCGACGTTTATGTGACCATTTTAATACGACAGATTTAAATGGTTTTGGCTGTGAAGGTTTAGACTTGGCGATAACAGCGGCAGGTTGTTTATTGAATTACGCCAAAGAAACACATCGAACATCACTGCCACACTTGCGAAAGTTAACATTAGAACAAACAGATGACAGCATTCGTCTTGATCCGCAGTCACGTCGTAACTTAGAACTTGAGCACAATATTTCCGGTGGTCGTGAGCATACTGTTTTAGCTGTATTAGATAAAACAGCAACGCCTATGGGCGGCCGGTTATTACGTCGTTGGTTATTAAGACCGATTCGAGATCGCCATGAATTAGGCCAACGCCAATCAGCTATACAGAACTTGATTTCAAAACAGCAAGTTGAAGAGCTGCAACAGATATTTCGTAAGTTGGGCGATATCGAAAGAACCTTGACTAGAATTGCTTTAAGAACAGCACGGCCACGTGATTTTGCACAATTACGTAATACTTTGGCGGTACTGCCAGATTTACATCAATTATTAGCTGTTTTTGATGATTCACGTTTACAAAAAATAGATAGAGAATTAGGTCAATTTCCGGAACTAGCTGAACTACTCCAGTCAGCGCTGATAGCTGAACCACCGGTGCTGATTCGTGATGGTGGCGTGATTGCTCAAGGTTACAATGAAGAGTTGGATGAGTTACGTAATATTCATAGCACCGCCAATCAATTTTTAATTGATTTGGAACAACGTGAACGTGAACGTACCGGTATATCTACTCTGAAAGTAGGCTATAACCGAGTTCATGGCTATTACATCGAATTTAGTCGTGCTCATCATATTGAACTGCCTATAGAATACGTACGTAGGCAAACCTTAAAAAATGCTGAACGGTTTATTACGCCTGAGCTTAAGCAGTTTGAAGAGCAGGTACTTTCAGCTAATGAACATGCCTTAGCACTGGAAAAGCGTTTGTATGAAGAACTGTTTGATAAATTAATGCCTGATTTACCGGCACTTGAGTTATCGGCCAGTGCCTTAGCTGAATTAGACGTATTAACTAATCTTGCTGAACGCGCCGATAGCTTAGATTATGTTGCACCAGAACTCACCGAGCGTGAAGGTATTCACATTGAAGCTGGACGTCATCCAGTGGTCGAAGCATCAATGGATAAACCGTTTTATCCGAATGATTTATTGATGTCAGACCAGCAACGCATGTTGGTGGTAACTGGACCTAATATGGGCGGTAAATCGACCTATATGCGGCAAGTGGCATTGATAGTACTGCTCGCTCATATTGGTAGTTTTGTTCCGGCAACAAAAGCGGTTATTGGTCCTATAGATCAAATTTTCACTCGTATAGGTGCATCTGATGATTTGGCGTCAGGTCGTTCGACTTTTATGGTGGAAATGAACGAAGCGGCAAATATCTTAAATAATGCAACACCTCAGAGCGTGGTATTAATGGATGAAATTGGTCGGGGCACGAGTACTTTTGATGGTCTGGCTTTGGCGTGGGCCTGCGCGGAGAAATTAATTCGTGATATTGGTGCTTATACCTTATTTGCCACTCATTATTTTGAATTAACCCAATTGGCCGACAATTATGAACGGGCTAAAAATGTTCATTTAGATGCGGTTGAACATGGTGACAAAATTGTATTTTTACATCAGGTGAAAGAGGGGGCAGCCAATCAGAGTTATGGCCTGCATGTCGCTCAATTAGCTGGAGTACCGGACGATGTCATCGTTACTGCTAAAGCGAAGTTAAAACAACTAGAATCGATGCAGCAGTCGGTTGCAAAAACAGATGACCAACAAGCAGACTTGTTTAAGTCGACTGTTTCTATATCACCAAGCGCTGTGGAAGTAGCTCTAAGCCAACTAGACCCAGACAATATGAGTCCGAAGCAGGCTTTAGAGCAACTCTATCAATTAACGAGCTTGTTAAAAACAAGTCAACACTAGTTGGTATATTTAGCGGGTTCTTTAAAGCTCATTAAATTATTTGTTAATGGTGGCATTTGCACATGAAACCCTTGGGATTCAAGGTTTTTCATCACCGTATTAACGTCTTCACGAGCCAGAGGACGGTCTGCGGATAATTCTAGTTCCATAACAAAAACAGGCTCTGTACCCATTGAGTCATAGAGAGACTGAGGGACTTCAGAGAAGTCGTCTTTCTTAGATAGGTAGAGGTAAAGTTCGTCTTTTTTGCGACTTTTGTAGATATAACTATTCATGATTTATTCTGAAAATATAAGGTTATTGTATTTTAGCACTGTGCCACTTTATTCGAAAATTTAAACGGTTTACTCGTTTTGATTGTTCGAGTTGGTTTGTTGACTAGCTGCACAGCTAGTGAAATATAAATATTTAGCCATGCAGCACTTTTCTGACTCAGGTTCTAATCGACAGCAATGATTTCATAGCTATGGGTGATCTCTGCAGTTTTTCCTAACATTAAAGATGCGGAACAATACTTTTCTGTTGAAAGCGATACGGCACGTTTAACATGCGCTTCTTTTAAGTCTTTTCCGGTCACTTTATAGTGCACATTTATTTTGGTAAAAACCTTAGGTATTTCGTCACTACGTTCGCTGTCAATTTCAACAACACAGTCATTAATATCTTGGCGTGATTTTTTTAACATGGTGATGACATCAAATGAGGTACAGCCACCTAAGCCTAATAACAATAGTTCCATAGGACGCATACCGGTGCCATGACCACCTGCATCTTCAGGTCCGTCCATTACAATAGTGTGGCCTGTTCCTGACTCACCCAGAAACATCACATCCTCAACCCATTTCACCCGTGCTTTCATGATAAATTTAGCCTAAATTTGAAAAATAATGCTAATTTTGCCATATTCAGAACTAGTCGGCAGATTTATAGTGCATAATCTACTAAGCCAAAGCAGAGTTTTTTAGGGAAATTGATGGATTATATAAAATATAAAGAGATAGAGCAGGGATTGGTAGATTTTTTTCATTGCTGCCACAGTAAGCTTTATCCAGCTAAAACAACCATCATTAGGCCTGGAGCGCCCGCGGATACTTTGTATTATATTCGCGAGGGCTCGGTCACTATCAGTATGGAAAATGAAGAAGGTGAAGAGTTAATCATTGCTTACCTAAACCAAGGTGATTTTCTTGGTGAAATAGGCTTATTCACCGATGTCGGTGATCGCAGCGTCACTATCCGTACTCGTAGTGAATGTCGTACTGAAGAAATTACTTATGCTCAAATTCGGGCGTTAGCGAATACCAAATTAAAAGTCTGTTACCCAGTTTTAATACAAATCTTAGCCGAACAAATGGCCAAACGGGTATTGGCTTCTAACCGTAAAGCCAGTGACTTGGCATTTTTAGATGTAGCTGGAAGAGTAGAGGCAGCCCTACAAGAACTGTCTATACAACCCGATGCATTAAAACATCCAGAAGGTATGCAGATTAAAGTCACCCGCCAAGAAATTAGTCGAATGGTTGGCTGTTCTCGTGAGATGGCTGGTCGAGTATTAAAATCGTTGCAAGATGCCGGTATTTTATGGGCACACGGCAAAACAATGATTGTCTACGATGACGAGCATCGAGAAAATAATTAATTAAATAATTTGTCTAGTTGCGCGCCAGGATTTTCTGCGCGCATGAATGCTTCACCGACTAAGAAACCATTCACTTTATTGTCACGCATTAATTTAACGTCAGACGGGGTATGAATGCCACTTTCGGTGATCACTGTATGACTATCTGGAATACGTGCTAATAGCTCTAAAGTCGTCTCTAAACGGGTTTCAAACGTACTTAAGTTACGGTTGTTGATGCCAATTAACGGTAAGTTTAAGAATAATGCACGTTCAAGTTCAGCTAAGTCATGCACTTCAACTAATACATCCATACCCAATTGAATGGCTAGATCAGATAGTTCAATTAACTGTTCATCATTGAGCGCTGACACAATTAACAAAATACAATCGGCAGCAATAGCTCTAGCTTCATATACTTGGTAAGGATCGATAATAAAATCTTTACGAATGACCGGTAAAGAACAAGCTTCACGCGCTTCTTTTAAAAACACTTCGTGGCCTTGGAAAAAGTCTTTATCGGTTAATACTGATAAACAAGCTGCTCCATGCTGTTCATAGCTTTTTGCTATATCTGCCGGCACAAAGTTTTCACGCAACAAGCCTTTGCTAGGTGATGCTTTTTTAATTTCGGCGATGACAGCGGCTTTACCGCTATTAATTTTAGCTTCAATAGCCTCAACAAAACCACGCGCAGGATCAGCAATTTCAGCCAATTCATTCATTTGCTGAATAGTAACTGCTTTAGAACGTTCTTCTATTTCTTCAACTTTACGTTGGATTATTTTTTTAAGAATGTCAGGTGTATCAGTCATAATTTGCTCTTGTTTTTATGCGTTAGTGGCAGTAACAAAGTCAGTAAGTTTTTGTTGGGCCTGTCCATTATCAATATTTTGTTGGGCGAGGCTGATGCCTGCTGCGAGTGAGTCTGTAATGTCTGCAGCATAGATAGCGGCGCCAGCGTTTAAACACACTATGTCACGTGCCGCGCCTTTAGTGCCGGCAAATACAGATTCAATGATAGCTAAGCTTTGTTTGGCATCAGCTACAGCGAGACTATCAATGTTGCTACGGGCTAGACCAAAGTCTTCTGGTTGCACGGTATAAGTCGTGATCGTGCCATTATTTAATTCAGCAACATAGCTTTCACTACCGATACTGATTTCATCTAAGCCATCTTGAGCATGCACTACCAATACATGTTTACTGCCGAGTTCTTTTAGTACTTCAGCCATTGGTTCAACCCATTTCTTATCAAAGACACCTAACACTTGGTGTTTAGCTCTAGCAGGGTTAGTTAATGGCCCGAGTAGGTTAAATATAGTACGCACAGCCATATCACGGCGTGGGCCGATGGCATGTTTCATTGCACCATGATGTTTTTGTGCAAACATAAAGCCAACGCCAACGGTTTCGATGCATTTTTTCACTTGCTCAGCAGAAATATCTAAATTGACACCTGCAGCTTCTAAAACATCAGCACTACCAGAACTACTGCTAATTGAGCGATTACCGTGCTTAGCGACAGTTGCACCGGCAGCAGCAACTACAAAAGCACTGGCGGTTGAAACATTAAAGGTGCTGGCACCATCGCCACCAGTGCCGCAAGTATCGACAATATGAGCGCCATTAATTTCAACAGGAGTGGCTAATTCACGCATGACTTTAGCGGCAGCTGCAATTTCAGCAACCGTTTCACCTTTCATCTGTAAGCCAACTAAAAAACCACCAATTTGAGCGGGTGTAGCATCACCAGTCATGATCGTTGTCATTACTGCGTGCATATCATCACTACTAAGATCATTTCTTTGAATGACGGTTTTAATTGCTGTTTGCAAATCCATATCGAGTCTCGTGTCAGTTATCGATCAAGAAAGTTTTTTAATAACTCGTGACCTTGTTCAGTCAGAATTGATTCGGGGTGAAATTGCACGCCTTCAATCGGTAGGGTTTTATGTTGAATACCCATAATCTCATCCAACTTACCGTCTTCGGTTTGAGTCCAAGCGGTAATGTCGAAGCAATCTGGAATAGTGTCTTTGTTAATGACTAAAGAGTGATAACGAGTTGCAGTAACCGGATTGTTTAAACCACTAAACGTACTGGTGTTTTTATGGTGTACCGGTGATGTTTTACCATGCATTATTTCACTGGCATGAACAATTTCACCACCAAAAGCTTGGCCAATAGATTGATGACCAAGGCAGACACCCAAAATCGGTTTCTTACCTGCAAAATGTTTGATTACTGCTAATGAAATTCCAGCTTCATTTGGCGTACATGGGCCGGGAGAAATCACAATTTTGTCAGGATTTAAAGCTTCAATTTCTTCAATGGTAATTTTGTCGTTTCTATAGACGCGAACATCCGCACCTAACTCACCAAAGTATTGCACTAGGTTGTAGGTAAAAGAGTCGTAGTTGTCGATCATTAATAACATAGGTTGTCCAATGCTACGTGTCTAGCATATGTTTAGGTGTTTCTAATCCAGCTTCAGCCATGGCTACAGCGCTAAATACAGCGCGAGCTTTATTCATGGTTTCTTGCCATTCCATTTCAGGTACAGAGTCATAGACAATGCCTGCGCCGGCTTGAATATGCAGAGTATTATCTTTAATAACAGCAGTACGGATTGCAATTGCTGTATCCATATTACCTGACCATGATAGGTAACCGACTGCGCCAGCATAGACACCACGTTTTACGGGCTCAAGCTCATCGATAATTTCCATGGCTCTAACTTTTGCTGCGCCACTGACTGTGCCAGCAGGGAAGGTGGCACGTAAGGCATCAATTGCCGTCATGTTTGGCAGAACTTTGCCAGTGACATTAGAAACGATATGCATAACATGTGAATAGCGTTCAATCACCATTTTATCCGTTAAATCGACCGTACCTACTTGGCAAACGCGACCAGCATCGTTGCGACCCAAATCAATCAGCATCAAATGTTCGGCTAACTCTTTAGGATCGGCTAATAAATCTTGTTCGAATTTTTTATCTTGTTCTTCATCGACCCCACGAGGCCGAGTACCGGCAATAGGTCTTACCGTGACTTCATCATCTTCCATGCGTACCAAAATTTCAGGCGATGAACCGACAATATGAAAATCTTCCAAGTTCAGATAATACATATATGGAGAAGGATTAAGCGTACGCAAGGCACGGTATAAATCCATCGACGATGCAGAAAAAGGTATCGATAAGCGTTGCGAGAGGACGACTTGCATAATATCGCCATCAGTAATGTACTGTTTGGCTTTTTCTACCGCATCAATATAACCATCATGAGTGAAATCAGAAACAAAATCTTCTTCTGAAACTTGATTACGGGTTGTTGATGAGTTGAATTTGGGCGTCGCATCGCGCAATTGTTGCGTGAGCTGATCTAAGCGTTGTTCAGCTTGCTGGTAGGCATTGTCAGTGGCTGGGTCAGCATGCACAATCAGAAACAGACGACCGCTCAAGTTATCAAACACCACTAACTCATCCGATACCATTAATAAGATATCGGGACAGTTAAGTGGATCAGGGTTTGGACTCACGCCTAAGCGAGGCTCTACATAACGAACCGTGTCATAGCCAAAGTAACCAACTAAGCCACCATTAAATTTGGGTAAACCAGCTACTTCTGGAACGTTATAACGTTGCTTAAAGTCTTCTACCCAAGTGAGTGGATCGCTGGCCTGACATGTTTCAGTGACATCGCCTTTAAAGCGTACTTCAACATCGTGGTCATGAATACGTACGATCGTGTCACATGGCAGGCCAATAATTGAATAACGGCCCCATTTCTCTCCGCCATGCACTGATTCAAATAAATAAGAATAAGGTGCATCGGCCAGTTTTAAATAGGTGCTTAAAGGCGTATCTAAATCCGCGAGTACTTCTCGTGCAAGCGGTATACGGTTATAACCTTGCTGGGCAAGTTGTTCGAAATCTGCTTGTTTCATTTGACTGGTTCTAAAATAAGCCTTCTAACTCTGCAAATGAATCGATGACAACATCAGGGTTTGCAGTACGAATATCAACGCCATGATTATAACCATAACTCATGCAAACAATGTTGAAACCTGCAGCACGTGATGCTTTGACATCACTGATTGAATCACCAAGCATCATGGCTTTTTCTGGAGAAATACCAAAAAAATCAGCACCATGCAGCAAAGGAGCTGGATCAGGTTTTTTTAATGGCAAAGTATCGCCACTGATCACAATTTCAAAATAATCAAAAATGCCTAAGTCTTTTAAGATAGGTAGCGTGAATTGTTCATCTTTATTAGTAACACACCCGATACGGATGCCTTGGTCTTTCAACCACTGCAAACCTTGCTTAACGTTCGGATAAAGTTGACTACGTTTACTGGCATTATCTGCATACAGTGCCATAAAGATAGGTGATGCTTTTGCAAATAAAGCATCACTGGGATGACCATCAAGTTGATCGATTAAAGCACGTTCAATTAAACGAGGTACGCCATTGCCTACCCAATTTCTGACTTTATCTTCACCACGAACAGGCATATCCAATGCCTTCATCGTTTCATCAACGCACCATGCCAAGTCCGGCACGCTATCAACTAGCGTGCCGTCAAGGTCAATCAATATCATTTCTGGTTTTTGCAAAGCCATCTGTTTAGATATTAGCTTTTGCTAATTCTGCACGTAATGCTGCAATGATAGTGTCGTATGTGTTTGCGTCATCAGCATTTTTTGCACCGAATACAGCTGAACCAGCAACAAATGTGCGGGCACCGGCTTCTGCGATTTCACGGATGTTTTTAACGTTAACACCGCCATCGATTTCTAAATCGATGTCATAGCCACTAGCGTCAATCATTTTGCGAGCTTCTTGTAATTTATCCAATGTGTGAGGGATAAATGATTGGCCACCAAAACCAGGGTTAACAGACATTAATAAAATGCGGTCAACTTTATCTAATACATGCTCAGCTAAAGACAATGGTGTAGCAGGGTTAAATACTAAGCCTGTTTTACAGCCTTCGTTTTGGATTAATTGTAGGCTACGGTCAATGTGCTCAGAAGCTTCCGGGTGGAAAGTAATGAAGCTTGCGCCAGCTTTAGCAAAATCAGGAATAACGCGATCAACGGGTTTAACCATTAAATGCACATCAATTTCATGTGTTACGCCGTGTTTACGTAATGCGTCACAAACTAGTGGACCAATCGTCAAGTTAGGTACGTAGTGGTTGTCCATTACGTCAAAGTGAACAATATCAGCACCAGATGCTAAAACATTGTCAACTTCTTCACCTAAACGAGCAAAGTCAGCAGAAAGGATGGATGGAGCAATTTTAAATTCAGCCATGTTAGTTACTCTGTAAGTTAAATTAGTTTATCTTTGATCAAAGCGGCATACTTTACCGTATGTGATTGCTTTTTTCAGCTTTTGCTATTTATCAAGGCTGATTATACTGGAGCCTGACTCATTAAAAAGCACGATAAACAATGATTTTCCCCAAACCTATAAAAACCGTTTGCTTACTCACTTCTTTCTTATTGTTTTCTACGTCTGCCGTCGTCGCAGCTGAGGGAGATGAGCTAGCAGGAATAGATGGTGAGACCGCTGCTGAATCCACGCCTACAGCAGCGAACCAACACACCATGATGCGAGAAAATAATGATGTTGATGGTTATCAACCATTAACGATCGCGACTCAAGTTATCGAAGCCAGCTATTTAGAAGAAACACTCGGTGATAACTACGGCATTATTGTTTTCTTACACGATCGCGGAGACAAGTTTGAAAACCAAGTGACCACTCCATTGCGACATAACTTACTAGATTATGGCTGGTCGACAATGAGCATCGCCCTTAATTATCCTTATGAACCAAATCTATATTTATATGATGCCAAAGAAGTTGCAAGACAAGCTGCAGCAGATAAAACGGTAAATGAAGCTATTGAAGCCGAAAATGCGCCGGAAAAAGAAGCGGCTTGGGATGATGAGCCTGAAGAAGAAATTGAAGAGTTAGAAGAGCTCGAAGAAGAGATACCTGAACCGAAAGAAGAGGTTTTGCCTCCTATAGAAAATAGTGAACGCTTAGAGGCTGTACTTGAGTTTCTTGTAGAAAAAGAAGCCGAGAAAATTATTTTTGTCGCTCATGGTGCCGGCGGCAACTTAGCTGTTGAATTATTAGAGACAATTCAAACACCGATTGATGCATTGATTTTAGTGAATACCGCTGCATTAGAAACAGATGAAGTGTGGGAGACATTTGCCTTCCCTATATTAGATCTCTACGGAAGCAATGATGACGCTGTGGTAAAAAAAGCCGTTAAGCACCGTAAGAAAATCATGAAAATTGCTCAAAGTTCAAATTATCAAATACGAGAAGTGAAGGGTGCTGACCATGTATTTTATGGCATGCAAGATCAATTAACATCGGTGATTCGTAGTTGGTTAAATAAGCGGTTTATTGAGCAGGAAGAAGAGTAAGTTATGCGTTTGTATTATGGCGGTTTGGTTGTGCATCAATCACAGTCTGATGACGGTGTAATTGAAGTTGTTGACTTAGGAGATACTCGTTCCTTACATTTTGGCTCACACCCGCGCCAAAGCAGTATGTCGTTAGTTACACCTCATACCTTAGAGTTATCTTATACCCAGTCGATGATGGCCTGCTTATTACTCAACCCTGCACCAGAGCGCGTTTTGGTGGTTGGATTAGGCGGCGGCTCGCTGGTTAAATTTATTTTGCATCACTTTCCAAACTGTCAGGTGGATGTAGTGGAGTACCGGGAAGATGTAGTTAAAGTCGCTCATGGCTATTTTAAAGTACCTAGCGATGATCCTCGTCTTAATATTCATGTCGGTGATGGCTATTTGTTTGCACAAGAGCGTTTTTATCAGTCAGATGCCAGTTATGACTTATTATTAGTCGATGCCTATGATCATGTTGGAATGTCCGCCAGTGTTGGCGTACAGGCGTTCTTTGATGCCTGCGCAGGAATCTTATCGGCAGATGGCGTGATGAGTGTCAATCTATGGGGCAGTGACAATGCATTGTTTGGTCAAACAATGTCACGTATTAATCAAAGTTTTGAAGGTCGAACGATGATTTTACCGGTCGAAAATAAAGGTAATGTCATTGGCTTAGCAATGCACCGGACAGTGACTAATGCGGCCTTGAAAAAATTAAAACCAAAAGTAGAAATCTTAGAGCAGACATTTAACATTAACTTGCCAAGAGCATTACATGATTTAATTCGTCAAAATCGCTCTTTAATTAGCCGCTTATTTATTTAATGAAACCTTTCAATATGCAAACTACGACAAATCTAATTGCTGCATTGTGTCTGTCGTTATCTAGTTTCTCATTAGTGCTGGCCAGTGATGATATCGAGTTGGTTATTGACCATTCAGACCATGCATTAATAGTTAAAAAAAATGGTTCGACCTTACGTACCTTTAAAGTAGCCTTGGGTAGTGGTGGTAAAAAAGCCAAGTTGCAAGAAGGTGATCACAAAACCCCAAAAGGCACATATAAAATCAGCAAGATTCGTGATAGCAGTCGCTTCCATATGTTTTTGCAATTGAACTACCCCAATATGAAAGATGCCGGTCGAGCGTTAAAAAATCGAGTTATTACCCGTAAACAGTATCAAGCGATATTAGATGCCCATAGTTATGGTCACTTGCCGCCACAAAATACCGCATTAGGCGGTGCTATCGGTATTCACGGTATTGGCCACGAAACTAAAAATAAGCTTGAAATTCATCAGATTGCTGATTGGACACAAGGGTGCATAGCACTGCGAAATAACGAAGTAGAGGAGTTAACTCGTTATATCAATGTCGGTACTCGTGTCAGTATCATCGATTAAAAACCTATTGTTTTTGTCGGATATTGTTGTAATTTGATAGAATAGTTTGTTGAAATAATCGTGCTAGCCACACAGAGGTTCCATGCAAGCCGCTCCAGATCTATTCTCCTACCGCAAATTTTGGGCTCACCGCTTTGGTGCTGCGCCTGAATTACCTATGTCTCGTGAAGAAATGGACGACCTTGGCTGGGATTCCTGTGACATTATTCTCGTTACCGGTGATGCCTATATTGATCACCCAAGTTTTGGTATGGCCTTAATTGGTCGACTACTAGAATCGCAAGGTTTTCGTGTCGGCATTATTTCACAGCCAGACTGGAACAGTGCTGAGGACTTTAAACAATTAGGTCAACCTAATCTGTTTTTTGGTGTGACCGGCGGCAATATGGATTCAATGGTTAACCGTTATACCTCTGATCGTCGCATCCGTTCCAATGATGCATACACAGCCGGTGGCGAAGGTGGAAAGCGGCCCGATCGTTGTGTGGTGGCCTATAGCCAACGTTGCCGAGAAGCATTCAAAGGCGTGCCCATCATTATTGGCGGTATAGAAGCCAGTCTTCGACGTATTGCCCATTTTGATTATTGGTCAGAAAAAGTCCGTCGTTCAGTCATTATGGATGCTAAAGCTGACTTATTAGTTTATGGCAATGGCGAACGCCAAGTAGTAGAAATCGCTCATCGGTTAGCCGCCAATGAGTCTGTTAAAGAATTAACTGACATACGTGGTACTGCATTCATCACTAAACACGGTCAACGAGAAGGTTGGTGGGAAAAAGACTCGACCAGCGTTGATACCCCAGGCAAGATTAATCCGCCTATAGACCCTTATCAAATGCAGACTGAGGAGTCTTGTGAAACAGAAAAGGCCAAAACAGAAGCAGAGAAATCTGAAACGGCTGGCACAAACGTTATTCGCTTCCATAAGGTCATGCCAAAAGATTCATCAAAAAGTGTGATTAGATTGCCGGCCTATGGTGAGGTGAAAACCGATTCTGTTCTCTATGCTCATACCTCGCGTATTTTGCATTTAGAGACTAACCCCGGTAACGCCTTAGCGCTAGTGCAACAACATGGTGAGCGAGATGTGTGGTTAAATCCACCGCCGGTACCATTGACCACAGCTGAAATGGATGCGGTATTTGATTTGCCATACAGTCGTGTTGCCCACACCCAATATGGTGATAAAAACATACCTGCGTATGAAATGATCCGTTTTTCAGTCAATATTATGCGTGGCTGTTTTGGTGGTTGTACCTTTTGTTCAATCACCGAACATGAAGGTCGAATTATCCAAAGTCGCAGCGAAGATTCGATCATCAAAGAAGTTGAAGCGATTCGTGATACCACGCCAGGTTTCACCGGCGTAATTTCCGATTTGGGTGGCCCAACCGCCAATATGTATCGCCTAGCTTGCAAAACCAAAGAAATCGAAGCCAGTTGTCGTCGCTTATCTTGTGTGTATCCCGGCATCTGTAAAAACCTTAATACTGATCATGCACCATTAATTAAGTTATACCGTCGTGCGCGTGCCTTACCAGGCATTAAGAAGATCCTTATTGCCTCCGGTTTACGTTATGACCTTGCGGTGTTATCGCCAGAGTATGTGAAAGAGTTAGTGACGCATCATGTCGGTGGTTATTTAAAGATTGCGCCTGAACATACCGAAGAAGGCCCGCTCGACAGAATGATGAAGCCGGGCATTGGTACTTACGATAAATTCAAACAAATGTTTGAGAAATATTCGAAAGCTGCCGGTAAGGAACAATATTTAATTCCGTACTTTATTGCTGCCCATCCAGGCACTACCAATGAAGATATGATGAATTTGGCCTTATGGCTGAAAAATAATGGTTTCAAAGCTGATCAAGTACAAGCTTATCTACCGTCGCCAATGGCCGCAGCTACTGCGATGTATCATTCGGGTAAAGATACTTTGCGTAAAGTACGTCGCAACGGTGGTGATATTACCGTGCCAAAAGGCATTAAAATGCGCCGTTTACATAAAGCCTTTTTGCGTTACCACGATGCTGAAAATTGGCCATTATTACGCGAAGCGCTACAGAAAATGGGCCGAGCTGATTTAATTGGTAATGGTAAAAAACACCTTATTCCGACGTGGCAGCCAGCAGGCACGGGCGAGCGCGGTGAAGGTAAGCGGGTGGGCCAAAAAGCTAACCGCCCAACATCAAATGGTAAACAACAAACTAAATCGTTCCGTACTCAGCATGTTAGAAGTTCTGGCAAGCCTAAACCCGCCGGTCGCAAGAGAAGAGCAAGGTAAGGCTGGCCTCATCAGGCCAGCACTTATTGTGATTTAACTGCTCTTGTCAAAAGAGCAGTGAGTTATTAAATGGAGATTTCGTTAATCCAGTCTTCACACCGACTGTGGCGATGTTTACCTTCTTTTCTGATTTTGGATTCATCTCTCATTTCAGGGTATTCAACAAACACAGCACCGAGTAAACGTTCATCAGCTGGAATGCCCAAATAATCAAACATCTCTGCTTGGCGAAGTTTGCCGCCACTTGACCAGTAGGTCGCCATATTATGAGAACCCAATATCAGCAATAAGTTTTGCACCAAGGCTGACGTCGCAGCTAAATGTTCTTCATCACGAACCAACTGTGATTCTCGTATAGCGGGGGAATCAGCGTCTAAGATAAGATCATGAAATTCAGGCAACCAAGTGACTAAAACTAAGGCACTACAGGCTGCTACAATATTAGGTTCTTTGGTGGTAACGTTTAACTGATCGCGAAGATACAGCGCTGTCTTTTTTACATCTTCCGGCCACAAGATATGAGCACGCCAAGGTTCTGCAATATCATCTACATTGCGTGGAAAATGAAAAGGCGCCCAGCCAGCCGTATTAATTGCTTGCAGCATGATTTCTTTATTCTTTGCTGCAATATCAGCAGGAACCGTTTGGTGTGCATCAACATCGCACAATAGTTTTTCAGTTTTTCGATTACGAATTATGGTTTCAATAGTCATTAGTATGATCTTACGTATTTGGCAGAATAATTAGTGCAGTACTATATATGAAACGAGACTTATTTTGTTGAGTAAGGAGATTCTTTCAAAGAGGGAAGCAGAGCTATGTATCTGTAGGAACTTCATCCCAATTTGTATCAGTGCCATACACCCAATCAATGGCACGACGTCTTTCTCGGATAATACTTTCACTATAAAAGCAATCTGTAGATTTTTTTCTACAATTTACAGCAAACCAGTGAAGTCTATAGAGTTGATCTGACATAGCCTGAATTTCAATTATTGGTCGTAACTCAGAGCTATTAATGAATTCTTCAGGGTCTTCTTGCATAGGAATTTTCTCAATTAGATCGTCATCACAATGAGTAAAATTATCGAGTTCCACCAACCTTAAACACCATGCGAGTGCTTGGGCTGATTCGGTTAGCCATGTACAATTAATTTTTCCTTGTTCTGATAAAGTTTCAGAGAATAAAAGCTTTTTCTCATTAGCTGAAACAGCATCGAATAAATTATATTTTGTGAGAAAATCGATTAGTTCTGTTTGTTTTGCACCATAACCCAGACCGATTATATAAGTTAAAGAGCATAGTTTTTTTGAAACTGTTTTAGCATCAAGTGGCGTAACTTCACTCAACCCTTCTATTAGGGGTAAATGTTCATTAATTCCTACCTTTTGAGATGATAAAAATTTTTCAGTATTTTGTTTCAATTCATCTAGTGACATTAGTTTCTAACTCAATACTAAGTTGATACAAACGTTCAAATTCTTCTTCTAAACTATTATCGGGCACTGCCTGACTAACACGACTATACCAATAGTTGGCATTACTAATATCACCTTCTTCGCGGTGTAGGTAGCCATGAATCAAGCAGGCTAATTCATCGTTCATTTCTTTAATAACTTGATGCGCTGCATCCCAATCACCTTGTGATAGAAGGTTAAGAGAATGTAAATGTTCCGTTGCCATAGCCAATATCCTTTAAACTCGCAGTGGTGAACTTAATGGTAGTGCATTTGTCTGTAAATGCGTAATTTTCCGGAGACATTCTGTATGCAGCTAACTGATAAACAAACTCGCTATGGTTGGGTATCAATTGCATTGCACTGGCTGATCGCCTTGATGACCTTGGGTCTGTTTTTTTCGGGAGTCTGGATGGTTGATTTGGGCTATTACGATGCGTGGTATAACCTCGCGCCGTGGTGGCATAAAAGTGTTGGTGCAGTGTTATTAGCCTTGGTGTTAATACGTTGGTTATGGAAGTTGGTAAGCCCAACGCCGTTAGCCATCAATACGATTGAACAGTGGCAACAAAAAGCGGCGCATTTGGCGCATTTTTTAATGAATATGTTGATTGTTGTTATTTGTATAGCCGGTTATTTAATTGTTACTGCCAAAGGACAGGCATTGCCTGTGTTTGATTGGCTGACAATACCTGCCATTAGTTTAAATATTGCTAATTTAGAAGATCTTGCTGGAGAGCTACATTATCTATTGGCGTATTTATTAATGTTTATTGTGTGTGTGCATGTGGCCGCTGCACTGGTTCATCATTTTGTTTCTAAAGATGACACACTAAAAAGAATATTTGGCCTGGAGAATAATTCATTAACTTAGGAGTAAAAGATGAAGAAGTTACTATCTGCTGCACTATTATCAATGTCATTGGCAGGCGGTTTAGCACAAGCTGAACACTACGTAATTGATACTGAACGCGCACATGCGTTTATTGATTTCCGAATTCAACATTTAGGTTTTAGTTGGATGAGTGGCCACTTTGATAAATTCAGTGGTGATTTTAATTATGATGATGCAAATCCGGCAGCAGCACAGATTAATGTAAATATTGATGTAGCAAGTGTCGATACTAACCATGCTGAGCGTGATAAACATTTGCGCGAAAAGTTTTTAAATTCAGATAAGTTTCCAAAAGCTCAATTTAAATCGACTTCATTTGAGCAAAAAGAAGATGGTTCGGCTGTGATGGTTGGTGACTTCACTTTACATGGTGTTACTAAGCCATTAACGCTGGATGTTAAACACGTGGGCCATGGTGAAGATCCTTGGGGTGGCTATCGTCGTGGATTTGTAGCAACAACAGAGTTCAAAATGGAAGACTTTGGTATTGATGTGTCTAGGTTAGGCCCAGCATCGCAAATAGTTTACCTAACACTATCTGTGGAAGGCATTAAAAAATAAAACTTAGACTAGGCTAGCGGTGCTATCGCTAGCCTAGTCATTTTATTTGGTTATGGCTGTAACATTAACAAGCCAGCTACAATTCCTAATGGTGAAACCAGCACGGCAAACGCTAATAATGCTAATTCACGCACAATATAAATCGCATCAATAATATATGACATTGAATTTCTCCTGTTTAGTTGATGGTTTGCATTATAATTAGCGGCTGTTACAGCTTTATGAATGTATTGTTACCAAATGAATATTCTCTCTTTAGATACCTGCACTGAATCATGCTCAGCGGCTTTGTTATACCAAGGCCAGTTATTTGAGCGTGTTGAACTCACCCAACGTGGTCACTCTGACTTGATCCTAGCGATGATGGATGAGCTGTTTGCACAAGCAAGTGCCAATATTTCAGACGTTGATGTTTTAGCCTTCGGTCGTGGTCCAGGCTCTTTTACTGGTGTTCGAGTCGGTGTTGGTGTTGCGCAGGGCATTGCTTATGCGCGTGATATTCCAGTGGTACCGGTTTCAAGTCTTGCGGCAGTAGCGCAAGGTGCAGCTGAACAGTTTGACTGTGAGTATATTGCAGTTGCGATGGATGCACGGATGGGCGAAGTCTATTGTGCTAGTTACCGTGTCGACAATGGCATTGTGCAGCTAATCGATGAAGAGCAAGTCTGTCCACCGGAGCAATTTAAACCTTGTCAGCAGCAACAGTGGTTGGCGGTTGGTACGGGGTGGGCTGAATATGAAGCTATTTTGAATGAGAACTTTGCTGATGATCTACAGCAGGTGAGTGCAAAGCAGTTCCCACAAGCAAGCAGTGTCATTAAGTTAGCTCAGCAAGAAGTTGAAGCTGGACGAACTTTACCAGCAGAGCAAGCTTTGCCGGTGTACCTCAGAAACAATGTGGCTAAAAAGAAAGGTGAGCAGTAATGGTTGATAAGCCAGATGCAATCTATGCCTCACCTTTAGATAAAATCATCGATTTTAGTTTTGATGAAAAAGTCGTTAATGTCTTTCCAGATATGATCCAACGCTCAGTACCGGGTTATGGAACTATGATTTCTACCATTGGCATCATGGCGGCACGTTACGCGCAAGCGGATAGCCATTGTTATGATTTAGGTTGCTCATTAGGCGCCGTGACATTGTCGATGCGTCAACGCATCCAGCAGCCAAATTGTGACATCATCGCGGTTGATAACTCATCTGCAATGATCGAGCGTGGCCAGCAATTATTAGCCAGTGATAAAACTAGCAGCACGCCTGTGCAATTAGTGTGTGCAGATATTCAAGATGTTGCGATTGAAAATGCTTCGGTAGTGGTGTTGAATTTCACTTTGCAGTTTATTCCAGTGGCTGAACGATTAACGTTGTTACAACGGATATATCAAGGTTTAAAACCGGGCGGGGTATTGATTTTGTCTGAGAAATTAGCCTTTGAAGATGAAGTGCAAGATAACTTTCATATTGATTCTCATCATGACTTTAAACGTAGTAACGGTTATAGCGATTTAGAAATTAGTCAAAAGCGCTCTGCATTGGAAAATGTATTAATCCCAGAAACATTAACCGAACATCAAACAAGGCTAAAACAGGCAGGTTTTAATTTTGTAGAGAAATGGTTTCAGTGTTTTAACTTTGTTTCGATGGTGGCAGTAAAGTGAGTACCTATCAGTCTTTCTATCAGCAGCTCGATGCAATGGGTTTTACTGAGTGGCGTGAGCAATTAGAATCGCAAGTGGCAGACAAACTAGCTATTGATGGCCATGGCAAAATGGCTGCGTGGCAAGCTGCCTTAGCTCAGCTTCCTGATATTAGTGATGTTAATACAGACTTAAAAAATGCAGTTAAAGTTGGTAACAAAACTAATCTTAATGGTTTTGACCAAGCTAAATTTACTGAATTGTTACAAACCTTTCATCCTTGGCGCAAAGGCCCGTATTCGATATTTGATATAGAAATAGATACCGAGTGGCGTAGTGATTGGAAGTGGCAACGATTAATACCTCATATCCAGCAGTTAAAAGGACGAAAGGTGTTAGATGTTGGCGGTGGTAATGGTTATCACGGCTGGCGCATGGCTGGTGAAGGTGCCGAGCTTGTTGTGGGTATTGATCCAACATTGGTTTTTGTTATGCAATACCAAATCATGCAAAAATACATACAAGCTGACAATCATTATGTTTTACCCGTTGGCATTGAACATCTACCTAAGAATTTGAACTGTTTTGATACCGTCTTTTCTATGGGCGTGTTGTATCACCGTCGTTCTCCATTGGATCACTTGTATGAACTAAAGGCGTGTTTGAGGCCGGGGGGGGAATTGGTGTTAGAAACGTTGATCATTGACGGTGAACTTGGCATGACATTAATGCCGACAGATCGTTATGCGAAGATGCGTAATGTCTGGTTCCTACCTACGAATGAAACAATGATTTTGTGGCTGCAACGTTGTGGTTTTAAAAACGTACGTTGTGTTGATGTGACAGATACTAGTTTAGAAGAGCAACGTAGTACTGATTGGATGACATTTGAATCGTTGGCTGATTTTTTAGATGCTGATGATAGATCCAAAACAATTGAAGGTCATCCCGCACCGAAACGAGCGATTTACATAGCGTCAACGCCTAAATAAATTCCGCAATACTGGCCGATGTTACCTAATATACGGCTAAATTAATATTAAGCTATTCGTGGTGAAGTTTGTTATTGAAGTGAGTAACTATTAGTAGGTTATTTGTTGCAGGGTGGGTGAATAAGTCGGCTATGAGGGGCTTTATTACGATAGCTTGAGTTGTTGCGCGACTATTGATTAAACTGGCAATGGCACTGTTAGGCATCATTAATAATGGCAATCCAGTTGTGTTGATTATTTAGGCAAGCATTGAGCTGTTGCAAGTTTAACTTTGACTTACGTTTAATCTTCAGTTGATAACTCACGCAGTTTCGTTTGTTCTGACTGTAATATTGATCAATTTTAATGCTATATGAAGTAGATGTTTTATCGTTAAACCAGACGTTATCTAGCCCTTTTATTTCGGAACTTAATATTTTTTGAGTATGAATGAGGTCAGCGTGGCTCATTGCTGTTTTGCTATCAATCCCAGCTTCAATTCCAGCTAAAAACTCAAACTTAGATTCGTTGCCAATAGCAACGGTTGTATTCACAGATAATATTAGTCCTACAAGCGCGATTACATTTACCTTCATACGAAGCCTATCCATTGCAAATCAAGAACCCATAAGAATACTAGGCTTATTAGTAAAGTTAATGAGCAAACTATCCTTAATAATCGGGATAAACTTCCCACTGTTGCTTAGGGGGAAATGTTTTTTAGATGAAATAGTTAGGCTGTTTTTGAACATTATTATTGGTAACAATTATAGAATAGACTTCACTTAAAAGCTGTGCCACTATGAATCTATAAGTCCAATTTATTTGTTTTAGGTTGAAGATTATGCAACCAATAGAAATATTACCTTGGAATAAAAATTTTGACACTGGACTGCCAATTATTGATCAACAGCATCAACAATTAGTACTGTTGATCAATTCTCTAGCTGGACATCTTTCCAGCCACGCTGAGCAATCGACTTTAAATAAGGTATTTGATCAACTTGCTGATTACGCGGCATATCATTTTGATACTGAAGAAAAGCTTTGGCACCAGTTTTTATCAACAGATGAATTAGAAGTTGAACATAAGCATACCCATGATCAATTCATCATTCAGATTCAACAATTAAAGAATTCCGAAACTGAACTGTCATCTAATGAATCCATTGAACGTATATTACGATTTTTAATCCAATGGTTAGTATTCCATATCTTAGAAAATGATATGTACATGGCCAAAGTCGTTCAAGCAATCCAGTCTGGATTATCTGCTTCCGATGCTAAAGATAAAGCGGATAAAGAGATGCGCCAACATATTAATGTGCTGGTGGAAACGATATTAAATATGTATGAAAAACTGTCCGTTTTAACCTTAGACTTAGGCAGAGAAGTTGATACTCGTAAAAAAATAGAAGCGAAATTACGCTTAGCTGCCAATGTGGTTGAAAACACCTTAGATGCAATTTGTATTACTGATGACAAGCATAGGATTATTGATGCTAATCCTGCTTTTTATCAAACGACACAATTTCAGTCAGACGAAGTGTTGGGTAAAAAGTTAAGTGAGATAAAGTCTGGGCTAAATATTCAACCATTGGCTACCAATGTTTCAGAGATAGTGCTTAAGCAAGGGCATTGGAGTGGGGTTGTTTCCAGCCTAACTAAAACAGGTGAAGCCATGGTTGAATGGTTGAGTTTGTCTTTAGTTAAAAGTGCAGATGATGCTAGTTATGAACATGTGGCCATATTTTCAGAAATAACCCATTTAGCAGAACGGTTATCCAGCATGGAGCACCTTGCCTATCATGATGTCTTGACTGGCTTACCCAATCGGATCTTATTAACAGATCATTTGGATTTATCTCGTGCAAGCTCTAAACGAAATGACAGTTATGTGGCTGTATGTTTTCTAGACCTAGATGGTTTTAAACCGGTTAATGACCAATATGGCCATGACGCAGGTGATGAAGTATTAAAAGTGATTTCTAAGCGGTTACAGTCTGTTATTCGAGTCAATGATACGGTGTCACGAGTAGGGGGCGATGAATTTGTATTGCTACTTGTTGATTTAGCTCATACTGACTCTTATAAAGAATTATTAGATAGGGTATTACAACAAGTTGCACAGCCTATTGATATTGGGGGGCAAGATGTTGAAGTCACAGCCAGCATTGGCGTCACTATTTATCCGATTGATGACAGTCCGACTGAGTTATTAATCCAACATGCGGATAAAGCAATGTATGAGGCTAAACAACGCGGTCGTTCCCGTTATCACCTTTTTAGATAAGCTGTTATTACGGAGCTATTAGTCGAAGTTCAATTTTAGCTATTGTAATGCTGATGAATTTAGAGCCAGCGTCTAACCTTATGTTTGTAGTTCTCAAATTCAACTTTGAATAAACGGTTCAATGCCTGTTCTTCTGGGATGATATATAAATAGTTGGCGATAAATATAAATAACACCAGTATCAGCAGGGTAGCAATGTTAGCTAAATAGAGCGCGTAGGCAAGCAACCATATACCGAACCCCAAATACATCGGGTTACGTGAATAACGATAAGGCCCTTGCGTCACTAATTGTGAGCTTTTGTCAGGTGTAGCTGGGTTGACGGTTGTTTTAGCCCGCCGAAATATCAAGGCTGCAACTACAATAATGACGGTGCCAATAGCAAAGCTTATTGAAGCCAGTATGACCGATGATTCAAACACGATAAAACTTAAGCCAAACCGAGGCAATAACCACATCAACAAAGCTAATAATGCGACGGTGAACAGTGGATATTGAAACAGCTTTCTAAAAAACACTAAGATAAATTGATTTGGATTACTTTCATGTATTCAAACTCAATACCGGCAATTGATTCTAGATCTGGGTAGTAAATTAAGTCTACCCGAGCACCTTTGAGTGATTTGTACTTCTTTTGCCGTTTATATTTAAAGGGGATGTCATAACCTTCAATTAAAACGGTATTGTGAATCCATTCATTAACTTGCCGCTGCACATGAGATTCCACTTTTTTCATGCTGCTGTGGATTAGTTTATCGTTGTCGGCCAATAATTTTTTAAGTGATTTTACCAATGAACTTATCCTGCGAGTTGATAACGTTTGTATAAAATTTGGATACGCTCGACATAGACCTGCGTTTCTTTATAGGGCGGTATGCCGTTGTATTTTTTAACCGCATTGGGGCCAGCGTTATAAGCTGCAGTAGCAAGGCGAGTATCACCCTTAAATTGTTTCAACATCTTCGCCAAATATTTAGCACCGCCGTCAATATTTTGCTTAGCATCTAAGGAATTCTTCACACCAAGCTCTTTGGCTGTGGCTGGCATCAGTTGTGTTAAGCCTTGTGCACCTTGTCGTGATAAGGCTTTCTCAACAAAGGCTGACTCGGCATGAATCAGGGCGCGGAGTAGGGCTGGGTCAAGCTTATGTTTGTGTGCAGAGCTTTTAATAAACCGCGCATACTCTTTGGTATTAAGCGCTACGGTGTTCCAATCAACTTGTGACTGTGGGTTACAGGCATAACAATCAAATCGTAACACTTCAAAGGCTGCATTTTTTGGCTTTTGATCAGAGAATGACACTACATCTTCTGACTTAGATTTATAGATGGCAGTTTGGCTAGTTTTACGATCATTAGTGATCAGTTTGCTCGAATTTTTTACGTTACTGAATTCAACGCTGCCATCTTTGTGTTCAATTCGACGTACATTGTCTGCTTGGACGAGTGAAATACTCATTAAACAGACAATTAAAATACCCCGAATAATCACATTTAATCCTTGTTGCTTTTCGAAATGTCAGCGATTTTTTGTCGCCATTCTATGGGACCTGTTTGGTGCACTGATTCGCCAAGGCTATCAACCGCAACTGTCACTGGCATATTTTCAATGTAAAACTCGCGAACTGCTTCCATGCCCATATCTTCAAAGGCAATTATCTTAGACGACTTGATTGCTTTTGAAACGAGATAAGCAGAACCGCCGACAGCAATTAGGTAAATCGAGCGATGTTTTTTGATGGCTTCTATCGCTGTTGGGCCTCGTTCAGCTTTACCTATCATGCCCAATAAGCCAGTTTCAGCTAGCATCATTTCGGTAAATTTATCCATTCTTGTAGCGGTGGTTGGGCCAGCAGGGCCAACCACTTCACCAACAACCGGATCAACAGGGCCGACGTAGTAGATAAAGCGGTTATTGAAATCCAAACCTTCAGGTAATGATTCACCTTTGGCAAATAGGTCTGCAATACGTTTATGAGCAGCATCACGACCGGTTAGCATATGGCCTGATAATAATAAGGTTTCACCTGGCTGCCATTGTTCTATATCGGCTTGGCTAAGTGTATCCAAATTTACATGACGGGTATTTTCTGAGGCTGACCAAGTGATATCAGGCCAATCATCTAATGATGGTGGCTCAAGTTGAGCAGGGCCACTGCCATCTAAGGTAAAGTGTATATGGCGGGTTGCCGCACAGTTTGGAATTAACGCTACTGGTAATGATGCGGCATGAGTTGGATATTCTGATACCTTGACATCAAGTACTGTGGTCAAACCGCCCAAACCTTGAGCACCGATACCTAGTTCATTCACTTTTTGATACAGCTCAACCCGTAACTTTTCAGCTGCCGTTTCAGCACCGCGCTCAATCAGCTCTTGAATGTTTATTGGCTCCATTAATGCTTGCTTAGCCATCAACATCGCTTTTTCAGCAGTACCACCCACAGCAATACTTAATATACCGGGTGGACACCAACCAGCACCCATTTTCGGCACCGTTTCTAAAATCCAATCAACCAAGTTATCGCTAGGATTAAGAATGGCAAACTTGGCTTTGTTTTCACTACCGCCACCTTTAGCAGCAACAAATATTTCAAGTTTATCGCTAGGCACCAATTCAGTGTGAATAACGGCTGGCGTATTGTCTTTAGTATTAGCTCGGCGACCAATTGGATCGGCAACCACTGAAGCACGCAATACATTGTCAGGCTGCATGTAAGCACGACGAACACCTTCATTGATCATATCATCAAGACTTTGCTCGGTATCCCAACGTACGTCCATACCAACTTTTAAGAAGACATTAACAATGCCGGTGTCTTGGCAAATAGGGCGCTTATCTTCGGCACACATGCGTGAGTTCACTAAGATTTGAGCGATAGCATCCTTAGCCGCAGGCGACTGTTCTTTTTCATAGGCGACTGCCATCGCCTGTATAAAGTCTTTAGGATGATAGCAGGCAATAAATTGCAGACTATCAGCAATACTATCTATCAGGTCGTTTGCTGTTATCGTTGTCATCTTAGCTACTCACTGTGGGCGTTAATTAAGCGTTCATGCGTTGTTGTAATTCCGTAATAACATCGGCAATTGCAAACTCATCACCATTGCCATCAGCGCGACATTTATATTCAATCATACCCTTATCTAGACCACGTTCACCTAAGATTAAGCGATGAGGAATACCGATTAATTCCATATCGGCAAAGGCAACACCTGGGCGTAGGCCTCGATCATCAATAAGCACATCGACACCAGCATCAACAAGTTGTTGATAGATTTCATCAGCGGCTTCACGAACACGTACTGATTTATGAGCGTTGACGGGTACTAAAACCACTTCAAATGGAGCGATAGATTTAGGCCAAACAATGCCGCGATCATCGTGGTTTTGTTCAATTGCAGCAGCAACTACACGCGATACACCGATACCGTAACAACCCATTGTTAGGTTTTGAGATTTACCTGACTCACCTAATACATTGGCTTTAAGTTTTTTACTGTAGTTATCGCCGAGTTGGAAGATATGACCGACTTCAATACCGCGAGCAATTTCTAACTTACCTTGACCATCTGGACTAGGATCACCAGCAATAACATTACGTAAATCAGCTGTTTCAGCTTCAGCTAAATCACGGGCCCAGTTAACGCCTGTTAGGTGTTTATCATCTTCATTAGCACCACAAACAAAATCAGCTACATGGGCAGCTGCATGATCAACAATCACTGGAATAGTTAAACCAACAGGGCCAATAGAACCAATGTTTGCACCACATGCCGCGTAGACTTGTTCTGGTGTGGCAAAGGTTAAAGGCTCAGCGACTAACGGGTGTTTTTCAGCTTTGATTTCATTCAGTTCTTGGTCGCCACGTAGTACTAAAGCAACAACCGAATTTTCTTCTGTACCTTCAACTAATAATGTTTTTAGGCATTGCTCAGCAGGTACTTTTAAGAATTGGCTTACTTCTTCGATGCTATGTTGTTTTGGTGTATCAACGGTTTGCATCTGTTGGCTAGCAGCAGCACGTTCGCCTTGTGGCGCAACCGCTTCAGCTAGTTCAACGTTTGCTGCATAATCACTAGTATCACTAAATGCAATAGCATCTTCACCTGAGCTAGCTAATACATGAAACTCGTGTGAAGCATTACCACCAATGCTACCGGTGTCAGCTTGTACTGGGCGGAAATCTAAACCGATACGATTAAAAATACGTGAATAAGTCGCGTACATATTGTCGTAAGTATCTTGTAAAGATTCATGATCTAAATGGAATGAATAAGCATCTTTCATCAGGAATTCACGCGCACGCATTAAGCCAAAACGAGGGCGAATTTCATCACGGAATTTTGTTTGAATTTGGTAGAAGTTAATAGGCAATTGTTTGTAGCTACGAATCTCATTACGCACTAAGTCGGTGATGACTTCTTCATGAGTAGGGCCGTAGCAAAATTCACGATTATGGCGATCAGTAATGCGTAATAATTCAGGACCATACTTTTCCCAACGTTGGCTTTCTTGCCATAGTTCAGACGGCTGAATAGATGGCATCAATAACTCTTGGCCGCCGGCTTTGTTCATTTCCTCACGGACAATCGCTTCGGTTTTACGTAATACACGTAAACCCATAGGCAGCCATGAATATAAACCAGATGCTAAACGACGAATCAGTCCAGCACGCAACATAAGTTGGTGGCTGGCAATTTCTGCATCAGCAGGTGTTTCTTTAAGCGTTGAAATAAGAATTTGGGAAGTACGCATGTGTCGCTGTGATCCTGTTATTGTTTTGTTTGTTTAATGTGTGAGGGCTGATTTTTAGACAGCAGCCTCATATATAGTTAAAAGGTGCCGTGATTCCAGCCCCAGTTTTGACGTTCTGAATCGGTCATGCTGATATAAGTTCGATCGCCAGCAACACCCAGCTGCTCAGTAATAAAGCTACAAAGGCTATCCGAGAAGGCCGCTCTATCAGCTGGTAATCCCAAAGCGCGATAATCTAAAAAAGCAACCGGTTCATCGCTACCCGCCATCGACATCGCCGCTTTAGCTTCAAGCGCGATCATTACATAGCTTTCAGGTTTGCCGCTGGCCTTAGCCACCATTTGACTGGCTGATTTTATGAACTCAGCTTCATTATCGATAGTTTGATTGGTCACTATATTAAGGTAGGGCATTGTATATTCCTTATTGGCAATACTGATTAACATCTTGTTGTAACTGTTGAATCTTTTGTTGGCGCTGTTCTTCTGTCGGGCGCGTCACATTGCCGTCTGAACCTAATACTCGCTTGGCTGGATTATTTTGATATTGCTGTAAATTGTATTTTGATTTTTTGCAGTTTTCTTGTCTTTGCTCTTTTTGTGAAGAGTGATAATTCTTCATGTTTTTTTCAACGTTACGTTGATATTGCTGCTTCTTTTGCTCATTGATTAAATTATCTAACTTCCACTGAGCAGTACCCGCATCAATGGCTGGCGGTGGTGGTGCTTTGATCATTTCTGCTTGTTGCTCAACAGGGGCTTGTTGCGAATAATGAACTTGGCCATCTTCATCAACCCATTTATAAACATCTGCCTGCACGACAAAGCTGCAAACTGACAAAAAGAAAACAAGACAACTCTGACGTAGATAAGGTATAAACATCGGTATCCACCGTTCACCGTTAAAATAAATGCAATTCTACGCCAAACAAGCTAATTCATAAAATGTCTGATAGTCCTTCTCAATTTGAAAAACATATAACCATCAGTTCAGATCATCATCTTGCTGTTGATTTAATCGCGGCTGAAACGGGTTTAGCTAAGCAGCAAGTTAAATTAGTGATGAAAAAAGGAGCGGTTTGGGTTACGCGGGGCAAAAATACACTGCGGCTCAGACGAGCTAAAAAAGCATTGAAATCAGGTGAAACCGTACATATTTATTACGATCGACATGTTTTAGATATGCAGCCGATAGAGCCAGAGTTGATTATGGATGCCGGCCAATACAGTATTTGGAATAAACCGTATGGCATGTTGTCGCAAGGTTCAAAGTGGGGCGATCACTGCACTATTACTCGCTGGGCTGAACAACATTTAACACCACAACGGCCAAGTTTTGTAGTGCATCGACTTGATCGTGCGGCAAATGGTTTGATTATTGTCGCCCATGAAAAAAGAGCAGCAGTGGCATTATCTGCATTGTTTGAACAGCGAAAAGTAGATAAACGTTACCAAATTTGGGTGCACGGTCATTTTGATGAAAAGGCCAGCAAACAAACACCAACACGTTCAGCCAATGATATTGATGGCCGCCACGCGGTAAGTCACTTTAGTTTTGTTCAATATGATCAGAACCTAGATCGTTCACTATTAAATGTATCTATTGAAACAGGCCGTAAACATCAAATCAGACGACACAGTGCTGATCTAGGTTTTCCAGTGGTTGGTGACCGGCTGCATGGTGTGGCAGGCGATAAAGAAGACTTACAACTATCTGCTTATTATTTGTCTTTTATCTGTCCGTATACGCATCAACAACGTGAATTTGATTTGCTAAAATCAGATTAAACATTAAGATTACAAATTCAAAACAACAAGCCAAGGAAGGTGTGAAATGAATAAGGTTTTTTCAAAAATAAATCTGTCCCATTTTTTACTATTGGGAAGGTGATTATGTGTTTGTTTTCTTTAGAAGGGTACGATAAATATAGAAAAATCATAGTTAGTTTAGTTACTTTGGTGCTTGTTTTATCTTATTTTTTTGACAACATCTATGGTTATTTTCAATTCAAACGACTTTGTAGCTCTGTTGATAGAGTATCTATTTATCAAAAGTTAGAACCAAATTTGGGCTGGCAATATGATTTAAGTACGCCAAAGTACAAGCAGTTTATGAAAGAATATTTATATCTAATACCTGAAATTAAATTTATAAGGTTTAGGGATTATGAAGATAGAGAAAAGCTCGTGGATGCCAAATTTGTTGGTGAAAAGCGTTTGTCATATGAAACATTTGAACATGAAGCGTCTCGGGTATATCAAGGAGAAGAGTTAGAGTTCGAAGGAAATTATGATTATCAACCCGCCAATTTATCAGAAAGTGTTATTTATCAAATTGAGAACTTTCGACAGTTTTTAGTTGATGAAGTAAGAGTTTCTGTTATGGGAAGTCGGGTTGTTGATTTAAGGACAGATGAAATAGCTATTGAAACAAAGCAGGTTATTTATCGGGTTTTTGATAAAGAAATATATAACTACAACTGTACATGCGGTAGATATGAAGCTATTTCAGTCACGGCTAATGGTCACTCAATATTCATTGAGTAATTCAAGGAAGAATAACGGCCATTATAAATAATAAATCAAAGGGTCAACCTGAACCTGCTATATTTTAACGGATACATTAAATAGGCGACACTATAGGCCTAGGAGTATCCCAATGACCAAGCATAGAAAACCGTACAAAACCTTTACACGTGAGTTCAAACTCGAAGCATTACGCATGATGGAGCAGTCAGATAAACCTTCATCTGAAATAGCAGCTGAGCTAGGCATACGCCGTAACCAGCTTTACAAATGGAAAGAGCAACTCACTGATAAAGGTGATAATGCTTTTCCAGAAAAACGTGGCCGACCTAAAAAAGACGAACAAAGTGAACTCACCACCTTACGCCAAGACAATGAGCGGCTTAAGGAGGAAGTTGAGATCTTAAAAAAGGCCGCCGTGTACTTTGCCAAAGAACTCAAGTGAAGTACGCGTTTATTAAAGGCCATCGCTCACGTCATGCTCTGTCGTTGTTATGTCGAACGATGGAAGTCTCCATCAGTGGCTATTATGACTGGTTAGGCAGGCCGCCTAGTAAAACACAATCAACAAATCAACGGTTACTGACAAAAATCAGGTGCTTCCATAAAGCCAGTTATAAGCGCTATGGTTCACCTCGAATACATCGAGACTTAATTGCTTCAGGTGAAAAAGTAAGTCGTCCACGTGTTGCACGGTTGATGAAAACAGCCGGTATACAATCGAAGATGGCCAAGCGGTTTGTGATCACCACTAACTCGAAGAATACCAAGGCACCTGCACCAGATAGGCTTAAACGTGAGTTTCGTGTCAGTGAAACTAATAAAGCCTGGGTCGCCGATACGACCTTTATTCGCACACGGCAAGGTTGGTTGTACTTAGCTACGATGATGGACTTATATTCAAGGCAAATTATTGGCTGGGCAATGTCCAAGCGAAATGACACCAAACTTGTAACGGATGCGTTGTCGATGTCGGTTTCACGTAGAGGAAAAATCGACAATGTTATTGTGCATTCAGACCAAGGAAGCACTTATGCTTCGGGTGATTATCGAAAACTTATTAAAGATGAAGGTTTATTGTGCAGCATGAGTCGCAAAGGTGAATGTCATGATAATGCGGTAGCTGAAAGTTTCTTTGGTACACTTAAAACAGAGTTAGTTGATGATGAAGATTACCGAACACGAGATGAAGCAAAACAAAGTCTGTTTCACTATATTGAAGTCTTTTACAATCGGCAACGAAGGCATTCTTATCTGGGCTATGTCAGCCCGGTAGAATTTGAGCGGGCAACTGCCCCTTAATTATTTCCTCCGTTAAAGTGTTGCAACCTCACACCATCTCGCCTTAATACCTTTAAAAAGGTGACCATAAAACTTTTAGATCAAATACAAATGAACGTTTCAATAAATACTCTACATCCAGGGCTACTTTATCTAGAATGGGTAATTCGTTTTGTTAACTCTCGAACTCTTTCATAAATGTATTAATAAACTTATTTAACATTTCGCTTGGTAACGCATTGATCCCTGCAGCAGCTTTTCTCCCTCCTCCACTAGGGAAGTGAGAAACCAACTTATCTGCACCAAATTTTCTATTTAGTGGAGCCCTCACACTCACTAAATAGTCACCATCCAGTTTTTTAGTCAAGATTGCATGTGCTTTATCAGGATTATGATTTGCCAGTTCATTTCCAAATACACCACTAACACGCCTCGCCCATTTCTCATTAGGTAGCTCAATCACGGTTGAATAGTCCGTTTGGTGAATAATAGGACTTTGTTCTGCCATTGTCATATCATTTCGATAACCTTGCTCCAACACATCAAATGTCTCTTGATCTTGCCGCAGAAATTCAAAAGGTGTGTTGAACATGACCAGTTTTTGATAGAGTTGTGCTGGCTCAAAGAATAGATCAGCTACGCTAGCACCATAGCCATTATAATTAATGTAAATACCAAGTGTTTTCAATAAAGATAGTTCTTGCTGGCTAAATCCTGACTCACTACCAAGTTGCATTGCCCTGTCAAAGAGGTTATCTCCAAATGCAGCGGTGATAGCCCAAGCTCGATGTTGTCCTTGTAATTGTCTATCGACAATCAGAGATGTACAAATATCAGCAGATAGGTCGATGTCTGTTTTTAGATTAGTATGTGAAATTATGTCACCAATACGGTGATGGTCAATGTAATCTATCATTGCACCTTGTTGAAGAAGTCGTTGTACATCATCAATATTCTTTTCAAAAGAAATATCAAGCACGGTGATGCGTGTGTCGGCTCCATTTTCTACTTGTTTTAATAGATTAATATCTCGCTTGATTCCCGTGACCAATTCAGAACTTCTAGGCTTATCTAATCGTAATTGTACTAAAGCACAAATACCATCTGCATCACCATTAAACACATCAACATATTGCATATATAACCATCAACTAGTTAAAAATAATATTGTTATCTCTAAGGTGCTTTATTACCAGCTCCGCACATTCCTCAATATTTGCTTCAGATGTATTGATAATTATTTCCGCATATTGAGGTAATTCATAGTCAGAATCAATACCTGTAAAGTTCTTTATCTCACCTCTACGAGCTTTCTCATAAAGTCCTTTGGGATCACGTTGTTCGCAAATATCAATAGGGGTTGCCATATGTACTTCAATAAACTCGTTATCTCCAACCAAATCACGAACCATCCTTCTATCATTACGAAATGGCGATATAAATGCAGTTAAAACAATCAATCCTGCATCTGTAAAAAGTTTGGCGGTTTCTCCAATACGACGAATATTTTCTACCCTATCCAGATCAGAGAAGCCTAGATCTTTATTCAAGCCATGTCGAACATTATCACCATCCAACAAATATGTATGATAACCAAGTTCAGATAGTTTTTGTTCGACAGCTCCTGCGATAGTGGACTTGCCTGAACCACTCAGGCCCGTAAACCAAAGAATACTGGCTCGCTGTTTTTTCTGTGATGCTCTTTCTTCTTTTGTCACTTTGTGTAAGTGCCACACAATATCGTTATTTTTAACCAAAATTAAACTCACTTAAAATTATCTTACTTAAAATTATCTTACTTAAAATTATCTTACTTTAATGATATTGAGACATCCATCATAATTGAGCATTTTGCATAACTTTGGTTAACACATCGCATGTCTTTGCAACCTCTGCTGTTGTTAACGTTGGGTGAACCAAAAACATCAAACTAGTTTCACCTAACTTTTGTGCAATAGGTAGTTTTTGTCTTGGGCGATATCCTGTATCATCAAATGCTTTCTCTAAATACACCTCAGAGCAAGATCCTGAAAAACAAGGAACTCCTAGTTTATTAATGGCCTCCATAATACGATCTCTACTCCATCCACATTTTAATTCAGATGGCTCAATAAAGACATAACACTTGTATGCTGCATGAACTATATCATCTGGAATAGTAGGAACTCGCAAGCCAGGCATCTTTCTCCCTGTTTCCCATATTTTATTTGAGTTTGAAATTCGTTTTGCTGTCCAATCAGTCATTCTATTGAGCTGAATCCGGCCAATTGTTGCCTGAATTTCAGTCATACGCCCATTTGTACCAAAAGAATCATGTAACCACCTAAAGCCAGGAGGGTGTTGGGATTCATAGACTGAATTCCAAGACTTACCATGGTCTTTATATGCCCACATCTTAGACCAAAGTTGATAATCATTTGTGGTGATCATGCCACCTTCACCACCAGTGGTCATAATCTTATCCTGACAGAAACTCCAAGTGCCAATATGTCCAATAGAACCAACTGGCTCGCCCTTATAATGTGCTCCATGCGCTTGAGCACAATCTTCAATCACATACAAGTCAAATTCATCTGCTAGGGCCATCATGCCTTCCATTTCACAAGGCCAACCAGCTAGATGCACACAAATAATTGCCTTTGTATTCTGATTGATTTTTCCTCGGACAGTCTCTGGTGTAATGTTTTGAGAGTCTTGTGAAATATCGGAAAATATTGGTTTTGCTCCAGTGTTGACAATTGAGGATACGGAAGCTAAAAAGGTGCGGGAAGTGACAATTACCTCATCTCCCCCACCAATTCCTAATACCTTTAAAGCTGCATCTAAAGCAACAGTGCCATTAGACATAGCAATTGCATAATCCACCTCACACCAGCTAGCAAATTCCTTTTCAAACTTGCGGCATTCATCACCCGTCCAGTAATTTACACGGTTAGACAATAAAACATCTCTAACAGCATTAGCTTCTTTTTCACTAAAAGAAGGCCACGGGGAAAATTCAGTATTTAACATTACAACCTACTTATAGTTTTCTTAATGTAATAAAGGTCTTTAACAAATGAATAATCTTCTATATATTTTCTATTAATATTAACCTTATCTGGCCAGATCACTTCATCGTTATATTTTTGAGGTTCTTCTACGTGTGCCAATAAATTTTCCTCATCTTTATATTTCAAAGAAGCTGGTCCTGTGATACCTGGACGAATGGATAGTAATATCCTATTACATCCTAGTAACTTATCCGCATAACCAGGGACATCAGGTCTTGGTCCAACAAAACTCATTTGCCCAATCAAAACATTCCATAATTGAGGTAATTCATCAAGTTTGATCTTGCGAAAGAATGCCCCACTTTTAGTAATTCGTACATCATTTAATGATGTAATCATTGTATCAACACCATCGACCCGATACATGGTTTTTATTTTGATTACCTTAAATAATTTACCCTGCCTTCCAATTCTATCTTGTATAAAAAAACCATTTGATCTGGTTTCAATTGAGGAAACCAACCAGGCTATGAGGATAACGGGTAAAGTTATAATTAATCCAAAAAATGAAATGACTATATCAAACGATCGTTTAATCGTTCGTTGAAAGAAGGTTAACGTCTTATCTATCATAACTGTATTTCTTGAGTGTAACTGAAAGTAGTGGCTCAATATCAGCAAGTTGTGTATCGTTTAACGCCTTTCGTCCTTTACCAATATTTCTATTCGTGATGTTTCTGACCGATTCTTCTATTTCCACCTCATCAACATCAACATTTAATGTTCGCAATATCCTGGTTAACTCATTGACTGGTTGAGAAACAAAGGCTTCATAACTAACCCGGATAACCTTATCTTCAGAGATCTTCGAAAATGCAGCTTCTGACAATTCAACACACCTTTTCCACTGTAGAGCACAGACGTATTCTAATGAGTGAGCTTTTAAGGCCTCATCGAGGTCTTTAAACTGAGGTCCCCAAAATGATAATCGCCCATCTTCAGAAAAAAGACGGTACAGTCTACTGAATAAATATCGGCTGGCGTAATATGGTAAATCAAGGATTGGGACATAGCGCACTTTTTTTAATATATATGGAATATCGAGTTTAGCCTTCCAACGAAGAGTAGCTGATCCTACAGAATCCACACCATCTCGGACAATAAAAATATATTTTGCTTCAGGCATAACCGCATCGACGAATGGAACCCTCAATGAATTTGCACAGGTTTTTTCTACCAAAATATTTAATTTTTCCTTTTTAGCAAAGGTATTAAACTCTTTTCGAATAAAGTCTTTTACTTCAGGCCGAGCCAGGTCAACACTAAACTCATCATTATCCTCTTTCACGTTACCATGTCGCCAAATATAATTAATTTCATCGCATTGCCAAGTGCCAATACCACTCAATTCACACAAAACATCACGCAACATATTCGTGCCCGATCTTGGCGCTCCAATAATAACTAATGGTTGGTAGTTCATAATCCCCTCAAACTAAGTCTTCAACTAGACTTATAAACTTGTCCTTGAACTGTATCTTAGAAAATTTTTCTTGAAAACATGTTCTAATCGCCTCGCGATTAAAGTCTAAGTTATCTATTGATAACTCTTTAAAATAGGCATAAATTTCACCTGTCTCATCATGAGCAACAACTCGGCCCAAACGATTATGTTGTATAAAACAACTCAATTCAGAAAATGTTTCGACCATCGCTAATACTGGTGTGCCAACAGCTAAATATGTCATTGTTTTACTGGGGTAGGCGTATCTAATAACATTCTTTTCTAAACTAACTATAGCTGTATCTGCATCAGCTATCATCTGTCTGGCAACTGAGACAGGCTGATGAGAAATAAATCGAACCTGTTCTTCCAACCCTTTTGCTAGATCCATCAGTGTTTCAAGAGCACTACCTTCACCCACAAACACTAGTTCGAAATTATCTAATGGTGGATTCATTTTTAACGCAAGAACAAATCTATCTAAATTTTGGAACCGACCTATATTTCCTGCAAAAATAACTCGCTTTTTATTATCCTTAACATCATAAAACTCATGTCGTAATGCTTCTTCTGAACTCAAATCATAGTTATTAATCACTTCTATTTTTAAACGGAGAGCTTTATTTCGGTTTAATAAACTCATCTCCATATCTTTTGATAAAACAATAATTTTTGATGCTGTTCTGCAAGTATAATTATCCATCCAGCATAAGGTTTTAAAAATCACCTTACTTTTAAATTCTCCAGAAATACGACCAATCTCAGGATGTATATCCATACAGTGATAAATCAAATTAAAACCACGTAACTTACATGCCATTGCGACTAGAAATGCTAATACAACTGGTGGTGCCGTCGAAACCGTTACAATTTGGTATTTTTTCCCGAACAAAATGAAACAAAAAGCCACAAATGGAAACCAAATAAAATTTAATAATTTTGAAAGCTTTTCATTTTTTAGCTGAAATACAGGCAAGCGAAAAACATTAGAACCATTTTCCTCCTTAACCTTCCAAGGCAATTTATATTTTTGATCAACACTTTTATATGACGGCTGACTAGACAGGACATCTACCGACATATTTCTCTGTTCTAATATCTCTCGAATGTCATTCAAAATAAACGCGTATGGAGGTGAATCAGGTTTAAAAAAACGGTGTATTAATAACACCGCGTTAGTATCACCAATCATATCGACTAAAGTTTTCTAAGCCACGCCAGCGCCCTGTCAATTTTGCAGTTCCAGTAATTAATTTTAATACTCTCAATGACGTATTTTCAACCTTATATTCTTCTGGTATTTCACGAAAAGAGTACAATTCTCTTTCTGATGTTGCAATTTCAATCGAATTTAACAATACCTCAGGATTAAGTCCGGTCAATATTATAGAGCCTTTATCTAAAGCCTCCGGACGTTCAATTGCTGTTCTTAGTGTAACCGCAGGGAAATCCAATATAGCTGACTCCTCGCTGATCGTTCCACTATCAGATATCGCGCAAAATGCTTCTTTTTGTAATTTATTATATTCAAAAAATCCAAACGGTTTTAAAAACCGAATATCTACGTCCGTCACATCCTCATTTAAACTTTCTAGCCGTTTTTTAGTCCTTGGATGTGTGGAGACAATAACTGGAAAATTATAATATCTTGCTACCGCTTTTAAACAGGCCAATACTGATCGTAAGCTTTCTTTCGAATCTACATTTTCTTCACGGTGAATGCTTGCGATAAAATACTTTTGAGATTCCAATCCTAATTTCGGGACAATTTCTGAAGAATTAATTGAATCCATATGTAAACCCAGTACTTCTCGCATTGGTGAGCCAGTAACATAGGTAAATCTAGACTGGAGGCCTTCTGCAATCAAGTTTCTACGGGCATTTTCAGTATAGACCAAGTTAAAATCTGAAATATGATCAACGAGTTTCCTATTGATTTCTTCTGGAACATTTGCATCAAAACATCTATTTCCTGCTTCCATATGATAGGTTGGAATTTTCATCCTTTTTGCCATTAGCAAAGCAATTGAACTATTTGTATCTCCCAATAATAAAACAGCATCAGGTTTTTCTTTTAATAAAGCCTCCTCTGTTTTAATTAATATCTCACCTAACATTTTTCCAAGCGAAGACGTATCTACATTCATGAAGTGGTCTGGCTTTTTCACACCTAACTCATCAAAAAATACTTGATTCAATTCAAAGTCATAATTTTGTCCCGTGTGAACCAAAACATGATCTGTATATTTATCCAATGCACTCATTACAGAGGAAAGACGGATAATCTCAGGGCGAGTACCCAAGATTGTCATAACCTTTAGTTTTTTCATTAATAGTCCTTATAATGGCATTGTATAGGTATCTGAGTTTTCTCTATCAAAAGTCTCATTTGCCCACAACATTACAACCATCTCCTCACTTCCGATATTAGTAATATCATGCGTCCAACCTGGTACCGTTTCTACAATCTGTGGAGAATCGCCCGTAGTTTGTAATTCATAAAACTCACTGGTAATAACATGCCTAAATTTAAACAACGCTTTACCTTTCAACACCAAAAACTTTTCTGTTTTTGTATGGTGGTAATGCCCACCGCGCGTTACACCAACGTGTGCTGTAAAAAAAGAAAATTGTCCACTATCCTTTGTCTTGAGCATTTCAACAAACATTCCACGCTCATCACTATGTTTAACAAGTGGATAAGAGAATTGCTTAGAATTTAAATAGCTTAAGTAGGTTGAATGCAATGCTCTATCAAGCCCATTGCCAACAGGCTCGGTAACCAAATCTTCACGGCTTTGCCTATATCTTTGAATTTTATCAGCTAAGTCACCCACTGTAATCTCATAGATAGGAAATACATCACAAAATATATTTTCCTCAATAGTTCCGTGCATAAGTGAAATAAATCGTTGCACAAGATCATCCACGTATACTAGATGAACTAAATAACTCGAATCATTTATCTGAATCGGAAGGTTATTTGCTATATTGTGGCAGAAAGTAGCAACAACAGAATTATAGTTAGGTTTGCACCACTTACCGAAAACATTAGGAAGTCTAAATATATAAACCGGAGCACCACTTTTTTTAGCATAAAACTCAATGGCCTGCTCTGCTTCTAATTTACTTTTCCCGTAAGTGTTGTCTAATTCAGCTTGAATAGAAGATGAATACAAAATAGGTACTTTTCTACCTGAGTATTCAAGAGCGCTACAAAGCTGTCGAGTTAAATCTGTATTGCCTTCTATGAACTCAGACTCCACTTTCGGGCGGTTAACTCCAGCCAGATGAAATACAAAATCAACCTCCTCTACAAATGATTCGAGATCAGACAGTTTATTCTGACGAGTATAAGTAATAACTTCGACATCGTTTTTTTCTGAAAGGTGTACCAACAAGTTTTTCGCAATAAAACCATTGGCCCCCGTCACTAAAACTTTTAATGTTGCCAAGTTTCAACTTCCTTTTTAACTTCCGGAAGAGTTAACAACAAAGCCTTAACTTTTTCAACATCCAACCTTTCCGTATTGTGTGAATGATAATCCTCAAAGTTAACTTCTTCCTGATTGCCATCGGTAAAATATTTCTCGTAATTCAAGTCACGATTATCCATTTTTACGCGATAGTAACTTCCCATATCCTGAGCAGTAGTTAACTCTTCTTTCGAGGCTAATGTTTCGTATAGCTTTTCACCATGTCGAATACCTATAATCTTGGTTTCACTATCCGTTCCAAAAATCTCCTTCAAAGCTTGAGCTAAATCTTCAACTGTAGAGGCTGGCGCCTTTTTAATAAAAATATCACCTTGACTTGCATGGTTGAATGCATATTCGACCAAATCTACTGCTTCGGGTAATGCCATTAAAAAGCGAGTCATCGTTGGTTCTGTGATGGTAACCGGTTTATTTCCTTTAATCTGCTCTATAAATCGAGGAATGACTGAACCTCGAGAGCACATTACATTCCCATATCGAACACATGAAATAATTGTATCGTCATTAGATAGTTGCCTCGCATAGGATTGAGCAACCTTTTCCATCATTGCCTTACTTACACCCATTGCATTTATAGGATACACGGCCTTGTCTGTACTCAAACAAACTACACGCTTTACACTTTGTTCAATTGAGGCCCTAATAACATTATCGCTTCCTTGAATGTTTGTCTGAACTGCCTGCATAGGAAAGAATTCACAAGAGGGAACTTGCTTAAGTGCAGCCGCATGAAATACATAATCAACTCTTACAAGCGCACTTTTTATACTTTCATAATCTCGAACATCTCCAATATAAAATTTGACTCGCTCATCATCTACTTCTGTGCGCATCAAATCTTGCTTAGTCTCATCACGGCTAAACACTCGAACTTCCTTACAATTACCGGCCAGGAGATGCTTTACAACCGTTTTACCAAAGGAGCCTGTCCCACCTGAAACTAGAAATACTTTTCCTTTAACCATTTAAATTAATCTCATTTAAGTCATTCTTCACATCTGACATCATAATAATCTCGAGCAAACCTTTGTCGCGTAACACTGCAAGCTCCCTAATAAATTTTCCAAACTGGCTAAAATGGTCTGTACTTTCAGCCAAATTAAATGGATGCAACCAAACATGGTAAATAGCTCCATCTTCCATGTTAGTTAATAATCTATTTGTCTGTTTTTGAGTCAATACTTTTTTAATTCGCTCATAACTACCTCCTGACCAATTAAAATACAAGGAACCAGTTTGGTAACTTTCTCCATATTGACCAATTATTATTTTTGAGCATGGTGGCATTGTAAATATGCGGCTTCCACCTGAAACAATTCGACCTATTTTAGTTTTCTTTTCACCATAACTCGGATTCAATCTAAAATTCAAAGGAAACTCCTTTGCAATTTCATTATTAAATTTAGCCTGATCTCGAGGGAAAACCAAGCTCTTAATCGACCGTTTAAAGTATGATTCTAATACTAGAATAGATTCTCTTACATCATCAACATACTGTCTACTGGTAATATCCTTCTGTTCTGCATATATATGTGTACTTGTATGTGAGGCGATCTCAACAAGCGAATCAATAGTCCCTAATACATCGACAAGATCTAAACCGCAATGGGTCGGCATATCTGATTCTCGATAAAATTTTCGTACACTATCACGATAACTTGTAGGAAGGTGTTCAATATTAATATCACTCTCTGACTTAGCAAGAAGTGATGAAACTAGGGCCCAAGTTGTTGGAACTTGGAGTTCTTTAAGTAATTGCACTAAGGAGAAAAATACAGGCCTAAGATTA
>ENA-OSET01000434-OSET01000434.1-sediment-metagenome-genome-assembly--contig:-NODE-434-length-47025-cov-7.108439_pt1 | contig 47025 bp, 37 predicted proteins | sample MGYA00237882_ERZ534229 | MGnify/ENA primary metagenome ERZ534229 (study PRJEB26408, sample SAMN06266212) | sediment metagenome | isolation source: Hudson Canyon methane seep mesocosm | place: USA:Hudson...
ATCAGACATTAGTGTGAATTCTAATTTGTAAATTTTTACTTTATCAAATTTTTTATTGGCTTCATCTTCTGTTAATCCAATAGTGCCAATCGGTGGATGAGAGAAGACCACAGTAGCAATATTTTCATAATTAAGATGACGATCAACCATGTTATTGTACAATCGATCAGATAGCCTTCTACCAGCAGCAATCGCTACGGGTGTGAGTGGAGCACGACCAGTTGCATCGCCGAGCGCAAAGATGTTATCAATATTGGTAACTTGAAATTTGTCAGTTGGTATAAACCCTCTTTGATCACACTTAACGCCGGCATTTTCTAATCCAAGATCCTGTGTCATCGGATTTCTGCCGACAGCCCAAATAATTTGGTCAAAGCCAGAAAACTTCCCTTTGTTGGTAACAATAGTTTTATCATCGGTGACCTTATCAATTTTAGATCCGTGATGGATAATAATGCCGTGTGCTGTGTAGTCTTTATCTAGTGATGTTTGAATTATTGGGTCAAAACCTCTGAGTAGAGTATCAGCACGACCAAACATTTCTACTTCTGATCCAAGCGCATTAAGTACACCAGCTAATTCCACACCTATATAACCACCGCCAATCACAGCTACTTTTTTAGGTAAATCTTCTAATTCAAAAAAACCATCTGAGGTAATACCGTACTGTGCACCTTTGATATGCGGAACAGCGGGCTCACCACCAGGAGACAGCACGATATGATCAGCGGTGTAAATTTCGTCATTGACAGACACTGTATTTTTGTCGACTAATTTACCAAAGCCATGAATGTAATCAATACCTAGATCTTCTAAATAATCATCGTACCAACTAGTAATACCTTTAATATAATTGTCTCGACCTTCTTTGAGTTTTTTCCATGAAAAGTTTTTAACTTCGACATCAAAGCCAAAACCTTGCGCACTATTAATGTGTGTTGCTGTATTAGCGGCAAACCACATAACTTTTTTGGGCACACAACCAACATTCACACAGGTACCACCGATATGTTTCGCTTCAATAACCGCCGCTTTTTTACCTAAACGTGCTGCCCGATTTGCTGAAGCAATACCGCCACTGCCCGCGCCAATAGAAATGTAGTCAAAATGTTGTGTCATGGTTTTATTCCTGTGTGATTATCTTTCACTATATTGGACTGATAAAACTAAAATTCAAGTTTATCAGACAACATAGCTAATTTTATAAAATCAGATGACATGATGTTGAACAATTAAATTTCAATTATCGATAATTACCAACAAATATTGAAAACTATTAACTCAAACCTTGATTATCGACACGTTTGCCCTTACTTCTATTTCAATAATTCATGACTCAGTTGTGCCAACTATGACAAATCCATTGTTACAAAACACCCAACTTCCGCAATTTTCTAAAATCAAACCAGAACATATTAAACCTGCGGTTGAAGAAGCTATAGCAAACTGTAAAACAGCTATTGCTGATGTACTTGCTAGCAACACTCAATTTACTTGGGAAAACTTAGTTGCACCTATTGATGAAGTTGATGATGTATTAGGTAAACTTTGGTCTCCGGTGTCACATATGAATTCAGTGGTCAATAGTGATGAACTTCGTGAAGCTTATGAATCATGTTTACCACTTTTATCTGAATACGGCACTTTTGTTGGTCAGCATTCTGGGTTATTTGCGGCCTACCAACAATTGAGTGAAAGTAATGAATTTAAAGAATTAACAACTGCTCAACAAAAAGTTATCACCAACGCCTTAAGAGATTTCAAATTATCAGGTATTGCACTTAACGAGCAAGACCAAAAACGTTACGGTGAAATTGCCACACGCTTATCCGATTTAAGCTCTACATTTGGTAATAACTTACTTGATGCCACTGAAGCCTTTAGCGTCAATGTAACAGATGAAGCTGAATTATCTGGCTTGCCAGAAAGCGCTAAAGATGCGGCTAAAGCACTGGCACAATCACAAGAGAAATCAGGCTGGTTATTTACCTTAGACATTCCAAGCTACTTACCGGTAATGACTTATAGCGACAATAGCGAATTACGTGAAAAAATGTATCGCGCCTTTGTTTCACGTGCTTCTGATATTGGTCCAAATGGCGGTGAATACGACAATAGCCCTATTATGGCTGAACTATTGTCACTACGTCACGAGCTTGCTCAACTGCTAGGTTTTGATAACTTTGCAGAAAAGTCATTAGCAACAAAAATGGCTAACAATACTAGCGAAGTTATCGGCTTTTTAGAAAACCTTGCCGTAAAGTCTAAATCACAAGGCCAGCAAGATTTAGCTGAAGTACGAGCTTTTGCTGAAGAAAAGTTTCAGCAAAGTGATTTACAAGCCTGGGATTTACCTTATTTCAGCGAAAAATTAAAGCAAGAACGCTACGCTATTTCTGATGAAGAACTACGCCCTTACTTTCCAGAAAACAAAGTTGTGGCGGGCTTATTTGAAGTTGTGCATCGTTTATTCGGCTTAAATATTACCGAACGACAAGACATAGACACCTGGCATAAAGATGTAAAATTCTTTGATGTTTTTGATAAAAACCAGCAATTGCGCGGTAGCTTTTACCTAGATTTATACGCTCGTTCAAAGAAACGTGGCGGTGCATGGATGGACGATTGTGTTGGCCGACGCGAGCTAAGCAATGGCGACATTCAATATCCTGTTGCCTACTTAACCTGTAACTTTAACGGCCCTGTTGGTGATAAACCGGCATTATTCACTCACGATGAAGTCGTTACCCTATTTCATGAATTTGGTCATGGTATTCACCACATGCTAACGCAAATAAACGCTGCGGGCGTTTCGGGTATTAACGGTGTGCCATGGGACGCTGTTGAATTACCAAGTCAGTTTTTAGAAAATTGGTGCTGGCAGCCAGAAGCACTGGCTTTTATTTCTGGTCATTACCAAACAGGTGAAGCATTACCGCAAGCCATGCTAGACAAAATGTTAGCGGCGAAAAATTTCCAATCTGCCATGCAAATGATCCGTCAACTTGAATTCAGCTTATTTGATTTCAAAATGCATGCGCAATATTCACCAGAAAAAGGCGACGAAATTCAACAAGTACTCAACCAAGTACGCGATGACTATTCAGTAGTAAAAGCGCCAGAATTTAATCGCTTTCAGCATAGCTTTGGCCATATATTTGGTGGTGGTTATTCAGCAGGTTACTATAGCTACAAATGGGCTGAAGTATTATCAGCAGATGCTTTTTCTAAGTTTGAAGAAAAAGGTATATTCGATCGTAATACAGGAATTGAATTTCTTGAATCCATTTTGGAGCAAGGAGGATCACGTGAACCGATGGATTTATTTATTGAGTTCAGAGGACGTGAACCAGAAATTGATGCCTTATTAAGACACTCTGGAATTGCAGCATAACACTATGAAATACACTGATCTTAGAGATTTTATTGAACACCTAGAACAACGAGGTGAACTGAAACGTATTAGTGTGGAAGTTGATCCTGTTCTAGAAATGACAGAGATCAGTGATCGCGTTTTACGAGCAGGTGGTCCAGCACTTTTATTTGAAAACCCTAAAGGCAGTGATACGCCGGTACTGACTAATTTATTTGGAACAGCCCATCGAGTTGCTCTAGGTATGGGTGAAGAATCAGTTGATGCATTGCGAGAAGTGGGACAGTTACTAGCCTTTTTAAAAGAGCCTGAGCCACCTAAGGGAATGAAAGATGCGTGGCAGAAAATGCCTATTTTCAAACAAGTGCTTAATATGGCACCTAAAACCGTTAAAAAGGCGGAATGTCAGCAACAAGTAATAGAAGGTGATGATGTTGACTTAGCTCACTATCCTATCCAACATTGTTGGCCTGAAGATGCTGCCCCCTTGATTACATGGGGCTTGGTTGTCACCAAAGGCCCAGAGAAGCCGAGACAAAACTTAGGTATTTATCGCCAACAAGTCATTGCTAAAAATAAAGTGATTATGCGTTGGTTATCTCACCGTGGAGGCGCCTTAGACTTTAAAGAATGGCAAGACCAACATCCAGGTGCCCCCTTTCCCGTCAGTGTCGTGTTGGGCTGTGATCCGGCTACAATATTAGCGGCGGTGACGCCGATACCCGATAGTTTGTCAGAATATGCCTTTGCGGGCTTATTACGAGGTTCAAAAACTGAACTGGTGCAATGTATTGGCAATGATCTCCATGTACCTGCCCGTGCTGAAATTGTATTAGAAGGTTTTATTTATCCAGATGAGGTGGCAGATGAAGGTCCTTATGGCGATCATACTGGTTATTATAATGAAGTCGACCAGTTCCCAGTATTGACTGTTGAGCGAATCACGCAGCGACGAGACCCTATTTATCATAGTACTTATACGGGCCGTCCACCTGATGAACCCGCTATTTTAGGTGTGGCGTTAAATGAAGTCTTTGTACCTATCTTACAAAAACAATTTCCTGAAATCGTTGATTTTTATTTGCCACCAGAAGGGTGTTCATACCGACTGGCAGTCGTGAGCATGAAAAAACAATACCCAGGTCATGCGAAACGAGTGATGATGGGAATTTGGTCATTCTTACGCCAATTCATGTATACAAAGTTTATTATTGTGGTTGATGATGATGTGAATGTGCGTGATTGGAATGATGTGATTTGGGCTATTACGACCCGAATGGATCCTGCTCGCGATACAACCTTAGTTGAAAATACCCCGATCGATTATCTCGATTTTGCCTCACCCGTTTCAGGCTTAGGGTCTAAAATGGGGATGGATGCAACCAATAAACTTCCAGGTGAAACCGATAGAGAATGGGGTAAGCCTATTGAGCGTGATGAAGAGATTGTGGCTAGAGTTGATGAACTATGGGAATCACTAAATATTGATGACTAATGTCCGTCAGTATTGTGTTCAACCCAACGCTCACCATCTTGACGCGTTTCTTTTTTCCAGAAAGGCGCATTGTGTTTGAGTTCTTCAATTAACCAATCGCAGGCATCGAGTGCAGCACGGCGATGAGCTGACCAGCAGGCAATCAACACGATGGGGTTGGCAGGGTTGATCTTACCGACACGATGAATAATCAGTGAGTCAAGTAAGTCCCAACGTTGTCGAGCTTGTTGTTCTAGATCATCTAAATAGCGTTGCGTCATATCAGGGTAATGCTCTAATACCATGCCTGTGACAGTAGCATCATCATTAAAATCACGCATCGAACCAATAAAGCTTGCTGTAGCGCCAAATTGTTTACCTAGATCGGAGTGTTGCTGATGCTCAATAATGGAGTGAAAGGGATCAAAGGGATAGGCGAGGATATGAGCTGACATATTAACCGCCGGTAACAGGTGGGAAAAAGGCAACTTCATCGCCCTCAGACACGCTACTATCAAATTGGGCATATTCAAGATTAATGGCTACAAGTACATTCATAGGTCGGTCAGCATTATGAGTGCATTGATCCCAGACTTCACCTGCCGTAGATGCGCTTGCCGACTCTATTTTGATTTCACTCATGCCCATTTTTTCACGAAGGCTGGCAAAAAACTTAACTTGAATGCTCATTTGCTTGTTTATTTCTAATAGTTCAAAATTAACAGGATATCACTTTAGGGAAACTTAGACATGTCAGATTTAACTCATTTTAATCAAGCTGGTGAAGCACATATGGTCGATGTCGGCGATAAGTCCATCACTAAGCGTGTTGCTGTTGCTGAAGGCCAAATAATGATGCTGGACAATACTTTGGACTTGATAAAACAGGGCAATCATAAAAAAGGTGATGTACTAGGGATCGCGCGCATTGCAGGAATAATGGCTGCTAAGCGAACATCTGATCTCATTCCACTTTGTCATCCCCTTGCTTTAACAAAAGTAACAGTTGATTTTCAGATTTTAGAAGACGACGTGGCAGTACAGTGCCGTATCCAAGTTGAGACCAGTGGGCAGACGGGGGTTGAGATGGAAGCCTTAACCGCGGTACAAGTGGCACTGCTGACAATTTATGATATGTGCAAAGCTGTTGACCGCGGCATGATTATGACTGATATTCGCCTACTAGAAAAAGCGGGCGGTAAGTCAGGTCATTGGGTGCGTGAATTATAAATTAGCCTTGATTAAGCAAGCTTCTTAAATCAATGATGGCAGCATTGGCACGAGAGATGTATGACGCCATTACCAGTGAATGGTTAGCTAGTAGACCAAAACCACTGCCATTTAGAATAACGGGACTCCAAACTGATTCTTGACTCGCTTCAAGTTCACGAATAATTTGTCGTAGACTGACTAAGGCATTCTTCTTTTCAAGGATTTCAGCGAAGTCATGTTCAGCAGCCTTGAGAAGATGCGTTAAAGCCCATGCCGACCCCCGTGTTTCATAAAACACATCATCAATTTGTGTCCAAGGGGTTTGAGTTAGAACTTCAGCTGGTACAGGTGTTGATAGATTGGCATTAGGATCACCTGCAAGATCGGTATTAATACGAATCTGGCCAACACTGGCACTGAGTCGTTGAGATAGACTGCCTAAGCGTTTTTCAACAATGGCTAACCAGTCTGCAAGATTATCTGCGCGCGCATAAAATTGTGCATCTTTCTGTTGGGCATTGCTCAAACGATCAAGATAAGACTCTAAGGCTTCGATTCCATGTCGGTATTCACGCTCTGTCGGTGGGAATAACCATGACTCAGAATTGAAGTTAAACTGAGGTTCAGCCACAGCTAAATCGCTATCTTCTAGCGATTGAGACCGACTGATATCATTACGTAATGCCCGTGAGTAGTCACGTATTTGAACCAATACACCAAACTCCCAGTTAGGAATATTATCCATCCAAATAGAAGGAGGAGTGACATCATTACTGAGGTAACCGCCTGACTTTTCTAGTAAAGAATTGCCTAGGGCTATCAGTGTGGCCGTAGAGGTATAGCCTGTTACACGCTGTTGCTGATTTTGCGTTGCTAATTCACTTGCATATTCAAGCGGATCAAACGAGTCTGGGTTCCGATCCCACCACAGCATGATGATGAGTAATATAAATACAATAATTCCAACAATAGAGATGGCAAATTTAACGGTTTTCTGACGAGAGTTTGGATCTTTAATTGTGTCGATAATTGTCCAGCCAATATTACGTAAGCGTTGTAGAATTTGTGTGAATACCATCTTGATTTTTGCCCTAAATATTGCTTGATATGACAACAGATTATTCTCTTAATGCGCGGATGGCAATAAAACAAACTTGACTTGGGGACTCTAACCCCAGAATAATGTGCGGTTTGCAAAAAAGCTTGATGAGGCGGGGGACGCTTTTAATATGACATTGAGAATCGAGATCGACAATTTAGCCAAATATTTTGGTGAAATTAAAGCCGTGGATGGCGTGTCATTTTCAGTAAAAAAAGGTGAGGTCTTAGGATTTCTCGGGCCAAATGGTGCGGGTAAATCAACGACGATGAAAATGGTCACTGGCTTCCTAACGCCGACACGCGGTACGGTTAGAGTTTGTGGTCATGATGTGTTGACTGATCCTATTGCTGTAAAAGCAAATCTAGGTTATCTGCCTGAAGGGGCTCCAGCTTATGCTGATATGACGCCAGATGGCTTCCTTAGATTTATTGCTGATATTCGCGGATTAGCCGGTGCAGAAAAAACGCGAGCTGTCGCGATAGCTGCGGAGCGTGCGCAAATCAAACATGTAATGTTTCAACCAATTGAAACTTTGTCGAAAGGTTATAAACGTCGAGTTGGTTTAGCTCAAGCTATTCTACATAATCCTCCAGTGTTAATACTGGATGAGCCAACTGATGGTTTAGATCCTAATCAAAAACATGAAGTACGTACTTTGATTAATGAAATGGCACATGATAAAGCCATCATCATTTCCACACATATACTGGAAGAAGTGCATGCCCTATGTCATCGAAATGTGGTGATAGCTAAAGGTCAGGTTCAGTTTGATGGCACACCTCATGAGCTAGAAGCTATGTCTCGCTATCACAATGCGGTTTGTGTCTCTGTCGTCAACGTAGATGATGACAGTTTAGCTGCTTTCTTATGGGCTTTACCGTTTGTTGACCATATAGAAGCGTTATCTGGAGATCGCGGTTTTCGTGTTTATCCGGAGCAAGGCAAGCAAATTACAGCTGAGTTATCACAAGCTATTCGTGATAATAACTGGCAAGTGGCCTCTCTTCATGCTGAACATGGTCGTTTGGATGAAGTATTCCGTACTATCACAATGGGTAAGTCATAAATGAATATGAATAATATTTGGTTCATTATGAAACGTGAGTTGAGTGGCTATTTTGCAACGCCTGTCGCTTATGTTTTTATTATTAGCTTTTTGTTGTTAACGGGGTTCTCAACCTTCTTCGTTGGTAACTTTTTTGAACGTGGCGAGGCTGATTTATATCCTTTCTTCTCTATTCATCCATGGATTTATGTTTTATTAATCCCAGCGATTTCCATGCGTCTTTGGTCTGAAGAGCGTAAAAGCGGCTCAATTGAATTATTAATGACATTGCCTATCTCCGTGCTTGAGGCAGTTTTAGGTAAGTTCCTAGCTGCATGGGCGTTTACTGGCTTGGCATTATTTTTAAATTTCCCATTATGGATAACCGTTAATTATTTAGGTTCGCCAGATAATGGAATTATTGTTGCTGGATTTTTAGGTAGCTTATTAATGGCTGGTGGTTTTCTCGCAATTGGTGCGTGCATCTCTGCGTCAACAAAGAACCAAGTTATTGCTTTTGTTTTGAGCTTGATAGTTAGTCTGATTTTTGTACTAAGTGGTTATGGCATTGTGCTTGATTTCTTTAGTAGTTGGGCGCCTGCTACCTTAGTCGATGCAGTCAGTTCATTTAGCTTCTTAACTCATTTTGATGCTATTTCTAAGGGTGTGATTGATATGCGAGATATCTTCTATTTTGCTTCTGTCATTGCGGTATGGCTTTTTGCTAATGCTATTGTTGTTAATGCCCGTAAGGCCGATTAGGAGTTATAACAGATGAATAGACAACTTTTATCGACCGCTGGTTTATTACTAGCTGTTGTTTTATTTTTATCATTCAATATTGTCAGCAATGGTAATTTTAAATCGGCTCGAGTGGATCTGACTGAAGATAGCCTTTATACCTTGTCGGCAGGTTCATTAAATATTATTGAATCATTAACATCGCCGATTACATTACGTTTGTATTATTCCGAACAGGTTGCTCAAGAACTACCGAGTATTAAGTCATATGCACAACGTGTTCAAGAATTATTAGAAGAGTATCAACGCGCTTCTAATGGCATGATTCGTTTGTTTGTGATCAACCCTGAACCTTTCTCAGATGATGAGCAAAGAGCAAGACAGTATGGTTTACAAGGTGTACCTATTGAAGGTGATACTGACCCATTATACTTAGGATTAGCAGGGACTAATGATCTAGATGGCGTGGAAAATATTTCATTTTTCCAGCCAGAAAAAGAAGATGTGCTGGAATATGATTTAACAAAACTAATCTATAAACTGTCGAGTGCTGAGAGAAAGTCAGTGGCGGTGATGAGTCCTTTAGAGGTGAATGGTGAAGAGTATGACCCTTTAAAAGGTGAAGCTCTGTCAGCTGATGCTGATCAACCATGGGCATTTATGCAGGAGTTACGTCAGCTATTTAATGTTTCTGTCTTACCTCTTACTATTCGCCGTATTCCATCAAGCATTGATGTGTTGATGGTGGTTCATCCTAAAGATCTGGAAGACAGTACCTTATACGCGATTGAGCAATATGTATTGCGTGGTGGTAAGTTAATTACTTTTGTTGACCCGTATTCTGAAGCAGATGTGCCAGAAAAAGATCCTGATAACCCGATGGCGGCCAAGGTCTATTCTCGTAGTTCAAATATGAAGGCTTTATTTAAAGTCTGGGGATTTGAACGCGCACCAGCAGACGTAGTGGCAGATCGTAAAACAGCGATTAAAGTAGACTTTGGTGCTCGCACTAACAATAAGCCTATTGATTATGTTTTATGGCAAGGGATCCCAGCCGAACAGTTGAATCAGGATCAAGCTGTCACTAGTCATTTGAAAAAAATTGAAGTCGTCACTGCTGGATATTTCTCACAACTTGAAGGTGCATCAACACAGTTTACTCCGCTTATTTCATCAAGTGATGAAGCTATGTTAGTGGATAAGCGTATTGTTCAGTTCCGTAATGATCCCATGGCCTTACTGACTAAATATCAAGCAGGTACATTGAGCTACCCGATTTCTGTACGAATTAATGGACCGGTTAAGTCTTTATTCCCTAACGGTGTTAAGGGTGATGACGGTACATTACAGATGTCATCAGGGCATGTCACAGAATCTAAGCAAGATATTGATGTGATTGCGATTGCTGATGTAGATATGTTGCAAGATAGAATGTGGGTACAGTTACAAGACTTCTACGGTGACCAGATTGCCTATAACACGTCGAATAATATTGATTTCTTGATCAATGCTATTGATGAAATGTCAGCAACAAATGGCTTAATTAGTGTCCGTTCACGATCAGGATTTTCACGTCCTTTTGATTTGGTTTTAGATATTCAGCGTGAAGCAGAAAAAAGTTACAGAACCAAAGAGCGTGAATTGAAAAAAATCTTAAAAGAAACGAGTCAAAGTATCGCTAGAATGCAAGTAGAGCGTAGTGGTAGTGGTGAAGAAATTCTGAATGAAGAACAGCAACAAGAGATTGCTGACCTTCGTAAAATGGAATATAAAACACAGCAACAACTTCGTGATGTACAAGGTGAATTACGTAAAGATATTGACGTATTAGATACCCAGCTGAAGTTCTTCAATATTGGTTTAGTCCCATTCTTAGTTGCTTTGATAGCACTTTTAACTGGCTGGTTACGAATTCGTAAACGAACTCATGGCCGTGTGCAATAACCGTTAATGTTCAACACGACTCAAAATAGGTTGTAAAAAGATGAAAAGAATAAATAGCCTGACTATTTTATTTATTGTCACCATTGCGATGGTGATATTGATGGTAATGACTATTCAACGTCCAAGTGATAATAATGAGGATGAAGGATTGTTATTTCCGGGCTTATTCGAGCAATTGAGTAGCATCGATTCAATTCAATTAAAAAGTAGCCAAGATGAATTCACTTTATATAAGCAAGGTGAGGATTGGTTTATTACAGAACACTGGGACTTTCCTGCTGACTTTAATCTTGTTAAACGAGCATTAATTGACTTGTCTGAAGCGCAAATATTAGAGCGCAAAACCGCTGATCCTGAACAACACTATGTTTTAGGTTTATCAGGCTTTGAAAATGGTGGCGATTCAATTCACATCACGTTATTAAACGGTGAAAAAGAAGTCTCTGGTTTAGTATTAGGACTTGAGAGAGAATTAGGACAAACAGGTGGGGAAAGACAGTTCTACGTCCGTCGAGCGAATGAGAACAAAACATGGTTAGCCGAAGGTTATCTTAATATTAATCCATTAATGCTGAACTGGATTAAGGGTGAAGTCATTAATATTGCTCGTGAACGTATTGCCCAGGTTGATATTATCCAGCCGAGTGGTGCGAGAGCGACACTGATTAACTTAGGCAAAAAAGATAAGTTCGGCACGCCAAAAGAACGTCAAAATACCGTATTTAAATATGACCAACTTGGCTATGACATTGCAGGTTCATTGGTTCAGTTACAAATGGAAGATGTTCAACCTCTTGCAGAGTTTTCACGTTCAGGTGCAGAAGTTGTGGTCGCTGAGTTTATTACCTTTGATGGTTTAAAAGTCAGCGTAGAAACATCATTTGATATCGATTCAGGGAGTTATAACTCAACGTTTAAAGCTGATTTTGATGCTGCCAGAATAAAACCTGCACCGCAAGATATCCAAGCTCTAGAGGTGTTAAAAACAGCGGAGCAAGTTCAACAAGAAGTGGCTGTCATCAATGCTCAACTAGCCAATTGGGTGTATCGATTTGGTGGCTTCGTTGGTACCAACTTAATGCGTGCTAAAGCGGATATGGTTACGGAGTCTGAGAACGTTATCCCCATGCCGATTGATCCGAGTGGTTTAGGTCTATAGTTCGACTTAAACACTAAACTTACGCAATAAAAAAAGGCTCAATATCTAGATATTGAGCCTTTTTTTATTCAGCTATTTTATGGATGGAAGTTATTGCAGTTTAAACATGCTCAGATTTCCACTCTTCGATTAACTCTTGCACTGTGATAGCAAGATCATCAGGAGAGAATTTTGCAATGAATTTATTCGCACCTACTTTATCTGCCATCGTGGTATTAAACTCACCACTCATAGAGGAGTGTAATAATACTTTAATGCCTGCTAGGCGAGGGTCATCTCTGACTTCGCTGGTCAGGGTATAACCATCCATTTCAGGCATTTCGATATCTGACACTAACATTGAGATATGACTTTTAACATCAATACCTTCATCAGCCCATGCCTTGAGTTGAGCCAGTGCCTCTTGACCATCTCTTACAATGGTTGTATCAACACCAATTTGTTTCATCGTACGCTCAATTTGATTACGGGCAACGCTTGAGTCATCGGCAACGAGTATATGGGGACGAAGATCTTGATTCTGTGCGGCAATCTGAGAAATCAGATCAGAGGAGACAACATCGTCTGAACCTACCACCTCGGACATAACCTTCTCGACATCAATAATTTCAATGATCTCGTCATCAATACGAGTAATGGCTGTCATATAGGTATTACGGCCAGTAGCATTAGGAGGAGGCAGTATATCTGACCATGTTGTATTCACAATCCGTTCAATACCACTGACTAAAAAACCTTGGACGGAACGATTATATTCGGTAATGATGACATAGCTTTCTTTAAGATCGTCAACTGGACGACCGCCAATTCCCATCGCTAAATCAAAGATACTGATTGTTTCACCACGAAGGTGTGCAGCCCCACGCACAACAGGATGTGAGTTAGGGATTTTAGTCAGGGCAGGACAGGGTATTGCTTCTCTCACTTTGAAGACATTAATACCAAATCGTTGTTTTGTACCTAACTTAAAGAGCAATAGCTCTAATCGATTTTGCCCTACCAATTGTGTGCGTTGGTCAACGCTATCCATCATACCTGACATTATAGGTATCCTTAAAATCTAAATAGTCTCTAATATTATCGACACTTTAAACTAATTCTTGAATAGATGTATACCTTTAATACCTGCGGTGTCATGGCGTTATTCTCTTAGCTGGGCATAGTTATTGCTTAGCAGTTTAAGTAATAGAGATTAACGTCAACAAGATGACATCTAGAGGTGTGACATGAAACCATATTGGCAGCAGAAATTAACTTTATTTGTATCATTATTTTTAGCACTACAGGTCTCTGCAAGTACTATGCACAATATTGATAATATCGAGCAAGTAGCCTATGAGTATGCATTTACTAAGGCACTAGAAAACTTTGATAATCCGCAAATAGTAATGGGAGATTTAGACTCCAGATTACGATTACAAGCCTGTGAATCATCACTTGAGGCATTTAGTCAGTCTACAAATACCGGCTCGGGAAACCAGACTGTTGGTGTGAAATGCACTGCACCCGTTCAGTGGACTGTTTATGTGCCTGTACAAATTAAAGTATTTCAAGATGTGGTCGTGGCGTCAAAACCGCTATCGGCTAATAAGGTGATTACAAGCGGTGATGTTCAGTTAAAGTCGAGAGATATTGCCAGTTTAAGACAGGGCTATATGAGTAATCTTAAAGACGTTATAGGCCAAGAATTAAAAACACCGATAGCGATGGGAACTGTTATTAAACCCATGCGAATTCGACCGCAAAAGGTAGTCAGTCGCGGTGAGCATGTGATGTTGCTTGCATTAGCAGGTCAAATGGAAGTTAGAATGAGTGGCACAGCATTATCTGATGCCAGTATTGGGCAAAGAGTACGGGTGAAAAATAGTTCTTCAAAACGCATTATTGAAGGTGTGGTTGAAGGGCCAGGAATAGTGAAAGTATCAATGTAATTTTGCATTACTAAATTAATTTAAATAAAGAGCCATTATTTATTCAAGTTTTATTGAATTAGGTCGATAATATAGTCAAGCATTAAAAGAAGAACATAATATGTCAGAAATAAATATAAAAGCAGCTGTGCAGGCGGGATTAAATCAAACACGTAATGTGAGTTCTCGTGATGATCGCCCCAGTGAAAACACCCAAGGGGTGACCAATAATATAACACCGACAGATACTGTTAGTTTGACTACTACCGCGACACAACTCAATTCACTACAAGCCGCTTTATCAGAAGCGCCTGTAGTTGATCAACATAAAGTTGAAGAACTACGAGCAGCTATAGCTGAAGGCACATATAGTGTTGATGCAGCAGAACTGGCTCAGAATATGGTGGGTTTTGAAACAAACCTTAGGTAGGTAACGAGTTATGGCGATGAATTCTTTTCAACAAATTCGCAGTGTTTTATTAGCAGAAAGAGATGTAGCATCACAATTATCAACGATCTTACGAGCAGAAAGGCAGGCATTAACAAGCTCTGACACCGACATGATTCGTGAGATGACAGCAAAAAAGCAGCCGCTTATTGTTAAACTAGAGCAGTTAGGTCGTCAACGAGATGCAGTGTTGCAGGCTGAGGGATTTTCATCTGGTAAAGGGAGTATTGACGCCTTTATTGATAATCAAACAGCAGAAAATGCAGCAGAACTAAACGTGATTTTGAAGTCACTGAAAATAGCGGCACAATCCTGTCGCGATGACAATCAAGTTAATGGCAGTATTGTGAATGTAAATCGTCAATATTTTCAGCAGGCAATGAATATTTTACGCGGCAAAGATATGAACCCTAGCTCATATGGCCCTGGTGGTGAATATACCAGTCAAGTCGTTCGTCAGCCTTTATTGGGGCGTGTTTAAGTTTTAATTATTGGCGGTCTTGTTAATCCAAGAGGCTAATACATCCACCCACTCAGCTGAATCATTCAAGCAGGGGATTAAGGTTAATTTTTCCCCACCAGCTTGCTGAAAGACTTCTTGTCCTCTGATAGCAATTTCTTCTAATGTTTCCAAGCAATCAGTTACAAATGCAGGACAAATCACTAAAATATTTTTTTTGCCCTCAGCGGCAAGTTCCCGAATACGATCTTCAGTATTAGGAGCTAGCCACTTGGCCCGTCCCAGTCGAGATTGAAAGCTGATGGAATAACTGTCATCAGCTAAACCTGTTTGTTCTACAAAACACTGTGTGGTACGAAATACTTGGTGGCGGTAACAAGTTTTATGAGCATCACTTGCTGTCTGACAGCATGACGCTTGTTGTAAGCAATGACTGCCAGTTGGATCAGACTGAGTGATATGACTTTCTGGCAGACCATGATAACTAAAGATTATATGATCGTAAGGTTTAGTTAAATAATCACTGGTGCTGTTGATTAAAGCAGAAATATAATCAGGCTGTTGATAAAACGGTTCTATAACCGTTAGTTTCACATTTAGCTGATGATCTTTGATCACTGAACGCGCTTGTTCAATGGATGTAGTCACGGTGCTTTCAGCATAATGAGGGTATAAAGGGATAAATATTATTTCACTGATATCAGGATCATTGCTGAGTTTAAGCAGCTGATGCTCAATGTTAGGATTACCGTAACGCATCGCCATTTCAACAGGTATCGTAATCTTATCTTGTAGTGCGTTACGAAGGCGTTGAGATAACACAACAAGGGGAGAGCCTTCAGTCAGCCACACACTTTGATAGGCTTCAGCAGAGGCTTTAGGGCGACGAGGAAGTACGAACAAACTGACAATAAGTCGTCTTAATAACCACGGTAACTGAATCACATAAGGATCCATCAAAAACTGATTAAGATACTGTCTTACTGAGTGAGGCGTAGGCTGATCAGGAGAACCTAAATTGGCTAATAATACTGCTTGTTTTGTCATGCTTATTTTTCCACCACTAGAATGAGACCATTAACATGACTTGTGTTACTTTTTCTGTCAGTCCTTTAATGCCAAATTTATTTCGCCAATAAGAATACTCAATCCCTGCATAGACTTGTTCTGGCTCGCCTACCATTCTACCGACATCAAGTAATAATTGCGGCTGGGCCAATATAACAGCTGCACCACCTGTGGCATCTTCACTTTGCCAGTCAGCAAAACCTTTAAATTTGAAATGAAGATTACTTATTTGAAATGGCATGCTCCATACAGGAGAGACTTGAACGCCTGTTGTATGAACATTATCGGCTTTAAAGGCAAGCACATCGATTTGAAAATAGTCCATATTGGGAACATTAAATTTTACACCAGCACCGAATAAATACGCTTTAAAGGGATCTGATTTTGGCAGATTACCCAGATTAATTCCTGCCAATAATGAAAAATCTTTAAACGCTGTAAATGCAGGCGATTTACCTGTTATTTTAGACCAGCTTAAACGAGGATAAAACTCACCATACACTTCGGTGCCGACATCATGCCGATTAATAATATTCATAAAAGCAAAGTTTTCACCATAACGCCAACCGTCAGCATGCTCTAAAGTAATAGAGTTTCGTCTTTCAGGGCCTAAGTCGTATGTTCCACCAGTTAATACTTGAATATTATTGGATGACCAGTCAAAGACACCTTCAGCTTGGCTACAGCCTATGAGTAAGAAATTAAATAAGACGGATAATAGAAGAGTGTGGGCAGCAATCATTAGGGATTTATAAGCAGGCTGTTTAAGGTAAATAGTGGTCTGATCATACCTGCATTTGGCTTTTTAAGCTAAATTTGAACCGGCTAGAAAAATTAGACTATATTTAGCTTATAAATATTGATATGGTACTTTTTAGATTAGAAGCGGAAGATTCATTTAAACAATTATTTTAACTTACTAGAGTAGAGAAGAAAAAATGTTTAAAAATACTGCAATAACTAGAAAATTCCCATTAGTCATGGTGTCTTTCGCTCTTCTTTCTGCTCTTGTCACTGGGGTGGTGGCTTATAATACTGCCAAGAATAGCCTGACAAAATCATCAGAGAATAAAATAATATCTTTATTAGAGTCGCGAAAGTCATCATTAAATAATTATATCGATACAATAAAAATGATGTTGATTTTCATGCTCAGAGCCCTCTTATTATTAATGCCTTTCAAGAGTTTTCAGCTGCATGGTCACAGTTAGGAGCAGATCATACTACGTATTTACAAAAGGTTTATATTGATGAAAATCCATTTGCCGCGGGTCATCGAGGCGCCTTACTCTCAGCTAATAATAATACCGAGTTTGATCGCGTACACAGTCAGTATCACCCCGTATTCCGTAATTTAATCGACGCCCGTTCCTTTTATGATATTTTTCTTTTTGATACAGAAGGGAATGTTATTTATACCGTCAGTAAAGAGCATGATTTTGCTGAGAATATCGTGACTGGAAAATGGAAAGATACAGGGCTTGCCGAACTATTTCTACAGGTGAGTAACAAACCTCAGAAAGGCAAACAGGTTTACATCGATTTTGAACATTACGCCCCTAGTGATGGCGCACCTGCTAGTTTTATAGGCACAGCCATCTTTGATGACAAAAGTAATTATATTGGTGTTCTCGGTTTTCAAATGCCTATTCATCCGTTAGATATAGTCATGCAAGTCACAGCAGGAATGGGTAAAACGGGTGAAACTTATCTTGTTGGCTCTGATCTGTTGATGCGTAGTAACTCTCGATTTTTTCAAGATAACAGCATATTAAAAATGAAGGTGGATAGGTGGGCTGTTCAACAAGCTTTGTTGGGAGAAAGTGGCGTTGATATTATTCAAGATTATCGTGGGATTCCTGTTTTTTCTGCTTATGCTCCCATAGACTTTTTTAGTTCAAAATGGATTATGATCGCAGAGATAGATGAATCGGAGGTCATGAAGCCTGTTTATGCGATGAGTCATTTTTTACTGATTAGTGGTCTTTTATTGACGGTTGCGATTGCATTTATTGGCTATGTGCTTGCCTATGATATCGCCCATCCTATTGTGGCGATGACTGATACCATGGACAAATTGGCCCAAGATAATTTAGATACTAATATCTCTGTCAATACTCGCCAAGATGAAGTGGGTAGCATGGCTGAGGCACTGATTATTTTTAAACAGAATGCCATTGAAAAGAAGTCTTTACACCAACAACTGAGTCACATAGCTAACCATGATGTCTTGACGGGCTTACCTTCTCGAAAATTCGCCATGGAACAATTAGATTCCTTATTAAGTCAGGCTCACGCTAATCATTCGCGCTTGGCGATGATGTTTATTGACTTGGATGAGTTTAAATTGATAAATGATACTTTTGGCCATGATGCGGGTGATAATGTTCTGAAAAAAATTGCTGAAATTTTTAGGGTGACAGTGAGAGAAGGAGATATTGTGGCTCGACTAGGCGGGGATGAATTTATCGTCATCTCACCCAATGTGACGGATATCGGCACGATTAAACAGGTCGCCTCTAATATACTAGATGCTGTTAGGAATAGAGTCGTCCCTGACGCGAATCAACAGATCTCGGCGAGCATTGGTATCACCGTCTTTCCAGATGTGGCTCAAGATGGAGTTTCATTATTAAAACAAGCGGATAAAGCGATGTATATCGCTAAACATGCAGGAAAAAATCAATACCATTATTTAGAGCAAGCATAATACCCAGACTATTCAGTCTTTAATGTGGAAGACTGACAGGCAAAAAAAAGCCCCGATACTGCAAAATATTGGGGCTTTTTTGAATCTTGTATTGAGTTTTTATCGGTTGCAGATGTACATTGTTACTTCAAAGCCGAAACGCATATCTGAATATTCTGGTGTAGTCCACATAATAAATTACCTCTAAATGAATGTTGTTAAGTTGCCCTAATAGGCTTTTTGTCTTTTACGGTTCCCACTATACGGTGTTAATAAACATGCAGTGAGCGGAAAAAACTTGGCTAAGGTCAGGAATTTCCTTAACTTAATTCCAATGTGAATAAAATAGCTGAGACTCTATCACTTTAGCGAATGAATCGCTGAATCTTATTTGCACTTACTTTGATTTGTATAATTTATAACGGTTACGCCCTGTCTCTTTGGCTTCATACATAGCTTGATCAGCATGACGCAGTAAGATGTCGATATCTCCTTCATCTAAGGGAAAGAGGGTGATACCACTGGAAGCAGTAATATTGTGTGAGTTACCGCCAATGACAAAAGCTTGAGCAAGAGAATGATGAACACGTTCCATGGTCTGTTCACACTGCGAAAACGATGTAAGGTTATTTAATAACAGGGCAAATTCATCACCCCCTTGTCGTGACACGGTATCTTCTTCTCTGATACATGCTTTAATGCGGCGAGCGACTTCAATTAATAATTGATCGCCGATATCATGACCAAAGTTATCATTAACGGGTTTGAAATTATCTAAATCAAGGAAGCAGACGGCGAGTAGCGATGCATTACGTTTACTGTGGGCAATGGCTTGATTAAAACGGTCATTGAATAACGCTCTATTAGGTAAGCCCGTCAAAAGGTCGTAGTGAGCCATTCTTTCAAACTGTTCCTGCTGATGCTTACTCGCTGTTATATCTGAGAAGACACCCACATAATTAACAACTTTTTGATTGGCATCTGCTATTGAAGAAATAGTAAGTAATGCGGCATAAATTTCACCATTTTTTCTCTTATTCCAAACCTCACCTTGCCAGTGACCTTGGTCATTAATCTGCAGCCACATCTTTTGATAAAACTCGGAAGAATGTTTGTTGGAGCGAAGTATTTTAGGTGTTTTACCAATGACTTCTTGCAGGCTATAGCCCGTAATTTCACAAAAGGCGGTGTTTACATCAATAATTTTTTGATTTTCATCGGTAATTGTAATGCCTTCATGGGTATCACTGAAGACTCTCGCTGAGAGTTCAAGTTTCTTTTCAGCTTGTTTTCTGTGGTTAATCTCATGCTGGAGACGATAGAGCCAATAGGCAATAATTAAAAATAAACTAATGATGACAATAATATATTTAATTAAAGTCTCCATCTGTATACCTAAGTCAATATCTAAGGAATACCAGCGGTTAAAGATACTATTCTTTTCTTCTTGGCTCAGTTGAGCCAGTATTTTATTGATGATAGAAAGTAACTCAGAATGTTCTTTATTAACGGCGAACCTGAATTCACTTTGGTAATCGGTTTGGCCGGCAAACTGTAGGTTAGCCAAGCCTGATTTTTTCATGGCATAACTAGCCGTCATGACTTCTCCGACATAAGCATCGGCATCACCTTTTGATACTTTTCTTAGCGCCTCTTCAAGGGTTGATGTCGTTATAACTGATATATTAGGGTGATTTCTCTGTAATAACTCTTGAGTATAATGCCCTTTTTGTATGGCGACGCGTTTACCTTTCAAGTTAGATAAGTTGCCAATATAACCCTGAGATTTTCGGTTGATAATAACAGCCATACTGCTGGCATAAGGAGAAGAAAAATTAAGGAAAGACTCTCTTTCTGCTGTTTTCACCGCAATAGAAAGCATGTCTAGCTCGCCGCCTCGAGCTAAGTCTAGCACTTCGTACCACGCCTCTTTTTGGATAATTTCAACATCAATATCAAGTTGTTGTTTTATGAGGTGGATAAAGTCAGCAGCCAGTCCAATATACTCACCCTCATCATCAATCCATTCATAGGGTGCAAAATTTTGATCTATCCCGATGCGAATAACGGGATGGTCATGCAGCCATTTCTGTTCTTGTTCTGATAGCGTGTATTGATGAGTGTTTTCTGGATAAATGAAACTCTTAATTTCATGTTCATCTAAAGGTTTAGCTTGATTAAGTCGTGTATAGGTTTCTGCTGCATAACGTAAACGTCCTGCTTTTATTTGTCCGATTGGGATGCTATCTATAAGAATTAAGTCTCGAGTAATACGAGCTTCATAGCGTAAATGTTCAATACTAGATTGACTGCCATATTGAGTGTGTATGAGCTGAATAATCTCTTCGGGGTTTTCAAGTGCATATTGCCAGCCTTTTAACGATGCACGGCGGAATTTCTTAACACGGTGGGGGTGATTGTCAATTTCTTGTTGACTAGTGAATAGAATATCGCCATATAAATCAATACCATAACTCTGTGGTGAGATAACATTGATCCCTACATTTTGTTCAGAGAAGTAAAAAGGTTCATTCGATTTGTAACCAATCATGACATCCACCTTATCTTCAATAAGGTCATCATTTCGGTATGAATTATCTATATAGGTGTAATCATTTTCCGTTATTCCTGCTTGTTGTAAAGTGGCAACAAGAGGAGCTTGATCACGACTTTTGCTATTAAGCATGATGCGTTTACCAGCCATTTCATAAGGACTGATAATGCCTGAGGATTGTTTGCTAATAAAGACCAGAGGATTATGTTGGAAAATGGCTGCTAAAGCTCTTATTGGCAGTCCATTCGCATAGTCAAGAATAATTCCTGAGTCGCCAATACCATATTCAGCTTGGCCAGACAGCACTTGGCTAACCACAGAGTTATCTCTAGCGTGTTCATGTATCTGAACGTCTAAGCCTACATCCTTATAAAAGCCTTTTTCTTTAGCTGCGTAATAGCCTGCAAATTGAAATTGATGAGACCATTTTAGTTGTAAATTGACGGTCTCTATGGGGGCATTGAATTGTGATTCAAAAACTGTCTCTGAATATGTGCTGCTAGATGATAGAGCAAGCAACATCATAATAATGAGATTAATTATTTTTGATGAATAGGTAGTCACAATAAACAACATCCATAATTGAACAGCTTATCTATGACTATACCATTAATAACAAGACGTATCATTAATCTATACAAGGCAAATCAGACGTTAAAAAAGTGTAGTCAGCAAGGTGAGTCAGCAGAAAACATCATAATATACAAAAGCCGATAGCGAGAGAGCGAAATTAGTTAAATGGGCTAAGGTTTATTAACGGCGATTACTCGCTAAAATTGTTTGATGTGGTTCTATGACTGAATCTCAGACCGAACCAATACTGATAAGGTTGACTTGCTGCTGTAGTGTTTTTAGGCGTTCTAAGACGGTATTTTTTAAAGTGAGTAAGGCTTCTGATTGCTTTATAGCCTCCTCTTTTTTACCCTCTTGGTGGAGTTGAATAATCTGAAGACCTGTTTGATGGACTTGTTCATGAATTGCTTCTAATTCACGAAAGGCAGTTAAGTGACCATAGTGTTTTTTACCATGATTATCGTACCATTGGCCTAAACGACATTGATGATGACTCGTTAATTCATCATGTGATATAGCAAGTTTATTACCTTCTAAAACAGCTAAGATGCTTTGGATCCATTTGATATGATCTTGTTGTGCTACGACTAAAGGAAGGTTGTTCATTTCCCACTCAGAACCAGACCAAATAGACCAAGACTCATCAGGAACATAATCGACTATCCAATCCATTACCTCGTTGGCCGGCATAGGTTTGGCAACACCATCACCTTGAGCATAGTCACAGCCAATCCGCATAAGCAGAACACCATGCTCAGTTGTTTCAACTCCTTCAGCAATCACATCACGATTAAAGGTTTTTGATAACGAAATAATGCCTTCAATTAAGGCTAAGTCTTCCGGATCATCAAGCATATTACGCACAAAGGTCTGGTCGAGCTTAATCGTACCTGCAGATAAGTTTCTTAGATGAGTTAATGATGAATAGCCCGTTCCAAAATCATCAAGAGCAACAGTGACCCCTAGAACATTTTGACAGCTTTTGATAATACCATTGATAACATCTAGATCACCTAATACGTGGCTTTCTAATATTTCTAGCTGAAAGTTCTGCGAGTCAATATTAGGGTGTAAGGCCAATGCACTATTTAGCTGTTCGAAAAAAACACTGGACTGTAAGTGGTGAGAAGATACGTTGACGCTGATGGCAAGATCAACGCCATGTTCTTTCCAATGAGCAAGCTGCGTCATTGCTTCATTGATAACCCAACTTCCTACTTGAACTTCGATGTCAGTGCCTTCGATGATAGGTAAAAATTCCAAGGGTGCAAGAAGTCCCCTTTCAGGATGAATCCAACGAATTAATGCTTCAGCACCATAGACTTTCCCTGTTCTCATATTGACTTTGGGTTGGTAATAAAGTCTAAACTGTTCATCAAGTAGTGCTACTTTGATTTCGTTGAATTGGGCTTGTTGATGAAGTCTTTTTTGATCATCGAGGGTATTAAATAAATACTGTTGATCTTTGCCCATTAATTTTGCTTGGTACATGGCCTGATCGGCATGACGGATTAAGGTGTCTAAACCAGAATCATCAAGAGGATAGATAGTGGCACCAATAGAGGCGCTGATCTTATGGTAATGGTTATCAATTAAATAAGGCTCTGACAGTATTTTCCGGATACGAATCAGTCTGTGTTCACAGCGATCGAGTGATTCAACATTATGTAGTAGCAGGGTAAATTCATCGCCTCCTTGGCGTGATAAGGTATCTTCTTTTTTGAGCGAGTCACTGATACGTTTTGCAACTTCAATAAGCAGTTTGTCGCCTATGTCGTGACCAAAGTTGTCATTGATAGGTTTAAAATTATCTAAATCAAGGAAGCATACGGCGAGTAAGGTGTTTGTTTGTGTTGTATGTTCTAGAGCTTGCTTAAAATGGTCGATATACAATGTGCGGTTAGGCAGTTTTGTTAAGGGATCAAAATGTGCGATTTGTTTTAACTCTTCTTCTAACTGCTTATTTTTAGTGATGTCAGTTCGTATAGCGATATAGCGTTCTGGCTTACCGAAAGCATCTATCATGGGTACGATGGTAGTGTGAACCCAATAAAATGAACCATTCTTTGCTTTATTTTTAATCACACCATGCCAGACATCACCCTTTGCAATCGTTTTCCACATTGAGGTGAAAAATGGCTCTGAATGCTCATCTGTTTTCAACAGTCGATGGTTGCTGCCGATCAACTCTTCTTTGGCATAACCTGAAATTTGACAAAATAAGTCATTGGCATAGCTTATATTACCTTTCACATCTGTAATGGAGACAATGGCATGTTCATCGAGAGCATTTCTTTGAAATAAATTTTCTTTAAACAATTCTTGTTGTTTTTTCTCCGCTAATTTACGTTCATGAATACTCGTTGCTAAGCGTGGCATTAGAAAAGTGAGTAGCAAGACTAACAGTACCTCCACACTGATTAATGAAGCTAATGTATTTTGATTCACGCCGACAATTTCTGGGGGTGATAATGTTGGGACAAAGTTAACTGCTGACATGGCCATATAGTGCATAGCTGAGATAAAAAAACCCATCACGGTTGCACTTAATAATTGTCGCTTACTGATAAATTTATCCTTATCCTTATCCTTATCCTTATCCTTATCCTTATCCTTATCCTTATCCTTAGCTTTATCTTGTAATGACAGTGCAAGAGTTGCAAGTATCACTGATATAAAAATAGATAGATAGAAGATCTGAGCATCATGAACCATCCTAGCATTTAGCTGCATAGCCATCATGCCAAGGTAGTGCATTGCCCCAATACCACTGCCAAGAAATATCCCCGCTATCATTAACCGAATTCGGCTATTTTTCTGGTTGGTAATCCAAAAAACAACGCCGCAGGCCATAATCGCTGGAAAGATTGATAATACCGTTAATGTGGTGTCGTAGGTAACGGGAATGGATAACTGTAGAGCCAACATTCCAATAAAGTGCATAGCCCAAATTCCCAGCCCCATTGATGATGCACCAAATACAATCCACAGTATTATGTGGTTTTGTTTATGACTATTGGCTGCTTGCTCTGAAATACCAAAGGCGGAAAGTGATGACAATATGGCAATCAATATGGATAAAATGACCTCCGGAATATTATATGACTTTGTTAAAAGCATATCGGGTGTAATAGAGCTAAGTTCGATAAAAGGCATAGTTTATAACCCTATTATTCAGTAGCGTGGTTTGAAAAATTATATAGGTATGGTTGGTTATATAAGATAGTAATCTATATGATGATGTAATGTATATAAGAACAAAAATAGTTGGTTAAATAATAGTGAGTAAAGTTAGCTCTTCAAGACAGTGAGACTTTCTTGATATTATCGCTGAATCAGCCGTGTTTTTTTAGTCACTCTCAGCAGGAAGATAAGGATGGATAGGGTTATTTATGCTGGGCCAATCCTGATGCTTGACAACTAGTTAGGTGGCTAACTATAATGTTGACATGCTGCAATTAAAAGATCTCCCCGACGCTAAAATCCTTTCTAAATTTGCTCAAAGGTATCCTGATGCCGATATTGAGTGCGTTATTCATTTTCTCACCTTATTAAGGGTGGGCTCTGATCTCTCGTCAGAGCTGGATAATTTTTTAGCTGGATATGGACTGCTACAGGGTAGATGGTGGGTGCTAATACTGTTAATGCGTGAAGAAGATGGGGTGTCTACACCCTCGTTGCTGGCAGAAAAAGCCGGCGTATCAAGAGCAACAATGACTGGGCTGATTGATGGCTTAGCAAAAGAAGACTTAGTGAGAAGAGTCACTAATGCTGATGATAGGCGTAAACAGCACATTAAACTCACGCTGCAAGGGCAAGAAAAGTTAGATGAAGTGATGCCGGAATACTATCGCCGTGTCGCTGATCTGATGAAAGTTCTTTCTCCATCTCAGGGTGAAGATTTGAGTTCAATGCTCACAAAATTACAAAATAACAGTGACGTGTTCAAGTAGTTTTAACCATATAGTTAGGCGGCTAACTATGTCGGAATGATAAATGCTAAACCTATACAACTGTTTTGTTGTTTAGAACCATTAACTAAAATTTAGGAGTAGAAATATGAAGAAATTATTATCAACATTGGGTTTATACACTTGTATTATCGGGGGTGTTGTTGGTTCGCAAGCTATTGCTGGTGGCGATACAGCCGAAAGTATTGTGGCATCAGTTAACACCACTTGGAACGCAAGCTTTAATCAAGGTGACAGTGCCGCACTCGCAGCGCTTTATGCCGATAAAGCGACATTATCTCCAGGTAATGGCGAGGTACTTGTGGGCCATGAATTGATTAGCCAACTTTTTCAAAGCTTCATTGATAATGGTGTTCATAATCATTCTATAGAAACGATTAATGTGTACCGAGATAACAAGCAGATTGTGCAACTTGGAAAATGGAGAGCGGAAGGTGTGAATGAAAAACAAGAGGCCATCAGCTTTGGCGGTGTGTTGATGACGGTGATCGAACAGAACTCTGCTGGTGAATGGTTAACGCGTTCACATGTATGGAATATGGCTAACTAGAAGTGACATAAACCCACTGCTACAGAGCTTCGCTGAAAAAGCCGTAATAATTTAAGGTTATTACGGCTTTTTTATGGGGGTGAGTCTAGGCGATGAAGCCATAATGTTATATATTTCAGTATAGTGAAGATTAACCATTTATTTAGAAAGGAATAGGCCATATGAAACTTGAATCCTTAGCGCTACATCATGGGTATACATCTGAAGAGACAACCAAGGCCGCAGCTGTTCCAATCTATCAAACCACCTCTTATACCTTTGATAATACACAGCATGGTGCAGATTTATTTGATTTAAAAGTACCGGGCAATATTTATACGCGGATGATGAATCCAACAACTGATGTGCTTGAACAACGGGTGGCGGCCATGGAAGGAGGGATTGCAGGTTTAGCGGTTGCTTCAGGTATGGCAGCTATAACCTATGCCATTCAATGTATTTGTGAGGTGGGAGATAATATTCTTAGCACCAGCCAATTATACGGTGGAACCTATAATCTGTTTGCTCATTCCTTACCTCGACAAGGGATTGAGGCTCGTATGTTATCTCATGATGATTTTGCAGGATTCGAAAATGCAATTGATGAGAAAACCAAGGCAATATTCTGTGAATCAATCGGTAACCCTGCTGGCAATATTGTTGATATCCAAAAGTTAGCTGAGATTGGTCATAAACATGGTATTCCACTAATTGTCGATAATACGGTGGCCACTCCTTTTTTATGCCGACCTTTTGAGCATGGTGCCGATATTGTTGTGCATTCTCTTACTAAATATATTGGTGGGCATGGTACGTCAATTGGCGGCATTATTATTGATTCAGGAAAATTTGATTGGGCTGCGAATAAAGAGCGTTTTCCCGTTTTGAATGAGCCTGATCCTTCTTATCATGGCGTTATTTACACCGAAGCACTTGGCGAGACAGCCTATATTGGTCGATGTCGTGTCGCACCCTTAAGAAATACAGGGGCAGCCATATCGCCAATGAATTCATTTCAAATTTTACAAGGCTTAGAAACCTTAGGTCTTCGCATGGAAAGGCATTGTGACAATGCCGAAAAATTATCGGCATACCTAGAAAAACACCCTAAAGTTCTCTGGGTAAATTATGCAACATTAGCTGCCAGCCCCTATCAAGCGAATTGTAAAAAATTTACCGATGGTAAGGCATCAGGGATTCTGAGTTTTGGCATTAAAGGTGGGGCGATAGCAGGAGAGCAGTTTATAGATGCACTTGAGATGATTCTTCGTTTGGTCAATATTGGCGATGCTAAATCTTTAGCCTGTCATCCAGCCTCAACAACACATCGGCAATTAAATGATGAAGAGATGGCGGCGGCAGGGGTGAGCTCAGACTTGGTGAGAATATCGGTTGGTATTGAAAGTATTGAAGATATTATCGCTGATGTTAGCCAAGCATTAGATAAAGTCACTGGCTGAAATTGCGATTTAGAGTAAAAGCTAATTAGCTAATTTTCTTGCTGTTTTGGGGATAGGTGGGAGCTAGACTGACTTAGCTATTACCTGTCTGCCTGACCGCTTCTCTATGCCAAGTTTGGCTAATACTAACAGCATTGGATTTAACTGTGTGCTAAGTATTGTGGGTGCAATAGCTCGATGTAATATGTTCTACGCCGATGTAAAAACAGGGGAGGCTTAAATAGTGCTACTCCATTATGTTTAAACGCCTAAAGGCTTCCATCGTGAGTTGTTTTCGCAAGGCTAAATCTGATTTTTTCTCTATTTCAATATGATTGGCAAAAAACCATGTTTGATTATCAGTGAGCAAATAGCCTACAAACCAGCCATCTTTTCCTGACCAACCGGTTTTTGACCAAATTTTATAGTGCGGTTCATCTTTGAGCATGATGCTTTTTAGCGTTTTAATGTGTCGTTTTTGAATAGGTAGGTCTTCGGCATATACTTTACGTAAAAAGTTAATTTGCTCTTTAACTGAGATCCTTAGCTCACCATCGAGCCAAAAGCGAGTTATATCGCTACCGCTTAAAAGGTTGCCATAGCCAAATTCACGCAAATAGGACCGATATTTTTTATCATCTAATTGTGCTGCATAGCGTTGATAACACCACACACATGAGTATTGAAAGGCACTTTTAAGTGTTTGATCTTGATTCCATAAGTCATAATCTCGTTGTTGACCATCCCATTTAATGACATCTAATTGATCATGAGCTAAACCTTCTTCTAATATAATCAAAGTGTTGGGGATTTTAAAAGTAGAAGCAGGTATGAAGGCTTCATTATCATCAACATTATGCTGATATTGAACTTTCCCATCGGCTGACTCAATGAGGATTGAACCGGTAATAGTGTGTAAGCGGTACAGATCAGCAATCTTGTTTTCTTCAGCATATAAGCTGGCAGAAATGATGAAGAGGATCAGTATTTTTAAGACGCTCATTTATTTCTCAGTGCTGATTGTTGCTAGGGGCTGTAGCGTATAGTAAAGGAACTTAACCACTTACAATTTCTTTAGTGTGGTGGCGATGGCGAGATAGTTAAGCTTAAATTAACGCTGTCATTATCGTAATGGCGGCTTAGCTAATAAACACTGCCACTTGGTTTCTACCTTGTTCTTTGGCTTGGTAAAGCGCCTTATCTGCCCGAGCCAAGGCCTCATCAATGGATGAATCTTCTTCACCTTTCTCACTGATACCAATACTAACCGTTAATTTCAGCACTCCACTATCTAGTGGTATGTTGATGTCGGCGATTGCACGACGCAGCCGTTCAGCCAAGTCTTTTGCTTCTTCAGTAGCTGTCTCAGGCAGGATAAGGGCAAACTCTTCACCGCCAACCCGCCCTGATATATCAGATGTACGCGTCATTGACTTGATGGCTTTACTGCTTGCTTTTAAGGCTTCATCGCCTATTTGATGACCGTAGGTATCATTAACCTTTTTAAATAAATCGAGATCTAACATCAGCACACAATAGGGGCGTTTGTATCGGGCTGCTTGCTGATGAATATGGCTTCCATAATTGAAGAATGATCGACGGTTATTCAAATCTGTTAGTTCATCTGTACAAGCAAGTGCCTCTGCCTGTTCTTTTGCTTTCAGCAATGCCTCTGTTCGTTTTGCAATTCTTTCTTCAAGGCTTTGATTCATTTTCTGAACGGTATTCCAAGACTTTGTTTCCCACCAGATAGCGATAAAAAACCCCAGAATAATAATAATCGTAGCAATGCCTAATTTAATGCCTGCCTGCCAACTATAGGCAAGCAGCTGTTGTTTAGGGATCAAAAAAACAGTTTTCCAATAGTATTGATTTCTTTCGAGAGCGATCTCTCCTGACGTGGAGCCGCTGAGTAACGGATGGACGGTATTAAATGTCCACAAGCCGTGTTCATCTATAAATTGCCCTTGTTCGCTAGCTGAAATCTGTTGCCAAGCATGGGGATACTGACTCGCCATTGACTGCTGAGGCTGTTGAAACATAAAGCCCCATTCTTGTTCTGGTGATGGGCCTTTTAACCAATAGCCATCACTATTGAGTAGCCATTGAGCACTATTTTCATCGTTTAATACATGCTTGAAGCGATCCAGCAGTTTGGTCGCAGTATAATTAATTAGCACTACTCCTTGTTTCTGACCACTGCGATCAAAAATAGGAGAGCCAAGTCTAATCATTGGTTTGAGTGGTTGCTCTATTTCCCCATCCTCAATATTAAGATCAAGAGGAGAAATAAACACCTCATCTTTATTGAGTTTTATGGTATCAATGAAGTAATAGCGTTGAGCTTTATTTTGTAACTTATTCTCAGCAATGCTAAGCGGTTGGCCATTATTGAAATTAATTCTTAAGCGTTCTTTGCCAGTGAGATCTAACCAACGAATTTGGTCATAGGATTTCTTAGAATGAGAAAAGGTCAGCCAATTATTCTGAAGATGATTATAGCCTTGGCTATTGTCACTAGAGACTAACTCAAGCAGTCCTTCTTGTAAGCTTAGATAATTAAGATCACTTATTACCGAGGCTAGTTCATGACTGAGTGCTCGCGAGGCCTCACTAGCAGATGCTGACTCTGAATAATGAACTTTCACCATATCGGAGTCGACTTCAATTTTGTATAGGTAAAAAGAACCTATAGAACAGAGAATTGCAATAGGGATAAATAGCAGTAGAAATCTACTAAACATTGTTTATTCTGCCACTTTGATAGTCATTAGTTATTTTCCGATAATACTCATTCAAATATATCATGAAACTATTCATTGCCATAATAAAAGAAAGCTACTATTTAGCTATAAATATACTGTTAAGACCAAGACTCTCAGCCAGTTAGAAACTGGTGTTAACTTTCATTAACAGAATGAAGAGCAGTTGCGAGTAGAGGCGATTTTATCTGGAGTGTAAGTCTCTAATAATTGGAACTTAATTCGCAATAATCTCAGCCATTTGTCGCTGTTTTAGAATTGAGCAGCGAGATTAATTTCAGCTAAACATTATTAAACCGTGTCCTCAGATAATTATTTGTAGCATTTAATAAATCTGCAATGAAATATGTATTTAATATCAGTATACTTAGCCGACTAAATACTTATCTGAATATGGTACTAAACTAAATGAACGCACTATTATTCCCGGGAATAAAATTGATGAATGGCCTGACTTTCCCGCGGAAGTTTTTCGTATTGGGAGGCTTATCGCTCAGCTCCCTATTAATTGTGCTTATTTTCTTTATAAGCAATATGCTGCAGACCATCAGTCTGAGTAATCAGCAATTAGAAGGTTTAAAACAAGTTCAGGCAACCTCATTACTTATCCAATCAATACAAAAGCATAGGGGGCTTTCAGCTGGTGAGATTGCTGGTGCTAGGGAGGTGACGGAAAAGCGAATAGCCATTAATAAGCAAATCCAAGTGTATTTCACTACCGTTAATAACTCCATATCTGAAGACCTGAAACAGTCTAAAGGCTGGTTGACTATTAATGACCGTTGGAATTATCTAGATAATAAAGGTGGGACTTTGGGGCTTAATAATAGCTTTGATTCTCACTCGAGATTATTGCAACGCCTGTCTGAATTTCAGCGTAAGTTAGCTGATGATTATCAGCTCTCTCTGGTCAATGATATTGACTCTTATTACTTAACAAATAGTTTTTTATATTCATTACCCATTACTTTAGAAATTTTAGGGCAGGTGAGGGCATTAGGGACGTCTTATCTGGTTAATAAAGATTATGCTGATAAAAAGAAAATTACTCAGCTTCTATCCAAAGTAGATACGCCACTTTATGTTTTTTCAGAAAACATCAGGAAGCTTGAAGAGGTAATGAACACGGATGGGGTTAGCATTTCTGAGCCAGGAAAGGCCTTCATTCAAGGCTTGAGTCATCACCTTCGTTTTATTAAAGATAATATATTATTGAATGATAGCCATATAAATCCGGTTAATTTTTATGAACTGTCCACACACAGAATTGACGATGGTTATTTTTTCTTAGAAGCATTAGCCTCCACGCTCAATAACTTACTTAATCAACGAGTCGAACAAGCTAATAATAAGTTATTCATTAGTTTGGGCTTATCCATCTTCTTACTTGCATTGGTGTTGTACTTTTTAGTGGTTATTTACCTTTCCACTAGAAAGAGCATTGATACCTTAACCGATGCGATGCATTCTTTTTCTACGGGTAATCTAGATGAACGAGTCGTTATATCGACAAGGGATGAGTTAAAACAGATTACCACTGGTTTTAATGAAATGGCGGAGGGTTTCCAAACACTATTGAGTGAAAAACAAGAGATTAGTGATCAGTTACGAACCGTTATTGATAACTCACCAATAGGAATTTGGTTTTCAGGAATACGGAGTGAGTATTACTTCGTTAATAAGACATTTTGTGATTTAGTCGGGATAGCAGAAGAAAAGTTTCTGAATATTGATTCATCCAAACTGCCAGAATTATTGGGTGAGGAAAATGCACAGCACTGTATTAGCTCCGATAAAGCTGCCCTAGAACAAGATTTTCCTCATGTGTCCTATGAAACAATTCAAACACAAGATGGCAAAATCCATACTCTTGAAATCACCAAAGTGAAAGTAAAAGATAAGCAGGGCAAGGTACTTGGCTTAGTAGGGATTAGTCAGGACATAACGGATAAGCAGAAAAAAGAAGAGGAACTAAAACTGGCTGATATGATTTATCAGAATAGCCGTGAAGCCATGATGATTACTGATCAGCACAATAAAATCATTGCTATTAACCCTGCTTTGTCTGAGATCACGGGTTACAGTGATGTTGAGATTATTGGTTTAGATCCTAATATTTTAAGTTCTGGTAAGCATTCACCGAGTTTCTATCAAGATATGTGGGAGGAAATCAGGCTAACCGGAAGCTGGGAAGGTGAGATTCTCAATACTAAGAAAAATGGTCGTGATTACCTTGAATGGATCTCAATTAATACCATTTATGATGATGAGGGCGACGTTTTTCGACGTATTGCATTATTTTCTGATATTACAGAGAAGAGAAAAGCGGATGAATTGATTTTAAGGCAGGCTAATTATGACAGTTTGACTCGCTTACCTAATCGAAGAATGTTTAATGATCGTCTAGAACAAGAAATTAAAAAGTCACACAGCGCTAAATCACCGTTGGCATTAATTTTTCTGGATCTCGATAATTTTAAGATTATTAATGATACTCAAGGCCATGATAATGGTGATGCATTACTTATCGAAGCCGGAAAAAGAATTTCCGACTGTATTCGAGAAGTCGATACGGTCGCCAGAATAGGGGGCGATGAATTTACGGTTATTTTATCTGATCTGGATGATTTACATATAGTCGAAACCATTAGTCAAAAAATATTAGAGGCCTTAAGCCAACCATTTTGGATAGGAGATACCCACGTTTATATTTCAGCGAGCTTGGGTATAACACTTTATCCTTCTGATGCTACTACGGCATTAGAGTTACTCAAAAATGCTGATCAGGCGATGTATCTTGCGAAAGAACTGGGGAGAAATAGATTCTGTTATTTCACCGCCTCTATGCAGGAGCAAGCACAGTATCGAGCAGAGTTGTTAAATGACTTACGCCAAGCCACTGAGTTGAATCAACTGGAAGTTTATTATCAACCTATAATTGAACTACAGACGGGTAAGATATACAAAGCTGAAGCACTGGTACGTTGGAAACACCCCACTCGTGGAATGGTTAGCCCTGCTGAGTTTATTCCACTTGCTGAAGACTTTGGTTTAATCGTTGAAATTGGTGACTGGGTGTTTAGGAAAACAGTTCAACAAGTCAAAGTATGTAAAGAACAGTTTGGCATTGATATCCAAATTAGTATCAATAAATCACCAGTTCAATTCAGAGAGATGGCTAATCATCAGGAATGGATGTCATACCTTAGTAATAATCAACTATCGGGTAAAGATATTGTTATTGAGATTACAGAAGGCTTATTGATGGATGATAATGAAACGATTCTTAAACAACTCCATCAGTTTAGAGATGCCGGTATAGAAGTCTCTATGGATGATTTTGGGACGGGATATTCATCACTTTCTTATTTGAAGAAATTTGAGATTGATTACTTGAAAATTGACCAGTCTTTTACGAAAAATATTGCCCCTGATTCTGAAGATATGGTTATGTCAGAAGCAATTATCACAATGGCCCATAAATTAGGTTTGAAAGTAATTGCCGAAGGTATTGAAACGGAAGAGCAAGGCCAGTTATTACTTAATGCTGGCTGTGATTTTGGACAGGGTTATTATTTCTCAAGACCGGTTCCTGAGAAAGAGTTTATTACCGTGTTGCAAGAGAATAGATAATTGAGTTCTAGCGATCTACACTCAGCTTGCTCTTAAGATGAAAACAAGAGCTGTCGGCTACTTTTGTTGTAGATATAACATTCAACTAATAAGAACAGCTCAACGCTGACAAACACATGCACCTTACTATTGCTGATGTCACGTAAATAGAGTCATAGTGTTATAGTGGGTCTAATGACTTTTGCATTGGATAGGTGGCTGTGAAGAATAGAGTGCTGAATAAGTATAAGTATTTTTTAGTCACGCTTGCGGTAGGCTTGATGTTTACATCATTTATTTATCAACTCGTTGATAAAAAACAGACGCAGTTTAAATTAGCCAAATTTCAACTGCTGGCAGAAGACCGCTTTTCTGCCGTAGAGAGCCAAATTGATTATTCACTCTCATCTCTCACTGCTCTCAAGGCTTTTTTTGAGTCAAATTCATCTGTAAGTCGTGAGCAGTTCACTACATTTTCTCACTCCATTTTGCAGCAATATCCTGAAATTCAGGCATTAGAATGGATCCCGATTGTGCCCGATGAACAACGTGAACTGTTTGAATCGGTAGCCAGAAAAGAGGGCCTGAATGAGTTTGTCTTCCAAGAACGAGATGAACTTGGTGAGGTACTCACGGCTAAAAAGCGGGCTGAGTATTACCCTGTTTATTATGTTGAACCGCTGCAGAATAATAGGGCTGCATTGGGTTTTGATTTAGGCTCAAACGAGACCCGAAGGAAAACGATACAACACTCTATTCGTACTAACGCCCTCACGATTACTGCTCCCATTACATTAGTGCAAGAAACGGGTAGTCAACAAGCTATTCTGGCTCTACAGCCTCTATTTCTGGAAAAAACACTTGCAGACACGGACCGAATATCGACAGTGATCCCTGGTTTTGTGCTACTTGTACTCAGAATGGATGATTTTTTTGAGAATGCGATAAGCACCACATTTCATGGAAATACCATTCAGATGTCTATTATTGATGCTGAAAAAAAGACCCACCTTGTCAATGGAAGTCGAGCACAGACAAGTGCCCTTTTTCATGAAAAACTAATATCAGTGGGCGGGCGAGAGTGGCTTGTATCGGTATCAGCTGATAAATATTTTATGGCACATACCGATCTGCAGCTCTGGCTGGTGTTAGTTTTGGGGGGATTACTGAGTCTTGTCTTTGCGAGTTATATTTATATTGTTAATCATCAAAAGGGATTAATAAAAGATGAAGTACGCATTAGAACTCAGCAATTAAATGATAGCCAAGAGAGTTATAAGGCCATTATTGATACTGCCTCCGATGGTGTGATCAGTATTAATGAGTCAGGCATTATTACTCGATATAACGACCGAGCCGAAGACATTTTAGGCTTTAGTGCTGATGAAACTATCGGCCAAAATGTATCAATGTTGACAGGGGACGAGCATGCTCATCAACATGATGACTATATACGTAATTATTTAAATACAGGTGTTAAGAAAATTATTGGTATTGGCAGAGAAGTTCATGCACAACATAAAGATGGTCACCTGCTACCAATACGACTGGCTATTTCTGATACCGGTATAGAAGGTGCGTTACGCTTTACGGGTATTATTAGCGATCTCTCTGAGATCGATGCCACAAAAAAATCCTTAGAAAAAGCAATTGTGGCACTGAAATTTATAAGTGAAACTGATCCTTTGACCAAGATCCCTAATCGAAGAGTCTATGAGCAATCTTTAACGAAAGAAGTGGCCTCAGCTAAACGGAGCCACAGTCCACTCACATTGATTATGATTGATATTGATTTCTTCAAAGAATATAACGATCACTATGGTCATCATGAGGGAGATATGGCTTTACATGCTATTGCCCAAGAGCTTAAAAAAAGCTTACCCCGCGTAACAGATTGTGTGGCTCGTTATGGTGGAGAAGAGTTTGTCGTCCTCATGCCTGCTACAGATAGTAAAGGTGCATATATCGTGGCAGAAACGATTAGAGCTAATATTAAAGAGCTTGGCATTCCACATTTTTATGGCACCAGCAGCCATGTAGTGACTATCAGTATTGGTATCGCCTCTCTCGAAGGAAACGATTTGAATGAGGATGCACTGCTAGAAAATGCAGACAATGCGCTTTATATGGCAAAACAAAAAGGTAGAAACCAGTGCTATATTTATGGTTCTTAAAATATGGGATTAGCCTTCACTATTACTGCTATAATCTGCTGTCATCATTTACTCCGTATTAGAGAATATATCCAAAGTCTAATCGGTCTTGCTTGGAAAGGTGTTAGCCCTAGTGTGCACCTGTTTCAGCAACCGAATTGCTTAAGCAATATTAAAATTAACTAATAAATACTTCACTACAACCTTTTCTGACAAACCAGCTGGCAGAGCGAATTTATAAACTCGCTCCTGCTGGGATTATAGGTAATCAAGTTGCGGTGTTTGTTGCGGGCTATATTTCATTTTATTACTCAGATTATTTACTCACTCTTGTTTGGCTGATTATACAAACACTGGCATTGGCCACGCGTGGAGCCTTGCTCTGGTCTTTCAACAGACGAGATAGGACAGCGTTTAAGGCGATAACAAGTGAGCAATGGCTACGTCGGTATTATTGGTGCTCTACTGTAACCGGAGCCTTATGGGGATGCGCCATTATTTTAGTGATGAAGTCGAGTCAGGCAGAGTTTGGCTATGTCATTATTATTGGGTTATTTGCACTTGCAGGTGCGGCCATTGTCACCATTGGCAGCAGTTTTAAAGCTTATGTCGCCTTTCTTATCGCATTGTTTTCCCCGCTCATCATTTGGGCTTTTACACAGTCTGATATCCACATCCTGATTGGCATTATAACCCTTATGTACTTTGGGTTTCTGGCTTCAGCCGTTAGAAATAGTAGCCAAGATTTTATGGCATCCAATACTCATATTTATAGTATTAAAGAAACACAGATTGAAATACTAAACCGTCTCGGTATGGCCATTGAATTTAGAGATGAAGAGACCGGTACGCATATTACTCGCATGAGTCAGAGTAGCTATTTATTAGCTCAAAAAGCGGGCCTTCCAGAAGAGTTGTGTGAGCATATACTGGATGCCAGTCCAATGCATGATGTCGGTAAGATAGGTATCCCTGATGCGATATTACTTAAGCCCGGAAAATTGAGTGCTGATGAGTGGGAAATAATGAAAACTCATACGACTATTGGGGAAAAATTATTGGCTGGTCATGATTCAGAGATCATGAATACTGCAAGTTTAATTGCGGGCTGTCATCATGAAAAATGGAATGGAAAAGGCTATCCGCGAGGAATTTCTGGAACCGATATTCCTATTGAAGGACGAATAACGGCTATTTGTGATGTGTTTGATGCCTTAACATCACAGAGACCCTATAAAAAGGCATGGTCTACAACTGAGGCGCTTGCCTTGATAGAAGAAGAGTCATCAGCTCATTTTGATCCAGAATTAGTGGTACTTTTTTTAAGTATTGCAGATGAAATTGTTCAACTTAGAGAGGTTTATCCTGACTAAGTTGATAATTACAAAGGAGTGTATAGCGCTATTACCGCCTCAGTCACTCCAAAACACGAGTTTTAGTGTGCCGTCTTAATGGGTGGCAAGACTAACGTCGTGTTAGTCGGTTACACTATGAGTGTGCAATTTCTTTATCAGTAAATAGATAGTCTTTTAATTCTTTATCAAAAGCAGGATCTTTGCGACGGATCCATTCAAGCACCATTGCTGCGTGCTCTTTCTCTTCATCCCGATTATGAGCAAGTATTGCTTTCAACTCATTGTCTTTGCAGGCATCAACTCGTTGGTTGTACCAATCTACAGCTTCAAGCTCTTCCATCAATGAGCTAATAGCTCGATGCATATCTCTCGTGTCGTCTGATAATTCTGAGAGTGGTTCATGATAACCTTCATTTGCCATGTGACTTTCCTTATATTCTTAAATTAACTCGTTTCGTTTATGTAGCTTAAGCTGATCTAAAATGATAATCATACTCGCTATACTATAAACCCCAGAGAGAGGGAAAACCTAAGAATCAGGGCTCCCCTCGTCTAAATTACTCGGTAACAGGCGTTCGCATGGTGACAAACTCTTCAGCAGCGGTAGGGTGAATACCGATAGTTGCATCAAAGTCGGCCTTGGTGGCGCCTGCTTTAATCGCAATGGCAATACCTTGCATAATTTCACCTGCATCAGCCCCCACCATATGCACACCCACGACTTTATCTGTATCACCATCAACTAATAACTTCATCAATGTGCGTTCTTGCGAGCCACTGATTGTGTGTTTCATTGCTCGGAAACTCGACCTATATTTTACAAGATTAGGATATTCAGATTTTGCTTGCTCTTCGGTCATGCCAACAGTGCCAATATTAGGCTGACAAAAAACGGTTGTAGCAATATTGCTGTAGTCTATTTTCCATGAACCATTATTATAAAGGCCGTGAGCTAATGTCATGCCTTCTTCTAAGGCTACTGGAGTTAACTCCATGCCACCGGTCACATCTCCTAAAGCAAAAATACTGTCTTCGCTGGTTTGAAAGTGGTTATTGGCCTTAATATAGCCGCTGTCAGTGAGCTCAATATTGACGTTTTCCAAACCTAAATTATCTAATTTTGGTTTGCGTCCTGTTGCATACAGTACAGCATCAGCAATAATGGTCGAGCCGTCATTAATCGTCACTTTTAATGAACCATCGGCCTGTTTTTCTATAGACTGCACATCCGTGTTAAACCTTAAATCAACGCCTTTTTTACTGATTTCTTCAGCTGCAAAGTGGCGTACCTCATCATCAAAACCCCGTAAAAATAAATCACCACGATAAAGCTGGGTGACTTGCGAATTCAACCCATTAAAGATCCCTGCAAATTCAACGGCAATATAGCCACCGCCAACAACGATGGTACGTTTGGGAAAGCTGTCTAAATCAAAGACTTCATTAGAAGTAATAGCATGCTCTTTACCCGGGAAATCAGGAATAAAAGGCCAGCCACCCACTGCAATTAAAATACGTTCAGTGGTGTATTTTCTACCAGAAACTTCAATTGTATGCTGATCAATAATTTTTCCTCGTCCCTTGATAATCTCAACATTGGCATTATCTAAAATACCATCATAAATTCCATTTAAACGACTAATTTCTGTTGTTTTGTTATTCCGTAATGTTGCCCAATCAAAGGGTGTTGGACCAGATTGCCAACCAAAGCCTTTGGATTGTTGAAAGTGCTCTGAATATTCAGAAGCGTAAACATATAATTTCTTGGGGACACAGCCTACATTGACACAGGTTCCCCCCAATTGTCGATCCTCACACACAGCAACTTTAGCACCGAAAGATGAGGCCATACGGCTTGCTCGTACACCGCCAGATCCAGCACCAATTACAAAAAGATCATAATCATATTTCATCGTTGTTACCTTTTTATTATCACTGTAGACGGTACCAGATAATAGTATCTGGTACCGTGTTCGGAAAGTTTACACCTGTTATTTTAAGTAGTTAAGCATAGTGTCAACATCACTAATTTCAAATGGATCATCTGGGCAGTTGTCCATTAAACCTGGTTCAACAAACATGTGTTTGATGTCACCATCAACGACATGCATTGAGTAGCGCCATGAACGCTCACCAAAACCTAGGTTCTCTTTTTTGACTAACATGCCCATCAAACGTGTGAAGTCTGCATTACCATCAGGCAACATTTTCACTTTTTCGATACCTAGGTGTTTAGACCATTGGAACATAGTGAAGGCATCATTAACGCTTACGCAATACACTTCATCAACGCCTTGAGCTTTTAATTCATCATATTTAGATTCAAACCCAGGAAGGTGAGTATTTGAACATGTCGGTGTATAGGCACCGGGTAAAGCGAGAATGATAATATTTTTACCTTTAAAAATATCACTTGAGGTCACATCCTGCCAACGGAAAGGATTATCACCACCTAAACTGGTATCACGAACACGCGTTCTAAATGTAATTTCTGGTACGGTATTAGTCATTGTATTTCCTTAAGTTTAATAAATTATTATCTTGAAAAACGTAGAATGTTGTTCAATTGCTAATCATTATCTACGGGAAGTAATCATTAGTAAAACGAGTTAAATTGATTGATATAATCGGAAAATACGATTGACAGGCTAAGCCACACGATTGTCTCTAAAAAAATCAAGATACTGTTGGAATTTTCCTCTGATGGCTTTGTGGGAGACGGGAGTAATAGCCTTTACTCCCCTATAAACAGCCAGCATTCTTTTCAGTTGCTATTATCTTTGCTGTGAAGGAGTTTCAAGTTGAAGTGAAAAGCCTGTTGTGAACATGCTACTTATAAAATGACTAAGCTTGATGGCGATTTTTGAGTGCGACATAGTGCTGTGCAGAGTAGTCAATGGATTCAAGTTCTTCAGAGTTTAGCTTGCGAACTTTACGCACTGGACTTCCCAGCCAAAGATAACCAGACTCAAGGTGTTTATTAGGCGAGACTAAAGAGCCTGCGCCTATAAGGGTGTAAGGTTCAATGATAGCGCCATCCATTATCGTTGTTCCCATACCAATTAAGCATGAGTTAGCAATGTGACAGCCATGTAAAATCACACGATGACCGACTGTTACGTCATTACCGATCGTTAAGTTAAAACCATTGGGATTATAAGGTCCGTCATGAGAAACATGGAGTACGGAGTTATCTTGAATATTAGTGTTGTCACCTATTTTAATCGAATTAACATCACCACGAATGACTGTTAGAGGCCAAATAGAACTGTTTTTACCGATCTGAACATCGCCTAGAACGAGTGCCGTCTCATCAATATAGCTAGATGAGTGAATGTCAGGTTGTGTGCCTTCAAACTTACGAATAGCCATAGCGATACCAGAGAAAAAGAGTAGGTTTATTTTATAAACGAGAGATGAATCAAGTCCGGGATTAAATCATACAGTACTCATTAGTTAACGCGTATTATCCATTTATATGAGTCGCTCAGCTGCAAAATAATCATTGACTGAAGATGCTAATAGTCCATTCCATGAGAGCGTTGCTCATACTAATAGTGGGCCGACAACACTATTGATGATTATGGACGGATGCCTCCATCGCATCTGGACTTGAAGTGGCAAGTTCTCGATAGAAGTTTAAATCAACTTCATGTGAGCTTGATATAGGGCTTTGCTCAAGCACAATTGTTGTGCCTAGGCCTGCATATAGATAACGTTCTGCGAAAGTTTCTTTTAAAATCTCAAAAGCGGGTTCACCAGTACAGTGAACAGGCGCTATTTTTTCTACCTTCAAAGTGTCATGAAGTGCAGTAGCAACACGCTGAATTTCTTTATTCGTTGAGGGGAGCAAGTGTAGGCCTCCCAGTACCAGATAAATGGGTTTATTGGTGACATCCTTCGCCGTTTCAACTATTTTTTCGATTGTGGGGTGACTACAACCCACTACTAATACAACACCATATGGGGTTTCTATGGCTAATGAGACTTCCATTACCTCTAGGTCAACTCCCCATGTTCCCTTTAATAAAATTAAGTGAAATCCCGGTGCGATCTCCGTTGTCTCGGTAACGAAATTAAAATTACCATTTGTCCAGGGAGTACCAAAAGATAATGTTTTAGGTGGATTGCCATCAAAATAACGCATATCATCTGGTAGTGATGGATTACCCTTATAGAATGTTCCTGGCAGCGATGCTCCAAACACACCAAAGTTCTCTTTGGGGGTATAAATGGGGAGAGTTGAATTCACTTCTAACAAATGATTCAAGCCGCCCATATGATCACCGTGGCGGTGAGATATAATTGCGAAATCTAAGTTGGTGAGGTCAACACCCTTTGCTTTAACATTTTGGGCAAAGATTTCCGAGTTGTTACCCGTATCGAACAGAATCCGTTTACCCCCTATTTCCAAGAGGGCGGAGAACCCCCAATCTTTCTGCATGGTCTCTTCATGACCGAAGGCGTCATAGAGAAAAGTCACTTGGTTGTGTGCAGGGGCTTGACTCAACACCTGCTCATCTAGTCCAGTTTTAGTGGGCTCAGCTGCTAAGGGTGAAGACAAGAATAGGGGAAGGGTGACTGCAAAAAGTACTTTTGCTAGGCTGGAAGTCTTTAATGAGAGTTGCATGGGAATATCCTCAATTATAGATATGACTTAATACTACTCCCATTATTACAAAGAACAAAGAAACTGGAGTGATTGGGTTCTAGAGTATAAGGAGGGGGCCTGATTTTTGTCTGCTAGTAATATCGAATAAACCCTAGCGCTGAGTACATTTAAAGATATTTAAGTTAATGTTGGAAGTGCATGGTGAAGTGCGTGATATGCATTTCACCGTGCACATTATGGGGGGGTATGCAATAATAAGTGGTAACTAATGTGCATTACTGGTGATTGACATGGCATATCAAGATATTTCATACAAAGATAAAATTGAGATCTTATTAGAGCATCCCTCAATTAAAACTTCTGTGAAGTTAAGTCATATGATTGGCGTTTCACGAAATACGATTATGGTATGGCGTGATGATGATAGTAGTATCAATACAGAAAATCGTGATTCAATTGATTTCTGGTTCTGCAAAGTCATTGGTTTAGATTCACTTAATGGTGTTGATATTGAATCAATAGCATTACCTGAAAACTTCTTTTTCGAACCTAATTTAAAAGATGTATTAGCAAGACGGTTGAGTTTTGGCTCGTTAGAAGTTGAAGTGTCCGTTGATGAAAGTAAGTTCAAGCAGGTTATTGATAATATCATTCCTAATGATATGAACACGCAGGCGGTGCTTGAAGTAGTTGGTGTGGCTAATGCAACGCGACGAATGATGGATGCAATCAGTGAAGATAGTTTTATTATTGATTCTAGACAGCTCCGTGATTGGCATTATAATTTGATGCAAGGTATTCGTCGTGATGCGGGTCAATATTCCACAAACATACGGATCATTCCAGATGCAGAGGTTGCAACTACTGAACCTGATGATATTGAAGCTGAAATAGAATATTGGGTTAGTAAATATCGTGGTATAGAATCAGTAATGGATATTGCTAAAGCACATGCTCACTTTGAATCTATTCATCCTTTTGGGGATGGGAATGGTCGTGTTGGTCGTTTGATTATGACGGCACAATACTTACAAGCTGGTTTGATGCCACCTGAAATTAATGGCTATAACAAAGCAATGTATTATGCGACATTAGAACATGCTCAAATTTCAGGTAATGTTAAACCACTTGCTGTTTTTTTATGTGAACAATCTAAGAAGCTAAGTGAATCACACTTAAATAAACCTTCAGGTACACAGGTGTTCAAAGAATAAAGAACAGTCTGAAATTAAACCATAGCACCTGTTATTTAGACGTTAGATGGGCTTAAGAAGGTGTTTTAGCTTACTTCATTCTGGATCTGTAACTTAGTATTATAATCATCACTATTGATGGCTCAATCAGTGATTGTGGTAACCACATATCCATTTTAGCTAAGATCAATTGTGCTGAAACAATCAAGCCTACATACAGATAAACAGACCATTTCTTCATTAGCCAAAATCCAATATGGCAAATGAAAGCGACTAAGATTCCAATAGATAGAAATACTTGATACCAGCTTCCAATTTGTTGGGCATGAGAAGAATTTACTAAAGAAATGGATACTACACCGCCAATAATCCCAATTATAACCAACAGCGTTATGAGTAATGGTCGTTGGTTACTGGTTTCATCCACAGGATATTGATATCCACCATTTGCGATTAACCTTTTAATTTCTTCAGCTTCTTTAGGGTGTTTTACTGCATCCAGATCTTTTAATTCAGAATGTAGTTCGTGTAGATGGTATGTCTTATAGCTTGAAATATCAGTAGTGTTGTTTTCCATGATGTGATTATTTTTCCAATTTGTTAGCATCAAAAATATACATAGATAATAACTCATCCAGCTATACGTGAAGTAACGAAGAAAATCTCAATTTTAACGCTAGATATATATTAATAGAATCATGAATAAGCACTGCAAAGACAGCTTATTCATGATTCCTACTTTTATTAATATATTAAAAATTGGAAAAATAATGACGTTAGAAAAAATCATAGCTGAAAAACAAACAGCAGTAACAAAACCTGAATCAGACAATTTCATGGATGCTTATCCAGAATTGAAGACAATATGTAAAAATAATCTATTCACGCTAATTGAAGCTATCAAACCAGATATTTGTGTAACATTGAAGTTTAAGGATGACAGCACTAATTCACACTTTATGTTCGATTGGTTCATGGAAATTATTGATGGTCAGGTATACCATGATAAACCAGATTCTGAAACTTGGTTTATACCTGTTGCTTGCACGTCTGATGATGGTGAAAATCATTTTAAGATTTTCTTCAATACTGGCATGTATGATGGGAATTTGGATCTTCAAAAGTTGTTTTCTGAAGTTTGGATCCATATTAATACGTCTGAAGTTGATCCTGTTGATGATGAAAATGGTGAAGGATACGAATATTGTGATGCAGAAATCCCAGAATTCATACCAGTGAAACAACGTGCTGACTTAGAATTAAGATCTTGGTTTAATGGCTGGTATAACAACGGTGAAAACATGTTGTTTATGAAATATTTGAATCCAGAACTGTTGTTTTTACTTGATACTAATTTACTTGATTTTGCTGTTCAAAAGGAAGTCACCAAAATTCGTGAAAAAGCAGCAATGAAACAATAACCATCAATCTCATTATGAAACCACACTAGTTTCTTAGCTAGTGTGGTTTCATTTTTGTATACTATAATTTACAAACATCCTTTATCATTTCATCATCAATATCTTGTTCAAACAGCTCATCCCAGATGGAATGAATAGTTGAGCCATTATCATTACGTAACTCAATTACCTTGGTCGAACAGTATTGCGATATAAGCTGATTAACCAACGCTTTAGCACTACCATAGCCATCAAACTCTGATAGTGCTTCTAGTACATCATAAAGCTGTTGAGGGATGGTTATCTGGAAGCGTTTTGGCTTTAATTCCACAGCAGTATGCAGTTCAGTCATTATAGTATTCAATCAACATAATTGTTAGCTGTTCTATCCTACTTTCAAAGACTTCTAATTTTTCAGGGTCATCTTTGAATCTGCGTACAAGATCAAGATGGTATTGTAGTAAGTCTGGTAATGGTTTCATTCGTTTCACCTTATAGTTTAATGATTAACTAAACTATTTATAGGCTAAATTTCTAGCAAAAACTTAAGTCAAAGGCGTGATAGATTTTATTACAGCACCTTTATCGTTTAGATGTTTTTCTAGCATTGAAATATCACTGACAAAGTATTTAGGTTCAGTTGTATTGCAATGTTTATCGGTAACTATAATTTCAAAATAATCAATATCTTCATCTTCAACAAGTTCTTCTTCAATTCTGTTTCTTTGCGTTGCGATATGATTTTTTTTAATTCCGATTTTTTTCAATTCTAGTGGTGTGTTTTTACAAAAACCAATAACTTTAAGTTGCTCAATTGCATCAGTACAGAACCTTTTATTGTGTTGAAATAATTCTGTTATTTCAACGGCATCACCTAAACTTTCATTAGAATATAGGAATATGTCTTGTAGTTTGTCTGACGATGAACTTGCTAATCCAACAGCTTTAATTGTTTCAGATGTAGAAAAATGTAGATAAACGTCATTTACCTTCGGATCAGTATATACATAATTCTTTACCGTCTTCGATGAACCATCTTTCATTGTAACTGGTACATCAATACGTTTTTGACTATAGTCACGATGGATGTCAAATACTTCACGAGAAATATTTTTAATAGCATTTGGTGGGATTTGATATCTACCAACAATTAATGTGCAATCAGTATCTTCAAATATAGTAAGACCATCTAAATTACCAAAGTAGCCAACAATTTCAATCCCTAATTCAGCCGCTAATGTTTTATGAAAATCATCTTTCTGATTTAAGTGCTGATATGTAATAAGACCTACTGATTTATACCCATCCATTCTAAGTTTCAGATCTTTGATCAAACCTTTCAGATCTGTTGTATCTTGTAGTCTTTTTTGTGTCCAGCAATAATTTTCAAGCTGATAAATATTGTTGGATTTATCACTTCTAACATGCACCGAATGGCACTCAATATCTTCAATCACTGAACCTAGAATTTCATGATTGGCTGTTGTATTAATGACCAATATTGGAATGTTTTTGTAGTGTTCAGGTACTTCAACCATCAACGATTGTGAAAGTGACATACTTTTTTCATTAAACTGTAAATTACCAAGTTCGTTTTCATCAAAGTTATTGATAATAAATTTGTGCATGGTTCCTAGGATCACAGATTGTGGGTTGATGTTGTTTTCAAGTTGATTGTTCTTGTAGTCTTGGATGTACTGGTTTCTGTTTTGGAATGGAGGCTTTTTTGAATGTGTTTCCGAATTCATCTTCTTATAGTCTTCGATGACCAAGTCTTGATTATTAGCAATTGAAGCAACGAGTGCTTGTCCACCTATACAGTCACTAATGATTTTCCTAATACTATCAAACCTAGTGTTGCCTATTTTCTCAGAGTGAAATTTTGGATGCTTCAGCCAATTTCCATCTATCACTAAATACTGTGGTTTCCATGGTTTATCTGTGTAATTTGGAAGCTGGCTGTCATGCTCTGTATCTATTCCACCATTAAACCAAGCTGATTGTTGATTTGCCAACTCAGAATGCATCATCAGACGAATATTATTGTTTTCATTAAATTGTGCGATATAACGACATGAATCCGTGAATGGACATGCGGATTGGTTGCATTCAGCATTTGGTATTGGGATATTATCTGGTTTGTATGCATTAATTACGTCAGTATTTTTGCATAAAGGGGTTCCACGATCAGTAGCCTTTTTTCCATAAAAATGAGTAATATGGTTTCTTAGAAGTATGTTTTTTTCG
>ENA-OSET01000435-OSET01000435.1-sediment-metagenome-genome-assembly--contig:-NODE-435-length-46930-cov-22.591552_pt1 | contig 46930 bp, 45 predicted proteins | sample MGYA00237882_ERZ534229 | MGnify/ENA primary metagenome ERZ534229 (study PRJEB26408, sample SAMN06266212) | sediment metagenome | isolation source: Hudson Canyon methane seep mesocosm | place...
GTTGGAAAATACATATTCAATAAAGGTAATCAATATTCAGGCATTGCTTCTTGTGCAAGCTGCCATGGTGAGAATGGTGAAGGCACCGAATTACGCCCACGTTTAGCTGGCCAACATAAACGTTATGTTGCTGTGCAACTACATGAGTTCACCAAACGATCTCGGACAAATGACAATGCGATTATGTATTCCATTGCCCAAAAACTCACTGAATTAGAGATTGAAGCAGTAGCACTTTATGTCAGTGGTTTATAAAGTAGGAATTTAAAGGGGACAGGTTTATTTTCTCAGATCATGTTTTACTAAAAACAACGGGCTTCAAATAAGCTAGCTTGTTTTAAGTAATGCCTCAAACTTGTCTAAAGGCTCAGGCCTACCAAATAGATAACCTTGATAATAATAACAGCCATGCTCTTCTAGAAAAGTACGCTGTGCATCTGTTTCGACACCCTCCGCAATGACTTTCATGCCAAGGTTCGTGGCCATAGCAATGATCGTTTGTACAATAATGGCATCATCGGAATCTTCCATTATGTCTCGCACAAAACTTTGATCTATCTTGAGTTCATCTAAAGGCAATTTTTTAAGACTGGCAAGCGATGAGTGTCCAGTGCCAAAATCATCCATCGAAAACCGTACACCAAGGTCTCGAAGTGCGTGCATTTTCTGAATAGTATCGTCAATATCATCAAGTACCAGACTTTCTGTTAATTCTAATTTGAGCTTATCGGGTTGAATTGCACTTTGATTTAGAATCTCTTGCACTACTTCCACAAAATCAGACTGATGAAACTGGCGAGCACTGACATTGACCGATAACTGCAAATGTTGCATATCATCATCAGCCGCCCATGCTTTCAGTTGATTACATGCTGTTTCCATCACCCAATGTCCGATGGGTAAAATCAACCCTGTTTCTTCTGCCAAAGGGATAAAGTCAAAAGGTGAAACCAAACCACGGTCAGGATGAATCCAACGGATCAACACCTCTACCCCTATGAAACTTCCATCACGGTCCACTTGCGGCTGATAATAAAGTTGGAATTGCTCTTTTGCTTGAGCAGCACGTAAATCTGTTTCTAAAGAAACACGTTCACTGACACTTTTCTGCATCTGTGGGTCAAAGAAGGTCAAGTTATCACGTCCGGCTTTTTTGGCTTGATACATGGCAATATCAGCCTGCTTTAGTAATTCATCTGTCTCTGTTTCATGACCTTCAATTATGGTGATACCAATACTCGATGAGCTGTGATATGAATGAGAACCCAACTGATAAGGCTGATTAATTGATGCCAGTATTTTTTCCCCAACAACATCCGTCTGTGCCGCTGCTTCAAATCCTTTTTCACTTAGATTTTCCAGCATAATCACAAACTCATCGCCACCTAGTCTGGCTACCGTGTCATCCTCCCGTACACAAGATTCTAATCGTTTAGCGACCTGCTGCAATAGTAAATCGCCTGTATCATGGCCTAATGTATCATTAAGGTTTTTGAAGTTATCCAGATCAAGGAACAGTACGGCACCTTTTTTTCCACTGCGCGAACTGACCGCCAGTGCGTGATTTAATCGATCTAATAAAAGTCTGCGGTTTGGTAATCCTGTCAAAGAGTCGTAAAAAGCAAGGTTCTTAATTTCCTCTTCAGCCTCTTTACTTAATGTAATATCCATTAAGGTACCAACATAATTCATAATGTTGCCATCTGCATTTGGAACGGCAGTAATGGTCAGGTGTTCTGGGTAGATCTCACCATTTTTGCGACGATTCCAGATTTCACCTTCCCATGTTCCCTTATTCTTGACGCTTTCCCACATGTCTTCATAAAAGCTTATATCGTGGTTCCCCGAGCTCAAAATCTGTGGCGTCACCCCGGTAACTTCTTCCACACTGTAACCTGTAATCTGTGTAAAAGCCTTATTCACCCTCAGGATCGCCGAGTTTTCATCTGTAATCATCATGCCCTGTTGAGATTCAAAGGCAATCGCAGAAATATGTAATTCCATCTCAGCTTGCTTACGCTCAGTGATATCCTGAACAATACCTATACCACCTCTCACCTGTCCTGCTGCCTCATCCTTAAACGGCGCACATGTCATATCAATCCAAACTGATATATCACTCAAGGTTGATTGATAAAGACCTTCAAATCTCCCTAATTCACCAGCTATGACTTTTTTTAAGGCGGGTAGAACAGCCTGATCTTTGAGCTGATTCATGTCTAAGCCCACCAACTTATCAACAGTGGTAGCTAAAATGTCAGCAAAGCGGGTATTACAATAGGTGATGATGAGATTAGTATCATAATGAAATATCCCCACCGGTGAGTAGTTCAACAATAAGCGATAACGTTCTTCACTCGTTTTTACGACTTTTTCACGCTCCGTCGCTTCAAGATGCAAAGTGATGTTATCAATTGTGTTGCGGTTAATATGTCGCAAGGTGATAATCAGAAATATTAGGTACAACGTTAACGCTACACCCATAGCACTGTAGGAGTTAGCTTCTACAGTAAACAGTTTGATATCAATAGGGATTAAAACGGTAAGTGAAAAAACCACCGCACTTAGCCTGTCGGCAGAATATGAAACCACCCCTCCTGCTGTTAACCCTGCCAGCATAAAAATGAGAAACATCTGATGTTGTGGGTCATTTTCAGGAAATAACCATATCCCTGCCCCACCCCAGATCACACCCGAGACAGCCATACCAATACGGAAGATTTTCAAGCGATGATCAACTGTCTCTGCATCCGTCACTGGAGAGTGCTGATAACGTCTCGCTAAAGCCAGTCTTGCAATAGTAGCGAAGGTTATGAGAGAAAACCATGTGACCAACACAGCTGCGTCTATCAGGTGACGTTGAACATAAACAAGCACCATAGCGAGAAAAATACTCGTTATCATGGGTGCAGAACTCAATGAGAGCAATTGCTGCAATTGTGCAGACCGTATTGCCAGTTGGTTATTCATATTCACTGTCACCTTGTTAATAATCCTTGTGTAACTAGGTACAAACCACTTCTATAAGGGATTTTACTCCACCCAACGTATATCATCACTATTAATTTAGATGTCCGTGTAGATGCTCTTTAAAACGACCTAGATAAAAGTGAAGTGATGCCAATCTTAGTAGTCAGGAGCTAAAATGGGTACAATATAAAGCGGATTGCTTAAAAATATATTTAAGGATAAATATGCGATTACCAATAAAACCCTTTTTCTTTCTTCTTATTACCTTGAGTGCGATTTTTAGTTCAAGTCATTCTGTAATAGCGGATAGTCAAATCATAGTGAAGGAACACATCATGAATTATCAAGATTTTTTAACACTTGCTACAAATATTTCTGTCGGTATGAAGCAACAAGAAATCATCGAGATACTTGGAGAAGCAGCAGTAATAGATGAAGTTCAGGCGTCTTGGCATTATCACCTTTTTGATCGTGAAGGCTTTCCTGGCATTCCACGTGCCGGTTCACAAGTTTTTTCATCGGTTAAATTTATTTTTGATGCTGATACGCTAATTGATATTCAGTGGGCGTGGATTGACGCAACAGGACCAGCCCCAACTGACCGTTAATAAGGCTCTCAACCTATATTTGCTGTTGTCATTTAACCTTTTTCTCCTGCTAATGGCTGTTTAGTCTAATCTGCCACTCGAAATGAACTGGCGTAGGTGCTCCACGTAATTGATACCATTAATTAATCACGTTAAACGAAGAAAATTATTACGGTGCAAGGCGATTAATGACCCAATCATCCACAGGTTTTGTGTAGACGAACCTATCGTGTAAACGATGCTCCCCTCCTTGCCAAAATTCGATGGTATCAGGTATAACACGATACCCACCCCAAAAATCAGGCAAAGGGACATCACCCTGTTTGAACTTGTTTTTCATTGCTTCAAACTGTCCAAGCAATGCTTGTCTTGATGAGAGATGACTAGATTGTTGTGAAGCCCACGCCCCTATTTGAGTATCTCTTGGTCGTGATGCAAAGTATTTGAGTGACTCTACTGATGAGATTCTTTCTGCTCGCCCACTAATTTTAATTTGTCTTTCAAGCGCAAGCCACGGAAACAATAACGCTACATTTGAGTTAACTTCAATTTGTTTAGATTTCTTTGATGAATAGTTAGTGAAAAAGACAAAACCCTGATAATCAAAGTATTTTAGTAATACCGTGCGACAACTTATTTCTAAATTATCAGCAGTTGCTAAAGTCATTGCACTTGGTTCAATGACCCCTGCCTCCTCAGCTTGCTTAAACCAGTGTGAAAACTGTTTAAAGGGATCATCATCAAGATCGTCTCTTTTCAAGCCGCCCTGAAGGAATTCATGTCGAAGTTTTGTTAAATCTACTTTCATATACACATTCGCTTTTAGTAGGTGGGATGTTAAGTTTTCATCCCTCATATTCCAATAGATAAATTTATAACATTGTTAAACACATTCATGTTTATTATCTATTCATTACTTGATCCGTCTCAAGAAAGGGTCATAAAACTTTAAAATAATGAACATTGATATTCCATGACAAAACATCATCCACCACCTAATAGAATGATGAAGAGCATGGATTTCTGTACAATATCGTCTTTCTTATCCATCAAACTATCCGTGAGTATTTAAGTTGCCATTTTCGCAGTAATGACAACATGATCTTACAGCGGGTATAAATACACAATTAAAAGCTAATCTAGAGAATTTATTATGATCGTACAAAGCCATTTCGCTGACATTGATACACCAACGGGTGTAATGCGTACTTATATTCACCGTCCTGAAGGTGAAGGTAGCTACCCTACTATTTTGTTTTATTCAGAAATTTTTCAACAAACTGGCCCAATCGAACGAGCAGCAAAGTTGATGGCAAGCCAAGGTTATGCTGTTTTAGTGCCTGAAGTATTTCATGAGCTTAATCCGATTGGTACTGTTTTAGGTTATGACGATGCGGGTCGTGAAAAAGGTAATGCAGATAAGCATGCTAAAGATGTGCAAGGCTATGACACTGACAATGTCGCTATGATTGAATTTGCTAAGCAACAAGACTGGAGTAACGGTCATATCGGTGCGATGGGCTATTGTATTGGTGGGCATTTGGCATTTCGTGCTGCATTACACCCAGAAGTTAAAGCGGCTGCGTGTTTTTATGGCACCGATTTACATATTCAAGTTATTCCTAACAAACCCGGTCAACACAGTATGGAGCGTTTGGATGATATTAACGGTGAGTTATGCATGATTTGGGGTAAGCAAGATAATCATATTCCAACGGAAGCCTTAGCTAAGATTTATAAAGAATTAAACCAAACTGATATTACGTTCACATGGCATGAATTCAATGCTGGTCATGCCTTTATGCGTGATGAAGGTGATGGTGGTCGTTATGATGCTCAAACTGCTCAATTAGGTTATCAATTAGCACTTAATTTATTTAGCAGAAAATTACGTTAATACTTAAAGCCTTGAACAATAATTAAGGGGGCGGTCATAAGCCCCCTTTACTTCTTACCTATAGAACGTATAACCGACTGATTTTAATCCGCTTATAGTGGATATTCAGAGGTATCATGCTATTCCCATATGGCTTTAAGCAATCCGTAACTGAGCTAGACTGGCAACGGATTCGCCACCACTTATATCAGGAATAATCGTCAATTCAAGTACCATAACTGCATTAAGATCCACATCATAGTCTTCTATTTGGCTAGTGGCATCATGGGTATTAAAGTTCCACTGTTGCCGTACAATTTCTTGAAATGTTTTACCGTCATCAGGCGACCAACGTAAATCATATTCTTGAGTGCGATTGACATATGGCTCAACAAAACTCAGTAATATTCTTTGTATCTGTTGAGGTGAGTTAAATATGAGTCGTATAGTTTGTTTTCCTGGCGCTGCAGCACGCCAACCTGATGTTTGATTTAACAATAAGGCTGCTTCTATCGGATACTCAGGATCTTCTGATGTAAGTTCTACCTCTACCCTATCTTCAATATCTAACCAATCTTGATCGTTTTGAGCTTCATTTTGTTCAACGGGGCTGATGATCCGTTTACGCATGGTTATTCTCCTGACTATAGGCTGTGTATTTAATCTACGCGTCTTTAACAGTAATGTCTTGTTATCAATTTATAATTAAGCGGGGCACATCTTTTTTTACCCCAAGCATTTACAGGGAAACTCACCTATCACTCTGTAATAAATATTCTTGTTAATCGTGAAAACGGGTATTATTGCCGATTTACTATTGGTCAGCATTACAGGCTTTATTTAATGGATAAGAATATATGAATGAACAACATCAGAAACGCGCTTTATTTGGCCATCAGTTGGTAATGACTAATATATCGATATTTCATTTATTGCTACCGATTCTGTCATTTAGCACTGGCTATATAAAAGAATTAATTTTTTTCTCTTTGTTTTCCTCACTGCTGTTTTCCTTTGTAATTGCAAAAGGGGCTAAAAATAAAGAGTGCCCTGACTTTATATCAGCACATTGGAAAATGGCATGGAGACGTAGTCGATACTTGCTTGTAAGTTACGTTGTATCTGCCAGTGTGATGGGCTTAGGCTGGTTATTAACAGCATCACAAACTGATCCTCAAATGAAAAAAATATTGCTAACGACTTTTATCCCAATGGCCACAGTTCCTACCCTGATTACCGTTATTGTTGTTCTTGTCTTGCAAACAATGACGATATCAAGAGCCAAACAAGGACTTATCCCGAATAATAGGATTTAATTTCTGGTGGAGATAACTGGGTTAGTGCAACTCATTCTCCCATTACCCGATTTATTCGGGCGTGTTGTGGTGACTTAATCGGACATTCTCATCCCATATTCGTCGCCAGATCTGTATCAAATATGGCATAGAAACATGTTCACTAGCTAGACGATATGGTGAAACAGCAATGATCTTATTTGGTTTCTCTTCTGCTAATACAAAACGAAAAAAATAGCTGGGTTCAATTCCCATTCTTAAATCTTTGGCAATAATCAGGTGATGGTGTTGCTCAAGTGCATAAAAGCCATGACTAAACCAATCTAACTGTTGCAGAGCATGTATATCTTTTAGCAAAAGGTTTAGTTCAGACTGACGATTATATTGGCTGAAATGAATCGGTTTTTCATCATCAAAGACTGAACGAAACCCTTGAAAATACTGATTATCATTGATGACCAATATCCGCCATAACAAGGAGTTAAAAGGTGTGGGGCTAACAAGGACTTTGTCATACGTGATCTGCTGCTGTTGTAGGGCGACTTTAGCCTGTTGAGTCATCCAGTTTTGTGTCAATAAACCTGCAATAAGATAAACACAGCTGAAGACAAAACCACTTAACATTAGTCGCCTACTCGTTGAGGCTTGTGGGCGTAAAACTACCGATATAAAGCCAAGTAGTAGTGGAATCGAATAGACAGGATCGATAATAAACACACTGCCTATCGAAACAGGTGGCGGCATAAATGGCCAGAATAACTGTGTACCATAGATAGTTAAAGCATCTAAGGCACTGTGAGTGATCAAGACCAGCCAGATTAACCACCACCATGTTTTCAAATCAAAAGTATGATCTTTTTTGTAGGCAAACAGAGCGATAACTGGCGCGACAGCACTCTGTACTAACCAAGAATGTGACCAACTGCGATGCATAGTCACTGCATCAAGATCATTAGCATATGGGATAAACACATCAAGGTCGGGTAACACTGCCACCGCAGCGCCCCATAACACCGCTTTTCTTGGAGAAACCTTACCTGCAACGGCATAAGCTACCGCACCGCCCAATAATGCTTGAGTGAGGGTATCCACGCGTTAAATACTCGCTTCCAATACCGTTCGACTAACATCTAAGGTGATATCACCATGTTCACCTAGATTTACCATTCCGTGTAGTTCTAGCCGCTCTAATAACGCAGGAATAGCTGATTCATCAATACCATATGCACTTAACCGTGTTTTCACACCAAGTGTCTCAAATAAGTCACGGGTATTATGGATTGCGGTATCGATTCGCTCTTTTTCTGAGCCTTCATTAATGTGCCAGACGCGTTCTGCATATTGTAATAACTTGGCATGTTTTTGGTCACGGCGACTGTCTAGCATCGTCGGCAAAATAATCGCCAGCGTTTGTGCATGATCCAAACCATGTAAAGCAGTAATTTCATGACCAATCATATGAGTTGCCCAATCTTGTGGAACACCTGCTCCAATTAATCCATTTAATGCCAGTGTCGCTGTCCACATCAAATTAGCTTGTGAGTCATAATCATCTGGATTAGATAAAAGCTTAGGGCCAATTTCAACTAAAGTTTGCAACAAACCTTCGGCAAAGCGATCTTGCACTAAGGCATTAGCTGGGTAGGTGAGATATTGTTCCATAATGTGCGTGTAAGCATCGACAACACCATTGGCTAATTGTCTAGGTGGCAAGGTATAGCTTTTTGTTGGGTCTAGTATTGAGAATTGTGGAAATACCAGCGTACTTTTGAAATAGAGTTTATCTTGTGTGGCTTGTCGGGTGATGACTGAACCACAGTTCATTTCTGAGCCTGTCGCAGGCAAAGTTAATACAGTGCCATAGGGTAAAGCGTGAGTAATATTGCTCCCTGTAGTTAATAAGATCTCCCACGGATCAGTGTCAGCAAATACGGCTGCAGCAACAAATTTAGTACCATCAATCACAGAGCCCCCACCCACAGCAAGCAGGAAATCGATCTTGTTATTTTTCACCTGCTCAACGGCTTGCATTAAGGTTTCATAAGTAGGATTAGGTTCGATGCCTGAGAATTCTTCAACATAGCGTCCAGCTAATGCCTGATGCACTTCGTCCAATGTGCCTGTTTCTTTGGCACTATTTCCACCTGACAAGATCAATATGCGTGCTGTTGCTGGGATAAGCTGATTTAGTTCAGCAATTTTTCCCGCACCGAAGGCAATGTGGGTGGGATTGTAAAAGTCAAAATTAAGCACTTTGAATCCTTTATATAGTATAAATTTGGTCTTTCTGCTTAGATTATGCCTTTAAATGAAAGAAACAGTCTATTAATTGCAGAAATGACAGCAAGATGAATGATAGTTATGGAACAGCTTGATTTAATAGGCTAATATACTAGTCAACACTTTGATAACCTCCCTAATCCGTAAAGGATAAAGATGAAAAAGCTATTTTCAGTAATTTTGCTATTCAGCTTGTCCACTCTCATCAGTGGTTGCTCCGATAGTAACGATACTGCTATTACTGCCGCTTCTGCTTTCGCTTGTGACAATCCAATATTAATTTCTTCTGACGATAATCAGCCTGTACCCGGTTTTATTGTCTATATTGATAAAAGTATAGACACCAAACAAGTTGAAGCTGAGTTTAGTGAAAAATACAACGATCTCACTATTTTTTCCTCATTCCCTAGAAACAATAGTTTTTATGCCAATATCAATGATGAAACGCTGATGAAGATTCAGTGTGAAACCGATGTTATTGCTATTGCTGAGATGTGAGTTTTTCTCGTCGTCAGGCTGAATCAGCAGTCCCTTCTGTCAACTTAACGCACTCTTTAAACACGATATCGTACACTTTACTAATATTGGTTTTTACTGACTGGCGATAAACGTTTTTTGCTATTGCAAGTAAGTCAGTGCGACCTTGGCCATCTTTATATATTTCTTTTACTTTCTGTTCAAATTGTCCCCAATCATCACCTTCAGTTTGCCGTATTGTTTGAATCTCACGTGCCGTGCCTGCCTGATAGGCACAACTGGTCATCGTGGAACGTTCCATTTCTGCAGCGTTAAGTGTTGAGGTGAAAAATAGGAGCCAAACAAAGCCAATTTTAGTTCGCATGTTATTGTCCTCATTGATTTTAAATATGAGAGAGTCTAATCTTAGTCCTACACCTATGCTGAGTCAATTAGGCACTATGGACATAGTGATTTAGCTATGAGTCAGAATCGCGTAAAATCACCAAATATTTATATCTTGGAGAGCATTATTAATGGCAACTGCATGTGCACGACATATTTTAGTTAAAACAAAAGAAGAAGCAGAAGACATCAAAAAGCAATTAGCTAATGGTAAAGACTTTGCCTTACTCGCAAAGAAGCATTCCCTGTGTAAGTCCTCGGCAAAGAAAGGCGGAGACCTTGGTGAATTTGGTCCCGGTAAGATGTTAAAGGCATTTGATAATGTTGTTTTTAAGAAGCCTGTTTTAAAAGTTCATGGGCCCGTTAAAACTAAATTTGGCTATCACTTGATTGAAACGATTTATCGTAGTTAATTATTTGAAATTGGCATATTTAACTTAATTATGTGAGTCTATCATCCCCCTCTTTAAGTTAATCTTATAAAGATATTATTATAGTGAACGATATATTTTATTAATGTTAGAGCTATAGAAGCGAAGTCCTTTCAGCAAGGTTATAAAAATGAAAATTAAAACTGCAGGAATTAGCTTTATTGTTGGCTTATGTTTATTAGGTGCCATCATTGTTTCAATAAGCTCAATCAGCCTGTCTAAAACTGATGATGTACAAGAAGTCTGGCTAGCATTTGAGCAAGATAGGAATGATAAATTAAAAGCACTTATCTCACTCAGAAGTGAAATTGGTTATGGCGGTATGATTCACCGCTTTAAAAATTATATACTTCGACAGAATAAGACTGATGCTGTTGCCATTATTTCTAGTCTTGGCGGTGCAGAAGCAGCCATAAACCGCTATCAATCCTTACATATTGGTGCAACAGAAGAACGTGCACTGCGTACTATTCAACAGACCATAGAACTATATAGAGATGCCTTATATACCATCGGTTATCTCATCCAACAAAATAAAACTGCTGAAGAAATTGATGCTATTGTCAAAATTGATGATCTTCCCGCACTAGAAGCACTAAAAACATTAGAAGTTGAAACTAAAATACTTGAGAATCAACAGCATAGTACGCAGCTTTTATTAAGTGAGTTAAGAACCGCTATGGGATATGGCGGATTAATACATAACTTTAAAAATTATGTTTTACGGAAGTCTCCAGATACCTATACAGCTATACATTCACAAGTAGAGGTCATCACACACTTAATTGACTCTTATCGTTCGCACAAACTATCATTAATCGAGCAACAAGCACTATTAAAAATACTTTCTGTAACAAATGGTTACCAAGAAAAAACATCGATTATCAAAGCAATGATAACCGAAGGGGAATCAGCTCATAATATCGACAAGGTTGTGATCATGGATGATCAACCTGCGTTGGATGGCTTTAAAGATTTGCAACAGCAAATTATCTTTTTTAATGAGCAACGGGCCAATAAACTTGAACAGTCACTAGAAATTGTTCAGCTTTCTAACCGTATTATTTTTTATGGCACTTTTGCATCTTTTTTGTTACTTATCAGTTTATCTTTCTGGCTTCTTAGTAATCAAATTATTCAACCCATAGCCAAGCTGACCAAAATTATGACACGACTTGCCAGCAATGATTTAAATGTAATTATCTCTGGCATAGAACAAGATAACGAAATTGGTGAAATGGCACGTTCCGTAGAGGTATTTAAAACCAATTCTAAGCTCAAGCAGACCGCAGAAAAAGCTTTAAAAACAACTTATGATCAACTTGAGATAACTGTTCAGCAACGTACACAAGAATTAAAAGAAAATGAACTCAGGCTTACATCTCTCGTTGAAACGGCTGTAGATGCCATAATAACGATTGATGAACAAGGCATCATTCACAGCTTTAATGCTGCTGCCATGGCGATGTTTGGTTATCCTGCTTATGATGTGATCGGTAAGAATGTTTCTATGTTAATGCCTTCTCCTTTTAAGGATGAACATGATGGTTATTTAGAATCTTATCTAAAAACGAGAGTAAAAAAGATAATCGGTATTGGACGTGAAGTCGCGGCACAGCGTAAAAATGGTGAGATATTCCCCATTAATCTTTCTGTTAGTGAGGTTAAAGTTCAAAATAATCAACATATTTTCACGGGGATCATCCGTGATATTACTGAAATGAAACAACAACAAGAAAAACTTGAACTAATGGCACATTACGATGTGCTCACACAGCTGCCTAACCGCACCCTCTTTGCTGATCGCTTTACTCAAGCAGTGGCACTAAGCAAACGCAATAAAACATTACTTGCGATCTGTTTTATTGATTTAGATGATTTTAAACCTGTAAATGATCAATTTGGTCATGATATAGGTGATAAGTTACTTATCAAGGTGTCGGAACGAATTAAACAACAAATTCGTGAAGAGGATACTATTTCCCGCCAAGGTGGTGACGAGTTTGTCCTTATGTTAGGTAATTTTGAAAAAGTATCACAATGTGAAGAATTGTTAAAACGAATCCATCGTTCTTTAGCTCAACCTTTTGTAGTTGACCATCATACTCTCCGCATTAGTGCTTCATCAGGAATGACAATCTATCCTTTTGATAATGAAGATTTAGACACTTTGTTACGACATGCAGATCATGCGATGTATGATGCGAAATCAGCGGGACGGAATCAATATCAATTATTTGATTTCAACAATGAGGGATAATTGCCCCGAAGCAATGGTCACTATCATTACAGCTGTATCGTTTTAAAATTCGGCCTCGACCTGAAAATGTAGTCGTTCACGAGTTACTGGATGCATAAGTTCCAATGTTTCCGCATGTAGGTGCAGTCGATCAGCCTTATTCCCATATAGATCATCTCCGACAATAGGTGTATTTAATCCCATGATATGAGCAGAATGCACGCGAAGTTGATGTGTTCTTCCTGTTATGGGGTAAAAATACACTTTGCTTTGATTATTTTTTTGTTCGATAAGCTGCCATCGTGTTTGGGCCTGTTTTCCATATTCATAACAAACCAGCTGTCTTGGCCTATCGTCGAGATCAACACGTAAAGGTAAATCTATAATCCCCTCTTCTTGTTTTAATAGCCCAGCTAATAAAGCAACGTAACGCTTTTTTACTGTGCGATTAATGAATTGTTTTTGTAATTTTTTATGCACGTCTTTGTTTAAAGCAATGACCATGAGACCTGATGTCGACATATCAAGTCGATGTACGATTAAAGGCCCCGTTGCATTTGGGAAACTTTGTTTCATTCGTAGATAGACAGAGTCTTCAATATTCTTACCCGGAACAGATAAAAATTCAGCCGGTTTATTGATGACGACCATGACATCATCCTGATAAACGATATCAATTGTTTTACCTTCTGCAGGGTTATTTAATAAAGGATTATCGTCCAGCATAATGCCTTCTAGCATATGCCTTAAGATTGGCTCACATTTTCCTAAGCAGGCGGCGTAGAACTGTTGGTGTTGTCTAATTTCAGACTTTGGTGATTCACCCCACCAAAATTCAGCCAGAGCTAAGGGTTTCATGTCATGTTTAAATGCATACTGTAATAGTTTGGGAGCGGCGCACTCTCCTGCCCCTGCCGGTGGTACTTGTTGAGGTGTCTGTTTGAAGATTTCGCGTAGGTTTTTATATAAACCTTGCTGATTTAAGAAGCGATAATTATCAAATAATTGTTGCTGTAGAGAATGTGATAATTCTTTACGTTGTTGTTTTAACTCAGTGACTTCATGCGTAAAATGATGAAGCTTATCCATAGCCTGTTGAGTTCTTTCATCCCAATGAAAGGTCAAATCTCTTAACGCATTCTTTTGTTGAATACTTTCTTTGCTTAGTTGCTCTTTAATCTGCAAAAATTCTTCTGACGACAATGTGTTCTCAGCTGTTGTTCTACGTTCTTTTCTATCTTTTCTTCCCAAAATCATATCGGCTCTATGAGCCTGTATTTTTTGCAAAGCGGATTCTTTTTCAACCGTTAACTGTGCCTCATATTCAGCGATTTTAGGATTTTTTTCTAGCAGCTTTATTTGTTCGCTAATTTTTGTAAGCTCTTCTTGTCCTGTGCGAAAAAAACCATCCTCTTCCAACATATCAAATACAGGTGGAACAAAGTGAGCATGATGATTACTGTCAGCTACCTTGCCTGAGAAGGCCGATAGATAACCTATTTCACCCTGCGTATTTTGTACTAATAAAACACCAAACATTTTACCCACAGCAGTTTCTACGTTCCCCCTTAGACCAAAATTATGCTGCCACTTTGCTTGAGTCTCTATATGTTGCTGTAGTTCTTTGGCAGCCAAAAGACAGAGGGGATGTGGTTGATAATAAAATGGGAATGTAAACCGCTCCGGCAATTCATATGAATCAATAGACTCTTTAAATGAGGTAAAATGATGTTCTTGCTCGGGCATATTTTATGGATTTAATTAATTGAAAAAAGTATTAGTAATAGGTTACGTCTGGCCAGAGCCAAATTCATCTGCTGCTGGCAGTCATATGATGTCAATTTTACGCCAATTTAAACAACAAAACTGGCAAGTCGAGTTTGCAAGCCCTGCACAGACTACTGAGCATATGATTGATTTGGCAAGTGAAGGTATTTCCAGTCAAAGTATTCAGCTCAATTGCGATAGTTTTGATCGTTATATTACTGAATATCAGCCTGATATTGTGTTATTCGACCGATTTATGATGGAAGAGCAATTTGGCTGGCGCGTAGAAAAGAACTGTCCTGATGCAGTTAAAATTTTAGATACAGAAGATCTGCAATGTTTACGACATGCGCGGCATCAAGCACATAAAGCTGAGCGTGAGATGACACAGATAGATTTGTTCAGTGATATAGCCAAACGAGAAATAGCTGCGATATTACGCTGTGATCTTTCCTTAATCATTTCTAGTTTTGAAATGGATTTATTAATCAACACTTTTAAGGTCGATGTGAGCTTACTTCATCATTTACCGTTTATGGTCGACCTCAGTAAAATACCAACGAAGACACTAGCTTATAGTGATCGAAAGCATTTTATGACGATTGGTAACTTTCGTCATGCGCCTAATTGGGATGTCGTATTATATCTACAAAAAATATGGCCGTTGATTCGCAAGCAGATCCCTGATGCTGAGCTACATATTTACGGTTCATATCCGCCACCAAAAGCAACAGCATTAAATAATCCTAAAACAGGCTTTCTCATCAAAGGTTGGGCAGAGGATGCTTTTACCGTGATGGAACAATCTCGACTTTGTTTGGCCCCTATTCGCTTCGGTGCTGGCATTAAAGGTAAGTTATTGGATGCGATGATTATGCAAACACCCAGTATTACGACTTCTGTAGGATCTGAAGGTATGCACCAAGACGAGGGTTGGCCAGGTGTAATTGCTGATGATATTAATGATTTTGTCGATGCTGCTGTTGATTTATATAATAATGAACAGCAATGGCTTAATGCTCAACAGCGCTCTCAAACCCTATTAGAATCGAGATATGACGGTAAGATTCTAGGCAGACAACTCATTAGTCACATCGTAAAAATAGAGCAGCGTCTGGAACAGCACCGTTTATCTAATTTCACTGGTGCAATGCTTAAACATCACTCAATGGCTAGTACAAAATATATGTCACAGTGGATAGCTGCAAAAACTATAAATACATCACAAAATAATTAATTAACTCACTTCTTAACTGAAAATAAGTGATATTTCTGATTAATGCGTGATAACTCTGATTTAATGTTTTTTTTAGTGTGCTATCTTCAAACTATGTCAAAAATTAAATCGCCTTGCGTTCGCAACTGCTGTCTTGATACTCATGACGTTTGTCTTGGTTGTTTTCGTAGTATGAATGAAATTATGATGTGGAGTAAAATGAATACCACATTAGATCAAAAACGACAGATTATCCTGTATGCTAATAAGAGACGCCAAGCTCATAAATTAACACTATTAGAGACCCAAAAGTCTTGAAACTCATCTATACAAATGAAAACAGATACTTAGTACACAATATCCAGAATATCGTAGAAAATGCAGGTATCAATATCATGCTGAAAAATGAATTTGCTGCAGGTGCTGCAGGAGATTTAGTGCCACATGAAACATGGTTAGAGTTATGGGTATCGAATGATAATGATTATGAAAAAGCCATGACCATCATCGAGTCTTCATTTAGTAATGAAAGTGATCCTGAATGGGTTTGTGGCAACTGCATGGAATTGAATGATGCGTCTTTTGAGTTTTGTTGGAATTGCCAAAGCGCTACCTCTTCTCCACAAAAGTAACCGACACATATTACCAGCTGAAGCCTAAAAACATTCTGTTGAATAATGCCTTAGCTTAAGGCCTAAGTTTAATAGAAGTGTATTTATGTCTTTTTATCACCATATCACCTCTGTGAGCTTGTCGGCTCACAGAGGTATCTATGTCAACTACACTTACTTTTTGACTGCATTGATGTCTGCATCAGCATTGTCAAAACCTAACTTATAGCCTAATGAAACATGATGAAAACGACCACTAGTGTAATCATCATGGATAGCAAAGCCAAAGTTATAAAGCTTATCAAAATCTAAAGCAATATCGCCGGCTTTATCTGAGATAAGTTTACGTTTTAATTCAATAAGCCACACACCATTTTCTAGGCTTGAACTAAATAGAACCTCTTCACCGCCACTCATAACGCGATCTGCAAGGATATAACCATTTTCTGATTCTTGAGTACCAGCTTTATAGCGAACTAAGTCCATATACCGTCCCGCATCCAGTTCCTCTTGAATCTCTTCAGGTGTTTTTAATTTATCCCAACCGCCACGTTTCTTGCCACGACGCCCAGCTACTTCAACTTTAGTTCGACTTTCAGTTAGATATTTTGTAATACCCTGAGTCATATCAACTTGGTCTTTTTGCTCATAGGCATCAATACCTTCTTGATTTGGTTCATCAGGCATATCTTTAGCATCATGATGACATGTTCCCCAACAACCAGCTCGACCAGAATACATAACACTACCCGTCATATCATCGTCTTCACGAGCAGCATCATCACTAAACATCATAGCAATTTTAACTTGATTCTCTGGGTCCATTTTTCCACCTTCCGCAAACGGAACAGGTGTATGACTAGTATCTTGCCATTGATAACGCATATATAGATATTCATCATCATGAGTTGCTTGAACATTAACCGCTATACTGCCTCGCTTATCTGGTATAACGTTTGGTTCAAGTTTTTCACCCGTTACAATTTTAAGCCCCATATCAGCAGTTTCTTTGTCATGACACTCGACGCAACGGTCGCCTGCTTTAAATGGCAATTTACCACCATGTTCACTACCTTTAAATATCCACTCCATTGATGCTTGTCCTGGATAAAAGAGCGTTACCTCTCTAGCTGGGACAGTAGCCCAATCAACGCTAAATGTACTAGCCGTTGTAACAGTAGCAGCACCTGCGTCAGTTCCAGTTACCGCTTTAACTTCTGGTTTAGCAGGGCTGTTATTTAAATCTAATAGTTTTTGTTGTTTTGAATTAACAGGTGCTCTTAATGTTGCATCTGGTTTTGCAAAAGCAGGATTAGGTGCTGATAACGCCTCTAACTCCTCTTCATCCATCAATTGATGTACAGGTTTGTGTGCAATACCCTTGTGACAATCTATACACGTATTACCATTTTGTAAGGCATTAGTATGCTGCTTAATAGCTCTAGGTTTTTGATACGCAATACTCATTGATTCAAAGTCATGACAGTTACGACATTCTCTTGAATCATTAGCTTTCATTCTACGCCATTCATTTTCAGCCAATTCTAAACGTTTATTATCAAACTTTTCAGGCGTATCAATTGTGCCTAACATTTTATGCCAGACCTCTTTAGATGCCTGTATTTTTCTCACCATCTTATGTGTCCATTCTTTTGGAACATGGCAATCAGGACAGGTAGCTCTTACACCCGAGCGATTCGCATAATGAATGGTCTTTTTATATTCTTCAAAAACATTATCTTCCATTTCATGACAAGAAATACAAAAACTTTCTTGATTAGTTGCATCCATAGCCGTATTAAAACCGCCCCAGAAAAAGATGCCCATAATAAAAAAAACAATAGCTGCGCCTATAGTCGCGCCCATAAACAATTTGCGTTTAAAAAAGCCTTGATGATTTGTCATTACTTGATGCCTCGAATTAAGCACTAAAACTAAAATACTTGGTGAAATAAAAGTAAAAAAGCGAGTATATTTCTATACTCGCTTTCTTTAACTTACAAATAAGCACTCATCGTTTATGTTTTATGATGAACACGGTTATAAACGTTAAACTTACCTGTTGGTGTAGTTAAACCTTTGATACGGTCAACCTCTTCAAGCGTTTTTGCATCATAGATTACGATTTCACCTGTTGGATTTTTTGCATCTGTACGGTTCCAAACAGAAACCCATACTTCAGTACCACCCTTGTTGAACTCCATGTGAAGTGCAACTTTACCTTTTTCTTCAGTAACTCGGATTGTTTTAACTATTTCACCCGTTTCTTTACTGATAACCTGAACACTTTGTTGTACTTCTGCTTCTGGATGTTTTAATTGATCAGCCCAGTAGTAATCAGAGTTTTCATGAGTACGGATAAAGGCACCAGCACCATCAGTTTCAACTTCATAACACATTTTCCATGCTTGATCAGGATGCCCTTCAGGATCATTACCCCAAACAGAGACAAGACCAACACCTAGGTGAGTCGTTCCAGCTACAGGACCACATTTAGGGTCAATCCAGTTTGCACCTGGACCTGGGTGAGGAAGTTTTGCTACATCGATTATTGCTTCTAAAGAACCACCATCTTTAGTATCTATTATAACCATTTGCTTAGAGGCATTGGCTGCAATTTGGAAATAACGACCAGTAGGATCATAGAAACCATCATGTAGAAATTTAGATGTGTTGATTTGCTTAAGGTCTAATGCATCAAGATCTTTATAACCTACTTGCCACATTTGGCCTAACTCTTTAGTCGCTAGTAAGAACGATGATTCATTTGGATTAGTGTAGATAGCAGCAACACGTGATTCTTCAACATATTCACCATCAACATTTACACCACGTGTAGAAACTACTTTAACTGGCATCATAGTTTCAGCATCAGTAATTACAAAGTGTGGAGGCCAGTAACCACCGGCAATAACATACTTACCATCGCCAGAAACTGCTACATCACGAGCATCGTAGGCAATTTGAGTTTCAGCCAACAACATCTTGTCAGGCGTTTGCCATAAATCGAATTTATTCAGCTTGCCATCACGACCGATTGAATACCAAAAACGACCTGCAACATCATCAGATTTATCGACATTGTGATGCTCTTGACCTTTAAGTACATGTACCGCGTAACCTGCATCAAGATGTGCAAAGATTTCATGCGTATCGCCATCGATAATAGCCACTTTACCAGCGTCGCGTTCGATAACAACAAAGAAGTTTTCCCAGTTACGATCATGCTGAGGTTCAGTAGCGTAATCTTTAGGGTCCATATAAACTTTCGTACGCGACTGCATTAACTCAAGAGACATCTCAGGTGGAATTGGTGGCGGTAACTGAATGTAAGTTGCCATCATTGTAATTTCTTCTTTGGAGAAGATGTCATTAAAGTTATTCATGCCACCTTCGGTACCATAAGTCAGAATCTTCTCAAGACGCTTCTGACCTTTTTTTATCGTATTGATAGGTTCTAAGTTCTTACCTGTCGCCCCTTTTCTTAAAACGCCATGACAACCAGCACAACGTTGAAAATATAACGTTTTTGCATGTTGAAAATCGGCATCAGATAACGAAATCTCAGCGTCAGCAGCAATCGATACAGGTGCATAAGCAGCAATAGCTAGGCCAATTGCTGCACTTAGTGTTAGGAACCGTTTTTTCATGATAATTCTCCGTTATTTCTTTTTTAAAATAATACTCAAAATATTACGTATAAGGATAGACCTCTATTAGGCTATCGTAATTGATTTAGATCAAGAAGTTACCACTTATGACTAAAACTTAATGAAACATTACGCTCAGGTCTTGTTAAAGACTGAATAACAGAATCATATTGATCATGCGTTAGCCCCATGACATCTTGCCAGCGCCAATATTCTTTATTGGTCAGATTAAATACACCAAAACGAATATCACTATTCTTAGTGATCTGATAATGTGCTAGTAGATCAAAAATAGCCGAGCCTGCCGGTTTAATAAAACTTCCACTACTAGCAACTTTGGAATCATCAACACGTGTTTTAGCTTTTGTTAATGTGTTGACCAAATTAACTTGCCATTTTTGGTCTGAACTATGCCAGCCAAGATTAATAATGGCCTGAGCAGGAGCAATAGTATTGATGGGCTCGTCTGTATCTAAATCATTCCCTTCTGTCACGGCTAAATTAGTCGCTAATGTCCATGCAGACAAACTTTCAGACCAATTCTGTAAGCCTATCTCATAGCTTAGTTCAACCCCATAAATCTCTGCATTTGTTAAATTTCGTGACTGAAAAAGTAGTGTAGATGGGTCTGAAGGATCTGGACCAAGTGGAGATTTAGTTTCAATAAAGTTTTTATAACGATTGTAGAATATAGAAGCATTCATATGACGTCCTCCTTTCCCTTGCCTGACTCCAATTTCAAACCCATTAGATGTCTCAGATTTTAGATCTGGGTTTGGTAGTGCACGAATATGTGTGGGGCCAGCTATGATATCAAGTCCAATGTTGGCATCTTCAAAGGGTGCAGCACGATAGCCTCTAGCATACTGAGCATACGCGCTCACATTATTATCAAAGTGTCTTAAAATACCCAGCTTAGGTGAAAAAGCTGTTTCAGTGATTGATGCTATTTCGTTTGTCGGATTATCTTCACTATAGATGCTATCAGCAGAAGGTTTCAGATGATAATAATCAAAACGTAAGGCCGGAACAACGGTCCATTGTGAATTTAACTGAATTTCATCCTGTGTAAAAACACCAAATTTGAGTGTTTTAGATTTAGGAAAATCTCGTACAGGAAATGTTTCACCTAATACTGTCTTAGTTACCTCACCTGTTGACAATGTTGTCTGAGAACCATCACGAAACTCTTCACTTTTTGTTTGATTAAAGTCAAATCCTGTGACGATATTATGAATACCAAGCTGGGCAAAGGAGTTAAATTCCATCCCCCATAATGTTTGTTCATAATTAAACCGTTTATCCCGTTTAATATCTGAACCACGAGAGTTTAAAAATTGCACGGTATCTTGCTTTGTTTCACTATTTAAAAAATAAACACGAAAGACATTTTCTTCGAATAAGGCTAAGTCAGAGCTAAATTCATATTCCATACTAATACGATCTGATTCGGTACTATCACTGCCACTAAGTTGTGTTGTTGTCGCGAATGTTCTACCAACACCTAAAAGTGAATTATTCTCAGAGTCATTATCTGTTTGGGAATGACTAAGTATTAAGGTTAATAAATCATCTTGTGCTAGCGACATGGTCGCTTTGGCAAACAAGCTATCAGAATCCCAGTCTAATTTATCTTGTACTGCATCACCAACAAAATGATCATTATTAATACCTTTACCTTGTCGATGAGTCATCGATAGTAGTGTCCCCACTTTATCGCCCTGCCATGCAGCAATTCCTGTTGCTACTTGACTACGACTTTCACCTTCATATCCTACGCGTAATTTATAAAAGTCATCACCTTTAGTCTGTGACACTAAGTCGCTAGGGTCCCATGTTTCAAAGGAAACAACACCACCAATCGCATCACTACCATATAAGGTTGAAGCCGGACCTTTCAGAATTTCTACCTGTTTAATTAAATCAAGCTCTGGCAACAGTTTACCGCTATTGCCAAAATGACCAACATCAAATTGATCAGTTGAAGGAATACCATCGACTCTTACCGCAACACGATTGCCCCCAATCCCTCTAATATTGATCGTTGTTGATTGAAAACGGTTACCTGCGGATTCCATTTTTATATTAGGTTGATAACGTAATAAACCATCCATGTTTTCAGCCTGATTATTAGCTATATCATTTGCTGAGAAGCTAACAATAGAGCCCACGACATCTTCTATAGGCCGTGGTGATTTATTGGCAACAACAACCATATGAGACATTTTGATACTCTCTGGCGATGGTTGTTCTTGGGCTAGTACAAGAGAAATGGAGGAACTTAATAACACGGATGTCAGACCGGTATATATAAGATTTTTCATAGTGTCCTTTTAAATTCGATAAGCTATTTTGAGCATAGAATACGTAGGGGCGATCATCACTGCATTGATCTATATCATGTCCAAGAAATATTAGACTTTGATTATCTAGTCAAACGTAAATATAGTTGTGGTAATTTTGCAGGTAATTCTGCAGCATTTTTTATCAGAATATAAGCATTTTTGCCAAATAGGTATGGTAGATAATCTTCTGCTTTTTCGTCTATCGTCACGCAGAAAGGCTGCAGACCTTTTTTCTCTGCCTCAAGTATTGCTTGGCGAGTATCTTCAATTCCATAACGACCTTCATATTTATCAAGATCATTCGGCTTTCCATCGGTAATGATCAGCAATAGTTTCTGAGTCGTCGCCTCCTTCTCTAGAAGCTGACTTGCATAGCGAATTGCGCTGCCCATACGTGTGTAATATCCAGGTTTGATCGCATCGATATGACCTCGTGCATCATTATTATATGCCTCATCAAAACCTTTAATATTGTAAAAACGGACATGACTGCGATTTCGCGATGAGAAACCATGTAATGCAAAACGGTCACCCGTTACACTGAGTGCTTCAGAGAACAAATACAAAGAATCTCTTATAACATCTACAACCCTAGAACTATTGTTTACATGAGCATCTGTAGATAGTGATAAGTCGGCAAGAAGCATACAAGACAAATCACGTGTTTCATTACGAAGATCTCGGTAAACAGGTGTATCACTATTTACATGGCCATGTTTACGATCAGTTAGGAAATTTATATAATTTTCTAGGTCGAGCTCAGAGCCATCAGTTTGCCTACTAAGCCAATGTCGTTGTGGACGTAATATCTCAAATTGTCGACGTATTTTCCTTGCTTGAGATTTTAGTCTAGCAGGTAATTCAACTGCTTCCGTATCTCGAGATGTCATCGGTATAATCCGACAATGATCTTTTTGTAAAGTTTGTTTTTTGTAATCCCACTCATCAATAGGGATGCCTTCGCCTAAGACAATGTCATCATATTTACTTGAGGGTAAATCAAGGTCGAGTTTAATCTTACTTGCTGTTGTTTCACTATCTTGAGCAACGGTAATATTATCCATATCTTCCGCAGTCTGCATTGCATCATCGTCATCATCTTCTGTACTAGTACGATCTACCTTGCTGTACTCCCCCCAACTCCATAAGCTTTCAAGGCGAAAACTCATTAAACCGTCGTTACCTTCAGGCATATCTGTACGATTACCTTGTTTTTTCTTTTGCTGTTTCTTCTGGTCTTTTTTTGCTTCGCTTGTTTCTGGAATATCAGGATCTTGAATAGCTTTACTACTATTAAATTCCATTGCAGGTGGTGACGGATGAAGCCATAAAACTACAGGTTGAGGTGGACGTTTGGCATAGTCTAAGGTGAATTGTTCAGCTGGTTCCTGCATTGCATGACGAATAATAATTTCTTGCTTTGCTTCTCGTTTAGCCAAATCACTAGGCTCCGGTCGCTGTGCAATATGTGCGTCTACTAACGACTGATATTTATGTTTTAATCCAGGCCAAATTTCTAGAGTTTTTAAGGTGCGATATTGATTCCGTGAAATCCAATCACTACCTTCCAGATCGACAGATACAACGGATAAGGCCGTTAACCATAAATACAAATCAATATTGAGTTGTTTATTAGGAAATAAGGCAATGCTCTCAGGTAGTCGAAGTGTTTCTTCGTCTCGCCATGCATATTGTGCTTTATCTCCTACGCCAGCAATACGTTGTAAAATTGAACGTCGAGCATGAACGTCAGAATCAGTGGCACTTTCAACACGTAAGCCGCCTTCTCCTCCCAGTGCTCGAAAGAAGATCCCAGCCGTCCGTCGGACTTCATCAAGGGTGACTATAGCTTCTGGATAGTGTGATTCTGCACGTTTAGTTATAAAACGATGCCATGTTGAGCCTACTAACTCTTCTAACATTGCGACACCTTCATCTATTCACAAGTGGAGACCAATCAGGCGGTAACCATAACATCATAAATAGGCAAAAAATAACTAAAATCACAAACCACATGACAAAATTTCTTTGTTTCTGCTTTGCATGATTTGGTGGTAATGGAATACCACAGTTTGGACATGTAGTATCTTCAGCTTGAATATCTCCGCCACAATGCTTACAGCTGAGATTATTCACTTAGATAGTTGACCAATTAATGGAAAATTAAAGTCTAAGCCTTTAATAGCCTTAGTGAAGCCCATAATTCCAGCAGCTAAAAACAAAGGGACTATCAACATAAAATAGACTTCTAATAAGAACAATGCCGTCAACGATGCATAACCATCTGTCAGTAAAATATACACATTAATACTTAGAAAAATTATTGTGCTCAGGCTGCTCGCTATCAATGTTTGTCCGAGATGATTTTTAGCAACTACTGAAGTACATCTATAACGTAAAAAATACAGTAGCCAAAGTGCTAAATAGAACACACCAACAAAAAGAAGGTTGCCAATAAAAAAGGCTTCAGCAAAAGCAGCGGTATTGTCTGTTGTATCTCTCATATTATGACGACACCATTTTCGCTTTCACAACTTCCATCAAGGCGTTCACCGTTTCTTCGTCATCACTCAATGGTTCAATAATTGCTGCTCTACAAGCTTCAACGGGATCAAAACCTGATTTAATTAATGTTGCCGCATAGACCAATAACCGTGTCGATGCCGATTCTTCTAGATCATGATCTTTTAATACACGTAATGCATGAGCTAACTCTATTAACTGTGTCGAGGTGGCATGGTCAATGTCAGTCTCTTGCTGAATGATCTTGGTTTCTGTTTCGATATCAGGATAATCAAAACGCATTGATACAAAGCGTTGTCGCGTTGAAGGTTTCATGCCTTTTAAAAGGTTTTGGTAACCAGGGTTATATGAAACAACTAACATAAATTCTGGTGACGCTTGTAATACTTCGCCTGTTCGTTCAATAGGTAAAATACGTCGATCATCAGATAAAGGGTGTAATACAACAGTCGTATCTTTACGTGCTTCAACTACTTCATCTAAATAACAAATTGCACCTTCTCGAACTGCTTTTGTGAGCGGACCATCATGCCAATAAGTTTCGCCATCACCAATTAAATGGCGTCCAACCAGATCAGCAGCAGTCAAATCATCATGACAAGCTATTGTATATAAAGGTCGCCCTAACTTTGCTGCCATATGTTGAATAAAACGCGTTTTACCACAACCTGTAGGCCCTTTTATCAATAAAGGTAGTTGATTGTTATACGCATGTTCAAATAATTCAATTTCATTATTTTGATCTTGATAATATGGAATTTCAGTTGTGTTATCGCTCATTTCAAATCCTATTAAGCTGCTGCTGCATGTGGATCAAAGCCATGCATGACAGCAAAGTGTGCTGTTATCATATCCATCGAGTTTACATGATTATCAAACCATGCGGGCCATGATGTAAACACATATTCTGCCAATGCTTGTGTCTCAAAATCACTTTGCCATGAACGTACAATGTTTGTCATATTTTCTAAGGCTCTATCATGCTCCATAGAATGAACAGATATCATAGGAAAGTTAATCTCTAGCATCAGTTCATTCTCACGGGAGAAGTGAGCTTGTGTATGTCGTAACCATTCATCTAACAACTCACTTAATAATTTTGTCTCATTTTCTGTTGGTGCATTACTTTGTTCATAGTTACTAATCATCTCACCTAATTTCTCAACCAGTTCAACCTCCTCGAAGTGAGTATTATTCATAAAGTCGAGAGCAACATGAGGGATTGTTCCTGCATTTAATACTGTTTTATTTTTCACGGTCATATTTTCTTCCTCTAAATACTTATAATGTAGGCAATAGCAATGGCAATACAAACACCCCAAAGCCAGCCATACATAATGACCCGCCACAACAATGAAACTCCCCGTAATTCCATAAAGTCACGAATAATTAATCCACCCTTAATAATTGCTGTTAACAATAGAAATAAAACAACGATAACGCCTGTAGCACCAAGCTTTCCCATTGCATAGGTAGTCATCGTAAGAGCTATCATTAATAGCCAAATTGCGTGGATGTTATAAAGGTTTTTCATCGAATGATATACACCAATGGAAATAAGATAATCCAGACCAAATCAACCATATGCCAGTATGATGCACCCGTTTCTACACCTATATGATTATCAGCACTATATGCGCCATGTTTTGCTTTAATAATCACTGCAATCAATATCAACATGCCTAATATCACATGTAAAAAATGAAATATTGTGAGTGATAAATAGAACATATAAAAGGTATTTGTACTCAAACTAATACCCTCTGAAAATTTATCACTGTATTCGATAGATTTAAGAATTAAGAAACCTGTACCGCCTAGTAAAGCAGCACCTAACCAATTTATGCAATTCTTAACATTGTTGTCTCTTATGGCATGGACGGCACGTACTACGAAGTAACTAGAGGTAATAAGAAGAATAGTATTAGCAGCACCTAATTCACGGTTAAGTGTAAGCTGATATTGATTGAATAGTTCAATATTATCTATACGCATTACGGCATAAACAATAAAGAAAATACCAAATACCAACAGTTCCATAAAAATAAAGAACCAAATGGCTAAGTCACCTGGAAGTAGTTTGGGCTCTGAGTTATTGATCGCTGTAGTCACATTAATCTTGTTTTAAAAAAGTTGATGCTATTTTGCCGTGTTTAAAATATTAGTGCCTTGATCCGTATCAAGTCACTTAGATAAAAATGATTTTGTTAATTCTTTACCTGTCCACGATCGGACCATTGTCCAAGTAGCAAATAAGATAAACATCGCATGAACAAATACAAAGTAAGAAATCACAAAAACCCATGTCCAAACTGAGTTAAAGCCCCCTAGCACTATCATCAATGCGCTTACTAATAATAATGCTACACCTGCTAGTAGATTAGTTTTAATCCCTAAAACAGCATAATAATGATCAATATTATTTGCTTCAGTTTTCTTATAAAGTAACAATAAAAAAATAAAGCCAATTACTGGCAATACTGTCAGGTTTAATAATGAAAATAGTGATGAAATTGTTGCTTGTTTTAACTGTGTATCATATGAATTCATTTTTACTCTCCTCAAAAAAATATACCGCCTATAGAGGCGGTATATTTTTCATGCACATGATGATGGTTTAACTATTCAACATCAGCAACTTCAGGTCCTTTAGCAAAGAAACTATAGATATATAGAAACAAGCCATATAAGAAAGCAAGTCCAGCCACTTCACGAGCCCAATAGAAATGTGCAAGTCTATCTTGAACTACCATAAATGGTAATGGATCAGCAGAATAACGTTGCAAGTAAACTTGCATAATACCTGCAGCGGTTAACATTAATGTAATGATTACCATTGAGATAGTCATTATCCAGAAAGATCTAATTTCATGCTTTTGAGCATTTACATTAGCGGCTTTCTGTCCACGCATTAACGGCATAGAGTAGGAAATCATTGTTAACACAACCATAACATAAGCACCATAAAATGCCATGTGACCATGTGCAGCAGTAATTTGCGTACCATGTGTATAGAAGTTAACAGGTGCTAATGTATGTAAGAATCCCCATACACCTGCTCCTAAGAATGCCATCACAGCAGTACCCAGCGCCCATAAAACAGCTGCTTTATTAGGATGGTCACGACGACGTTTGTTAACAACATTGAATGCAAATAGCGTCATCATAAAGAATGGAATTGGTTCAAGTGCTGAGAAAATTGACCCCAGCCATTGCCAATAATCAGGCGTACCAATCCAGAAGAAATGATGCCCGGTACCGACTAAACCTGAAATCAAAGCCATTGCGATAATGATGTACAACCATTTTTCAATTACTTCACGATCAACACCCGTTACTTTAATCAATACGTATGCTAATAACGAAGCCATGATTAATTCCCAAACACCTTCTACCCATAGATGAACAACAAACCACCAGAAGTATTTATCTAGTACTAAGTTATCAGGATTATAGAATGAGAATAAGAAGAAAACAGCTAAACCAACTAAACCAGTTAATAACACTAAGTTGATTACTGTTTTACGACCGGTAAGAACAGTCATACCAATATTAAAGATAAAGGCTAATGCAACAATCACAATACCTATTTTGGTAATGGTCGGCTGCTCTAAGAACTCTCTCCCCATTGTTGGTAGCAAGTCATTCATTGTTAGCTCAGCCAAACGAGCATATGGTACTAATAAATAACCAAGAATGGTTAATGCACCTGCCACGAGGAATATCCAAAACATGACTTTTGCTAGTATTGGTGAGAAGAGCTCACGTTCAGCTTCTTCTGGCACCAAGTAATAAGCGGAACCCATAAAGCCAAATAACAACCAAACGATCAGTAAGTTCGTATGTACCATTCGAGCAACATTAAATGGAATTTCAGGGAATAAGAAATCTCCCATTACATATTGCAATCCCATGGTGACACCAAATAGGATCTGTCCTACAAAAAGAGCAATTGCAGCAATAAAATAAAGCTTTGCAATGCCTTGTGATTCATATTTCATAAATATCTACCCCTTAACCTTGAATATTTGGTGGCCAGTCTCTGGCAGCTTTAATGCCATCAACATATTTCAAAAACTGAGCAAGATCTTCTAACTCTTCATCAGACAAATTAAATTGAGGCATACTACGACGCCCTTCAATACCATCTACAGGGCGGTATTTAATAAATGCCTTGATTGCTTCAGTACTTTCACCAAAACGGGTATAGACATTAGCTAATTCAGGAGCAAAATAAGCCCCCTCACCTAGTAGTGTGTGACAGCCTATACAATTATTAACTTCCCATAGTCGCTTACCTTCTGCAACTTGTTCAGTTAAGTTTTCTCTATTATCTGTTGCGGGCAGCCTTTTAACGGTATCAACCGTCAGCCCAATAAGTACCAGGAAGAAAAATACTGCTCCTCCATAGTAAATATTGCGGGCCATGCCCTTAGTAAAGGTTTCTCTCATCATACGTCTCCTAAGTTTACAAATTTCAGCAAAAGTATATCGTTAATAAGTTTAAAGGTCATTGACCTATATCAATTAATAATAACTTATTAAAATTCTATGTTTTTAAATTAACCCTCTAAAGAAATTAATTGTCGAAGCTTTTCAACATCAATTAACTCTATTTGTGTTCCTTCTAGTTTAATTAAACCTTGAGTAGAGAGTTCTTTTAACGTTCTAGATAATGTTTCAGGTTTAATTGATAAGCGTGATGCAATCACATGTTTTGGAGCAACAAGTGTAACCCCTGTACGATCCTGTTGTTCTTCAGAAATATGACTTAATAGATAATCAACGAGACGAAAAGTCGCATTATGTAATGTCAAACGGTCAACTTCATTAACCATCCAATGTAATCTTTGACTTAATTTACCCAACAAATTTCTACATAAATGATTAGATGTATTGAGTAGCTTTAGATATGTTTCAGCATTGATAGCCACCACAATAGAAGGTGTAACGGTCAGTGCAGATACTGGATAGCGAGAGCCGCCTAAAAATAATACAGCCTCAGCAAAAGTCTGACCTGGACGAATGATTTCAATTACTTTTTCATCACCATTTGGCGCCAAGCGCTGTAACTTTATTCCACCAGAAATGAGTAAATAAATATCAGTTAGCTCTGCCCCCTGCTCAAACAAAATACTATTTTCTGACAGTTGTTTAGCATGTGATGTTTGTGTAATCGTGTCAAAGTCATCATCTTCCAAAGGCTGGAGAAGAACACAACGTCGCATGCTGTTTAATATATATTCATTTATCTCAATTATTGCATCTTTCATTAAAAAATCACCATACCAACACTTAACATCAAGAATAATTTAACTATTCACCAACCAACTCATCACATTTATAAAAGGCACCTTCACCACCTAATGTGCTGACCAACTTTGCTAACACGGCCGACATTTTTTCCTTTAACATCCAAGGGGCATTAATAACAATCATGCCACTTGCTGACATACCTGTACCAAACTGATCTCGCTTAATACCTAGTTCAAATCGTTGGATATTTTTAATGCCACTACGAATTAATTGTCGTTCTAATTGATCAATGATTTTACGATCTACCACAGGGTACCAAAGTGCATAAGTACCTGTAGGGAATTTTTTATAAGCATCTTTAAGAATGTTCACTACTTTTCCGTAATCAGCCTTAATCTCATAAGAAGGATCAATAAGCACTAATCCACGACGTGATACAGGAGGTAATAATGAGAGTAATCCTTTAAAACCATCATCACGCATAACTCGAACATTTCTTATTTTGGCAGTATTTTTAAGTAATAGCTCAGCGTCTTTTGGATGCAGTTCATATAACCAGGCACGATCTTTCTTTCGTAGAAAGTGTGTCGCTATAAGTGGCGATCCGGGATAAAAATTTAAACTTCCTGATGAATTATGCTTAGCTATTATGTCAAAATAAGTCTTTAATTCTGGCCACTCAGTAGGCTCTAATTTAGCAATACCTTGAGTATATTCTTGCAGTTTCGTGGCATGTTCACTTTGCAAATTATATAAACCTGAGCCAGCATGTGTATCAATATAGTCAAACGTGCTGTCTTTTTTAATCAGGTGTTCAAATATTTCAACCTGAACGATGTGCTTTAAAACATCGGCATAATTTCCGGCATGATATGAGTGGCGATAACTTAACAATGAAACTTCCTACAATTAAGACTAAAGGTATGGCCCTATTATAGTAAAGAAATGGTGATAATGATGCCTTTAAATTAATCTTTTTATGCCACACTATAGCTACTTATATGCGGTTCGATATGATAAGTCTACACAAGCATACGTACAACAAAGGCAACTACTGGCAATCAGCTGTCCAGGCACCTTTAACATTTATCTAAATAACTGGTGGTGGAGCCTCAGATACTGCATTTCGCCCTTTACGTTTTGACATATACAATGCACGGTCAGCCCTCTGTAAGAAGCTTTCTGGTCCTTCCGACGGAAAGTATTTTGCCACACCAAACGACATTGTAATCGCACCTAATGGTTCACGACTATCACGGCGCTGAATACGTTTTGAAGCTATCTCAGCTCGAATATTCTCTGCAAGCTTCATAGCATTATCCAAATTCGTATTAAGCAATATAATTGCGAATTCTTCACCACCATAACGAGCAACTAAATCACGGCCTTTGACAGCAGATTTCAAACTATTTGCAACAACTTTTAGAACCTGATCACCCACAATATGGCCGTGAGTATCATTAACTTTTTTGAACAAGTCTAAATCCGAAAAAATCAAACTAATTTCAGTTCCACTTGAATCTGAATCAGTAGTTGCTTTTTCAAGTATTGAATCAAACGCTTTTCGATTAGCTAACTTAGTTAATGTATCCGTCTTTGCTTCACGTTTGGCCGCATCAAGATCTTTTTTCATATCTTCCATTTCAGCCATTGTAGAATTCAATCGTTCTGACAAAACATCACTTGTCGACATGGCTTGTCGAGCTTCTGATAAAATTTCATCTGTAACAGCATGAATCTCATCACGTGACATATCAGGGTGAAATTTATCTATTATTGACGCTAAATGACTAGCGGTGTCTTGAGCTGAGGATGAACTATTAGCAACAAAACTAAGTACTTGCGCTAGGATACGTTTAAGATCTTGACGCATTTCAAGTAATGCAGCTTGATCTTTTTCACGATCAAAAAAGCGTTGATATAAATCTCGACTTTCTTGATCGCTAAGCGTACCTGATTCTTCAAGATGATCATCGACAGCATCCTTCAGGGCAATGTTATTACCTGAAACATATTCATACCAAACAGCGTAGTTTGCTGGGGTCATGGCAATACCATATTTATTCATTAATGGTAGTGCCATACGCATATATTCAGCAGCTTGATCGTGGTATTCGTTATAGTCCATGGTTCACCTTACTCCTTGCGCCTATCTTGACTACTATTTTTTTCTGCCTGCGGTTCTTAATCGTAATGCATTCAGTTTAATAAATCCTTCAGCATCTTGTTGATTATAAGCACCATCATCATCTTCGAATGTTGCAATGGCTTCATCAAACAAACTATTCGTATCTGATGCTCGGCCAACAACAATTACATTGCCTTTATAAAGCTTGATTCTCACTTTACCATTGACAGTTTCTTGTGATTTATCAATCATCACTTGCAGCATTTCACGTTCTGGAGACCACCAGTAGCCGTTATAAATCAAGCTTGCATAACGAGGCATCAACTCATCTTTAAGATGGGCTACTTCACGATCGATAGTAATTGATTCAATCGCACGATGTGCAGGAATCATGATCGTACCTGCTGGCGTTTCATAACAACCACGGGCTTTCATGCCCACGTAGCGATTCTCAACCATATCTAAACGACCAATACCATTAGCACCACCAACCGTATTCAAATACTCCATCACTTCAGCAGGAGACGTTGCTTTACCATCAATAGCAACGATGTCACCTTTTTCATAGGTCAATTCAATGTAAGTTGCTTCATCTGGTGCATTTTCAGGTGAAACACTCCAACGCCACATAGAATCTTCAGGCTCATTCCAAGGGTCTTCTAATATATCGCCTTCATACGAGATATGAAGTGAATTGGCATCCATTGAATAAGGTGATTTTTTACCACGTTTCATTTCAACGGGAATTCCATGTGCTTCAGCATAATCAAGTAGGCTTTGACGAGAATTCAAATCCCATTCACGCCAAGGTGCAATGACTTGAATTTCTGGGCTTAATGCATAAGCACCTAATTCAAAACGTACTTGGTCATTACCTTTACCAGTTGCACCATGAGATATTGCTTGAGCACCTACTTCTGCTGCAATTTCAACTAAACGCTTTGCAATTAAGGGGCGTGCAATCGATGTTCCTAATAAATACTCACCTTCATAGATAGTATTGGCACGAAACATTGGAAAAATATAATCACGTGCAAACTCTTCACGTAAATCTTCAATAAATATATCTTTAATGCCCATTGCTTCCGCTTTAGCGCGCGCAGGTTCAACTTCTTCACCTTGACCAATATCAGCAGTGAATGTCACTACTTCACAATCATAAGTATCTTGTAACCATTTTAAAATAATTGAAGTATCAAGACCGCCAGAATAGGCGAGAACGACTTTATTGATCTTAGACATATCTATGTTGTTTCCTGTAAAACTTTATCTTTGAATATATGACAAATCATTATATCAAATCCCACGAGTTGCAATAACTTCTTTCGCAGCGATTCTACCATTTGCCTTACAACTAATTCTGCGTGGTGCATCTATATATTTTAATTTAAAACCCAACTTCTTATATAAAGCTACAATTCTGTCAGTTGCTTGATTTGATAATACAACGGGACCATTGTGTAGCACTAGCCACTCAGCTAATCGCACTTGATCATCCCAATTAAAGCCACGTTGAGCATATTGATGGAAAGGTACATCATAAGGTGGATCGGCATAGATAAAATCATTCTCATTAATATCTAATTCCGAAAAATCCTTATTAATAAATTCCCAAGCAGATAATGCGGACTGGTATTTCAAAAAGTCTGTTTGATAATTGATCTTCTTATAACGACCAAACGGCACATTATAACCACCAGACTTATTAAATCGACATAGACCGTTATAGCCGGTGCGATTTAAATAATAAAATAGTTGAGCAACTTTGTGGTCTTCGCCACCCTGCATATTGAGTTGATTAAACTCTGTACGATGGCGATAATACGCATCCTCATCATTTTCGAGAGAAATATCTAACTTAAGACCTTGTTGAATTTGCTGATAGAAATTAATAACAGCAAAATTAACATCATTGAGTAATGCTTTTTCCGCCTGCAAACCTAGTGCAACTGACAATCCACCGCAAAAAGGTTCAACTAAACGTCTATCGGAATGTTTCTTCCAGATCTTTTCTAAGGTAGGAATAAGCCAACGCTTGCCCCCCGCCCATTTGAGCGGGGGACGTAAAGGCATCACCTTTTGATCCATTTATTTAGAAACCTTTGTATGTAATAGACTTTTCGTTATGGCAAGGCAAAGATGAATCATGCAGATGTTTCTATTTAGAATGTAGTGTTTTGCGTGGCGGCATCAAGTCAGTAATACTACCTTCTGCCATTTCGGCTGCAAATCCAAGTGTTTCAGATAAAGTTGGATGAGGATGAATTGTCAAACCAATATCTTCAGCATCAGCACCCATTTCAAGTGCAAGAACGGCTTCAGCAATCAACTCACCAGCATTTGTACCGACAATACCAGCCCCAATGATTCGACCTGTTTCTTTATCAAACAAAGCTTTAGTTAGACCTTCATTACGACCAATGCTTAAACTACGACCTGACGCAGCCCATGGGAATGCACCTTTAACGTAATTAAGTCCTTCTGCTTTAGCTTCTATTTCAGTTTTACCCATCCATGCAATTTCAGGATCAGTATAAGCAACAGATGGAATAGTCATCGGATCAAAGGCTGATTTAATACCCGATATCACTTCTGCCGCTACTTTTGCTTCATGTACGGCTTTATGAGCCAACATAGGCTGACCGACGATGTCACCAATGGCATAGATATGTGGCACATTAGTTGTCATTTGAGCATCAACATTAATGAAACCATAGTCATCTACTGCAACACCAGCCGCTTCAGCATTAATCAATTTACCATTTGGTGCTCGACCAACAGCCACTAAGATCTTGTCATAAAGTGCCGTTTCAGGTGCATCTTTACCTTCAAACGTAACTAACAAACCATCATCTTGAGGAACAATCGCTGCAACTCTCGTATTAAGATAAATGGCTTCATATTCTTTTTGAACTTTCTTCAATAGTGGTTTAACAATGTCTTTATCAGCACCAGGAATTAAACCACTTTGCATTTCTACAACGGTGATTTTAGAACCTAAAGCATGATAAACCGTTGCCATTTCCAGACCGATAATACCGCCACCAATCACCAATAACTTTTCAGGTACATCTACTAAATCTAAGGCATCTGTAGAGTCCATCATACGAGGATCATCATTCGGAAAAACAGGTACCTTACTGACGCGTGAACCCGCAGCGATGATACATTTATCAAACGAAATCGTTTGTGACCCTTCAGCTGTTTCAACTGTCATGGTGTTGGTACCAGCAAAACTAGCTTCACCTTGAACGATAGTCACTTTACGTTGTTTCGCAAGGGCTTTTAAACCACCCGTCAATCCATCCACAATACTATTTTTCCAGCTTTCAATTTTACGAATATCGACTTCTGGTTTAGCAAATGTCACGCCATGGTCAGACATGCTTTCTGCTTCATTAATTACTTGTGCAGTATGTAATAAGGCTTTTGATGGGATACAACCCACGTTCAAACAGACGCCACCAATTTTGGCATGACGTTCGATCATTACAACTTGTCGACCAAGATCTGCAGCACGAAATGCAGCGGTATATCCACCTGGACCTGAGCCTAAAACTAATACTTCAGCATGTAAGTCAGCATCGCCAGCAGCAGTTGTAACTACCGCAGCAGTATCCACTTTAACTTCTGCTTTTGTTTCTTGTGCGGGTGTTGGTTCGGCAGTAGGCTTTGATTGGCTATCACCAGCAGTTTCAAGCGTTAAGATAACGCTACCCTCTTTTACCTTATCCCCTACCGTAACGTTCATCGCAGTTATGGTGCCAGATTCAGTGGTTGGAATTTCCATTGCCGCCTTATCAGACTCTAAGGTAATTACATCTTGATTAGCTTCAACAACATCGCCAACACTCACTAATACTTCAATAATTTCAACTTCGTCAAAATCACCAATATCAGGTACTTTTATTTCAACTACGCTCATAGCAATACCTTTCTAATATCAGATAACATATTGTTAAGATGAGTCGTAAATCGTGCACCCATTGCACCATCAACAACACGATGATCGTAAGAAACTGACAATGGAAGCATCAATCTAGGTACAAATTCTGAACCATTCCAAACAGGTTGCATTTTATGTCGACCAACACCCAAAATTGCCACTTCAGGTGCATTAACGATTGGGGTAAAGAAGCTACCACCAATACCACCTAAACTTGAAATAGAGAATGTGCCGCCTTGCAAGTCTTTTGCTGTCAAAGCACCATCACGTGCTCGTAAGCTAATTTCACCTAATTCACCAGCCAATTCTAAAAAGCCTTTTTTATCAACATCTCTAACAACAGGCACCATCAAACCATTCGGTGTATCAACGGCAATACCAATGTTGTAATAGCTTTTGATAATTAAGTTTTCTTTATCTTCACTTAATGAAGCATTCATTTCAGGATATAACTTCAAGCTTGCCACAACTGCTTTCATTATAAATACCAACGGCGTTAAATTCACGCCCTGCTTAGCTGCATTGTCTTTATTATCTTTTCTGAATTTTTCTAGTTCTGTAATGTCAGCTTCATCAAACTGAGTTACATGTGGAATATTCAACCAACATGCATGCAGATGTTTACCTGAAATCTTCTTAATACGTGATAATTCAGTTGTTTCTACATCACCAAACTTCTCATAACTGCCAACAGGAACTGGAGGAATAGCAGAGCCACCACTGGCAGAAACTGCAGGTGCATTTACTTTTTGTTTAACAAAGTTTTGGACATCTTCTTTACTAATACGTCCTTTATCACCAGTGCCGCTAACAAGGCTTAATGTAACGCCCAGCTCACGAGCAAACTGACGAACTGATGGTGATGCATGGGCATGTTTAACACCGGCTTTATTATCAGGAGCAAACGGGGCAATTTCAACTAACTCAGCGGGTGCTGGAACAGCAGGAGCCGGTGCAGCTTCTTGTTTTGGTGCTGGAGCAGACTCAGCTTTCACTTCAGGAGCACTTGCAGCAGAACCAGCATCAGATGATTCAATAATAGCAATCACTGATCCTTCTTTAACTTTATCACCAACGCTAATTTTAAGTTCTTTAATCACGCCAGCTTGTGATGCAGGAATTTCCATTGCAGCCTTATCAGACTCCAAGGTAATCATATCTTGATTTTCTTCAACGGTGTCGCCTACAGAAACCAAAACCTCAATGACTTCTACTTCATCAAAATCACCAATATCAGGAACTACTAATTCTAAATCTGCCATATTCTTAACTCTGCCTTTACTTATGCTTTAACCGGATTAACTGCATCTGCATCAATATTGTATTTTTTGATTGCTTTTGCCACGACGTCATAGCCAATTTGACCTTCATCAGCCAAAGTATTCAATGTTGCAACGACCACATGATGACGATCTACTTCGAAGAAACTACGCAATGTCTCACGAGTATCACTACGGCCGAAACCATCTGTACCAAGTACAGTGTATGCACCTTTAACCCAAGGGCGAATTTGCTCAGCGTATTGACGCATATAGTCAGTTGACGCGACAACAACACCTTCTTGTGCATTCAAACATTCAGCTATATAACTTTGTTTTTTGTCTGCTTCAGGGTGTAAACGGTTATAACGATCAACAGCTTGTCCATCACGTGACAATTCATTAATACTGGTTGCGCTCCACACAGTTGCAGAGACTTTCCAGTCTTTTTCTAACAATTCAGCTGCCGCTTCAACTTCACGCAAGATAGTACCACTACCTAAAAGCTGTGCTTTTAGTTTTTGTTTGCCACCTTGTTTCAGTTTATACATTCCTTTTAAGATGCCGGCTTCTACACCTTTTGGCATTTCAGGGTGTGTATAGTTTTCATTCATCGCTGTGATGTAATAGAACACGCTTTCTTGATCTTCGTACATACGACGGAAACCATCATGAATAATCACTGCCATTTCATATGCATAAGTAGGGTCATAACTCACACAGTTTGGAATCGTACCGGCTTGAATTAAGCTATGTCCATCTTGATGTTGTAGGCCTTCACCATTTAATGATGTACGCCCTGCTGTGGCACCCAACAAGAAGCCTTTCGCTTGAATATCACCCGCAAGCCACGCTAAATCACCAATACGTTGGAAACCAAACATAGAGTAATAAATATAGAATGGCACCATATTTACATTGTAATTTGAATAGGCTGTTGAAGCAGATACCCACTCAGCCATCGCACCAGCTTCGTTAATACCTTCTTGAAGGATCTGACCTTTTTCATCTTCGCGATACCACATTACTTTGCCAGAATCTTCTGGTTCGTAGAGTTGGCCTGACGACGAGTAAATACCAAATGAACGGAATAAACCTTCCATACCAAAAGTACGCGCTTCATCTGGCACGATCGGTACAATATTTTTCCCTACTTCTTTATCACGAATTAATGCAGTCAAAATTCGTACAAATGCCATCGTGGTAGATATTTCGCGATCACCCGTTGATTTCAACATCGCATTAAAGATACTTAAATCAGGTGTTTTTAATGCTGGAGCGCTATTATTTCGTTTCGGTAAAAAACCACCTAACTCTTCACGACGTGCTAATAAGTATTTTTGCTCATCACTATCTGCATCAAATGTAAGGTATGGGATTTCTTCAATCTGATCGTCAGAAACAGGAAGACTAAAGCGGTCACGGAACACTTTCATTTGTTCCACATTAAAGTTCTTCTGAGAGTGTGTGGTATTTTGAGCTTCGCCTGCTTCACCCATTCCATAACCTTTAACTGTTTTTGCTAAGATTACGGTTGGTTGACCTTTATGATCTGTTGCTTGTTTATAAGCAGCATAAACCTTACGAGGATCATGTCCGCCTCGACTTAGTTTCCAAATATCTTCATCGGTCATATCTGAAACCATTTCTAATAGTTCAGGGTATTTACCGAAGAAATGTTTACGTACAAACGCACCGTCTTTAGATTTGTAGTTTTGGTATTCGCCATCAACCACTTCTTCCATACGCTTAAGTAATAAACCGTTTTTATCTTTGGCTAATAGCTGGTCCCACTCGCTACCCCAAATAACTTTGATGACATTCCATCCTGCACCACGGAAAATCGCTTCAAGTTCTTGAATAATTTTGCCATTACCGCGTACTGGACCATCTAAACGCTGTAAATTACAGTTGATAACAAAGTTAAGATTATCTAATTTTTCACGGCCCGCTAATGTTATGGCACCTAAAGATTCAGGCTCATCCATCTCACCGTCACCTAAATAAGCCCAGACATTACGGCCTTCTGTTGTGGCCATGTCGCGATGTTCCATATACTTCATGAAACGAGCTTGGTAAATTGCAAGAATAGGGCCTAAACCCATTGATACGGTTGGGAACTGCCAGTAGTTAGGCATTAACCATGGGTGTGGGTAAGAAGATAAACCTTTGCCGCCGGCTTCAAAACGAAAGTTATTAAGTTGATCTTCGCTTAAACGACCTTCAAGGAAGGAACGAGCATAAATTCCTGGAGCAATATGGCCTTGAAAAAAGACTAAATCCGCCCCGTTTTCATGGTTATCACCTTTGAAAAAATGATTAAAACCAACATCATACATTGTGGCAGAAGATGCAAAGCTAGCGATATGCCCACCCACTGCACCAGGTTTATGATTAGCTTTAACGACCATCGCCATGGCATTCCAACGGATATATGAGCGAATTTTATGCTCAATATCTTGGTCACCAGTAATCCGTTCTTGTTGATCAACAGGAATAGTATTCACATAAGCCGTATTAGAGCTGTATGGCAGATTAACACCAGAACGGCGTGCCATATCAATGAGTTTTTCCAACACGTGGTGCGCTTTGGCGTCACCTTCTACCTCAATCATGGACTCTAAAGCATCCAACCATTCTTGAGTTTCTTGTGGATCGTTATCAACAAAATCAGTCATAAATACCTTCGCAATTCTTAACGTCATAAATAGCGAGATATTGTAACAGTTTTTGGTTTATTTCAGGCAGGATTTACTGATAAAAATGTTGCTCAGCTTAGAGATGAAGCCAGTGTCGCAAATTTTTTTTGATGTCGATAGACACGCACACCTAACAATACAACGAGTAAAGCGATATAAAACAAGGGCTCTGATTTATCTTGTTTGACGAGCATATAAAAATGAATAGAGCTAGCAATGGCAATAAAATACGTCAAACGATGTAGTTTCTTCCACCTTTTGCCACCTAAGCGTTTAACCATCGCATTATTCGAGGTTATTACTAGAGGAATAAGAGCCGTAAAGGTAAAGAAACCAATAGTAATAAATGGACGTTTAATAATATCTTTAATAATTTCATTAATATCAAAAAATTGGTCTAACCAGAGATATAACAGCATATGTAATAAAGCATAAAAGAATACATATAAACCTAACATTCGACGTAATGTGATTAGTTTATTCCACCCCGTTAGCCAGCATAATGGCGTGATTAACAAGGTCAGCCATAAAAATCGTAATGCCCATAAGCCCGTATCTCGTGTTATGGATTCTATTGGGTTTGCCCCTAATTGATCAGTCAATAATGCATATACCAACCAAATAGCTGGAAACAAACTCGCAATAAATAGTGTGGTTTTAAGTTTTGACATAAGGCGAATCTTTAGAAACTCTTGGTTAAATCCATTCCCGTATATAAATGAGCAACGTGCTCTTCATAACCATTGTATAGCTCTGTTTTACGTTTCAAAAATTCACCAAGACGACGTTCTCGACTTTGACTCCAGCGAGGATGATCGACATCAGGGTTAACGTTCGAATAAAAGCCGTACTCCCTTGGCCCCGCCTTCATCCATGCCGAGTTTGGCTCCTCCTCAACAAAGCGAATATTCACAATGGACTTAATGCTTTTAAAACCATACTTCCAAGGAACAACAAGGCGAATTGGAGCCCCATTTTGACCAAGCAACTCCTGACCGTATAGGCCAACAGATAGTAAGGTGAGTGGATTCATTGCTTCATCAATCCGTAAACCTTCAACATAAGGCCAATCTAATACTTTTCTGCGTTGACCGGGCATTTGTTCCGGATCATAAAGTGTTGTGAATTCAACGTACTTGGCACGTGAATTAGGCTGAGCTCGTTTAATAAGATCAGCTAAAGGAAAGCCAACCCAAGGAATAACCATTGACCACCCTTCGACACAGCGAAAACGGTAGATACGTTCTTCCAAAGTAAAAGGTCGAATAAGATCATCATAGTCATATTCACCGGGCTTATCGCATTCCCCTTCTATAGTTACTCGCCAAGGCTTGGACTTGTCTGGAAATTTTGTTGCCAATAGGGCGGGAGAAGCCTTATCGGTACCAAATTCATAGAAATTATTATAGGTAGTGACAGAGTCATAACTCGTTAATTTCTCATCCATTGAAAATGAGCTTTTTTTCAGATCTAAAAAAGTGGGTTCAGGACTTGTTTCAGCATTTGCCATTGATAATGGTAATAAACTTGCCGTTGCAACCGTCGCTGTTCCATTCAAGAATTGCCGACGATTAAGATATACCTGATGATCAGTTATCTCAGCTGCAGGCATTTCACCCAATCTTTTTTTGCCTATAAACATAACAACTTCTCCTGAATCTCGTTATTTACAATAAACGTTCTAACGATAGTGTTACTTTCCTAAGCCATACAAAAAATGACCGTTATTTGTATTAGCAATTAGAAAACTTCTTAGCAATCCAATAATCAACACTTACAAATTTTCCCGCACCCATGAAGAATAAGGCTAACAACATGATGAAGTAAGTCGTCGCAAATTCAATACCATTATTCAAAATAACAAAACTGCCATTTTGAGTTAACCAATCATAGTTACCATGTGTTTGTAATAGTGAACGTGCAGCTTCCAGCTGTGCACTTGGCTCTGCAATAGCTAACCAACCATTATCAATATGGACAGTTAGTGCTGCTACAACCATTGTTACCATTAACGGAATAGAAACCCAGCGTACTGCTAGACCTAATAACAGTAAAATCGCACCAAAATATTCAGCACCCCAAGCCATATACCCCATCACTTCAGGAAAAGGTAAACCTAACCCCCAGTCAGGATTGCCAAACCAATCAATGGTTCCTTGCAGCGAACTATTACTATCAAAAGGATTCCATTTATTATTTGCCGCCATCCAAAATACAGGCACTAAATATAAACGTAACGCTAAGGGTGCTAAAAAGTCTAAGGCACGAGTTTTATTTAACAAACCTTGAAAAGTATTGGCGATATTACAAATAAACATCTTTTTCTCCTTAATTCGGGATTTTTCTACTAAAAAAACAGCTCACTCTGAATCATTACTAGAAAATACCCTTAATATAAAAAAGGGCTCCGTAGAGCCCCTCTAAATCATCTATAGCTCAAACTAAATGCTTTATTTATTAGCACCACATTTTGCTTCACCACATTTGCCTTCTTTCATTTTTTCAGCTTTTTTGTCTGCACCACATTTTGCTTCGCCGCACTTACCTTCACCCATTTTTTTTGCTTCATCCTTCATGTTGCCGCCACATTTAGCTTCGCCACACTTGCCTTCACCCATTTTTTTGGCTTCATCTTTCATGTTACCGCCACATTTAGCTTCACCGCACTTGCCTTCTTTCTCAGCTTTTTTGTCTGCACCGCATTTAGCTTCGCCACACTTTCCTTCTTTGCCTGATTTCATTTCGCCGCCGCATTTTCCTTCTGCTAATTGCATATAGCCACTAGACAACTCGGCAGATGCGAAAGGGTTTGCCGTGTCAGCACTTGCTAAAGAAGGTGATAAAGCAAGACCTGCAGTTAGAGCGACACTTGCAGCCAATGCAATTGTTGTTTTGTTAGTAGTAATAGACATAATAATTTCCTATAGTGTTGTATTAATTTAAAAATGATATTTAAGCGGTCAATCATGACCAAACTTGCTAACATAGACCCACACAAAACCACTTTGTTACAAATTTGATGAAAAAAAATTCTCCATCAACATCTAAAAATGAAAAAGCGTTAATTTCAAAGCTGGTTGAGGGCGATCAGTTCGCTTTTGAACAAGTTGTATCGGACTACCATAATCTTATGTTATCCGTTTCTCGCGCCATTGTTGGTGAAGCCTTTGCCGATGAAGTTGTCCAAGATGCGTGGATCTCAGCCATCAAAGCCCTGCCCAAGTTTGAAGGCCGTTCCAGCCTAAAAACATGGTTACTTCACATTGTAAGCAATGGGGCAAAAACCCGCATTCGCCGAGAAAACAGATCACTTTCACTCGATGATGGCTGGCAAACGGTGTCTAATGATAAATTTGACTCAACAGGTCACCGTTTTGATGATGTCTTGTCATGGGAGGAAGCGACACCTGAAGCATTGTTAGCAAATGATCAACTTCAAATCATCATTGAGGAAACATTCCAGCAACTACCCTCCCTTCAACGTGCAACACTTACCTTATACGACATGGAAGGAATAAAAATGGATGAAGTTTGTAACATTCTCGACATTTCTTCGTCTAATGCTCGAGTCCTATTACATAGGGCCCGAACGACACTACACCAGTGTATCGAAAAGTATCAGGATAAATAAGATGTTCCAATGTAAAGATGTAGCAGAAGAAGCAAATAACTATATTGATGGTGATTTACCACTACGTAAACGTATTGGTTTATTTTTTCATTTAGTTATATGTAGCTGTTGCCGGAATTATTTGCAGCAAATTCGCAGTACTATTTCTACTGTTAGTATCCTTCGCCCAAAAGAAAAAGATAATACAAATACTCAAGAGCTTGCTAAAAAGCTACACGAGATTAATTGTCGACATCACTAACTAACGCTTAGGACCTGTTTGATATTTGTCTTTCCACTCGCTGTAAGGCATACCATAAATATGTTCACGTGCTTTATCGTAATCCATCTCCACGTTTTTTTCTTCCGCCGCAGCAAGGTACCATTTAGCTAAACAATTACGACAAAACCCTGCTAAATCCATCAAATCAATATTTTGCACATCCGTTCGTTCGCGTAAATGGGCCGTTAAGCGACGAAATGCAGCAGCTTCTAATTCAATTTGTGTTTGTTCATTCATTATTTATTCTCTTTAATATAAAAGCACCTAACTTCATGCGTATCAGTTAAATGTGTTGTTTGTGGATAGGACTCTAAACACCGTGGCATGACTTGCGGACACCGCTGGTGAAAATGACAGCCTTGAGGTGGGTTAGCAGGGGAAGGTAATTCACCTTTTAACTGCATAAGCTCATTCTGTATATCGTCATCAATATCAGGTACAGCCGCCAATAATGCTTGTGTATACGGATGTTTTGCTGAATTCAAAACTTCATCACGTGTGCCCTGCTCCACAATACGACCTAAATACATCACAGCAACACGATGGGCTAAATAGTTTACGACTGAAATATTATGAGTAATAAATAAATATGACAAACCAAATTCGTGTTGAATTTCTCGCAATAGATTTAAGACTTGTGCTTGCACTGATACATCAAGGGCACTTGTAGGCTCGTCACAAATAATGACTTCAGGATCTGTTGCTAAAGCGCGTGCAATACATATTCGCTGGCGTTGACCACCTGAAAACTCGTGAGGGTAGCGATGCTTAATATCAGAGCGTAATCCTACTCGGCGAAGTAATTCATCGACGCGATTTTCTTTTGCATTGTTATCTTGCTCGAACACCGTGTCTGTTAATGCTTCTGCAATGATTTGATTCACCGTCATTCGCGGATTCATTGAAGAAAAAGGATCTTGAAATATGATCTGCATAGCTGAACGATGCGGTTTTAATTTCCTATCAGATAAGCGTGTTAGATCATGTTGTTGATAATTAACCTCACCCGAGGTTACCGAAACTAACTGTAAAATACCTTTACCCACCGTGGTTTTACCACAGCCTGACTCACCAACAAGCGCCACCGTTTCAGCTTGTTTAAGAGATAAACTCACCCCATCGACAGCTTTTACATGGCCAACAGTACGCTGTAATAAGCCCTTTCGTATCGGAAAATGCACGCGTAATGACTTTATATCTAAAATCACTTTATCTGTCGGTAATACTTCAGACAAGGGGGAGCAGCTATTTGCTTGTTCCAGCATGGCATGTTCTATTTCACTATTCGGATCTAATAAATGACAACGAACACCATGCTCATTATCAACAAACCACTGAGGTGGACTAATATGGCAATCCTGCCAAGCATAATCACAGCGCTCTGCAAACCGACACCCATCAAACTGTTGCGTTAATACCGGAACAGCACCTTTAATCACCGTTAACCGTTGTTCTCGTTTTAACTCAGAGGGTAAAGCTTCAAATAATTTATTGGTGTAAGGATGTTGATGCTGTCTAAAAAACTGTTTCCGGCTAGCAGTTTCAACAATCTGACCCGCATACATCACTGCAATATGATCAGCCATTTGAGCAACGACAGCTAAATCATGACTAATCAACAAAATAGCCATGCCCGTTTTAGCTTGAATAGCTTTTAACAAATCTAGTATTTGTGCTTGAATGGTGACATCGAGTGCTGTGGTCGGTTCGTCAGCAATCAACAACTCGGGTTCACCTGCTAACGCTATGGCAATCATAACGCGTTGTTTCATACCACCAGATAATTGATGTGGATATTCTTTAATTCTTTGCTCGGGATCTGGGATCCCGACCGACTCAAGTAGTTCAATGATTCGGTTATGTAGAGGTTGCCCCGTTAAAGAAAAATGCCATTGCACACATTCTCCAATTTGCTCTCCAACGGACAATACAGGGTTCAGTGAGCTTTGAGGCTCTTGAAAGATCATCGCAATCCGACGGCCTCGTACAGTCTGCATTTCAGTTTCAGATAAGCCTAATAAATCATCCCCAAGCAGTTTAACCTGACCTGAAGTAATACGACTAACTGGCTGTGGATGGAGTCGCAATAAAGATAAAGCAGTCATTGACTTGCCACAACCTGACTCACCTAATAAAGCAAAGGTCTCGCCTCGTTGTATCGTGAAATCAACACCATCGACAGCACGTAATGGCTGCTCTTTACTGCCTAATTCCGTTTTTAATCCAATAACCTCAAGTAATTTAGATGTCATTGAATTGCCTGCATTCGAGGATCAAAGGCATCACGTACCACATCAGCAAATAGATTAGCAGCTAATACTAATGTAAACATGGAAAAGAATGCCGCGGCTAAAGACCACCAAACAACGGGATCACGTGCCATCTCCAGTCGGGCACTATTTATCATATTTCCCCAACTGTTCATCGAAGGATCAACCCCCACACCGACATACGATAATACTGCTTCAGCTAAAACTAAACCGCTGAAATCAAGCACAATAGCTATCATCACAATATGCATTAGGTTCGGTAAAATATGACGGTGAAGAATAGTTAAACTCCCTGCACCCATAGCTCTTGCTGCCAAGACATATTCAGCTTCACGTAACTTCAATGTTTCGCCACGCAGAATACGACATAAGCCAGTCCAACTTGTTAAGCCAAGAATAATGCATAAAAATAACAGTCGCATATCAGCACGTTCAGCAATCGTGGTAAAACTTTCAGGGTGGTTGTTCATATAGACCTGCAGCATTAATACTGCAGCTGCAATTAATAAAACACCGGGAATTGAATTTAGTGTGGTGTAAATATATTGAATAACATCATCAATCCAGCCTCTAAAATACCCTGCTGCAATTCCCATAAATAAAGCAAAAGGTAACATGACTAGAGTTGTTAAAGTCCCTATCACCAAGCCGGTTCGAACACTTTTCAACGTCTGATATAGCACATCCTGTCCCACTTTATCAGTTCCTAAAACATGGTAATCAATACTTAATCCCAACAAATTAAACGATACAATTAAGATTAACAACAAAATAAAATAAGCTGTTTTTAAAGGGTATTTTGATTTTGAACACCACATTACATTAAGT
>ENA-OSET01000436-OSET01000436.1-sediment-metagenome-genome-assembly--contig:-NODE-436-length-46853-cov-4.538054_pt1 | contig 46853 bp, 39 predicted proteins | sample MGYA00237882_ERZ534229 | MGnify/ENA primary metagenome ERZ534229 (study PRJEB26408, sample SAMN06266212) | sediment metagenome | isolation source: Hudson Canyon methane seep mesocosm | place: USA:Hudson...
CTACTCGGCGCATTGGGTCTCAAACCGGCGGAATGAGCCACTGAGGAGATTTGAACTCCCGACCTCCTGATTACGAATCAGGTGCTCTACCAACTAAGCTACAGTGGCGTCAGCGCGGCCACCTGAGGCACTCGCATAAGAGAATCGGTGCCGTAGACAATGCTAAGTCAACAGTGTTCTTTGCAGCGCTATGGAAGAGACTGACGAGGGCGCAGCCCCAGAAGGAACGACACTAGCAGGAACACCGAATGTCGCCCCCGCTGGCGATGATGGCGGGGCGTACGGCCAGCCCGAAGTGCAGTACGCCAAGAAGTCTGCAGTTCCCGTTATCATTGGGGCTATTTACTCCCTCTTCCAAGTACTCGCAGTTCTGGGTTCTCTAGCTGTTGTACTGGGGGGTGCTCTACTTTCAGGCTTTGCAGCCGAGGTCGGAGACGGCGCAGCCGAGGCCGGCATTATGGTAACCATAGTTGGCGTCATTATGCTTGCATTATCCTGTGTGGGTCTTTATGCCGGCATACTCATGATTCAATACAAGAAGAGGGGTATTCACATCGCATTGAGTCTGATTGCTGTAGGTTTCGTCATGAACTTAATCATGAACGCCGCAATGGAATTGCCTGTCACCGATGGTTTGGTAGGTTCACTCGCTTCCAGTGGTATTTGCGCGGCACTTGTCGCAATACCATTGCTAGTATCTGGCATATCTGAACAGATGGAATAGTCAGCGCAGTGCGCTGAGATCCGCCATGTGCCCGATGCGGGCATTCACGTCCGCGAGGATGCTCTCTAGTGCAGCCTCGGTACGCCCCTCCGCTCGCATTACTAGAATAGCCTCGGTATTGCTCGGTCGGCACAGGTACCAACCGTCGTCGTAACGGACCCTGATGCCGTCCACTGTTGAACACTCCATGTCTGAGAAGGCTTCCTGCACGGCCGTCATGACTTCTTCTCGCTCACCAGGTAGTGGGATCTTAGTCTCCCCTGTTGAAGGGTAGTCTGGCAGGAATGAGAAGCGCTCTGAGAAGGATGGACCACCATCTGATGGAGCAGGGTCGCGCCCGATTATCTCAAGCAAGCGCGCGGAGTTGTAGAGTGAGTCGTCAAAGCCCGGCCAGCGGTCATGCAGGAAGAAGTGCCCCGACATCTCACCTGCCATCGGGGCTTGGGGATTGTCCCGCAACTCTCGCTTCATGAACGAGTGACCAGTTCTCACCATTTTTGGCACACCGCCAGCAGATGCAATCGCCTCCTCTAGTGCCATACTGCACTTGACATCGAAGTACACAGTTCTCTCAGCCTCGGTGGCATCCTCTGGCAGGTTGGACAGGATGTCTGAGGCGAATATTGCCATCAGTCTGTCCGGGTGGATGAAGCGTCCGGCCTCGTCGACCACGCCAATTCTATCCCCATCCCCATCCATCCCAATGCCGAACTCGGCTCCGTGCTCGACCACCGCAGCTGCTAGATCGGCCATGTTGCTCGCGCGAGTCGGATCTGGTGGGTGGTTAGGGAAGCTGTTGTCCCACTCGCAGTACAGCGGAATCGCATCGATTCCTAGGGTATCCATGAGTCTCACCGCCAGAGGTCCTGGGACAGCGTTGCCGCAGTCCACTACGATACGAATCGGCCTAGCAGGCTTGCCAGCATTCTCAACTATCGTGCGAATGTAGTGGTCCTCAAAACCACCCACCTCGATGTGAGTGCCCTCACCCTCGCGAAATTCACCTGACTCGAAGGTCGCTCGCAACTTCTGCAGATCATCTCCGGCCACTGGAAGTTTGCCGTGGCAGATCTTGAATCCGTTGTACTCGGGCGGGTTATGGCTCGCTGTGATGGCCACAGCGGCCTGTACAGGGAGGTCGACCGTGGCACGGTACAGTACTCCGGTTGTGGTCACACCCAAATCAAGGACATCCGCGCCGGTGCTGACGAGCCCCTCAACGAAGGCAGCGTGGAGACTGGGACCAGATTCCCTGATGTCTCTCGCGATAGCAACCGCGGAAGCGTCGAGGTGAGTGGCAACAGCCCTTCCTAGAGTGTTAGCGAAATCGGGTGTCAGCTCGCTGCCTGCGATGCCCCTGATGTCGTACGCCTTGAACACACTCATATCCCGGGCCAGATGCAGACACTCCTAAGCGTTCCCGATTCGGGACAGCCGCTCAATCAGCGTACTTATCGGCTCCTTGGAAGTGCAGTGAGACATATTTCTCGTCGCCGACGACCCAACTATCGTGAGGCTCAGGACCGATGTAGAACAGATCACCCGGGCCTAGGGTGTACACCTCGCCGTCCTTGAAAGCACAGGTCGCATGGCCTTCGAGCACCATCCCGAGGTGCTCGACCTCGCAGAAATCCGTACCAGACAGTGGTGAGACATCGACCGACCACTTCCAACCCGGCTCGTAAGTTGCCCGTCCTATGGTCATACCATCGAAATGGACTACTTCGAACCTGCCCTTCTCAAACTCTCGTAACTCATCAGGCTTCTCAAAACGCTTCAGGATGATATCATGCATCAGGCTCCCCCACAACCGCGAAACGCCTCACAGACAATCTCAATCAGTGCGCCTCCAGGTAGGTCTGCGACTCCATAAGTCGCTCTAGCAGGTGGCATAGAGTCCCCGAGCCACCCGGAGTAGATTTCGTTTATTGTAGAGAAGAATCCTATGTCGGCCAATAGGATAGTGACCTTGACGAGGTCCGATTTGGAGCTGCCGGCCGCAGCTAGCAGACCATCCACCTTAGCCAAAGTACCGTGTGTTTGTGCCTCTATACCATCTACTGAAATATCCACTTGCCCGGACAACCAGATATGGTCCTTCACGGTGATTCCTGGGCTATATGGTCCGAAGACAGCTCCTCCAGTATCAATCTTCAGTTTGCGAGCCATACCTCTCGCACAGGCTCTTCGGTGAAATGTTTACTCACGCAACATTTCGATGATTTGGAAGTGACTTCCAGCTACTTGATCAGCTGTTAGTTTGGCTATTGGCACCCAAGCAGCATCTTCTGCATCATCGCCACTCCGTGGCACTGCTTCGGGTTCTACGTCAACTAGGTAGAACAGCGCGATGATGTGCTTTCTCGGATCCCTGTCGGGGTCGCCTTGGACCGAGAGGGCGACCGGGTCGTAACCATCGACCCCCGCCTCCTCCTCAAGCTCGCGTAGGACCGCGTGCTCGGGGTCCTCTCCGTAGTCTACGAAACCACCTGGGAATGCCCATCTCCCCTTCCAGATTTCGGGCTCACCTCCTCTTCTGATTAGCAAAGCCTCGATGCCGGACTCGCCCTCCCTGAGGGCGACTGCATCCACAGCGACAGCCGGATTGCTGTAGCCGTCGCGCCCACAGACATCGCACGCATCACTCTCCATAGCGACGCCTCCTGCTTTGGTAGGACTCGAGCGCTTCGTACAGGTCGTTCTTGGAGAATGAGGGCCAGTGAACGTCGGTGAAGTGCAGTTCTGAGTAGGCTATCTGCCACAGGAGAAAGTTCGAGATGCGCTCTTCGCCACTAGTCCGGATGACGAGATCCGGGTCAGGCAGGTCAGCTGTGTACATCCTAGATGAAATCTGAGCCGAGTCTATCGATTCCAGCGCGAGTTCGCCCTTGGCGTGGTCCGTTGCTACTTCACGCACAGCATCAACAATCTCCTCTCTCCCCCCATAGGCCAGACATATTGTGAACAAGAAGTTGGAATGTCCTGCAGTCTGGCTCTCGGCACGGTCAATCGCGTCGCGTACCTTCGAAGGCAAACTCTCCAAGCGACCCACAGCCTGAACCTTGACCCCGCGTGAGTGTATCTGCGGATCTGCTGCAATCTCGTCGAGACCGGAGACATACAAGTCATACAGTGACTCAAGCTCATCCTCTGGGCGCTCGTGCATGTTCTCGGTTGAGAGTGCATACACAGTGAGGTATGGAATCTCCAGATCGAGAATCCAGTCCATCACCTCCTTGAGTTTCTCCTTACCGTGGTGATGCCCTAGATCACGTCCAATGTTACTACTCCACGCGAATCTCCTATTTCCATCCATAATGATGGAGACGTGCTCGGGCAATTCACCCTGCTTCAGCCTGTCGCGCAGTCTGTTGGTCCGGATTCTGTCAGTCCGAGAGATGAAACTCCATGCATAGCTGGAGTTCGCGATCAGCCGAGCAGGTACGGAGACCAGCCTGAATCTCAGGAACCACTTGGCCAGACCGTCGACTCGACGTCCCAACGACTTGCGCATGCGTCCCATGCTATCACCAAATGCTGACTGCGCTAAAGGGCGTCGCCTACTCAAGCACCTACTCGAAGACGATATCCGCCCCGTCTTCGAGTTTCTCCAGAAGACCCTTTTCGGGGTTGACAACAATAACCTGTCCAGCTCGCTCCCAAACGGCAAGGTCGTGATGACTGTTGCCTGCATATCCGAAGCCGTTCTCGCCGTATCTGGAGACTAGGGCCTCGGCTTTGCGCTTATCACGCAAGTTGTAGGTGGCGTCCGAAGCCATCACATCGGAGAACAGACCCACATGGGCGGCCACCCTCTCAGCCACGATTCGATCAGATGCCGTTGCCAACACCAATGTTCGCCCCCTCGCTCGCTCTCCTGTAATCCAGTCGAGGAAAGCCTCGTGGTAGTCCAGTTCTGCAGGATCGAAGACCAGTTTTTCAGCGAGATCCCGCTTCCACTGCGCCCTTCTTCCTGTGAGTTCTTTCAGAATCGTGCTCAGAAGCATCCATGGTCGCCTCGGAATGACTCGGGAAAAACAGATTTTACTCATATCCGAGAGAATCAGTGTACCGTCCATGTCAACGGCGAGTGGGATGTCGGACACAGCATCTCCCATGTGCCTCGCTGAGGGGGGTCGGATTCAAGGCTTCGCCGACCGATTCAATGAAGCCGACCACCACCTCGTGGTTCTAGGGGACGCGACGTGGCAGAGCAGGAGAGACCTTGGAGACCGGCCGCGTTGGCTGAGATTGAGTCCGATACTGATGCCCCACCGGGATTCAATGTGGTCACCTTTGCGGGAATCGGGATGGTGGCTAGGATGCTGGAGCCACATGATTTGACAAACACTGACGATTGGAAATCCCTTGTTATTCGTTTGGAGTCATGGGGAGAGGTTCCTGAACCCGATTCCATAGTTTCGATTTCAACTGCTACCACTAACAGGGGATTGGTAGCCAAACTGTCCGCTGATTCCGATTGGAGCGCCGAATTCCTTCCATGGGGCTCGGACGGCCGGCTCAGGGCACGGGCAAAAGCGGCCCCGAAAGGCTCTCGCATACCACTGGGGGGGTACTCCTGGCAAGGCACCGACCTCATCATAATCAGGTCTGCAGACTCTACATCGTCTGACTCTGCGAGCGAGGTCACAAAAGCTCTAGAGGCAGACGAAATGGGCACTGCCCAAGAAAAACTGCGAAACGCCGGGGCAGTTTTGGGGCGCTATCACACAAAAGCCATGGCAGCAAGGACGACTCCCCCTGATGCATCCAGATGGAACGCTAGGAACCAGTGGCTGGAGGAGACTCTTCACGCGACGTACATTTGGCGAGCCCCGTACTCGAAGAACCAACCATGTACCCTCGCCCTCGGCGATGCCAGACTCTCGGACGTCTCAGGCGACTCACTGAGGATAGGAAGGCCGAGGTTGTCCGATGCTCTGCGCACATCCACCTGCGAATTCCCGGCTATGCGTGACCTTGCATCCCTAGTCCACGATCTGTCAAGAATCCACTACTCAACACCAACAAACCTCGAACTGAACCCTCTGCGCTCGGCACTAATCGATGGTTGGAAGTCCACAGCGCCGTCTGACTGGGCCTCCGACGAAGCATTCTACTCACATAGAGGTGGGATGGCGATATGGGAGTACGAGCAGTGCCTACTCGATGTACTCGAGGCCACCTCTCACCAATCAGGTGCGCCAGAGCCGGCAGTGACTACGCTGGCTTATGTCAAGGCTTACCAGAAGCGGATGTTCAGCAACCGCATGTTCTCGTCACTTTCGGTGATGGCCGCATTCTTCGGCATCGCCTCTTTGGTCAATACTTTCCCACCTACAATGGACGAAGCTCCTATTCCGATAGCATGCATCGCCTTGAGTTTCTGGCTGTATAGGATGTACAAGCGCTTGTCACCGCCTCCTGAGAGGCCGTTCACTGATCTCGGGAAATGACACCCTCTTCGTAGCTGTAGTGTATCGGCTCTCCTGTGGGTATCTCGAGAGAGACGATGTCCTCAGGACTTATTCCATCAATGTGCATCACAATAGAGCGCAGTGAGTTGCCGTGAGCCGAGACTAGGACATTCTTGCCGTCGACTAGATCCGGTAATATTTCCTCGGCGAAGTAGGGAATGGTCCTCTCGGCCGTCATCTCTAGACTCTCGCCATCAGGAGGGGCGACATCGAACGAACGGCGCCAGATGTGCACCTGCTCCGCACCGTGCTTCTCCGCCGTTTCAGCCTTGTTCAGGCCCTGTAGAGCGCCGTAGTGGCGTTCATTGAGTCTCCAGTCGTACTTCGTCGGCACACCCTCTGAGCCCTCGTTGTACCGCATGATGATTTCAGCTGTCCTCTGAGCCCGCACGAGGTCACTCGTGTGGACAACATCAATCCGAATATCTGCCAGTTGTCTCCCCGCATCTTCGGCTTCCTCTACGCCTTGTTCGGAGAGGCCGACATCAGTCCAACCAGTGAAGCGGTTGGAGGCATTCCAGACTGATTGGCCGTGGCGGACCAGAATGAGTCTGGACATGTTTTCACCCTACATCTGGGCCCTGCGCCGCGGTTCGTGGAAAACCAAACCACTCTCGTTGCCCCTAGCGCGGGCCATCAGCAGGATATCCTCAGTGAACTCCCTCTGGGTCTTACCCGAGGAAGCGCAGTAGAAGTTAGTTGAAACCGTAATCTTCGATGGAAGAGTCTCAGTGACGCGAACCCACGAGTCCTCGCGCTTGGTAGATCTAGGATCTCCAATCACCTGCTCGCAGAGGGATTCACAGAACTGACGAAGCTGGGCAGCATCGCTATCTTCCTCAAACTCGAAACGCGGGCGAATCCTGCGGAACCTTCGGTGACTGAAGTTCTCAACAGGGGAGTTGGTGATGTTGGAGTTGGGGATAGTGACCATCGTGTCCGCCCCCGTCCGTAGCGTGGTGGTGCGCAGGCCGATGGTGACGACCTCGCCCTCGACATCTTCGACGACAATCCAGTCACCGACGTTGAACGGCTGGTCGACGATTATCGAGATAGCCCCGAAGACGTTCGCCACAGAGTCCCGCGCTGCAAGTGCCAGAGCTAGACCGGTGATTCCCAGACCTGCTATCAAACCGTTGAGGTTGACTCCAAACAGTCCTGCTATCACGAAGAACCCGACCACCACTACAGCTAGCCGACCTATTGATTCGGCAACGCTGGCCAACGAGCGGCGGGCCGCCATATCATCTCCCTCGACCACGATGAAAGCATCGAGATAGTCGACCAATCGGTAGGCCGTCAGAAGCACGAGTAGGACGAAGCCAGCCCATGCGATTTGCTCTACAGTTTCTATCAGATTGGCGTCCCAAACGGGGGCTGCGTTAACGTACACTCCCATTTCGTCTGTAGCGGAGAGCCAATCCAGCGAGAACCACATTGCTAAGAAGACAATCATCCATCTAAGTGACTTAGGAGCAAACACATCCTCGCTACTTATCCTTTCAATCTTGGAGAATACGTCCATCAGGCGCGGGAAAATCATCCGTCTAGAAAGTATTCCAGCCCCCATACTGAGTGCAGCACAAGCGAGTACAACAACCAGAGTTCCCGTTGAGAAGCCACCAATCGCGGCTTCGCCGTCCATGAAATTATCGAGCACGTCCATGGTGCGGCCGAGGACGCCTCCCTCAAAAAGGCACCCCCGGTCCTATGGACCGCTTCTCCGAGGGATTGAATACCGCCCCTATGGTCGCAGAGGTGTTCAGATGTCCCCAAGAGACGCCACACGTGCCGAGCAAGCAGAAGCGCGCTCCCGCCGAGTCCCTATGACAGCAATGCTCCTACCATTCCTGCTGTCAATGCTCTCTCCAGTGGCACTAGCACCAATCTCTACAGCCCAAGAAACTGGTCCAGGAGCTTCTCCAGAGGATATCTGGTCAGTTGAATATGCAAACCAGATCTTCCCTTGGGGGCCACATGGCGATTTCGATCAACTCCAATTCCGGTCCTATCATGACTACTTCTCTATGAAGGAGAGGATGCAGACTTTGGCTGCGTACCATCCTGATTTTCTGCAATTCCACGAGGGACTATTGGGTGGCGTGAACGCACGCGGCGACGAGATGACCTCCAACGAATACGAGGGCTGGTTCTACAATCATCCAAGTCCATGGATCAAAATTACCGGCAATGTACAGGGAGGGGAATTCAATGATTTCGTCGGCGATGACGGAAACTACGCAGACCGACCCGACGTGATGTTGGTGGGAAACCACCATGCTAGGGAGTGGATGTCTTACGAAGTCCCCATGTTCTTTCTAGAGACAATCGCCTTCTATTACGGCAAGGCAGGCATTGACAACGATGGAGATGGGAAGATCGATGAGGATGGCTGGGACGGCATAGACAATGACGGCGATTGCTTGCTGTTGAACGCAACCAATCAAGATAGTAATGGCGATGGCCAGCCCTGCGGTCCAGGAGACCTAGGGGTGGACGAGGATTTCAGCGAGCAATTCATCACTGACCTAGTCAACACCCGTGAGATATACCTCATCCCCATGTTGAATGTAGATGGGAACAGATACGACCGAGAGGAGTATTGCGGTGAGACCGCATGGGAGAACTGCAGGACTTCGGGATGGAGGAAAAATCTACGCGACAACACCCATACAGGCAGCACGCCAATCCCAGACATCGATGAAGAGGTTGATGAGGGGTGCGACGGAGTAGATCTGAATCGAAACTTTCAGTTCGAGTGGGGGGCTCCGCTTGGCGCCACCGGACCTCTTTTCCCTGGTGTCTGCTATGCTGGTGGCCCTAACAACGACGTCTACAACGGACCTGTGAACTATGAAGACAACGATGGCGACGGTTTCGTCAACGAGGACCACGTGGATGGGAAGGACGACGATGGGGATGGCCAGATCGATGAGGATTGGATGGGAGGTAACTCTGAGCCAGAGACGAAGTTCATCCAGGACATGACGGAGATGAACGACGACGACCTAGACGGCGCCTCTGACTTCAAGGCAACACTGACATGGCACTCTTTTTCGGAGTTAGTGTTGTGGCCATGGGGTCACTGCACTAACTGCTACACTCCAGATGATGAGTACCTCGTATACCACGGCAACATGATGGGACAAATGACAGACTATGCTCCTATGCAGTCATCCGATCTTTACCCTACCACTGGCGATTTCTGCGACTGGCACTACGGAGTCCACAATTCATACTGCTACACCATCGAAATCGGGAACGCCTTCCACGAGCTTCCGGGGGATATCGCGCACATCGCGGTGCGAAACATCGGAGTCGCATTCTACATGACGGAGATTGCCGATGACCCCAGATACCGCGCCATCGTAGGAATAGAGAACACCACTGCTCGACAATGGCTTGCTGACCCTGCCAATGTAACGGTCCCGGCCAAAGGAGACATCCCAATCGGGCTTTGCCTCGATCCCGCATTCCCATTCACTCCGGACATAAACAGAACTCACTTGATGTGGCGATTCGTAGAGCCGACCAGACAGCAGAACGAATTCGGACCCACTGAATGGGTGGATGTGCCCTGGAAGATGTCAGGGTTCTCAGAGTCGGAGGATATTTGCAGTTTGCTGGACGGCTCAAACGGAACCTTGCTCCATAGTTACATCCCACACCCCGATACCTTGGCTGGAAAAATCCAGTACAAGGCGATGTTAGGGACTATCAACGGCGCCTTCCCATTCTCCTACCCGTCTGTAAATGAAGGAGGGAACTATTACGAGTTAGGAATACCCTACAGGGCTTCATTCGGTTCATCCATTCTGGCAGTGATGATGTTCCTAGTGATAGCGAGCTTCGTCTGGGGCGGCCTCGGCTACACCTTACGCGCCATGTTCGATGACGAACGCGGCGTAATCGGTTTGCCGGAGGATGGCGGATGAACTCGGAGGAACCCTCGTCTGACCAGTTCAGTGGCCGAATGGGACTAATCTTCGCCACCATCGGTGCCGCCATAGGAACCGGTAACATCTGGCGCTTCCCTAGGATGGTAGGTGCCAACGGCGGTGGCTCGTTCCTAGTCCCCTGGCTGATTTTCCTATTCCTCTGGTCCATTCCACTAATCATAGCCGAGTTCGCCCTTGGGAAGAGGAGCAGGACTGGCACAGTGGGGACCTTCAGGTTATTCGCCGGTAACAACTTCGCTTGGATGGGGCTCTGGACAGCATGGATCTCCACTGCCATCGGGTTCTACTACGCCGTCGTAACAGGGTGGTGCCTGAACTACTTCCAGTCTGCCGTTAGGGGCGGTCTCGGAAACAAGGTAGACACAGTAGAGGTCTGGAACTCATTCCTACAATCATGGGAGCAGGTGGTATTCTTCCAACTCATAGCGGTATTGATTACCATGGCTGCAATTTGGAGGGGCGCCAAGGCGATTGAGAAGGTCAATGTCATTCTGATGGTATCGCTGTTCGTACTGCTCTTCTCCGCCTTGTTCCTCGCCTTCGTGATGGACTTCGAAGACGGAACCCTCGACGGCTTCGTCTACATGTTCAGCATCCAGCCTGAGTACCTCATGGAGCCAGAGACCTGGATCAATGGACTCTCACAATCAGCGTGGTCCTGCTCAGCTGGAATGGGCATGGCTATCACTTACTCGGTATACATGAGGAAGGACGAGGACACGACCCTCAATGCTGCCACCATGTGCCTCGCTAACAACAGCATAAGCATCATCGCGGGACTGACTGTCATGATGGCGGTATTCGCAGTGGTGGACGACCCCCTGAGCGCCGTGGGGGCTGGTAGTTCTGCAATCACATTCCTAGTTCTGCCCGAGGTCTTCGCGCAGGCACCCGGGGGCAGTGTGGTACAACTTATCATGGTCACCGTATTCTTCCTCGCACTTTCATTCGCAGCACTCACCTCGATGATATCCACAGTGGAGCTCTGCGTCAGGAACTTCGTCGACCACGGAGTGGACAGATCACAGGCAGTGGGATTCACGGCTGTCTCGATATTCCTCTTCGGCCTGCCCAGCGCTATGTTGTGGATTCGCATGGACTCGGCAACTGGGGTCGCATTCCCGCAGTTCCTCGAGGTCCAGGATCACATCTGGGGCTACGGCCTGATGTTCAGCGGGCTCTTCATCGCTTACAGCATCTGGAAGTACGGATGGAGCAGGTACAAGGTGTGGCAGGCCGAGAACGACATCAGTGGCTTCAGCATCCGTGACTATCTGGACAACGGGGTCTCCTCGTTCCGTGACGATTTCATCAACACGGGCGACAACGACTGGTGGATAGGCCGCTGGTGGGACTACATCATGTATCTGGGCTTCCCACTGATGTTCGCAGTACTGATGATATCCTACTTCGTCGACCTGCTAGTCAATGTCCACGACCCGTGGAACCCCTCGAACCCCCATGGGATCTCAATCATCCTCCTATTCTGGGGGATAACCGCATTCCTCTTCATCGGACTCAACAGGTACGTCTTGGTTAATCGTGTAACCTCTATGAATGGATCTTTATGGCCACAGAATTGGGACTTAGAACCACGTCCACTTTACAGGAACGTGCCCGAGGGAGCAGATGCACCAATCGACATGCTGCCAGGGGGCGACGATCCGTTTGTCGTGCAAGCTGGCGAAGCACTTCCTGACACATTTGTCGACGAGTCTGGCGAGACCCAAAGCCATTCGACGGCAACTGTTGAAGCAGAACTCGTATGAGTCGGGCCATGCGCGAGCCGGCGTGCTGGGAGATGTCCTGGTCCGAAGTCGCAGTATTCGACGGCAATGCGAACGCACTTGGCATCGAAGAGGCATCGCTGATGGATGCGGCTGGGAAGAGACTCGCTACTACTGCACGCGAAATGGCAGAAGGAGCGATTGTGATCTTATGTGGACCGGGTAACAACGGCGGAGATGGCTTCGTCGCCGCCCGCTATCTGCGTGAATGGGGCATCGATATCTCGATCCTAGCTAGTCACTCTGAATCGCGCGGCACCAGCGCGCGCGCCGCGCGCGAGGCCGCAGGTGAGGTACGAATCTGGCCCAATGCACCCCTCAAACCTCACACTCTCATCGTGGACTGTCTGTTGGGAGCCGGGGCCTCACCCGGACAGAGCCTCAGGCCCCCTATCGGAGAAATCGTATCTTGGGCAGCCGAACTCAAGACTCCCGTGCTTGCCTGTGACATCCCAACGGGACTGGGGGGGATGGATGCTCTACCAGCTGTCGCCACCATCACCTTCCATAGTATCAAGCAGGGACTATCCTCACCCGAGGCCGGGGAAGTCACAGTGGTTCCATTACCATGGCCGGCCGAGGTTGAGGACTGCGGACCCGGTGATGCGAGCCGATATCCTCCTCTCACTGCAAACGCTCGCAAGGGAGACCGCGGCCGGCTATGGGTAATCGGAGGGGGTCCCTATCACGGTGCCCCAATGCTCGCTGGTATGGCAGCTGCTCGCACCGGCTGCGATCTCGTACACATCGCGATGCCTAGTGCAGCCGCAGCTAGAGTAGAGTGGCCTACCACACTGATTCCCGAGATATTGCCAGACGAGGACATGCTTACCGACGCTTCTCTCACACACATCTCCGAAGCCTTCGAGTCTCGTGGGGCTCAAGCGTTGGTCATCGGCCCAGGGCTGGGTCGCGACGATGCCACATTGAGTGCTGTGTCAGAGATACTCAGGATGTCTTCGGACAACGGTATCCCCGTAGTGATTGATGCTGATGCCATTAACGCCCTGCCCAGTGGGTCATGGCCTGATGGACTAAGCGGCGTTGCCACTCCTCATGCCAAGGAGGCCGAGCGTTGGCTTGGAACAACATCTCCCGCAGATGCCCTCAATGACTGTTCGGGAGAGGCCGTTACCATCGTGGTCACCGGACCGGAGGATGAACTGACGGGCCCCGAGGGCCGCACCTGCCGTGCCTCAGGAGGCCACTCCCGAATGGCGGTGGGAGGCACTGGCGATCTGCTGGCAGGCACGATAGGGGGGCTGCTGGCTCAGGGCATAGAGGCATGGCCTGCAGCTAGGCTCGGCTGCGCACTGCTGCGCGAAGCCGGCGCCAGAGCAGCCGAGAGCACTGGCCCTGGACTGCTTGCAGAGGACGTTCCTGTTGAGATAGCTAGGGTACTGGCGGAGTGGACGTAGGGATAGCATGCTGGTCAGTGAAGATTACCCGTGGGGCAAGCTGCTGCGTGAGTACGCGACTTACTGCGCAGTAGGTTGCATCAATGTCGCCGTATTCTTCGTTTTCTACGACTGGCTCTATGATGTGGTCCTAATCGAGCAGTACCGGGCAGCGAGCGCTTGGGCCGTGGCTTACTTCATCAGTTCGTGGCAGGCTCACTTCCTACATCGCTGGCTAACCTTTGAGTCTCCAACTGGATACACAAAAAGCCTCTATGTGATGCTGCTGATTTACACTGTCCTATGGGCGATTTCCACTACCACGATAGCTTACTTCAGTGACACCCTCGGCTACAACCACCTGTACACATGGGCTGCCAACACAGCCGCTTTCGGCTTCTTGGCCTTCCTTGCACTGCGCATCTTCGCCTTCCCTCTGTCGGACGGGCGAATCTCACGCAAAGAACGCCTCGAGGAGTACAAAGAGCGGCGTAGGTCTTGAAGTGGACTTGTTCGTGGCGCGGCCGTGACCCAAGGCGTACGAGGCACTAGGGACTTCTATCCCGAGGACATGAGGATACGCAACTGGCTGTTCGACAACTTCCGCAACGCCGCCCGCAGCCACGGATTCGAGGAGTACGACGCCCCGGTGCTGGAGCATGAGGAGTTGTACACCCGCAAGCAGGGCGAGGAGATCACACAACAACTCTACAATTTCGAGGACAAGGGCGAGCGCAGGGTCGCCCTTCGTCCCGAGATGACACCATCCCTCGCGCGCATGGTGATGGCTAGAGCCGGTGCCCTACCGACACCAATCAAGTGGTTCTCGATTCCGCAGTGCTGGCGCTACGAGCGCACGCAACGTGGGCGCGGGCGCGAGCACTACCAATGGAACGTCGACATCTGGGGCAGCAACGCCCTCGAGGCTGACGTGGAACTGCTCTCGGTTCTGGTGAATTTCTTCGAGGGTGTCGGACTGACAGCTGACGACTTGGTCATCAAAATCAGCAGCCGCAAGGTGCTGGAGGAAGTTCTAGGCTCGTTGGGAATCTCCGGCGACGCCTTTGCCGCCACCTGCATCATCGTCGACAAAATGGACAAACTTCCAGAAGACGTCGTTGCCGCTCAACTGGCCGAGCAAGGACTCGGCGCTGATGCAGTGGCCACCATCCAGTCCACACTCGGAGTTGACGACCTGGACTCTCTTGCAGCCGCACTCGGTGGCGACAGCGCTGCCGTCTCGGAACTTGCAGGATTGTTCGATCTCATCGATGCCTACGGTATCTCTGACTGGGTTGCCTTCGACGCCTCGGTGGTCCGTGGTCTTGCGTACTACACCGGCCCGGTCTTTGAGGCACACGACCGAGCAGGACAACTTCGCGCTATTTGCGGCGGTGGCCGCTACGACAGACTTCTGTCGAGCCTAGGTGGCAAAGATATGCCAGCGACCGGTTTCGGCTTTGGTGACATGGTCATCATGGAACTGCTGATGGACAAGGGACTCGTACCCGACCTGCCTTCAGGCAACGAAGACATCGTCATCGCAATCAGCGAAGATCTGCGCTCGGCTGCAATGTCTGTAGCTTCCAAACTCAGAGCGAGTGGGCGCTCGGTCGACCTCGTACTGGAAGACAAGCGCATGAAGTGGACCTTCCGCCATGCCGAGCGTACAGGTGCGCAGAGACTCGTTATGGTGATGCCAGAGGAGTGGGCTGCTGGCAATGTGAGGATCAAGGACCTCGAAAGCGGCGAGGAGTCAGATGTCGCCGTTGGCGATTTGTGATTACTCTTCTTCGAGAATTTCTTCGATAGTCTCACCAGCTCCGAACATCGAGGCGATGATTGCCGAGACCAAGTCGAACATACCATCACTCTTCGCGAGTGAATCTGCTGGCACCGACTGCAGCGAGTGCTAGAGCGCTGATTCCTGCTACTAGGCCGAAGCCAGGAACTGCGTCGGAGACAGCACCACCGATTCCGCCTCCGTCACCGCCACCTCCTCCTGGGATGGTCTGGTTGACCACTGGAAAGTTCATCTCGACGGTGTAGTTATCCTCATTATTTGAGTAAAAGAACTTGAAGTAAGAATCGCACAAGAACACGAAGCACAAAGGCCCAGAATCTGCATAACCAACCCATCTGAAAGTAATTATCGGTTCATCAACTGATTTATTCCATCTGGTCATATTCTCATTAACGTCAATTTTCCAGTTCCGAGTTTCAGGATCACCAGTATCTATGCCTGAATACTGTTGGCGAGCCACTTCCATACTACCTTTGTAGAGAGTGACATTCAGATCCTCGCAATCATTAGCACACTGGCCCGGAGCATAGACCTCGACAGCGAAATCTAGCTCTATGGTTCCATTTGGATTGAGATACATGTCCTGCTTGAAGTTCTCCTGTATCTTACATGAGAATTCAACCTCGTGCTTACCACTAGTTACTTCGCTCTCTCCAAATCCTTCACTGGCTGAACCCGATGAGTCGTTACCATCGAAATGGGTCCAGCAGTTGTTGAGTCCACTGTCTCCCCAGAAGTGCATGTGAGGATTATCGACAGAGGGCTGCTTGGGATCTTGGACTGCATCCTGCGCGCTCGCGGGCGCGGCCACGGTAGACAGGGCAAGCAGTAATGCGAGTCCAAATGCACGTGCAGCACGCTGTGTCTGCATGGTTTCGCCCCCAATCTCCCCTGTTTGAGACTTACTCCGTTCTGGTTCACCCTCAATCGAATCGATGGAATCCGCCTTCCGTGGTACTGCGCGTCTTTCTTGAGATATTGAGGGCCTCTCCGAGCATATCTGCACTCATCATCTCAGCCTCGAGCCGGCTGTTGGCAACCCCGGTGATGATTGACATCACTTTGATGGTGTCTCCGAAGGCCGGATCTTGTCTGGCTCCGAAGATGACGTTGGCGTCTGGAGAGAGTCTTTCCGTCATCAAATCACAGACCTGGTTAGCTTGCTCCAATGTCATGTACGGGCCACCTGTAACATGGATGAGAGCACCCGTCGCACCATCTATCTCAATGTCGAGAAGTGGATGGTTGAGGGACTCGTGAACTACCTCCTCCGGCCCTTGGTCACTCTCACCATAGAGCATCATCGTCACGCCCCCGCCCTTCATGATGGCTCGGACGTCTGCGAAGTCGAGGTTGATTAGGCTCGGTAGGGTGATGGTCTCGACCACTCCCTTGACTATCTCTGCGATGAGCTGGTCCATGATGCTGAAGGCTTCATCGAGAGGTAGGTTTGGGACGAAGTGGAGAAGTCTGTTGTTATCCAGCACCAGCACTGCGTCGGCTGCCTTTCTGAGCAGTTCGAGTCCTTCCAGCGCTCTCTGCATTCGCTGCCTGCGCTCGACTGAGAATGGAGTCGTTACGACGGCCACGACTAGAGCCCCGGAGCGCTTGGCCTCCTCTGCCACGATTGGGGCAATCCCGGTTCCAGTGCCTCCGCCTAATCCAGCAGTGACAAACACTAGGTCGGCCCCGCCAACAATCTTCGTGATGACGTCCCTACCGGCCTCAGCACAGCGTCGTCCGGTGACCGGATCTCCGCCAGCACCCAGTCCGCGGGTGATGTGCCTGCCGACCAGCAACTTCTGCATCGCCCTTGTGTGGTCGAGGTGCTGCTTGTCGGTGTTGATTGCTACGGTGACAGCTCCCTCAACGCCGATGTGAGTTATCCGATTCATCGTGTTATTTCCAGAGCCTCCACAACCGCAGACTAGGATGCGCGGGTCTGGCGGTCCGTACGATTCGAGCTCCCTATCTGTCAGCGCTGTTGGAATCCTACCGTCGGGTATCTGATCAATTACTGATGCCGGCGCCTCAACCATCCATCCTACCCCAGTGCATCCCTAGCATTGCTGCCTACTTCACGAAGTGCGGTTCTCAGCCTTCTTAACCGTTGAGGGATGTGATAGGCTGACCGAGGCGATTATCGGAGTCTCTCCGGAAAGCGAGATAAGCAGGAGGGCGCTCCACTGGCATGACCGCGCTTAGCTCAGTTGGCTAGAGCACCTGACTGTAGACTGGAAACACATGGTTGTAGGCAGCCATCAGGGGGTCCCCGGTTCAAGTCCGGGAGCGCGGACCAATAACTCACTCAGTCGCTCTTGTAGCAATGTGGGCAGACTGATAAAGGGGGGTTTGGTCGGCAGGCCGCAACGAGGTCTGACAATGGGTGTTCATCAGCATGTTAGGTCACTCTGGAAGACCCCCAAGGCATCACTACCGCCTAGGTACCGGCGCGACCGCATGGCGGGCTGGAGGCGAGAGCCTGTGTTCCAGAGAATCGAGAGACCCACCCGCATCGACGCGGCTCGACGGGTTGGCTACAAGGCCAAGCAGGGAGTAGTTGTCGTTAGGACCCGCGTGCGTCGAGGTGGACTGCGCAAGAGCAAGGTCCACATGAAGCGCAAGCCTTCCAAGTCCGGCATCAAGAAAATCACAATGGGCAAGTCGATTCAGCGGATGGCAGAGGAGCGAGTCAACAGGCGCTACCCGAACCTCGAAGTTCTCAACTCGTATTGGGTAGGCGAAGATGGAAAGAACAAGTTCTACGAAGTCATCATGCTGGATCCGGCACATCCTGTAATTAAGTCGGACAAGCAGCTTGGATGGGTGTCCAGCGGCAACAGCCACCGCGGGCGCGCGTACCGTGGAAAGACCAGCGCCGGCAAGCGCGGGCGAGGTCTGCGCAACAAGGGCAAGGGAGCCGAGAAATTACGGCCCAGCCTAAAGGCCAACAAAAACCGCGGCAAGTGAGCCCCCTTCGGCCGTCAGATTGATGCCTGTTCCTTCTCGGCAGCAGCCGATGGCAGACCGTCAGGTGTCCGAAATTCGCGGGCTCCCCGTCATCATGCCTAGCGGAAGGCTGCTCGGAACAGTCCATGACACGGTCATCGACACAGACGGTTGGACCTGCACGCACATCTTCGTGGCCGACCCTCCCGCTGATCTCGTAGAGGGCCGAATTCATGTCGCAATTCCGTGGAACTGGGTCAGATCGATAGGCGATGTTGTGCTTCTCCGATGGTTCCCAGCCACCCCCATTCCGCGTAACTCGTGAAGTCGCTTTCCTGGTTCACGGGCTCATAATCAGTCCTCAATCACTTGAGCATGGGATGAACGCGACTGCGATACGATTCAAAAGCAGAGGGCGAACCGTTCTGCGTGCGCCGAGCGTCTGCCACCCTACTAATCGCCCTACTGTTGGTCAGTTCAGCACCTCTGGCTCAGGCAGGAGCGAAAGGTGTCATCTCATGCGTCAACGCCGACCAGTCGATGATGCCGGCAAGTTGGGATCTTGATGATCAGTCATGCGTAAGGGTCGATTTGGGAGAGTTGGAGCCCGGCGACATTCTCTCTTTCGATCTGACCACTGATTCTGAAATAGATATCCTCATGTTCTCGGTCAACTCGATTTCAGTGTACCAGAACGAACAGTCCTATCGCAGCGATTCGATTTGGGAGAGGAACTCGGTATTCGAGGACTTCAACGGAACCGGTTCCTGGCACTGGACAGTCCCTGATGATAGGGAGATGACTCGATGGTACCTCGTCCTCGACAATCTAGCCCACCCCCAAGACGGAGGAGGTGGTGCTCAGGGAGGTTCAACAGCATCAATCGCACTCGATTCGGAAATGGTCACTCCCGGACCGTTCGCCCTAGCCGACACCATCGTTCGACTCGACCCCGGCGAGCATTCGGTATTGCACGGCCCGTTCGTAGTAGATGCTGGCACTCAGGTCAGGATGGAGGCCAACACCATGGAGGGAGCCCCCGACATCTTCCTGATGACTTCCTCGCAGATGACCCTGTACGAGCAGGGCGGCACCGCAGCCGCACGCGTTGAGGGCACCGACATGTTGCTCATCACTCAGGAGCGCGATATGGTCTGGATGGCCACCGAGATCTACGAGGGCGAGGACCTCTATCTGATGGTCGATAACAGAGCAGGCCCCGCCGGAGGAGGTGCTGGAACCGAGGATATCGCAGTCACGGTGACACTCACCCTGACCCCAGTGCTGGAACCGGTAATCAGCGGCGACGTCTCTCTTGAGATAATCAACGTCGGCGACATCGTCACTCTGGACGCTACGCAGACTCCGAACAACTCCGGCCAGATTCTCGAGTCCGGCTTCCACTGGGACACCAACGGAGACGGAACAGATGACACTGTAGGGTCGTCTGTGAGTGTCAGTTGGTCAGACCCGATCAATGTCACCATTAGACTCACTGTAGTGGCGATTGACGCGCGCAGCGCCAGCTCGTATCAGTCAATCGAGGTCGCGGACATCTCCGAGCCCGAAGTGAGCATTGGAGCCTCTGCGGTACTGGAGCGCACATACGGGGACGACGTGGTACTCAGTGGGCAGGTGAGCGATAATTGGGGCATCGCCACAATCGAATGGCTCGTTGATGATGTTCTGATACGGACCAATTCGGGCAGCGACGAAGGAGCAACCGTGTTCAACCACTTGTTCAACTCCAGTTACTCCGCCGGATTCCACACTATCACCCTGAAGGCCACCGACAATTCGGGCATGGTTTCAGAGGACACCGCAACTATCAGTCTGTACGACTCCACTCTGCCGGTCATCGGTATACACCAGGAGGAGGTGACTCTGCAGATTGGCCAGACCTTCCGCTTCGAGGCCAACGTCAGCGATGCCGAGTCGAACAACCTGTTATTCTCATGGGATTTCGACGGCAATGTAGACTCCGATTCCGACGGAGACCCGAGGAACGACGACGACGGCTTCGGTGACTCGGTGCTGTGGAGCTACGATGCCTCAGGCCCCATGACTGTAGTCTGTCAGATTGAGAACGACGCCGGGCTGGTTTCCGAGTTTGAGGTACTGGTCAATGTGCTCAGCGGTGACGAGGACGATGGATTGGATTTGATGCAGTTGGGACTCATGGCCGCAGGTGCCCTCATAGTGGTGATTCTGATTGTTCTCTTGACTTGGCGATTCATGTCTAATCGCAGACTCGCAGCGATGATTGCCGAGGATAATGAGCCCGAGCAGCCTGTATCCGCGGCCCCCTCGATCGAGGAGCAGAAGGCCATGTGGGGTGGAGCAGAGCCCGCCGTGCAAATCGGGCAACCTGCTCAGCAGGTCTTCGGTGACTTCTCGAGCGGGATGTCAGGTTCGACCCAAGGTATCTCCACTGCAATGGGTGAGCCTGAGGGGGAGGAACTGGATCCCGATATCGCAGCGCTGCTACAACCATCCGAAGAAGATGATGCCTCAGGCCCAAGTCCTGCTAGAGAAATCCTATCTGAGTTTGACGAAGATGACTCTGTTGAGAGGGAGGACATCGATTACTCGCACGAGTCTCAGACTGAGGAAACCGTGTCAAACTGGTCTCCCGGTGAAGACGAAACTGAGGTCTTCCAACCCGAGGAGATTGAGCCGGAGCCGGACCGAAAAGTTCGCCAGAATTGCTCTTCATGTGACAAGAAGTTCGAGGTTGAACTGCCTCCCGGAGTCGACGCCGCTAGGACGGCCTGCCCTCACTGCGGTTCGATTGAATCGATTAGCCTAGGATGATTCATCTACAGCCTCGGTTATTAGATGCAAAGCCGGTTCCTGAAGGGCAATACCCTATAGCGCACCTCTAGGAGGTGCGAGCATGGGCAACACTGGTGTCCGGCTGGTCTGTAGGGCGCCGAGGGCGAACAATCCGCATACCCTGTTGATGGCCCTGCTGTTCTTGCTCCCCATCCTTTCGCCCTTCTCTGCGGTGAGCGGCGAGGCGAGAATAGAATCTCAGGACTTCGAGGTACTTGACCAACTGTCCGAAGTGCTAGAGGAGCGCCAAGAGATGTTGGACAGCAACTCCGTAGCGCAGCTGGCCCAACCAATCATCGAAGGATTAGGTAACTCGGTAGTGCCTACTGGGCCATCCGACCCTCTCGCCAATGTGGACGGGTCAATAGATGGAGTGAGTATGGTGACGACTACTCCTCCACAACCACAGCATCCGGGCCCCTACGACCTGCTGTTGGACCCCAGTAGCAGTTCTCCCGGCCAGGTCGAAAATATCTGGCAGACTCTGGTAAATCTGACCGACTATGTGATTTGGACAGAGTACATCGATCTCGATGGGAACATAATCCAGAACTTTGAGGTGGTGACATTCTCAGCCAACCTGCTGTCTCTGTTCGACATCAACTCCGAACCTCTTCTGCACGAGATTGACGTCGACAACGATGGGGATGATGACATCGAAGTCGGACTGAAGATTGCATGGGAGTTCCTCGGCGGATGGGGTGTAGAAGGAGGGGTGCTTTGGATTGAGCCCGGCATCTCGTACTCGGTCAAGGTACTCGACTCCAGCCAGAATGACCTAGACTGGAATCTGATGGACTCGCTGCAGGTATCACTGATCAAGGCATTCGCATATTCCGGTCAGGACTCCATACTGGCCCTTGGAGAGGGAGAAACCTACATCTGGGTTGTCGACTCAAGATTCACTGCCCAACCCGACGACTTCACTCTCCGAGTAGGAATCGAGAGATTCTACTTCGACATCTCTGGAGCCAGTTCCGATCTAGTATTCACCCTCATACAGGCACTCACATTAGGACTCGTCAATCAAGGGGCAGATGAGTCCGGAATCACCTTCGCTGCGATTGCCGCACCGTACGCGATTGAATTCAGGAACCCTGGTGGAGGTGACTGCCCGGACCGGTATTCCCCCGACGAGATGCTCTTTGCTACTTACACGGAGTTGAATTGCGGAGTTTCGGCAGGCTTCGGATACTTGCACTTCTCCCCGCCCGACGAAAATGGCGATAGAGACCTCTGGGAACTGGCATACATAGAGCTCTCATTCCACCCCAATAAGCAGGCCGTGGTCATTCCTGAGGAGGTCGACGTAGTCATCAGGACAGATAGCGTTCTGCCTGAGAACAGCATCGTCGACGGTGAGAGGGGACTGACCACAATCGAGTATTGGGCCGACGAGAGAACCGACTTACATATCCACTTCCACGAGAACAGGTCAGAACTCCCTCCTGAGGAATCCAGCGATGGAGGTAGAGGAAATGTGACCGACTCCATAGGGTGGCTGAGAGGGTTGCCGAAAGGATCCTTGTCGGAAGGAGAGATAGAGCGCGTTTTCCGTATGCTTGGCTCTGATGGCTCGCAATCCCAACTCCCAGGCCAACTCCCACAGAGGCTTGGCTTTATCATCGGAATCAAGAACTTCTCCAGAGACAACAGTGAGAATGTCAACGACCCCACCCTGCCGGTAAATCCAGCAAACCCTCCGAAGACCCTGATTCTCCTGCGGTCGGTGCAATCAGTAGAGGAACTCAACTACGACTCGTGGTTCATCAGAGAGGGTGCTACAGAAGATCACAGGAAGATACACATCAGAGCGAAAGACCTGCCGACGGCACTGGTCCTCTACGGATCTTTCGAGCTTAGCGGAGGCTCAAGTGAGAGCGGACTTGACTCAGAGGACAGCCTCGACTTCGTATCGAAGATTGTGGATAATGTCCTAATCAACATAGTCGATCTGTTCTTGGACATAGGAACCATCCTGAATGACGTCCCTTCAGCCGTGGTGGATGTCATCAGCGGCGGCATTGATGGGACCAGTGGGCTCGCAGGCAGGACAGTCCACCTACTTCTCACAGACAACTGGCTAGTCACTAGATCCGACATGCCGTTAACCAGCCTTTCAATTCAGATAGGTTCGAGTGACCACCCAACTGACTCAGGTGACCATCTGATGCTGGCAAAAGACAGGGGACTTGGTTTGGTTCAAGGCAGGAACGGACCAATCGAACCCTTAGCGCCAGTAGCGGCTAGCATCGGGTTCAGCGGCCTCATTGCATTCTCTCTAATCGACGACAATGAGCTGGATGAACAGGTCGTGATACTACGCACAGCATCTGATGAGAGATTCTCATTCACCTACATTGATTATAACTCAAAAACTCTCGAAGATGCCTCCTTCGAGGCTCTGACACTCAGTGACATCCCCAACAATCTCTCCATACAAGTATCACCAAGCGGAATGGAGTACCTCGCTTCGTCCGGTATCGAGTCGATTGCCTACACGGGTATGGACGGCACACAGCGTCAGGCGGCTACCATTACCGGTGTGCCCGACTCATTCAGCACCACATCAGGCTTCGTCACCGGGTGGTCCTCCTCCACTCCTATCTCATCGATTGAGGCGCAGATTAGCAATTCAACTGACCCCGTCAGATTGACGGGCGATCACTTTCTCTTCCATCATGATCAGATAACTGGAGCTTCTACCATCTCGACTAGGTTGACCGGGCTCAGCGAAGTCAGTTGGACGGAGCCAGCCGAGGAGGGGGCCCCGGGTCCTGCCGGCAGAGGAACCGCTCAGATATCGGTGTCAGGCGACCGAGCCCTGAGCATCAACGTCGACCACGCACCTACTGTGGGGGGTAATTCACTCTCAGTGATGGCCTCAATTGACCCGCTCCCATCTACCGTTAGAATCCAGATACCGACAGGATCCGACTCAGGATCCAATCTCGATGTGCCTGAATTCAATACCTCAAATGGGCTCTCCGGAGTCGCTTTCTTCATCAGCGGATTCGCCGACCTTGGCAGGTCGGTGAACAGCGTCCTATCAGGCATTACCTCAGACATCTCGACCAGCTCGGAGTCCGAAGAGGACTTCTCTTTCGGCCTCCAATTGGAGGCTGACTCGACATTTGATCTGACCGTGGAGGCTGTGCACGGCGATGGTTCTCTCAGGGCACCTACCTGGGTCCATGGAGTCGCCTTTCAGGCATCTCCCTCGGGAATCGCCGATGGCTTCCACTTGAGAATTTGGCTGCCCGAACTTCCTCCATTGATCGACTTCTCGATTACTAGGCAGAACAAGGCCAACGGCCAGAACTGGGGCATCAGTGTGGGCCTCGAAGGCTGGGTGCCGGCCCACAGCGAACTCATGGTCCAGATCTACGGAATCAACGGCCAGGACCTGCTGCTGACTCTTCAGGGTCTGACGGTCGGAGCACCTACTAACCTCGGACTCGATGCGGTATTTGAAATCAAATCGATCGGCGAGATAACCGAGGTCACAACCTCGACCCACTACGTTCTCTCCGAGAGGCTGGACTGGGTTCACGTCCTTCTAATCAACAGAGAGGCGGGAAGCAGGACCGAGGTGATGATTCAGGACATCCCGGAGACCGTCGATCTGCAAGCTAGCATAGGCACGGCGATATCCATTGACATGACCGTCCCCGAACAGTACAGGCGCGACGGCTCCTCTGTCGGTGCCATCATGATGCAGCAGATGCAGTGGCTGGATTCAGCATGGTGGCCTGCAACGGTATTCTTGACCGACGTTCCCGGCTGGATTAACCTGACGACAGCCCCCTCACTTGAGTTCGACATAACTCAAAATCTGGCTTTCCAAGGAACCCCGACGCTTGACTTCAGGGCTTCCGAGGAGGGCATGTCATTGTACATAGAGGTCTTTGGTAGGGCGATAAACAAGAGAGGAGATACAATCCTACTAGCCGAGGGAATGACTGATTTCATGTCGATTAGTACCACCCAGACGTTTGGCCTCTCCATCAGATCAGGTGGCGATGGGGTTGAACGCCTGTACATCAGGATGAGCAACGTCCCTGTCACACCTCCATTGATTCTCGAGGAGATGGAGGCGCTGGGTGAGAACCTGCAGCGGGCCACAGTCAACATCAGGGAGGTAGTTGGTCCGTACAGCATCATCGAGGTGGATGATGTTCAGGGTGAGAGAATCATCGTCTCGGCCCGTGCCTCAGCCACCATCGAGGGCAATGAATTCGATCTCAGGGGGGTCCTCCTCGACGCTCAGATCACCGATGGTATTCCGACCGGTACGACCCTAGGGGTCAACGGACTAGCCTCTGATCTTTCACTGCTCAACATGGTTCCAGGTATGAGTGGCTCGACCAAGCACGTGATGGTCATCGAACCGTTCTCCTCTGCGATTCTTACGATACTCGCGACGTTCATGGGAGGTGATTGAGATGGGATTGCTAGAGAGGCTAAGGAGTGAAGACGAGGAGGCCGACACCCAGATTGCCCACGAGGTGTTAGAGCGGATTGAGGATGAAGCTAGGAGGTACATCTCACCGACTCGAGTGATTTTTGCTTCTGTGGCAGTCATGCTTCTGCTCGCTGCGAGCCTGTTCGTACTGACTTGGATTGTTCCATATGACCGTGTGAGTGTAGACGTGGTGTACCGACAAGGAGGCCCTGGTCACGTAGTGCTGGTCGAACTCGACAATGATGGCAGTCGCACTATCGAAGACATCGACCTGCAGGTCAGATTCATCGACTCAGAGGGAATAGAGATTTCCCGATCGTCATTCCTTAGAGACAACCTACCGGCGCACTCGTCAGTATCTGGGGATGACATGGAATTGCTGGTCGAGGGCGCCTCAGTGTGGGAGAACTACACCATCGAGATCCTGCTCTACTACGACTCCTACGCCGGCCAGAGGAGCGAGAGGTGGACTCACAATGTGGGAGAGTGGACAATGGAGATATTCGCTGACAAGTCGCAGTACCGATTTCTGTAGTGTCCAATCATGACTTTTCATGGGTTCGTAGAACCCATACGCTCAAATTGAGGAGGACGAGGCGATAGCCGATGACAAAGCGCTCAGTGATACTGATGATGGCAATTCTTTTGTTGTCCTACGCCCCCATTCTCGATCAGTCATCGACTGATGGCAATACCACCATGGAATCCTTGGATCGCATGGTCGAGAAAGTTGAAATTTCTCCTGACCCAAACAGCATTCAAGACCTCGGCGCCCCACTAATCTACTCCGGCTTTGAGGATTTACGAGCGTCAAGAGCTGACTCCAGTATCGGCGTCTATACTCAAGCCGGATTGCTCCCGGCAGTTCAGATGAGCGTCGAGCTGGCTAATCCACGAAACGACCTCGCACTAGTCCTCATCGACGGCGAGGTTGGCCTCTGGGAGGCGAGGCAGGCCCTGCTTGAAGCAGCTGATGTTGAAGTTAGATCTACCATTCCTCCCTCTGGATTCCTAGTGCAGGCTACGCCCGAAAGTATCTCCACACTTTCTCAGATCAAAGAGGTTGAAGCGGTACACGAAGTCCCAGCTGGCCTTTTGGTTCACCCCGATCTGAGAATGGCCAACGGGGACCAAACACTCCTCGTCGAAGTACTTGGTTGGAAGAACTCAGACCTAGTCCGGCAAGACCGGCCAGGCATGGGTCTCGAGGATTCCCTGAACATCGCCGCATCACTCTGGCTGCAGGAGGCGTGGTCACCAGAGCAGGGCAGAATGTGGGGCATGATATCCCCTAGTGAAGTGGCCGATTTAGCCAGACACTCCTCTGTCGCTTATGTCGCCCCCATGCCCCTTCTGGTTCTGCACAACGACCAAGCTAGGGTCCACATGGGCATCAACTCAGTTGAGACCACCTTCATCACCGGATTGAACGGCAGCGGGCAGAAGATTGCTGTGGGTGATTCCGGCCTCGACGATGATCATGGTGACTTTACAGGACGAATCGCTGGCCTGACTTCGGTCACTCCCGGAGATTCATCGACAGCAGATCTCTCAGACGGGCACGGCACCCATGTTGCTTGCACGGTGTTGGGTGACGGATTCCGCAGCAGTGGCACTTACCAAGGAATAGCACCCGAGGCCCAAGTCTACTTTCAGGCGATGGAGGATGACGATACCGGGCAGTTGTACAGTTACGGCATCAACAGCATGTTGAATTCCGCTTACAATAACGGCGCACGATTGCACACAAACAGCTGGGGCGCCGGTAGCGGAGGCGGCAGCTACTCTACTCAATCAGAGGATGCGGACTCCCGTACCTCGACATGGGATCAATACTGGTCTTATCAGGGTATGACCGTGCTGTTCGCAGCCGGCAACGAGAGGAACGAAGGAGTCTCACCACCTGGGACTGCAAAGAACGTAATCACCATCGGCGGACACAAGAACCGATACAGCGGTGCTCCTGACGAGATGTACTACTGGAGCAGTCGCGGTCCGACTGATGATGGAAGAATCAAACCAGACCTAGTCGCCCCAGGGGACTACGTTAGGTCGTGCAAATCACAAGAGGCGGACAGCGCTCAGGGTTCATGGAGTAACAACTGGTACCTCGAGTATAGCGGCACCTCGATGTCTACCCCTGCTGCAGCCGGAGCAGCTGTCCTAGTCAGAGAGTACCTGATGGAGGTGATTGGCAGGCAGGCGCCACAGGGCGCCCTAATCAAGGGACTTCTGATACTCGGTGCTCAGGATATGGGTACTCGCGACATACCCAACAACGATGAGGGATGGGGCCGACTGAATCTCGTCGAATCGCTGATTCCGGACAGCGATGTCGGTATCTTCGTCGACGACCGCTCTCGACTCTCCAGTGGACAGACGAGTGAGTATTCCTTCGACATCACCCGCGCGGGCGAGCCGATGAAGGTGGTGCTGACTTGGTCCGACTACCCTGGCTCATCTTCTTCTTCGACCCAACTTAGGAACGACCTCGATCTTGAGGTCATATCTCCCAACGGACAGATTACGTACAAGGGCAACGCCTTCGTAAACGGACGATCAGTCACTGGCGGGACCAAGGACTCCACCAATAACGTCGAGGTCGTACTAATCGACAACGCAGCCACAGGGACGTGGACGGTGCGCGTGCGCGATGCCCAGCATGGAGGCAGCCGGACTTGGCAGCCATACGCTCTCGCTGTTCGCGGCGTCAATGTCAATGATTTGAGCCCAGATCCAACCTTCGTCCAGAACTCATTTGAGATTTCATCCCCTATTCCCCAAGTCGGAGAGGAGGTCGACGTCTCCGTCATCATCCAGAACCAAGGTGCCGGTTCGGTCGCCGACCTTTCGGTCATTGCCCGAGCCGACAGCAATCTGCTTGGCACCCGTCAGTTGAGTATGTCTCCTGGGGAATCGGCAGTACTCGAGTGGAACTGGACGCCGACTCAAGAGGGGGATGTGGAGTTCACCTTCCACATAGACCCGAGTGATACAGTAGAGGAAGTCTCAGAGACCAACAACTACCTCACTCATACTGTCATTGTCAGCGCACCCGGGGTCAGGGTATCCTCAGAACAGGAGACCGTCACACTCGGTGATGCGACAGACAGTTCGACCACTTGGCAACTCTCGCTGATGAATACCGCTCTGTTCGAGACCAACGCTACAATAGAGGTCAGTGACCCCGTGCGGATGCAGGACGGAGTGCAATACGATTGGTTCACTTCGTTCACCTCAAACACCTTCAATCTTGAGGCAGCCGAAATCGAATCGGTCAGTCTGACCATGGTGCATCCCGCACCTCCACCTCCCGGACTCTACAGTATGGTGGTTACTGGCACAGACGTTGAGAACAGCGTCATCTCAGAGCTGGCGATATTCTTCGATGTGCCCGTGCTGGCTGAAGCCGAAATTGTGATGCCAGGAGAGCATTTCCTAGTGAGTCCGCTCGAGTCCACAGAACTGCAGATTCTGGTCTTCAACGAGGGCAACGGCGCTCAGACCTATGATGTGGAGTTGGTATCACCAGCCGGCTGGCATCTCGGATTCGACACGCTTGGCGCCTTCGCTGGATCTTCACATGGTTCGACCGGAACCATGGCTAGGGACGCCGGACGAACAATCGACATCACAATCAATCCTCCAGGAGCTATGATTCCTGCTGGATCCGTGTTCGATGCTGCAATAATCATCCACTCGCGAGTCAGTTCCGACTCCTGGAGCGAGGACATTTCACTTGTGGTCAAGGCGATAGACGAGGTCAGTATGACACCTTCCTCCGATGGCGCAGAGCACGACATCTCCCCGGACGCGCTACTAGAAATCGAGGTGGATCTCAGCAATCTGGGCAATCGGATGCTGGACCTACAACCGTATGTACGCAACATTCCTGGAGGATGGACTGTATCAGGAGGGCTGGATACCATCAGCATCCCCGCAGGAGAATCTGGTGTCTGGTCCGTGGCACTGCAGGGCAACGGAGTAGCTATTAGCGGGAATCTCGAACTCAGATTCGCTACCGATGATGGCTTTTACGTAGACTGGAACAGGACTCTAAACGTCCTCTCGGGAGCAATTCCCTCTCTGAGTTTCCACATGGTCGCTCTGCCTGATGGAACCGTCTCAGACTATCCACTTGGAGTTGGATCCCATCCAGTTGGCGAGCCCGGCTTCGACCTCGCTTGGACAGTTACCAACCAAGGCTCCACCACATGGCGTCCTACTACTTACCTCGAGGTGCCGGACGATGATTGGGCTTCGAGTTGCTCCGCCCCCTCCACACTTTCAGCGGGCGCCTCGTCTACAGTTTGGTGCACGGTAGTGATACCTCTGTCAGCCGAGGCCTCCTCCGAACCCATCGTCACACTAGTGATGCAAGGCGAGGGTGTTGAGGTGAGCGATTCGATATCACTGCTGGTTGAGTCTGTTGCTAGGGTGAGTTGGACCCTGAACAACCAACCCACAGGGCACGAGGGCTATCCGACTACACTGTACATCGATTTACAGAACATCGGCAACTCGGAGATATCTCACATTCTCCAAGTATCCGGCCCCGAGGGGTGGAACCCGCTGATTCTCGATGGAGTGGTGGTTAACTTGAGACCCGGAGAGATCCGGAGCCTTGATGTCGGATTCACTCCTAATTCGGGGGTTGATGGGATTCTTGTGGTCGAATTGGCCGATGCCAATGACGTCGAAGATTCCTCGTTCAGCATGGAGATAGACGTACTTCCGGCTGCTAAGGTGCAAGGAACCTCTATTCTAGAGACGCTAATGATTGCAGTTTTGGTACTCGCTCTGGTCGGCGGTGGCCTCTATGTTTACTCTCGCAGAGGAGGCGATTACTCAAGTCTGACTCAAACTGAAGCACTGAGCAAGATAGCCGACAGTTTCGGGTTGGGTGAGAAGGAGGAAGAGAAGAGCAGTGGGATCCCCTGTTGGATTTGTAGTCAGGACATCACATTAGGGGAGGCATGGGCCTGTTCCGAGTGCGGTGCGAGATACCACAGGTCAGGTCAGGTGCAGGGCTGCGACGTCCTATCCATGGGCAACTGCCTGCACTGCGACACCCCTTCCGACGATCTCGTCGAAGCGTGAATTTACCGCGACCCAAGGGGTCGCGTCGCCCGAAGTCCTTAGAGGGGCGGTTATGTCGGGGTGTCGATGAAGCGCAGTTCATCTGCCATCATTCTAATCGCGATGTTGCTGCTCACAATCGTAACACCGTTAGCCGCAGCAGCGGTATCAGTGTCTCTTTCTGCAAACCCTACGGCTCAGGAGGCTACCACAGATGACGACGCGGAGTACGATATCATCGTGACCAATGATGGGGATGAGGACATCTCAGTGTCCCTAAGCACGCAGCAGGGAAATGACTGCAATGGATTCAGTTCCTCCTTGGACACGTTCCAAGTCTCGGTCAACGAAGGTGAGTCAGAGACAGTCAAGCTAACCGTCACTGTGAACGATCAGGCCGATGGCGACTGTGAGACAACGGTGAACGCCCAAGCCACTGGTGGAATAGGATCTCCTGCCAACGACGATGTCACGGTGACGACCACCGCAGGTGATGGTGGCGGACTCTACTCGGTGAAGCTGACTACAGATGAGCAGTTGAAAACCTACGACGGCGACTCTACCGAGTCCGATAGCGTGGTCTGGGATGTCGAGGTCGAGAACAACGGCGAGCAGCAGGCCAATGTCCAGCTGGAGATGACTTCGGACAGTGACTGCGAGTCTGACACTCTCGATGCCACCGTAGACCCTCAGGTTCTGCAACTGGACCCAGAGGACAAAGAGACTGTCGAAGTGACTGTGGACGTGCCTGATGGCAGCTCAACCGAAGCTGGTGATCACTGTTTCATCCTCACGGCCACTGTGACTAATGACCCCAATGCGGCCGACCAAGCCGAGGACAACATCACCCTGACTCTCAAGATACCGGAGCGTAAGGAGTGTGATCCTGACCTGCAATTCACCTCGCACAACCTCGATCCGGGGGATTCGGCCACCAACTCGTTCGAGGTCGAGAACATCGGGAACACGGAGTGGACTGTGACTGCCAACGCACAGGCCCAGGACTCCGACCACGATATCGGAGGATGGGTGGACTTCGACAGCCCCTTGAGCAAACTTCTCTCTGAACCAGGCGGTTCTCAAGACAGCCACACTTTCACCTTCAGCGTGACTCCCGATGACTCCATCGAATCTGGGACGCAAGTGGGAATCAAGATTCAGGGACGTGCTGGGACTTCGGTCGGTTGTGAGCAGATTCTGACTGTCACCGTCGGCCAGAGCCACGATGCTTCCCTGACCCTGAGCAAGAACAAGCTCAGCAACGTCGAACCGGGTAGCTCTGATACGGTCACGGTCCAGATCACCAATCAGGGCAATGGCATGGAGACCATGTCCATCGGGGCCTCAGGACTGCCTCCGGGGTGGCAGATTTCGTTCTCCCAGACCTCAGTGACCGTTGGCAGTTCACACTCCGGCAACAACAAAGAGACAGTGACTGCAGAGATATTCGTCCCAGAGGACGCTAGCGCCGCTGAGGACACGGTCATCACCTTCACAGTCGGACGTGGTGGAGGGAGCACCCCTTACGACACCAAGGATCTCACAGTGTCAGTGGCTGCGCGTCACAGCGTCACCACTTCGATCCTCTCGACCCAGCAGACCGGCCGAACGGATCAGACGATCCAGTTCCCTATCGATGTGACCAACTCAGGAAACATTCAGGACACTTTCAAGCTACAGGCCTGCGACCCGGGAGATAACACAGGATGCAACTCTCCGATGTGGGAGTCGTCATTCTCCGACTCGCAGGGAAACACAATCTCACAAATTATCCTTGATCCCAGTCAGAAGCAGACCGTCTATCTCGACATCTTAGTTGAGGGCGAGGAGGACGCTGATTCAGTCAGCGTGCTTGCACGGATAGCTATCTATGGGACCTCCGAGGCGGACGAGTACACTGTCAGTGTGGTGGTTTCGAACTTCAACTATGCAATGGCCATCTCTCCCCAGAATCCCGGCGAGGTACCCGATCAGATCGAAGCAACCCTCCCTCCGGGTGGTTCCATGTCCGCCGCGTTCTGGGTCGAGAACACAGGGGACTATCCCGGTGGAGACAAAGCTGTGATCACTGTCATCGGTATGGAGTCGTCTGTACTCAGAACGATGACGATTGAAGGCGTCGAGATCGATGGGACAGTGACACTGGGAATGGGAGAGAGAGTACTCGTCGAGGTCCATATCAACGTTCTCGAAGGAGTCGCAAACGGCGTCTCTGGAGTGGTCAAGGTGAGTGCTTCTTCGGAGAGGAACACAGCTCAGAGCACTTCGGTCGATATCGTGGTTGAGGTGAGGACCATCCACGATCTCAGATTCACCCTCGAAGGCGAGGACGAGCAGACCTCTGAATACCCGGACAAGGCCTATTTCATCCTCTACATCACTAATCATGGCAACATCGTCGAAGATGTCCAAGTCCTGTCCAGCGAGTCCCTGAGAGGTTGGGCCATCAATGTCGATTTCGACGAGTTTGAACTTGAACCCGGACTGACAAAAGAGGTTCAGGTGAGTGTCACACCACCTAGCGATTTGCTCGACGACGATACCTACATGTTCACTGTCACGGTGCAACCTGAGGGAATTGCAGTCGCTGGTGAGCCCATCGATTTGACAGTGACCTCACAGATGCCATCTACCTTCATCGGCCTGTCTGAAGAAATGGCTCAGGCGCTCGTCTACGGGTCTATCGTTCTGGGCGCAATTTTAGTCATCGTACTGTTCTTCCGCTCGCGTTCGGAGAACCGCCGAATAGTCGAAGCACTCGAAAATCAGTTCGAGGACTAGTTGCGACCACAAAGTCGAGTCCGGATAGGCTTATTGCCGAAATTCAGGTGCAATGACCCGTCGGTCCCTAAGGGGACCGTCGGGTGTTGCCATGACTTCAGTTCCCGAAGCTTATCTCGCTGTTGCTGTGATGGCGCTTGTAGGGATTGGATTTCCAGTGGGGAGTTTCATTGCGGCAGCAGTTCTGAGGCCGAGAAAATCGCCCAATGACCCAACCAAGATGCGCTCTTGGCTCCTTCCGGGTTATGAGACAGACCAGAGCCTGTACCTCCGCAGGGACAGCACCTATGAGTGCGGCGCTGAGCCTGTGGGAGATGCCCACATCAACTTCCACTTCCAGTACTACTGGTACGCTATCATTTTCCTCGTATTCGACATCGCCTTCATGTTCCTAGCATTTGGCGGTGTCATCGCCATACAGGACGGCATGCTGGACGAAGATATCCTCGGCGCCCTAGCCACCCTAGTCGCGTTCATCGTGCTAATGGGACTGGGAGTCTGGCACGTTTTCCGTAAGCGAGGAAGGATCTACATCTAAGGTGAGTGAATGTCAGACGGGAGTCAGAACTACTCGCTCTTCAACAGCAGGATGCTGGTCGATGTAGTAGGCGACGTGACCGATGAGGCTCTGAAGGCCAGTCGGATGAAGGACATCATCGGGGTGCTAGCCGGCAGGATGTTCAACTGGGGTCAGCGCAAGTCCTTGTTCCCGCTCCACTTGGGCATCAAGTGCTGCGCTTTGGAGATGGCCGCGGCGGGAGCTAGTCGATTCGATGCTGAGCGCTTCGGGGTCTTCTTCAGATCCAGTCCCCGGCAGTGTGACGTTCTGCTTGTCAACGGCCCGATTAGCAAGAAGTTCGCCGACCCCATTGTCAGGCTGTGGGAGCAGATGCCCGAGCCGAAGTGGTGCATAGCCATGGGAGAGTGCGCTATCTCCGGTGGCCCCTACTTCCAGTCATACAATATCCTCGAAGGCGTCGATACCGTGATTCCGGTAGACGTCTACATACCTGGATGTCCACCAAGGCCCGAGGCCCTGATAGACGGTTTCGACAAGCTACGACAGAAGATCATCCGAATTGGTGCGGTCCCCGACGACTCCAGACCGGCTTCTACATCTCCGGTAATCTTGGGAGACGAGTAGGAGGTTCTAGCATGGGTAATATTGTCTCACCAGATTTCCAGAAGATAGCGGCCGAGGTACTGGCCGTTGCAGCGTCCGTGATTGAGGGAGTGGATGCCGAGGTAGCAGAGCGCTCTAGTGGCACCAGTCCGCGACACGTAGTGCTCATCAACGCCTTACCCGGGAGTTGGAGAACCCTCGCCGAGAATCTCTACTCCGAGCACGCTGTCGATTACTGCTCCATGGTCACCGGAATCCACTGGCCCGAGGGAGATGAGGAGCGGAAGTGGGAGGTGGTCTACCATCTAATGAGGACAGGAGTCAGGGACCCTCCCATTGAGAACGGCATAGTCCGGCCGATTATTGTGGATCCCTCGAAACTCAGGGGAGCCAGCATCCCTCTCGAGATTGAGATTCACGTCCATATCCCGGACACAACGACTCCATCGGTGGATTCCGTTCAAGATATTTGGATAGGGGCGGACTGGAACGAGAAGGAGACATGGGACCTCGTTGGCATCGACTTCGATGGCCATCAGGAGATGAGAAGGGTGCTACAGCCACATGAGACCCCGAAGGGTTACCACCCACTGCAAAAGCAGCACCATCTCCGCTATCACGGCTTCGAAGAGATGTACGACGACGCCCAGGGATTCATGCGCAAGCCGGCGGACGTTGGCAAGATTAAGTGAGGTGAGAAAATGGCGGAGATGTGGATTTCAATGGGCCCTCAGCACCCCATGACGCACGGCCTCTGGACCCTCAAGATCAAGGTCGACGGCGAGACCGTTGTCGATACAGAACCTGATCTCGGCTATATTCACAGAGGTGTGGAGAAAATCTGTGAGGCGCGTGACTTTACTCAGATTACGACTTACTGTGACCGACTCTGCTACGCTAGCGCCAACACGTGGTCTCACGCCTACATCTACGCCGCCGAAGACCTCCTCGAGGTTGAGGTGCCCGAGCGAGCCGAGTACATTCGCTTGGTGGCAGTAGAGTTGCAGCGCATCGCCAGCCACCTGATGTGGCTGGGAGCTTACGGGCCCGACATCGGAAACCTCTCTGTGATGGTCTGGTGCCTGCGCGAGCGCGAGATGATGATGGATCTCCTGCAGGAGTTGGGTGGCTCCCGGATGCACTACAACTTCCCTCGCATTGGTGGTGTCAAGCGTGATCTACCTCATGGCTTCGCACAGCGTGCCCGAGCTAAAGTCAAACTATTCCTCAACAGGATTCAGGAGTACGAGGCACTGTTCGACGAGAGCACGGTGTTTTTGCTGCGCAGCCAGGGAATTGGCTATGCCAAGCCAGAGGAGATGATCAACCATGGAGTCTCAGGCCCCAATCTTCGCGCTGGTGGAGTGAACTACGACATCCGCTGGGCTCATCCCTACTCAGTGTACAGCGAACTCGACTGGGTGCCACCCGTCGAACGCTCATCGATTAAGGGAGCTGACTGCTACGACCGCTACAGAGTCAGAGTCGAAGAGATGCGCGTTAGCGCATCACTCGTTTTACAGGCACTAGACAAGATGCCCGGCGGCGCTGACACCTATCACGAGCCCGGAGATCCAATGATTCTCGCTAAGGCGCCCACTCGAGCCCCAGAGGGAACCACAGGTGCACATCACTTTGAGGACAGCAGGGGTGAGTCAATGTTCTACATCGCCGGTGGTGGCGAGGGTCGTGGAAAGCAGCCGTACAGAGTGTCGATACGGTCTCCCATGTTCATCACGATTCCATATGCGGCCAAGTGCATGATTGGCTACAAGGTCGCCGACATACCGGCCATCATGGGCTCCTTCGACCCATGCATAGGGGAGACTGACAGGTGATCTGATGGCGAGTAGTGACTGGTTGGATGTGGTGGGATGGTCCGAGTCCTTCTCCAGTTGGTCGATGGACAACGTGCACAACATCCTGCCCTCCAGCGATATCGACATGCAGATGACAATCCCAAGTACATGGGCATGGCAGGAACCAATCACCCTAGGTCCAATTTTCAACATGCAGAGCGGATTCGCTAGCATTCAACCAGCCCTTGAGTCCTTCATGCATGCCACCATCATGTGCACAGTCGTCTTCACCACAATGATGCTCACCATGCTGGCCATCCCGTATATCGAGAGGAAATTTATCGGGCGACTGATGGACAGGCTCGGTGCAACCACAACCCTCAGGAGCCTGTGGGTGGGTGAGAGCGGCGTCACCGCTGGCGAGTGGTGGAAGCAGTTACCATTCGGAATTGGCGTCCCCATCGGTTGGGTGGTGAAAGCACTCAATTCTACATGGGGAAATTCACACGAGCTTGAGACGATTGCGCGAGTCAACAACCGCAGCTACCACGGATACTGGTTCTTGCTTCCTGGCTTTTTTCAGGCCTTCGCTGATTTCATGAAGTTCGCTACCAAGGAACACATCGTACCGAAGAACGCCGACAAGGTGGTCTTCGAGGTAGCCCCGGTAATCATCCTAGCGACCACGGTCATGGTGTTCGCATTCGTCCCATTCGGACCGCACATTTACGCCGCCAACCCGGAACTCTCGCTACTCTTCATGATGGCGATATTCGGGATAGCTCCTCTAGGCGTATTCTTCGCTGGCTGGGCATCAAACAACAAGTACACGCTGATTGGAGGGATGCGCTCGGCAGCCCAACTCACCGCTTACGAAATACCACTCTTGATTACGGTTCTTGGAGTTGCGATACTGAGCGGCTCGTTCAACATCATTGAGATCGTTGATTTCCAGATGGGACAGGACCAAGGTAACGTCTGGAACATCTTCCTGATGCCGCTCGGTGCCCTGCTCTTCCTAGTCACGATGATTGCCGAGGTCGAACGCATCCCGTTCGATATGCCCGAGGCTGAGGCCGAGCTCGTAGAGGGCTGGTGGACCGAGTACGGGGGAATACGCTGGGGATTGATGTTCGCAGCCGAGTACATGCGCTCGTACGCGGCATGCATCCTGTTCGCGCTATTCTTCCTCGGAGGATGGGAAGCACCGTTCCAACACACGCTATCGGGTCTTCCAGCTGTTGGGGGCGTCTTCACAATAGTCTTCTCACTGACGCCAGGGATGATCTGGGTTCTTCTCAAAGCGTGGCTGCTGTTCGCTGTCTTCGTTTGGATTCGCGCTTCTCTCCACAGGGTGAGAACCGACCAGATTCTCGAGTTTGGATGGCGTTATCTGCTACCGCTCTCTATGCTTCATCTCGTCATCGCCGTCATCCTGCGTCTGCAGTTCTGGACCGGCGAGCCATGGGAGCTTTGGGTCCCAGCGGCAGTCACGTTGGTCTCAGTGGGGTTGTTCGTTATCCTCGCAATCGATGAGGACAAGGAGGCACTTGAGATTCAGCGGAGGCCGTACAGCACGCAAGCAGTGGTCAAGGCATCACCAGGGAGCCACAGGAGTAGGAGGTGAGGAGATGAGTTACAAAGCTAATACAGGACACCCTCATGCCACCCCCAACTTCCGTAATCTAGTCATCAGGCCAATGTGGATGACTCTCAAGACCGCACTGAGGACCGTCCCCTTCGTCGGCAAGTTGAGCTTCCTGAAGAATAACTACCACGGGAAGCCTGCGACCATGATCGACGCTACCACCATGCTCAGGGTCGGCTCGAATCATCCGAGCGTCGGGCAGAGTTTCACCCCCGACCGCGAGACCAGTCAGGTCATGCCTTTTGTCGAGCGACCAGTCACGGTGATGTATCCATACGAGCGCTTGGAGGACCTAGAGCCGTGGCTGTTTGTCCCAGGTAACTACAACGGTCGCATAGGAATCATCTGGGAGACTTGCACCGCTTGCAAGGCATGCGTCAGGGCATGTCCCAATGACTGCTTGCACATGACTTCCGAGGTCAGGGTCAATGTCCTTGAACTGGCCGAAGAGGAGGATGACAACCACGGTTACGGCGAAGAGCTGGAGGAAGGAGGCTATGCCGCGAGGGAGAAGGGAGACTACGATGGAATCGCCTCAGGCTTCGACCTCGTAAATGCCCATGCTGACGCTCCTCAGCAGTATGACTTCGCCGAAGTTATTGAATTAACAGGCGACAAGGCGACTGTACGATGGTCGGACGGCTCAGGTATCGAGACCATCGATTCCAGCACTCTCAAGCCCGCCGAACAGGACATCGTCTCAGGACAGATTGACATCGGCAGGTGCATGTTCTGCGGGTTGTGCGCCGAAGCATGCCCGTTCGAGTCCTTCTTCATGACCAATGAGTACGATGGCATGGCAGAATTCTCGCGAGAGGAACTCTGGATGGATGCTAGTAGGACTCGAGTTCTTCCTGCAGTCCATCAGGAAAGGGTAGACATGGAACTCGCCAAGCGCGCCAAGAAGGAGCAGAAGAAACGTGACAGGAAGGCTGCAAGGGCGGAGGCCTGATTATGACAATCGACTTTGAGGCGTTGGTGTTCATCATATTGGCTGCGATCGCCATAGGAGGGGCCCTCGGATGCGTCTACGCTCGGCGCGTCGCGCATTCACTACTCTCGCTGATGATGACCTTCTTCGCCGTCGCCGGAGTCTTCGTGATGGCCAGCGCAGAGATGCTAGCGGCCATTCAGATTCTGGTCTACCTAGGCTCGGTAATGCTCGTGGTCCAGTTCGGCGTCATGCTGACGCGTAAGCAGATACAGGAGGATGCCTGAATGAGAGGTCTTTCTGCGCTCGCCCAGTTGGGTGTCCTCGCCTTCATGCTCATACTTCTCTCCGAGATTATGTCTCACTCGATGTGGGGTGGAGAGGGGAACGCCCTTTCGACTCTGGACTTCGCAGTAGCTCTGTTCGGCGAGTGGTGGTTGGCCACCGTGGTTCTCGGGGCCCTCCTCTCGATGGCGATGATTGGCTCCTCATACCTCGTTCGCGATGAACGACTCGTCAATCTGATATGGGACATGGAGGGGGACCAGTGATTGAGGCCAGTTGGATAGCCGGACTCGGGGTCATCCTGTTCAGCATCGGCCTGCTTGGGGCGTTCACTCGCAAGAACGCCATCGTGGTGCTGATGTGCATTGAGGTGATGTTGAACGCGGCCAACCTGAACTTCGTAGCTGGGGCCAGTCATTACAGCGATGTCGATGGGTGGGTGTTCACCGCCATCGCCATCGCCATCGCCGCAGCCGAGGTGGCGATTGGACTGGCCATCCTGCTTTCTCTCTACAGCACTCAAGAGACAATCTCTCTGGACGAGGCGAACATCCTGAGGAACTGAGGTGAGAGAGTGAGCGATACGAAGAACGAGTGGGGGCTCCTAGTTCCGATTATACCCTTCTTGCTAGTCGTCCCATACCTCAAATTCTTGGCCGGCTGGGAGTCGGTCGAGGCCGCCTTCCTCATTGTAGTCGTGCCTCTGCTGACCTTCCCCGTTATATTGATCCTAGGACAGTTATACAACGGCAATGAGACTTGGAAGAACCGCTACAAGGAGGGCGGTATATTCGGGCTTGGCGCACTCGCACTCGCACTCAGCATCACCATCTGGATAATCTACGATTACATCGCAGGATCCGCCCACTTCGAAGCCCACTCCGTGGTCAACCCGTTCTCGTGGTTGACCTTCGATGTCATCGAGCAGTCCGGAACGCAGTGGGAGGTCAATACAGGCTTTGCAGACATTGGAGTTGGAGTTTGGATAGACTCGGTCACCCTGATGCTACTATTCGTAGCAACCTTCCTGTGCTTCCTGATTTGCTGGTTCAGCCTCGGCTACATGAACACGGACAAGATCAACGAAGACAGCAACCATCGCTTCTACGGGGTGTTTGTGCTGTTCGCCATCGGCATGTTCGGGATGGTTCTGGCTGACAACTTCCTGTGGCTGTTCATCTTCTGGGAGATAATGGGATTGTGCTCCTACCTACTCATCGGCTTCTACTACTGGAAGGAGAGTGCTGCCTACGCCGCCAAGAAGGCATTCCTGACCACCCGCGTGGGCGACGTGTTCCTAATGGTCGGTCTCCTGATACTCTACGACATCTACGGTTCACTCGAGTTCGCCGTAATCTTCGAAGACCCGTCCACAGGAGTCGGCGGGGCTCTGGTCGATTCGGGAGAGTTGTTCTGGGCTCTGTTGATGCTGTTCATCGGGGCAGTGGGCAAGTCAGCCCAGTTTCCGCTCCATGTGTGGCTGCCTGACGCTATGGAGGGACCGACTCCGGTGTCTGCACTCATTCACGCTGCGACCATGGTGAACGCAGGCCTCTATCTTGTAGTTCGTATGGTGCCTTTCGTCGATGTCCACGTCAACGGCGTCGCGGGGTTGGAGGACTTCGCCCTAATTGTCGCTTGGATCGGTGGCATCACTGCGTTCATGGCAGCAGCCATCGCATTAGTGCAGAACGATATCAAGAAAGTCCTCGCATACTCAACAATGAGCCAGTTGGCCTACATCTTCACTGGATTGGGCGCCGGCCTGTTGTTCCTCAATATCGGCGAACATCACGCGGGCTACTTCGTCATCGGGGCCTCGATGTTCCACCTGTTCAACCACGCCATGGCCAAGGGCATGCTCTTCATGGCCAGCGGCTCGGTCATCCACGAGGTGCATCACGCGCACGATCACGTGCGCGAGCTCAGTGAGAAGTACAGCACCAACGAGGGTGACGACCACGGTGATTTCGACCCGCAGGACATGCGCATCATGGGGGGCCTCGCTTCTAGGATGCCAGTCACTGCCACGGCTATGATGTTCGGATCGATGTCCATCATAGGTATCCCACTCATCGGCGGCTTCTGGTCTAAGGAAGGAATCATCGCTGAGACTTGGAAGGCCTGCCTAGACGAGGAGCCACTGATGTTTGTCCCGGCTCTGTTGATTCTGGCAACCGCAGGGATGACCGGCTTCTACATGACTCGGATGTGGCTGATGACCTTCGCTGGCCCACCAAAGAGCGAGGTTGTTGGACATGTTCACGAGGCGACACCGTGGATCAAGGAGCCGTTGATTATCCTCTCCATCATTACCGCAATCGGGGGCTTCGCACTCGCTCTTTTCGGTGCGGCAGAGTATCTAGGCGATCCTGAGTACGACCACCTCTCCTTCCATGGAATCCTCGACACGCTAGAACACGCCTTCTTGCCCGAAGATATCAATCTCAGGTTGGTTGGCTGGACTACCATACTCATCGCCATGGTCATCGGTCCTGTGATGGCCTCACGAATTCACGGCGGCAGGCTAATCGATGGTGTTGAGGCAAGTCCGCTAGTTTCTTGGCTAGTCAATCTGTCAAGCAGGTTTGGTTCGCAAGACGTCTCCGAACTAGCGGATTCCCAGCTCGCTGAGGCACTCCAGAGGCGACTATACTTCGACGACCTCTACGAGATAATCCTCGCCAAGACGACGACCCCTCTCGCCGAACTCTCAGCTTGGTTTGACAAGAACGTCATTGACGGCGTAATCAAGCAAATTGAATCCAACTCCTCAGCCGGCTCGTTGCAAGTCAGAAGAATCACCACTGGTAGCGCTCGTGACTACATCCTGATGGCTGCGGTCGGAATGCTCTCCATCTTCGCGCTGGTGTGGGGGGTGGGCGCTTGATAGACGACCCTCTGTCAGTAATCACACTCGTCCCATTGGCTATGGGACTAATCTTGATGATACTCCCGAGAGTTCTACCGAATTCATCTGCAGAGGGGCTGATGCAGGTTTCAAGGAACATCAGCATGGGCGTCGCCCTTGCCATAGCCACTATCGCAACCATGCTGTTCCTAGGACAGGTAGGCAGCATAGACTGGACTAACATCACACAAGGTGGATACGTGCTCCAGAATGAAGCGGTTGATCTCATTCCCTCCATCGGCGTTACTTGGAAAGTCGGGGCGGACGCCCTCTCCTTTCCGATGATCTGGCTGACTGCCATCCTCATACCAATCTCGATGTTAGTCGAGTGGGATGCCAAGCGAGGGCATCTCTTCTTCCCATTGCTGTTGGTGATGGAGGGCGCTCTACTAGGCGTATTCGTAGTTCTCGATCTGTTCGTGTTCTACGTGTTCTGGGAGCTAACCCTGATTCCGATGTTCCTCCTGATTCTACTCTGGGGTGGGGAAGATCGGCGCTACGCGGCGATGAAGTTCTTCATCTACACATTCACAGCCAGTGTCTTCATGCTCATCGGAATTCTCGTGATGTACTTCCATACAGAAGCTATCACAGGTCTGGGAAGTCTGTCCGGTCATCACTTCGACCTCGTCGCCATGACCGCTCAGGAGAACCTGATTCCGAGCGAGGGGCTGAGGCACTTCGTCTGGCTCCTTCTGTTAATTGGATTCGCCACTAAAATGCCCAGCGTACCTGTGCATACCTGGCTGCCTGACGCCCACGTCCAGGCTCCGACGGCAGGCTCGATGCTGCTGGCCGGAGTGATGCTGAAGATGGGAGCTTACGGATTTCTGAGAATCTCAGTCACAGTATTCCCCGAGTCCACCATAGAGTTCGTGCCCCTACTGATTTTCCTCGGGATGGTCAGCCTCGTATACGGCGCATGGGTGTGTATGGGGCAGACCAACCTCAAGCGAATGGTCGCCTATTCCTCAGTCTCCCACATGGGCCTGATTTTCCTCGGCATTGCCACTATGCAGCCACTGGGTTTCGCTGGTGCACTGTTCATGATGTTCGCTCACGGAATAATCAGTCCGCTGCTGTTCGCTGTGGCTGGGGCGTTCAAGCATCACTACCATACTCTGGAAATCGGATCAATGCGTGGCATCGCGCACCACAGCCCCTGGTTGGCTGCCCATATGATGCTCGGCTGGATGGCCAGTCTCGGACTGCCCCTCCTAGCCGGCTTCGTCGCTGAAATCGCCATATTGATTGCATTCTGGATGACCTACGGATGGTTGGTTCTGCTACCCGCGCTAACCCTGATTGTCACTGCAGCCTACTACCTGAATTCGATGCAGAGGACCATCTTTGAGTCCAACGACCCTGAGCAGGGTATCCTCCCGGACACCCTGCACGGCGAAGATCCCAGTGACCTGACTTGGCATGAGAATGCCGGGATGCTGACTCTCGCAGCGATGACGGCGCTGTTCGGTATCATGCCATTCATCTTCTGGGACATGATGTCGAACTGGAGTTCCGGATTCGTCATCGACACCATGATTGAAGCCATGCAGACACAGGAGTGGAGTCCATGAGTTCGATGATCAGCGACATGGACGCAGCCACTACCCAGCTCATCCTGCCCGAGTTACTGATGCTTGGCGGCATCCTCGCGATGATACTTATCCCGAATTTCGGGAACGCGACGATGCGAATCCCACTGACGAGTACTCGAATTCCGATTCTGTTCGGTGGCACCAGATTCGCTATTACCAACAATCCAAAACTTCCGAATCAGATAGCGACGACCACCCTCGCTCTGGCATTCATGACTTCCTTACTATTCCTAAGCGAAGAGGGCGAGGTAGGCAACTCCCTGTACGTGGACGAGTTCAGTAGGATATTCACTCTTGTATTCACCGCTGCACTCCTGCTTGCTTCTCTGGCGACGACTGCTCGTCTGCCTGCTAGGCCAAGGGCTTCGGCACCACTAGATACCGATTCTATTGCCAGATCCGATGCCAAGGTCGACGCACTGATAGACAACCGACGACAAGTCGATTTCCACATCTTACTGCTCACTACGGGTCTCGGAATGAGCCTGATGGCGATGGCAACTAATCTGTTCATGTTGTTCGTGTGCCTCGAGCTCGCATCGCTATCATCCTACATTCTTGTGGCATTTCATAAGGAGACTGACGTCGGTGGTGAGGCTGGCACGAAGTACTTCATCGTCGGCTCAGTGGTCTCAGCGATTGGCATCTACGGGATGTCGCTGCTGTATTTGTGGAACGGCAGCCTCGACATGACCGATCTAGCGGCCTCATGGGATGCGATGGAAGGGATGGACCCGTTGGCGACCATCGGCGTCGGCCTGATGCTCGTCGCATTCGGCTTCAAGGTCGGGGCAGCCCCGTTCCATCTGGCTGTGCCCGATGCCTACGCCGGAGCATCTTCTCCGGTCGCAGGGATGCTGGCAACTGCCTCGAAGGCGATGGGGTTCGTCGCCCTCATGCGACTCTTACTCGTGGTCACGATGCCCTCAACGGGACAGGCCTTCTGGCTCCTCACACTGTCAATAGTCGCCGTGGTGACGATGACTTGGGGCAACCTCGCGGCGCTAACCAGCGATAACCCAAAACGGGTACTAGCCTATTCTAGCGTGGCCCACGCAGGATATATGCTCGCAGCTCTCGCTGCAATTGGTTCTGGGCTGGCCGACTCAGACATGTCCGCGCTCATAGTCACCGCTGTGGTATTCCATCTCGTCGTACTTGTCCTGTTCAAGATGGGCGCCTTCCTAATCCTCTCGATGCTCGAGGCAGAGGGAAGAGGCCACAAGATGGAGGACCTACATGGGCTGGGCCGACGCGATCCTGTAATCGCAGCGTCTATGTTTGTGTTCATGCTCTCTCTCGCTGGGGTTCCGCCGCTCTCCGGTTTCCTCTCCAAACTGCTGATGATTAACGGGATAGTCAATGTATCAGCCGGCACCAGCTCCGCATCAGCGACCACCGTGCTCTCTTGGGCACAAGGGGTGGACCCGGTGTTCTGGCTCGCAGTCGCCATTGTGCTGAACAGTGCACTGTCGCTGTTTTACTATCTCAGAATCAGCTTAGTCATGTTCTTCGAGTCTCCAGCCACGGATAATCCCCTCAAGCGCTCCCCATCTCTGAGGATGGCCATCATCGCATGTGCCGTGCTGACATTGCTCTGCGGAATTGGTCCGTTGAGCAACTCGCTGCTCGACATGGTAGGCTCCGCAGTCGACTCCTTCATGGGCAGTTGATTAGTTATGCTCAACTTCACATAGGGGACTCTCGACGCAGCCCCATGGCCCGTAGGGAAGAGAAGGTCGATACTGAGCTTCTAGCTCGGTTAGAATCCGGTGGCGACCGCATCCGCGTCCCCCTTCCAAAACGGAAGGTGAACGAGATGTTTGCAATCGCCGACCAGATACTCGGTGGACGCAGGGTCAGAGCAGTCTGCGAGGATGGCGAAAGCCGCCTCGCTCGCATCCCGGGCAAGATGCGACGCCGGCAGTGGGTGCGCGAAGGCGATCTCATCGTGGTCCAACCTTGGGATTTCCAGGATGAGAAGGCAAACGTATGCATGCGCTACACCAAGACCCAATCCCTCTACCTCTCTAGGAAGGGGGTGCTCCCTGAGATTGTGGATTTGTTTGGCATGTCCAATCTTGAGGAAGTGGAAGGCATCGACATCGAGACTACGGCCGAGGATGAGTCGCCTAAGAATGAGTCCGAACCGCAGGTTCCGGAGGCCATCGTGCCCGAGCCCGAAACCACTCCGGCCCAAGCTCCTGAGGATGACATAGATTCGTTCTTTGGGTGAGAGCATGTCGGATGAGATGGACGACCTTCCAGAACTCGATGCCCTGATGCGAGCGGAGAAGAAGCACGACTGGATGTCCGAGCCTCGCTTCAAGCGAATGTTCGACGAGATTGAGGACGGTCTGCAAGGAGTCCTCGCTAAGGGACGATACGAATGGGTCGATAGACGAGTCTTTGATCAGGTCTTCGATCGCTCTACTTTGCTGGCGGTTCACAAGCTGATGCAGAAGGGAAAGATTGAGACAATCGACTACCCGATAGCCAGAGGAAAAGAGGCGCATGTTTTCCACGCTACCACCAATCACGGTCCAGTGGCCGTCAAGATATTCCACACAACCAATGCGGTATTCAAGGGTCTGGCGAAGTACATCGACGGTGACCCGAGGTTCTCAGGCCTGTCACGCAGGCACCGCGAACTGGTAAACATCTGGGTGCGCAAGGAGCTACGAAACCTCAAGCGCATGCGCAAGCATGGATTACGGGTCCCGGAGCCGCTTGACAGCCTGAAGAACGTCCTCGTAATGGAATATATCGGCGACGAGAAGGGCGCCAGCCCCCGACTCAAAGATATCACCATCGATAAGCCCTACGAACTCTTCGAGGATCTGCTTGAGTTCGTAGCAATCAACTGGCAGACATGTGAGCTCGTGCACGCCGACTTCAGCGAATACAACATCCTCTGGCTCGACGGAGAGCCATGGGTCATCGATGTCGGCCAGAGCGTAACCCGACAGCATCCCAGTTCAGATGAGTTCCTAGTCAGGGACGTAACTAGACTAGTCGAATGGATAAATCGACAGGGACACAACGTCGACCTAGCTGAAAGTTTAGCTAGAGTGCTCGATGATCCGGTCCCCTCACTCCCTTCGCTCTCGGGCGGAGATTAAAACAGGGCGGCGGGTCGACCGCAGTCGTGGAGCATCTGGCACGTATCCCTCAGGACCGCATTGCCGTGCTGATAGGCAAGGGCGGTGAGACCCGTCGTATGCTTGAGGAGGCTTGTGGGGCGACCCTCGAAATTGACTCGAAGAGTGGTGAAGTGATGGCAGAATGGGGTGATGAGGGT
>ENA-OSET01000437-OSET01000437.1-sediment-metagenome-genome-assembly--contig:-NODE-437-length-46848-cov-31.097432_pt1 | contig 46848 bp, 43 predicted proteins | sample MGYA00237882_ERZ534229 | MGnify/ENA primary metagenome ERZ534229 (study PRJEB26408, sample SAMN06266212) | sediment metagenome | isolation source: Hudson Canyon methane seep mesocosm | place...
GACTGGGACATTCTTGCAAAATATGCGGGCTTCACGTTCGATGACAACAACCCTAAGCAGGAAGCACGTACAGCCTACGAGAACATCATGTACCTTGAGCGACCTGGGTGTAACCTCTGCATGGGTAACCAAGAAAAAGCGGAAGCAGGTGATACGGTACTCGCCACATCTACGCGCCTATTTCAAGGGCGAGTTGTAGAGGACTCTACTGAGAAAAAAGGTGAATCACTGCTTGGCTCAACACCGATGGTAGTGTTGTCTTGTGTCTTGGGCAGATTCCCAACCTTAGAAGAGTATAAAGAAGCCGTTAACGGTATTAACCTAACATCTTTTGCACCGCCGGCTAACGATCTAAGCGTTAAGGCAGAGCCTTTAAGAATGATGTAACGATATAGATCGCGACTCGAGCTCGGTCCTTTACTTGGGCCGGGCTTTTTTTATGCCATACCGTTTAAATTTGTCTATGCTTTGAACAGAAAATTAGCAAAAACCGAGCTTATAAAAAATCGATTTTGATTCAAGATGAAACTTAAGTTTTGAAATACACTTCGGTTTCAGACAGAGCATGCGCCTATTAAGCAGCAGAACAAGTTAGTTTACGCAAAGTTGAAAGCTGAGGGAGCAGTCTGTAAGGTGAGATTGCGGAGGCCTTAGTGCATATTTTTCTATTACTCCCCAGACTATAAAAACTATATGAGCAAGATACTTCCTAATTTGAAAAACCCAATATGGATAGCATCGTATCCAAGGAGTGGCAACACTTTTTTGCGGACGATACTTTGGAACTGCATGAATTTGAGATCTGCTAGCGTCCATAAAAATGACTTTGGCGAGGGAAATAATGAGCTATCGGACATCGTGGGCCATATTGAACTCAGCAATAACGAACACTTTTCGCTTGACGAGCTTCAATTAATTAAAACACACCTCTCCCCCCCAGACATGACGAGTAAAACCATCTATATCGTGAGGGATGGCAGAGCGGCGATCGTAAGTATGTGGCATTACTATAACAAAGAGGCACCACTTGACGTTTTTGTCAAAGGCGATCAACTGCGATTCCCCACCTGGTCAAATCATATTTTGAGCTGGGATCCATTTAATCGTCCCAACACACTCTTTTTGAAATATGAAGATTTACTGACAAAATTTGAGGACAGTTTAAAACGCATATCTATCTTTTTAGACGCACCAATAGTCTCTTATGACTTGCCAGCAAGGCAAAGCATCGCCCAAAAAGATGGGCGCTGGGTGAGAAAAAAATCGAACTGGAAAAAGGAACTCAAGGGAAAAAATCTGAAGCAATTTAACCGCAACAATTCTTTAATGCTCAGAAAGTTAGGCTATATTTCTTAGGTTGATATCTCAGTAAAGTTGGGTTTGTGGTAATACCAGTAACGAAAAATGATTTATGCGTTGAATATCGGCAAGGCGGCAAAACAGAGTCAGTTAGGCCTAAAAAGTATTCTGCTACTGCGAAAAAATAGCGCTAGTCAGACCCAACATTTAGTAAGAATGGACATAGAAATTATAACCAGCCTAATTTGGAGATATTTCACTTTATTAGACGCGCATGTGCAGGTGGCTCCCTCGCAAGCGAACGCCGGCAGCTACTCGAGCTGCGGCGAAATAAGCCTAGAGATAACGTGCATGTCCAAGCGCTAGTGCTAGAGAAAGTCGGAGTTATTAAGACACAAATAGAGCAACTCAAAATCATGAGGTCATAGCTACTCTTGGTGACGTCATTATGCAAAGCGGACACAAAACCCGATGCGCGATTTTGGATTAACTTCAATACCCCTCACTAAAAAAAACATAAAGGCAAATCGATAGTATGAGCAGCTGTCATGAGACGAATGAACCAAAAACGTCAGATCCAGCGAGCGCTGCGGCTCCAGCACAATCAAGCTGCTGTCCATCCGATGTGAGCAAAAAAAAGTTTGATTGGCTGCTTTGGGGCAGCCTATTTTTAAGCAGCAGCTTTTATATACTCGGATTATTTTTAGAGCAGCATGAAACGTGGTTTGCTATTGCAGCACACAGCGTAATAGAGCTTATCAATATTATGTGGTGGAGCCTTCTACTCGCTATTCTGTTTATCGGTTTACTCAGTAAAATACCACAGAATTTTGTTATCTCCATACTAGGTCAAGGCGGTTCATTCAAGGGACTCGTTCGAGCTACCTTAGCTGGGACATTACTCGACTTATGCAGTCATGGCATACTCATGGTTGCAATGGAGTTATACCGCAAAGGTGCAAGTTTAGGTCAAGTCATGGCGTTCTTGATCGCAAGCCCATGGAACTCAATTTCTTTAACTTTGATCATGATCGCACTTATTGGCCTACCGTGGACGCTTGCCTTTATAGGGTTATCAATCATCATCGGCATTAGTACCGGTTGGCTGTTCGATCGCCTTGAACAAAGAGACAGTTTTCCAACAAAAAGATCTATCCATAAGCTACCGAGCGACTTTAAGTTTTGGCCGGAAGCCAAAAAGGAATTGAAGGGCGCCTCTTGGAATAAAACCTTTTTCCTATCTACTTTGAGCGACGGCTTAACAGGCTCTAGAATGGTCATGCGCTGGATACTCTTCGGCGTGTTACTTGCTTCAGCAGTTCGTGCCTTCATGCCGCTTGATTTGTTCCAAAGTTACTTTGGTCCAACAATGCTAGGGCTTGCCGCGACGCTAATCGCCGCGACGCTGATCGAAGTATGCTCAGAAGGCTCGACGCCTATCGCTGCAGATTTAATGACTCGCGCCAACGCACCAGGCAACAGCTTCACTTTTTTAATGGGTGGTGTCGCAACAGACTACACGGAAATTATGGTTATAAGAGACACCATGAAATCTTGGAAAGTAGCTTTATTTTTGCCCCTGCTTACCATTCCACAAGTTATTATCATCGCGATTTTTTTGAACAACAGTTTTGGTTAGTAACCGAACAAATTAAGTTGTTTCAATAAGACAAACCAAATTATTAACTTCAATCACTGGTGTGCTATGCGACACAACCAACCTAACCAATATAAATGCGTTCGGGCCACTCAGTAACTGACCTTCGCTCAAAAATCGCATGGGCCATTCATAAAAAATTGCACCCTGCACCCGCAACGCATCAATTAGTGCCTCATCCATTAAAACGAATACTTCATTGCCGCAGACTGGCCATGCGAGTGTAGCTTTTTCAGAGCTATTAATTGCTGTTGCGATCTTTCTGGCAAAATCATTGGCTTGTTTAGCAAGCATTAACCAATGATCTTGATCTAACCATGCTAAGAATTGCGCGCCTAAATAACGCCCTTTGGATAGCAAGTGCCCCGAGCGCTTGCGGCGAAATTCAAAGTCGTGCACGAGTGTAGTATCGAAAAATATAACAGCTTCCGCAGCCAGTGCACCGTTTTTACTCGCGCCTAAACACAGAACATCAACCCCCGCTTGCCACGTCATCTCAGCAGGCGTGCAATCTAACGAAACCAAAGCGTTAGCGAAGCGTGCGCCATCCATATGCACGGTCATGCCATATTCTTTAGCCTTACGACAGAGAACCTGAAGCTCATCTAACTCATAGACCTGTCCCGACTCTGTTAGTTGAGAGAGGCTAAGCACTTTTGGCATCGGGGTATGGGGGGGGTGCCCTTCAAAGCTCTCAAGAAATAACCCCAAACCATCCGAACTCAATTTAGACACATTTTCATCCAACCCCTGCACACGAGCCCCTCCCGTAAAAAGTTCCGGAGCAGTTAACTCATCATTGATAATGTGTGCATGGGCATGACAGAGAATCATATCCCAAGGATTAGCCATGCAAGACAAAGCTAAACAGTTTGCTGCTGTGCCTGAAGTAACGAAATAAGCTTTCAGCTCACACTCAAACACTTGCTTTAATTTTTCCTCAGCACGAACCGTCCATTCATCATTTCCGTAACCAGCACTCGGACCTTTATTTGCTTCCACTAAGGCTTGAAGCACTTTATTAGACGCACCACTTTGGTTATCACTGCCAAAATTCATGATGCCTGTAACTCACGCAGCAACTCTGCAATATCGCGTTGCACGGCACTCAGTATTTGCGTGGCGTCGACGACTTTAAAACGTTTAGGCTCAGCCGCCGCGCGACTTAAATAATTGCGACGAACCCTATCAAAAAATGCACTTTTCTCTTCCTCAAATCGGTCCAACTGACCACGGCCTCGAGCACGAGCCATTCCTACCTCCGGCGGCGCATCTAAAAGCAAGGTTAAGTCTGGTCGTAAATCACCTTGTACAAAATTTTCAAGCAAGCCTACGTTACTTGCTGAGACGCCACGGCCGCCACTTTGATAAGCATACGTTGCATCTGTGAAACGATCAGAGATGACCCACTTACCTTCTGACAGTGCAGGCATTATTTTTTGATGCAAATGTTGCGCACGCGCTGCAAACATAAGTAATAATTCAGTTTCACTGACCACTATTTCATCGCGATTCTTAATCAATATTTCGCGAATTTCTTCTGCTAAGGGGGTACCGCCGGGTTCTCGAGTGATCAGGCATTGAATACCTTTTGACTCTAATTGCGATTGAATAAACGCAATATTGGTCGACTTACCCACACCCTCACCACCCTCGATGGTAATAAATTTTCCAAACATATATATTCTCTTGTCGAACGTACCCGACCTCTTTGAAATTTACTTAAAGCTAGAACGGTAGTCTTTTTTGCGCCGCAATTGATAGTCTCTGACTGCTCTGTTGTGCTGTGCTAACGTTTCAGAAAAAATATGAGACCCATCGCCTTTGGCCACAAAATATAGGCTGGTTCCGGCTCTAGGATGCAAAGCGGCGTGAATCGCTTCACGGCCGGCTAACGCAATGGGCGTTGGTGGTAAACCATTAATTCGGTAAGTGTTGTAAGCGGTCATCTCTCTTAAGTGCTTCCGGGTAATATTCCCTTTGTATCGATCTCCTAGGCCATAAATAACGGTCGGATCCGTCTGTAAGCGCATACCTTTTTTCAAGCGTCGCACAAATACACCTGAGATCTCACTACGCTCACTGGGTTTACCCGTCTCTTTTTCAATAACCGATGCAAGTATGAGTGCTTCATATGGGGTATTGAACGGTAGGCTGCTCGCTTTCGCTTGCCATTCATTTAATAGGACCATGACAAGTCGCTGGTGCGCGCGTGCAAGCAAATCAAAATCGCTATCACCTTTGTGATAAAAATACGTATCTGGGTAGATCAGACCTTCTAGGTGAGAAAAGTTCTCTAATAAATCATTCAGTAAAACGGCCGGATACTTGTCTATCAGTTTAATTCGCACCCTCTCGTTAAGTAAGGCGAGGAGTTCTGAATCACTTAGTTTTTTTAAAGTTATTTCTAAGTTCTCGGTTTGCGCTATTTTCTGCCGAGCCTCTTGAAATGTGGAGCCCTCAATTAACGAAATACGATATAAAACCTGATTGTTGGAAATAAGCAGGGCAAAAAGTGCACGCATATCCATATGATTGGCTAACTGAAACTCACCTACTTTGAGCTGTGAGCCCAAGCCCTCGAGCCTAACATACATGCGCGCTACCCAATAATTCCTCAGCACCCCCAACCCTTGCAAGCGTTCAATTACGCTACGCATGCTCTCACCTTTTTTTACTTCGAGAAGCATACCCTCATTTTCTAATTGAATAGGCTCTGACAAACTTCGTTCATAAAATTGAAAAGCCAACCAGAGACTCGCAAAAATACATAAGCTACTTAGCGCTAAAACCTTCAGTATCTTCATGAGTTAGTCAACTGCCGGATAATGCATGGTTTCAGATAAAAAAACTTGAATAGCTCGGCAACGTTTATCGATAGAATGGGGCTTACTCTCTAGCGTTTTTACCGGCCAACAACCCACCGCACTATTAATTAGCGCAAGAGATACTGTTGAGGCCTGAATCGAAGCCAGGCTAATCTCTCGCTCTTTGATTGAGAACCCTAGAGATTGCGTTTGTTGTGTCAAACAGCGAAGTAATGTCCCAGATACACCATTTTTGTCGAGCCGCGGCGTAAATACTCCAGTATCTGTAAACACCAAGAGATTAGTTTTGGTGCCTTCGATCACATTGTTATTGGCATCACACAGCAACATTTCTTGATGCGTGCCAAGTCTTTGGGAGGCGAGCACTTGTTCAAGTCGGTTCAGATGCTTAACGCCGGCCAAGAGGGGCTGTTGAGCAAGCACGACATCACTTACACCAACATTAACGCCATTTTTATAGTCGTCATACACCCCAGTTGATGGTGCAAACACTTGAATGACTAGTATGGCAGAGGCCGTTTTTAGCGGCATATAACCTCGCCCACCCGCCTCTCTAGATACGATTATCTTAATTAAAGCTTCAGATAAAGATTGCTCAGAAATAAAGCGTTGCGCGTCACTAACGGCGCGATCAAATAAAGCTAGAGAACGATCAATGTGGGCAAATTTTAGCGCCATCAAACCCTTACTCAGGCGTTTGCGATGCTCAGTTAAAAGCGGAATGTTATTCTCAACCGAACGCAAGGTTTCAAAAACACCGTCACCATACGCTAGGCCACGGTTATCGGCCCTTAGTTGCACATCAGCAGGAACGGGACTCGCGCTCGATAAAACAAAACTGTACAAAGCCTCAGACATATTAATCTTTGAGTTTAGCAAACACTAAACTAGCGTTCGTGCCACCGAAACCGAAGGAATTACTTAACGCGATATCAACTACTTTTTTTCGTGCGGTTTTCGGTACGACATCTAGCAAAACGGATGCGTCTTTAATCTCAACGTTCAGCGTAGGTGGTACCACGCTGTCTCGCATGGCTAGAATGCAAAAAATAGATTCAATGGCACCAGCCGCTCCTAATAAATGCCCTGTGGCTGATTTGGTAGAACTCACAAGCAGATTTGCGTGCGCTCCAAATAAGTCTTGGATCGCTTTCGCTTCGGCAACGTCGCCTGCAGGCGTCGAGGTACCGTGTGCATTAATATAATCGACACTCTCAGATTGAAGTCCTGCGTCATTTAACGCATTTTCCATAGCGGTACGTGCACCAGACCCGTCTTCTATGGGTGCGGTAATATGGTGCGCATCGTCGCTCATACCAAAGCCGGTCAGTTCCGCGTAGATGGTCGCGCCACGCTCTTTTGCATGCTCATACTCTTCTAAAACAATCGAACCGGCCCCGTCCGACAATACAAAACCATCACGATCAACGTCCCAGGGCCGAGACGCTTTTTCTGGCTCATCATTACGCGTAGATAACGCTTTCGCATTCGCAAAACCGGCTATAGCGACCGGTGTCGTGGCCATTTCTGCGCCGCCCGCAATCATAATATCGGCATCACCATACGCGATCGTGCGTGCCGCATAACCGATATTGTGTGCGCCTGTTGTGCAAGCCGTAGCTACTGCAATATTGGGACCTTTAAAACCATACTTTATGGCTGCGTTCCCGGAGATCATATTAATAATGGCGCTAGGCACAAAAAAAGGCGTCACTTTACGTGGGCCTGATTTTACAAAGGTATCTCGCACATTTTCGATGGTTTCAACGCCACCAATTCCGGAACCCATTGCAACGCCCGTGCGTTTTTTTTGATCATCACTGAGAGAATCAAGCGACGCATCTTGCACCGCTTGCGCCACAGCAATCAATCCATACTGCATAAACGGATCCATTCTGCGCGCTTCTTTACGATCCATATACTTTGAGATATCGAGATCTTTTAATTCGCCACCGATTTTGACACCGAAGGCCTCCGTATCGAAACGCTGAATATATCCAATGCCACTCTCACCCGCGGTTATTTTTTGCCAAGTATCAGCAACAGTGTTTCCGAGCGGGGTCAGCATTCCCAAACCAGTGACCACAACACGACGCTTCGACATACATACTCCAAAAACTGTATTACAACAGGTGATAAACTGTTCTTACAACATCGCCAATGAGCGAGTTACGTCCACAACTTATGATTTACAAATAACAAAAAACCGCCCATAGAATATACTAAGGACGGTTCTTTCAGTACTAATCAGGCTTATTGATTAGCGATAATGTAATCAATCGCTTCTTGAACTGTTGAGAGCTTCTCCGCATCTTCATCTGGAATCTCAGTTTCGAACTCTTCTTCCAAAGCCATTACAAGTTCAACGGTGTCAAGGGAGTCGGCACCCAAGTCTTCGACAAAAGAAGAAGTGTTTTGCACCTCAGACTCTTTAACGCCCAGCTGCTCACATACAATTTTTTTAACACGTTCTTCTACCGTACTCATAGTTTCCTCTCTTTAAAAAATAAAGCAGCTGCCATTCGCTCACTCGCCTAGTCGCAAAGGTGCTTCGTGTCGAAGTTCTCGGTATCAAACTTCCGACCGCATATGGCGTCGTAGTCTAAGGGAATCAGAACAACGAAACAAGCACCGAATTTAGTGCCTCAATATGTTCTCGCTAACACGCTCTGACTCAAGACTTTTCCGCCTAGCCCGTATACATCCCACCGTTTACATGCAAACATTCACCTGTCATATAAGATGCTTGCTTAGACGCCAAAAAGTTCACCACAGCTGCAACTTCGGATGCCTGCCCTAGGCGCCCTATCGGCACTCTAGCTAACATCGCATTTTGTGCATCGACAGGCAGATCTTTTGTCATGTCTGTTTCAATAAATCCCGGCGCCACGGCATTGACCGTAATGTCTCGCGTCGCAACTTCTCTTGCCATCGAGCGCGTAAATCCCTCAATACCTGCTTTCGCCGCACAATAATTTGCTTGCCCAGGATTGCCCATCTGCGCCACAACAGAACTAATGTTAATAATACGTCCCCAGCGAGCCTTCATCATCCCTTTAAGCACCGCCTTACTTGTTCGGTAAACGGCGCTTAAATTGGTATTTACGACTGAATCCCAATCATCACTTTTCATGCGCAACAGCAAACCATCTCGGGTAATGCCTGCATTGTTAACCAAAATAAGGGGGGGGCCATATGCGGAACTAATTTGGTCAATGCCCTCCGATACCGACAAGGGGTCGGCTACGTCCATAACAATGCCATCACCGTCCAAGCCCCATTTTGCAAAATAATGAGAGATAGTTGAGGCCCCTTCTGCACTCGTTGCGGTTCCAATGACAGTCAAGCTCTCATCACTTGCCAAGGCCTTCGCAATCGCTTGACCAATACCCCTACTCGCACCCGTTACCAGGGCAACTCGTTTTTCTATCGGCATGAACTTTTCTCGCTTTTCGATTCGTTCGCTTGCTTTAAATCATGTTTCATTGTCGCAACACTATTGCCATGCTTCCAATAATGTTAAGCATCCCGCCTGATCTGAGACCGGCATCGACTTGATGCTCCGATCTATACGTTTATTTAAACCACTTAATACTTTACCTGATCCACACTCGACAAAGAGCTCACAACCTTCACTAATCAAATAGCGAATAGAATCCGCCCAACGGACAGGTTGATGCAAATGTTCAAGCAAATTATCTTTGAGTATATTCACTGTGGCCGGCACTGCCGCACTTACATTCTGAACAATAGGGATAGTCGGTTCAGACAACTGAACATCGGCAAATGCCTCAGCTAACTTTTCACCGGCGGGACGCAACAAAGAACAGTGACAAGGTACACTGACAGGTAACATGGCTGCACGTTTCGCACCGGCTTCCTTGGCGAGACTAATCGCACGTTCAAGGGCTGCGTTTGAACCAGAAATTACTACCTGCCCTGGTGAATTAAAGTTAGCGGCGGAGACAACCTGACCCTGCTCGGCTTTCGCGCACACGTCCACCACCACTGCATCATCTAAGCCAAGCAAAGCCGCCATCGAGCCTTCACCCAATGGCACGGCGCTCTGCATTAACTCGCCACGCAGATGCACCAAACTAACCGCTTCCTCTAAACCGATTACACCATTAGCGACTAATGCCGTATATTCACCCAGACTGTGGCCACACACAAAATCCGGCCGGCGCTCAGACTGCGACTTCCAATGCTCCCACACAGCGACGCTTGCCGTGAGAATCAAAGGTTGTGTGATCGCCGTTTTATTAATGGCTTCTTCTGGTCCATCAAGGGCTAATTTTTTCAAATCTAGTTGAATAGCGTCCGATGCTCTCTGAAAAACCTGTTGCGCAACCGCACTTTCGTGAAGCAGTTGCGACATCATGCCAACTACTTGCGAACCTTGACCGGGGAAAATAAACGCAACCTTCATCAACTCATCCTCTTTTTTTGATATCGCTAGTTGTTGGTTAGATGCAAACCACGCTCAGAGTATTTCTTCTAAAGCCTGATTTATCAGCGCAGGGAGCTCTGCCCTTGCCTCTTGTTCCGCTAATCCAATGGCATGCTGAAACGCCTCTGCACTGGCCGCACCATGGCTCTTGACCAGCACCCCATTTAACCCGAGAAACATTGCACCGTTATGCGTTTGCGGGTCTAGTTGCGCTAATGCGTTTCGCATCATCGGTAATAGCAAACGGCCAAGTAATCGACTAAACCAGTTGCGGTCAAAAAATTCGCTTACACCTTGTAAGATAATATTGGCAGCGCCCTCGGCACTTTTCAGGGCAACATTACCAACAAATCCATCACAAACCAAAACATCAGCCTTGGCGCGAAAGATATCACCCCCCTCAGCAAAACCAATATAGTTGATAGCCTCTGATTCTTTGATTAGGGTTTCAGCTAAACGGACTTGTTCGTTACCTTTGATACTCTCACCGCCGACGTTGAGCAGCGCAACGCTCGCTTGCGGCTTCCGTTTAATCACCTCTGCGAGAAACTGCCCCATCAGAGCAAATTGCATAAGGTGCTCAGCAGAACTGTCAACATTTGCACCAAGGTCTAACACCAAACAGCCGCCACCTTGCGAGGGAAACATTTTAGTGATTGCGGGGCGATCGATGCCAGGAAACATACCGAGCATGCTCCGACCTAAGACCATGAGTGCTCCGGTGTTACCCGCACTTACACAAGCGTGCGCTGTGCCATCTCTAACCAATGACAATGCAATTGCCATCGAGGAGTCGGGCTTCCGGCGCAGCAGCAGCGATGGTTTGTCTTCCATCGTAACAATACTCTGAGCAGATATAATCTCTAAACGGGCGCTCAAAGACTTATACGCAGGATAACGTTCACGCTCCGAAAGCAACAAAGCCTCCAAGATATCCTGATCACCGACCAGAAATACCTTCGAGGCTTTATTTTGTTCTAAAAAGCACAATACTGCAGGAACAACAACCTGAGGACCCTGATCCCCACTCATTGCATCGACTGCAATCCTAACGTTGTCAGGCATTGGCTTTGGGCGAAGTATTAGTCTTCGCTAATCTCAACAACTTTCTTACCGCGATAGAAACCGTCCGCCGTAACATGATGACGGAGATGCGTCTCACCTGTCGTTGAATCAACAGAAAGCGTTGCAGAGCCCAATGCATCATGCGAACGACGCATGCCACGCTTAGAACGAGTTTTACGATTTTTTTGAACAGCCATATGATTCTCCTAAAGGTGTCTCAATTTATATTTGGCCGCAGTTTGCCCTCTGCCTCAACGGCGATCTTGCAAACTGCCCACCTTCACTACTTTTTACTTTTTGAGTTTAAGCTCTGAGAGCACGCTAAATGGATTAGGTTTATCCTCGTCCTTTTGACTTTGCTCTACTTCTTCATTCCGCAATGCCGATGTGTCTAGCTCACAATCGTCATGATAAGCGAACATTGGCAAACTCAGCATTAATTCTTCTTCGATCACTTCCAAAAGCTCAAGTGATTCTGGATCTACCAATAATGGCTCATAATAGCCTGGCAGGTTTTTCGCTTGTTCATCTGTCAACACGATTCCCAAGGCAAACTCAGATTCGACCCGCTTATTAACAGGCTCTAAGCAGCGCTCACACACTAATACTAAATCAGCGCTTAACTGCCCTTTGAGCACACGAAGCTTCTGCTCGTCCCGATCAAACTCTAGCCTGATCTTTACTTCCGCCTCAGATTCCAGCACTATTTCTAGCAACCTAGGCATTAATTCTAATGCAATTTCGCCTTCGAGGACCTTGTTTTGATCCGCATACTTTAAAGGGTCAACTGTCTTTGGGAGCGAGTGATCAGACATAAGCGCGCAATTCTATGGTTGTGGCAAGGGCTTGTCAAAAGAAATAGTCGTTTTTTTACATTCGTTTGAAGCCATTACCTTAACAGGCTTTCGAGCTAACAGAATTTACGTTTGGCGACCAAACTGGGTTACCTTACTTTTGCTCCATTTACACAGCGGTTACCATGAATATAGTTCTTGCCTCCTCAAGCATTTATCGAAAAGCATTATTGTCCAAGATTTTACCTACGTTCGAACAGTTTTCGCCAAACATTGACGAATCAGCGCGGGCTCATGAAAAGCCAGACGCGATGGCTAGGCGACTCGCCGAACACAAAGCAAAGGTTGGCCACGGTCAGTTTGAAGATGCGTTGATCATTGGTTCAGACCAAGTCGCTTTCAGCGATAATCACCAACTCACAAAAGCGGGCAACCGCGAATCAAACATTAACCAGCTTAAACGCTGCTCAGGAAAAGAAATAACTTTTTACACGGGTCTTGCTGTGTTCAACACTCGTTCGACGAATATGCAAAGCTCAGTTGAGGTGTATAAAGTCAAATTTAAACATCTGACTACGAAGCAGATCACACATTATGTTGAACGAGAACAGGCATTTGACTGCGCAGGAGGCTTCAAAGTTGAAGGTTTGGGCATCTCATTGTTCGAATACGTTCGAGGCGATGACCCGAACACACTCGTCGGCCTACCACTAATTCGACTTACCGAAATGCTGGTCAACGAGGGATACCAAGTCATTTAACGGTTTATCCGCATTAAATATGCACCTAACGCATTTGCATGGGCGACCCAACCACCTGCATGATCACTTTTCCGGCAGCGATACCGAGCGACTCAGTAAACTCTGCAAAGGCATCGGGCTGAACGCTAAAATCAATAATTTCCTCAACCCCTACCACCTCACGCGCGACGTATCCGGCACTCCCCAGACCGTCGACTAAGCCCAATTCCAGTGCTTGCTCACCATTCCAAATCAAACCCGAAAATAACTGATCGTTATCCTTCAAACGCTCTCCGCGTCCTTCTTTAACTTTTGCGATAAATTGCTGATGCGTGTTTTCAAGCACTGTTCGCCAAAATCGCACTTCGGAACTTTTTTCGTCACTGAAAGGATCGAGGAAAGCTTTATGCTCACCAGAGGTATAATGACGGCGCTCGACGCCCAATTCCTCCATCGCGTCAACAAAACCAAAGCCAGAGGCGGTAACACCAATAGAGCCTACTAAACTGGCTTTGTCTGCATATATTTCATCCGCCGCTGCGGCAATATAGTAGGCACCCGATGCGCCCAGGTCAGTAATAACGGCATATAATGGCACCGCTGGGTGCAAGGTGCGCAACCGACGCATTTCGTCGTAAACATAACCAGCCTGTACCGGGCTACCCCCCGGACTGTTTATTCTCAACACTACGGCCTGTGTACCATCCGCCTCGAATGCCGCGCGCAAACCTGAAACGATGATGTCCGCATTTGCCCACTCATCATCCGCGATCACACCGCGAACATCGACGAGCGCGGTGTACGAATCGCTCGACGTTAAATCAGTCGTACTGACACCACTGCCAATCAAACCGAGCAAAGCAAATAGATAAATAAAGGTAACCGATTTAAAAAATATACCCCAACGACGAGAACGACGCTGCTCGGTACCGAGATTACCCACTATTTTTTCAATCAACTTCCATTCTTTGGAAGATTTACTCGGTGACTGCATGCCAGAAGACTCTTCAAACGGCGCATTAGGCTCTGTTTCTGTCCATTTGTCAGCACTCGGGGCAGTTGCCGGATTATCGTTATCAACATTACTCAAGAAAAACTCCTTACTTGATCAGGCCTAGAATAAACTCAAAGGTGGCTCAAGGTTAGCAGATCAGACAAATTATCAACAATGGCTTGCGGTTGCCATTGCATAAACGTTTTCGGGTCATGAACGCCATAACTAACGCCAACCGAAGGTATACCGGCATTGTAAGCCATCTCCATATCAAAGCTCGTATCTCCAACCATCAGCATCTCACCAAACGCAACATCGAAATAATGCTGTAATTCCTGCAGCATCAACGGATTGGGTTTTGACTTAGTTTCATCAGCACACCGTTCTTGCTCGAAGTAATGCCCCAACCTGGTTGCTTGCTTGGCTCGCTCCAGCCCCCTGCGACTTTTACCCGTTGCCACCGCAAGACGAATACCTTTTTTGGTTAACGCCTCTAAAGTATCGCGCACACCTTTAAACAGTTGCGTTTCATTCTTAGTCGAGCGTGTAAAATGCGCCGAATAAGATTCACGCATGGCGACCAATTGGTGCTCATTCAAATCTGGATATAGCGCAAGTAACGCTTCATGCATCCCCAAACCAATAATACTTTTGTAGCGATCATAGCCAAGCTGAGGCAAACTCTGTTGCGCCGCTGCAAAGGTAAGGCATGAAACAATATGTGCCTCTGAGTCAACTAAAGTGCCATCCCAATCAAAAATAATTACTTTTACTGGCACGCTAGACCTCATCGATCTGTAGATTCATCTTTTGCAAGGTTTTCGAATAAACCTCATCATACGGCGCTTCTATTCGGACTCTTTCGGCTTTTACCCTCGCCTGCGCTGGCAAATCAAACTCAATTAAACGTGCGTGTAACATGAGTCGCGCTTTTTCCATGCCATGGCGATTATCGACTATGTCTTGAATGTACTTGTCATCACCAACAATTGGGCATTGAGAAAATGCAGCATGCACGCGAATTTGATGGGTGCGACCCGAGATCGGTTTCGCTTCGACTAAACTAAAATTTTCTTGCTTACTGAGTATACGGAAGAATGTTTTACTTGGCTTACCGTCTTGCGATACCCGCACAACACGTTCACCTGATTTAAGTTCGTTCTTGCGTAACGGTGCATCGACAAACGTCTTGTGCCTGGGCCATTTTCCGTGCACCGCTAAATGATAGATCTTGTTCACCTGATTATCTCGGAACTGCGCATGCAAAGCACGCAAGGCCAGGCGAGATTTGGCAACGATAATAGCGCCAGAAGTATCACGATCTAAGCGGTGAACAAGCTCTAAAAACTGATGGTCTGCATATTTGACACGCAAGGCCTCGATGAGCCCAACATTAATACCACTGCCGCCATGCACCGCAAGTCCCGAAGGTTTGTTAATAACTAACAACCGGTCATCTTCAAAGAGCACTGCACTATCGAGGAGCGCTGATAATGACTCGCTTATCTTATTCGCGAAATTACCTTCTTTCACACCAAAAACCGGCGGAATGCGAATAATATCTCCAAGTTGTAATTTAGTTTCTGGCTTACAGCGTTTTTTGTTGATACGCACTTCGCCTTTGCGAATCACTTTATAAATTTTTGATTTTGGCACACCTTTCAAACGACCCAACAAATAGTTATCTATTCGCTGCAAGACGTTTTTCTCGGTAATCGTCTCAAAACGCACCTGAGGTTTATGCTCATTTAGGTCAGTCACTTAATCTCCGTTTTTGGCTTCTAATTCAAAACAAACAACCGCCAAACCATCTTCTTTAACCGCACGTCATTTGCCGCCTACAATGTTTACTGTTATATTTGTCGTGCTGTCGATCACACTTATAGATATTGTCTATCACGTGGTGACATCAAGAGAGCCTTTCGAACCTGGTTGTCCGTAAGAAAGAAATTGCGGGTCAATGCAAGGTGCACGATACTACAGAGACGCGAGCACGCAAAGAACTGCTGCCAAAAACGTCCTGAATAAATAGATGCTCTGATATCGATTACGATCGCTTGAAGCTTTAAACCGCAAAGAATGTGGTCACCTGAACAACGTATCATAAAGCTTCAATAAACACTTTAAACGTTATGGCGCCGCGCTTATGCCGGCAGTCAGATAATACATAAATGCGATGAACAACGCATAGGAAGAGAGATTTAAGAGACGCCAAGCAATCACCATCTTTTGGTAATACTTGGCTAGTCGTACATTGACAAAAAGGCCGCTACACTGCCAAAAGGCAGCTTTATCCTAAGACCTTTACTGACAATGTTACTTAGAACAGCGTTACCATTGCTACCATCGGTGGCAAATAACGCCGACAGATATGTGCTATCGAACTGTAGGACGTTTATTCGCCCTGTTCGAGAACCAATCTGTTTCACCTCATTGAATCTCCTCCTTAGCTTGTTCGCAGCACAAACTGGATGTTGTGAATGAAAAGAATGCTAATTAATGCAACTCAAACCGAAGAGTTGCGCGTTGCCCTTGTAGATGGCCAGAAGCTTTACGATTTAGATATCGAAGCAGGTTCACGAGAGCAGAAAAAAGCGAACATATACAAAGGAAAGATAACACGAATCGAGCCAAGCTTAGAGGCTGCTTTTGTCGACTTTGGCGCAGAACGCCATGGATTTCTGCCCTTAAAAGAGATCTCAAAAGAATACTTTAGAGAAGGGCTAGGAAAAGGGCGAGTCAATATTAAAGACGCGCTGTCGGAAGGCCAAGAGCTAATTGTTCAAGTTGACAAAGAAGAGCGAGGTAACAAAGGCGCAGCACTAACGACTTTTATCAGTCTTGCGGGTCGGTATTTGGTGCTAATGCCAAACAACGCCAGAGCGGGCGGAATTTCTCGACGCATTGAAGGTGAGGAACGCATTCAGCTTAAAGAAGCTATCTCAGGCCTCAACATGCCCAAAAACATGGGTGCAATTGTGCGAACCGCGGGCGTAGGTCGCACTACTGAAGAGCTTCAATGGGATTTGGATTACCTCCTACAATTCTGGGAATCAATTACTAGCGCATCAAAAGGTCGCCCTGCCCCTTTCCTAATATATCAAGAAAGCAATTTAATCATCCGCGCAATTCGAGATTACCTTCGTCAGGATATTGGTGAAGTATTAGTTGATGCGCCACTTGTCTTTGAAGACGTTTTAAATTTCGTTCGTGCAGTGATGCCTGCGTATGAAACCAAAATCAAGTTGTACCAAGATGAGGTTCCGCTATTTAGCCGCTATCAAATAGAAGCGCAAATCGAGACGGCGTTCCAACGTGAAGTTAAGTTGCCGTCTGGTGGTTCTATCGTTATCGACCCAACTGAGGCACTCGTGTCTATCGATATTAACTCTGCCCGCGCCACGAAAGGCGGAGATATTGAAGAAACCGCACTCGTCACAAACCTTGAGGCGGCGGACGAAATTGCCCGCCAGCTTCGTTTGCGTGATATGGGCGGTTTAGTCGTCATCGATTTTATCGACATGGGACCAACCAAGAATCAGCGTGACGTGGAAAACCGTATGCGGACCGCTCTCGAGCTCGACCGCGCGCGTGTCCAAGTAGGTAAGATATCCCGCTTTGGACTACTCGAAATGTCCCGTCAGCGGTTACGCCCTTCACTTGGCGAAACTCGCTCAGTAGTCTGCCCTCGCTGTAATGGCCAAGGCACGATAAGAGACATAGAGTCACTGGCGCTCTCGATCATGCGACTCGTATACGAAGAGAGCTCAAAAGAAAAAACCGGTGCAGTGCAAGCATTGGTACCTGTCACTGTGGCCTCTTTTTTACTTAACGAAAAGCGTAAGCAGATTATCGACATTGAGAGCAAGCAGGGAGTGCAGGTAATTATTGTTCCGATCGATTCTATGGACACACCGCATTTTGAAGTCCTCCGAATCCGCGAGGATGAGTCTGAAGGCAATGACGATCGCCCAAGCTATACCATTGAACCGAGCCAAGGCGAAGACCACCAAGTCACCACGACAACCGCTCGCGAAATTGTGCGTGAAGAAGCGGCTGTGAAAAGTATCGCACCAAGCGCTCCCGCGCCGAGCGCACCAGCAGCAAATCTAGAGAGCAAAGGCCTCTTTAAAAAGCTTGGTGAAAAATTAAGCTCAATGTTTAGCAACGAGGACGATACCGTAGTTGTAGCGGCTAACGATACAAGTCGAAACCAAAATAAACGCTCAAATGAACGTAACAGAAAGCCAAACAATGTTAACGGCTCAGGTAACGCTCATACCCACGCCAAGCGTAACGATAGTCGAAATAGTCAAAAGCGTAAAAACGATAGCTCAAAAAATCAGTCTAGAAATGCTGATAAAAATACCTCTCGAGACAATGAGCAGCCGAATAGACGTAGTAATAGTAGTAGTAATCGCAACGCAAACCGCCGGGATAATCAAGAGTCTCGAGACAATCGCAACACCAAACGCGATAACCGACCAGATAATAGATCAGAGAATCGCTCAGAAAATAGTGAAGCGAAAAGTCCTCGGCGCAATCGAAATAGCGGCAGTAATGCAAGAAAGTACGAAGACAAACAGCGTCCAAATGCAAAACCCCCAACCGGTCTAGCGCCTCAAAAAACAGCCAGTGAAGATGAATTAGCAATGCATCGAGCTGCAGAAGCGCATCAAGCTGCTGCGGAAGACGGAAACGTAAACCAAAACGTAACCACGGAAGCAAGCGTAGCGAGTTCAGCGCAGGACAACGTCGCCGAGCCAGGCCAAACCCGTCGCCGTAATACACGCCGAACCCGTCGCCCTAAAGCAGAGACCGCCAATGCAAATACAACGAGCATAACGGCGGAAAGTCCTGAAGAAAAAAGCGAACAAACTGTCGCGACAGCGCCTAACGAACCCAAAGATAAACATGAAGAAAAGACGGTAGTCGTAAAAACCGAGGAAACGCTAAGCGCGAAGCCTGAGGAATTAACGACACCTGAGGAATCATTGGAAAAACCAAAACGCCCAGCGCGTCGCAACACTCGCCGCAGAACACCAAAGGCCGACTCAACAGCCGCTACTGAGACTCCGACAAAACCAGAAGAGCTAAAAGCTGAGGCGCCTGTTAAAAGTGCTGAAGGTGAACAAAAAGCGACAACCAAACCTGCGAAAAAAAATGAAGTTCAAGCTGAACCAGAAAAGTCTGCGACCGAAATAAAAGCCGAAGCTAAATCTAAGGCAGGCTCTGGCGAAAGCGCAAAACCAACTGCAGATAAAAAACCGGTTCGACGCAGACAGCGCAGTCAATCAGAGCGGGCGCACAATGACCCCCGTGCTAAGTCAGAGACGTCAGTGAATGCAGATGCATCGCTAACAGCAACCGAAAGCACACAACAATCTTTAGCGCTAAACACAGATGGTGATAAAATAGAGTAGTCGCGTCCAACGCTAGTTACTATTTAACAAAGCCAGTCGTCGTCTTGACCACTGGCTTTTTTACAGCAGGTGAACCATGCCCTTATGTTCTCAAGAAATAGATAGAATTGAAGACATCCTTTTTAGCGATGACCTCAATGAAGACGCACTCGATTACTTTGGCTTGCATGGCTTAGTTAGCGCGATCGTAGTAGGTCCACCCTCAGTTAGCGCAGATCAAGCCCTTCATGCGACTCTAGGAGGAGAGGTTAAGCTATCAAACAAGCAAACAACTACGCTTATTGATGCAATTGAAACCATTGCAAAAGACTTAGCCGACTTCTTAACAGAAGGTTCGGACTTCAACCTACCTTTTGAAGAAGAAGACGAAGACTACGAAGTGGCCATGGAAAGTTGGTGTGTTGGCTTTATCGAGGGCATGCTATTAAAAGAAGATGCATGGTTCGCCAAAGATGAAGAAGTCAGTGCAGAGCTATTGCTGCCTTATATGGCGCTTTCGGGCTTATATGACGGTGACGAGTTCCATCAGATTCACGATAACAGCAAGCTAATGCAACAAATGATTGGCCTACTAGGCGAGCAATTGACCGATATCTATCTCTTTTTTCATAGCGACTAAACGAAGACTATCGCCGACAGATAAGCTAACGGAAAAGAGTCCATACCGGTGTCACAGAGCTGGGTAAGGCGGGTACCCTGCCGATCTCAGCCCAAGCAAACTTCGGCGAGTGAAAATCAGAACCGACTGACGCGAGTAAGTCGTTACGACCACAAAGATCCGCTAACATACCGACCTCACCAGGTTTTTGTCCGGACACAATCACCTCCATAGCTCTGCCGTCTAACGCCTTAAAATCTTCAATTAGCAAACGTAATTTAGACAACGAAAAATTATACTTTCGTGGATGCGCAATCACTGCAACACCCTTAGCTGAGGAGATCCAATCCATCACTTCAGCCAGCGAAGGCCAAACATTCTTCACGTCACCGACCTTACCGGAGCCTAAATACTGTTTGAATGCAGCGCCGTGACTCTCAACCACCTGCTCATCTATCAAGGCTTGCGCAAAATGAGGCCGTCCAGGTACTCCCGAGGCACTCAGCGAGACAGCACGGTCGTAAACGTCCGGCAAACCTTTGTGCACAAGTTTCGCTGCTATTTCTCGCGCACGCTGCAATCTATTTTCTGTCTGAATACGCTGAGCTTGCTGCATCGTTTCATCATCAATTGCAAAGTCATAAGCTAAAATATGTACTCCATAGTTTCGCCACTGGCACGAAAGTTCAATACCCGGTATCAATTTCATACCAAGCTCATCAGCCTTATTTTTCGCCTCATTTAATCCAGCGATCGTATCGTGATCGGTAAGCGACAAGGTTTCAACGCCATGCTGGTGCGCGCGCGTAACGACATCTGAGGGTGAAAGTGAGCCATCGGACACATTGCTATGGCAATGCAAGTCAACATTTGAATATCTCACACTAATATTATCTCTATGAACCGCGTATAATCGCTAAGTATAGCGAAATCCGAGGGGGAGTTCGCGCCGAGCGAACGCTTCTAAGACCTTTACAGCATTATTCGGAATAATTTCACAGGAAATACATGTCAGACGCTACACCACACAAACAATCTTCAGGCTCATTACTTACTGAGCTCGCCATCTGTGTCATTGCACCCACCCTGATCCTAAAATACCTAAGCCCAGAGGATCAACTCGGTCCAATTTATGGCCTCATACTAGGACTTTCTCTTCCCCTACTTTATGGCCTATACCAATTTTACCAAGAGAAAAAATTCGGTTTTATTCCTGCACTCGGCTTTATAAGCATTTTACTCACCAGCAGCATCGGCCTGCTCGAACTTGATAACAAATACATCGCGATTAAAGAAGCTGCTATTCCACTAATCATTGGAGTCGGCACCATAATTTCACTTAAAACGCCCTATCCGCTTGTCAAAACGTTTATTTATAACGAAAAAATACTGCAAGTTAATAAAGTGGACGATGCGCTACACTCGCATAATACAAAAAATGAATTTGAGGCTGCATTGAGCAAAGCCACCTACATTTTATCGGGCTCGTTCTTACTGTCGGCTATTTTAAATTATGGCTTAGCGAAATATATCGTGACCAGCCCATCTGGCACACCTGAGTTCAACGATCAACTCGGTACGATGAATTTATTAAGCTATCCCGTTATCACTATTCCTTGTCTAATCGTAATGGTCATTGCAATGATGTATCTATTCAAGCAAATTAAAAAACTGACTGGACTCGAGCTAGACGACATACTGCATACTTGAGGAAAACATGTATTACGCGATTATTGCACAAGATATCGAAAATAGTTTGTCGAAACGTAAATTGGCTCGCCCCGCACATTTAGCGCGTTTACAAGAACTAAAGAAGCTAGGACGCTTATTAATAGCGGGCCCTCACCCAGCAATTGACACGGATGATCCGGGTGAAGCTGGATTTTCAGGGAGCTTGGTCGTTGCTGAATTTGAATCTCTTCAACTTGCTGAACAATGGGCTGCAACAGACCCTTATGTTGAGGCAGGCGTTTACGAAAATGTCATCGTTAGACCGTTTAAGAAAGTGCTACCCTAAAACAAAGTAAATAGGACAATATTTAACCAATGAAAATTTTTGCTCAACTCATCTCTCTATTGCTATTGACCGCTAATGCCTGGTCAGAGACGAAATATATTGATGATACCCTTTTGGTACCCCTGCGAAGCGGCGAGGGTACCGGTTTTCGAATCGTACACAAAGGTCTTAAAAGTGGAACACAGCTTGAAGTCATCTCAAGAAATGTTGTTTCTGGCTACTCACAAGTACGCACTCGATCGGGCATCGAGGGATATCTGCCCTCGCGTTACCTCATCAACACCCCAATCGCTCGCGACCGTTTAATCACTATAAATAAAGAGCTCGAAACGTTCAGAGAAGAGAATGCATCGCTTAGCACACAAGTCGATTCACTCCAGAATGAATTAAATACTCTAAAACAAACGCACACCAGCACAGCGCAAGAGTTAGAAATCCATACTCAGGAATTATCGCGCGTTAAGTCCGTTTCTTCTGATGCGCTTAACTTAGAGCGCCGAAATATTGAGCTACGTGAGGGCAACGAAACCCTGCGTAACGAATTAGAGCTTCTACAAGTTGAAAATGCTCGTTTAAATGATAAGTCTGAATCGAATATGCTTCTAATAGGCGGAGGGCTGGTTCTTCTTGGCGCTATTTTGGCGATCATCTTACCCTTGCTGAAAAGCGGCAAACGAGGAGAAAGCTGGGCGTAATTGCATTCTCCTTTTGAGATAAAGTTAGCCTTAATGCGTATTGAAGTAGCGTAAACTTAAGCACTGAAAGGAGTTTCCTACAGCGCATGCTTGTCGCAGCCACAATTAACTGAGCGCGCCGAGGCTTATGTATTTGTTAGGTATTTAAAGACAGATAAAATCTTCATGTATCGACTGTATTTTGGTTAAACAGAGGGCGATTCGATGTTACAAGGACTCAGCAGCGTAAACAGTGTTCAAAGAGATCATTCAGAAAAGCGTGACTTTCGACGCATGATGATCAACACAGACATCACCTTAAGGTTTGAAGGGGATGGCACACCCATTAACGCAAAATGCATTAATCTAAGCAGTACGGGCATGCTGATAGCTGTGTCGCAATCAATTGAAGAGGGCGCTGTGTGCCAAGCTGAAATGGACTCAGGCAGCACGATCGTTACTAATTTGAATGCTCATGTCCGCGTCATACGATGCGAAACAGGTGAAAAAGACGCTTATCTGTTAGGCACTGAAATCCTGAACATTGCTTAACACAGCCGAAAAGGTCTAGACGCGCTCAAACGATAAGTTAACCGCTACGGCGCGCCTCAAAATACCACTCGTCATTACGCCTTCTTTACGGTGTACAACCCCTTAATATATCAGGCTTGTGGCATTTCTAATTTTTCTGCCGAAACGATGACCCCATTATTGTCGGCATAAACATACTCGCCTGGCATAAAAGTCACCCCACCAAAAGTGACCGGAATATTCAAATCACCAATACCCCGTTTCTCTGTTTTTCGAGGGTTACAACCAAGGGCTTGAACACCTAGAGGTGTTTGGGCAATGACATCTACGTCTCGAATACAGCCATAAATGACCAAACCTGCCCAACCATTTTTTACTGCCTTTTCTGCCAGCATATCGCCTAACAACGCATTGCGTTTTGAACCGCCGCCGTCAACAACCATAACGCGCCCTTGGCCTGGCAAACCGACTTGTTCTTTCACAACCGAGTTATCCTCATGACACTTGACGGTAACAATCTCACCGCCAAAGGCGTCAATAGCACCGAAATTCCGAAACATGGGATCAACTACTTGCACCAAATCTGGATATTCATCACAAAGATCTGGGGTGACAATTTTTTTATTGCTCATTGTTACTTCTCTTTCACTCACATTCGACTGGAAAAATGGTCAACAGGCAACCGAATTACGGTTGAGGTTCATCCGCAAGGAAGAACCAAGTATCTAACACGGAGTCTGGATTCAATGAGACGCTATCAATTCCTTTTTCCATCAACCACCGTGCAAGATCTGGGTGATCTGATGGACCCTGTCCGCAAATACCAATATATTTTCCAGCTTTATTACACGCATCAATCGCATTACTGAGTAGCGCCTTAATAGCGTCGTTACGCTCATCAAACAGATGAGCCACAATACCTGAGTCTCGATCTAACCCCAACGTCAACTGAGTGAGATCATTGGAGCCGATCGAAAATCCATCAAAATACTCCAAGAACTGGTCAGCCAGAATAGCATTGGCCGGCAGTTCGCACATCATGATCACTTTCAAATCATTCTCTCCGCGCTTTAAGCCTTGCTCCGCAAGTAAATCTACCACCTGCTTCGCTTCGCCAACAGTCCTCACAAACGGTACCATCACCTCTACATTACTGAGTCCCATTTCTTCGCGCACACGCTTCAATGCACGACACTCAAGATAAAAGCAATCGCGAAACGTTTCAGAGATATAACGCGACGCACCGCGAAAACCTAACATTGGATTCTCTTCATTTGGCTCATAGAGCGTGCCGCCAATCAAATTGGCGTATTCATTAGATTTGAAGTCTGACAGACGAACAATTACTTTTTTGGGGTAAAACGCAGCGGCCAGAGTTGAAATACCTTCCACCAACTTTTCAATGTAAAAGTCAACTGGCGAGTCGTAGCCGCTGATGCGCGCCTCGACCGTTTGCTGAACTTCACGAGGAAGTGAATCAAAATTCAGAAGCGCTTTCGGATGCACCCCGATCATGCGATTGATAATAAACTCCAAACGCGCTAACCCTACGCCATCGTTCGGTAATGCTTGAAAATCGAATGCGCGATCAGGATTCCCCACATTCATCATCAGTTTCAAATCGATTTCCGGCATTGACTCAACTGAATTTTCACGCAACTCAAAGTCTAATAAGTCCTCATAGATAAAACCTGTATCGCCCTCGGCACATGAAACTGTCACATTCTGCCCAGTTTCCAGCTTGTCACTCGCATCGCCGCAACCCACCACCGCAGGTATTCCCAGCTCACGTGCGATAATCGCCGCATGGCAAGTACGGCCTCCACGATCAGTGACAATCGCCGAGGCGCGCTTCATCACAGGTTCCCAATCGGGATCTGTCATGTCAGTAACAAGCACATCGCCCTCTTGCACTTGGTCCATGTGTGCTAAATCATCAACGATTTTTACTGGACCACTACCAATTTTCTGACCGATACTGCGACCCTCTACGAGCACCTTGCCTGTTTCTTTCATTAAATAGCGCTCTAGCACTGTCGCACTGGCACGGCTCTTCACGGTCTCTGGACGCGCTTGAACGATATAGAGTAAAGAATCATCGCCATCTTTTGCCCATTCAATATCCATGGGTCGGCCATAGTGCTTTTCAATCGCCAGCGCCTGGCGCGTCAGCTCATTTATATCTGCATCAGTTATCGAAAATGTTCGGCGCTCAGCGGTATCAACACGCACGGTCTCAACAAGCTTGTCTGCGTCTTCAGAATAAATCATCTTCTGCGCTTTGCTACCCAAATTACGGCGCAAAATAGCAGGACGATCAGCCTCATAAGTTGGCTTGTGAACATAAAATTCATCAGGGTTGACTGCGCCTTGCACAACCATTTCACCCAAACCATAAGACGAGGTGATAAACACAACATCACGAAACCCCGATTCCGTATCTAGTGTAAACATAACGCCGCTTGACGCCGTTTCACTACGAACCATTTTTTGAATACCGGCGGACAAGGCGACTTCAGCATGCTCAAAATTATGGTGCACGCGATAAGAAATGGCCCGATCGTTGAATAAAGACGCAAAGACTTCTTTGACGCGAAGCTTAACCGCTTGAATACCTTGCACATTTAGAAATGTTTCTTGCTGCCCTGCAAATGATGCCTCGGGCAAATCTTCTGCTGTTGCAGAGGAGCGCACAGCAACCGCTAAATGCTCATTTCCACCTTGGAGTTGCAAGAAAGCACTCTCAAGCGCATCTTCTAAGGTACGTGGAAACTCCATACCCATTACCCAAGATCGAATTTCGGCACCGACTTCAGCAAGTTTATTTACGTCATCGACATTCAATGCATCGAGCGCCTTATTGATGCGATCACCTAACCCGTCTTTCGCTAAAAACTCACGAAAAGCGAACGACGTCGTCGCAAATCCGCCTGGCACACGAACATCTAAAGCACTTAAATTCGAAATCATCTCGCCGAGTGAGGCATTCTTGCCTCCTACTCGTTCAACATCATCCATGGCTAGGTCTTCAAACCAGACAATATACTCTTGCAAGACGAATACTCCTTCGTTGACTATGCTTGTTAGACCATTGGGCCTAATAATTTATTGGCCAGAAAGCATAACACTTTATACTTACTTAGTTGAGTAGGATTCACTTAAAACTAGTAGAATCATACTGAAAACGTTACCGCCAAATTGAGCACTTATTTATGACCATAAAGCGCACTGCATTTTTCATTTCAGACGGCACAGGCATTACCTCTGAAGCACTTGGCGTAAGCCTATTAAACCGCTTCGAGGATATTGCGTTCGATAAAGAAACCCTGCCTTATGTCGACTCTGTTGAAAAAGCGCATGAGGTCGTCGAGAAAATTAATATTGCTGCGCGGATAGATGACTCTCGCCCACTTGTCTTTGACACCGTTGTTGATGATGCGATTCGTAAAGTAATTGCTACCAGCGATAGCTTTATGATTGACGTCTTCGCCGCGTTTTTAGGCCCCTTGCAACGCGAGCTAAATGAACAACCGAGCACTAAAGTCGGCCGCACTCGAATCACTGAAAGCACACACTATGACAAACGCATTGAGGCCATTAATTATGCACTCGAAAATGACGATGGCGCACGCACAAAATATTATGATCAAGCCGACGTTATTTTAATCGGCGTTTCGCGCAGCGGCAAAACTCCAGCATGCCTCTACTTGGCAATGCAATACGGCATCAAAGCCGCTAATTATCCGCTCACCGAAGAGGATATCGAAGATCAAAAATTGCCAGCAAGCATTAAGGGTTTTCGCGAAAAGCTTTTCGGCCTCACCATTGAACCAGACCGCCTTGCGCTGATTCGCAATGAACGCAAGCCGAATTCCCGCTACGCCTCGATGAAACAATGCAACCATGAGGTTGAAGAGGTGGAATTGATGTACCGACGTGAACGGATTGCCTACACAAACACCACCCACTATTCAGTAGAAGAGATCGCAACAAGAGTAATGGTTAAATCAGGATTGCAACGCCGATGCTAACGTTATTCTAGGCCGTTTGGTTGCTTTGCAATCGAGCACGGGCCGCTTTATCGCTCTGCGCCCAATAGCGTCCGTGGAATAGATACAAAAATAATTAATTTGTAATGCTAAAGAAGTAAAAGCCGCTTAAGACGGCTTTTACTTCACTTTTGATTAAGCGCTACAAATCATGACATTCTAAACCTAAGCCCTCGAGCTCTTCCTTATTAGACGCGCTAGAGATGACTGCGACGCTTGCTTTTTCAGAAGAAAGATACGTTTTCGCTACGCGAACAAGATCATCAAGCGTCACATTTAATACCGCAGCGCGAAAACCCTCTCGCTGGCCTTTGGTGCGCCCAAAAAGCTCATTATGGTAATCACTCTTTGCCTCACCCGCTGGTGAACGCGGTTTATCGATACTCGAAACAACGCCTAGAATCGCTTGCTCTAGTTGATCATTCTCATGCTCGGTTTCAAGCAACCACTCAATTGACCGATCATAGTCATTCAAGGTATCCGTCAAGCGCGGATCACGATAAGAGTAAAATCGAAACGAAGCCGAACCAGAATCTTGACTCGCCCCCCCTCCGTAAGCGCCTCCTTGCTCCCGAATAACGCGGTGCAAATAGCCATTGCGCAAAAAACCACCGAGCACAGTTAAAGGCGGACAATCGGCGTGATCAACCGGCACCGTTGGGTAAGCCTTTGCACAGAAATTTACTTGCGTATTCGTCAACCACGCCAGCTTTGCTTGCTCTCGCACCTTCGGTAATGCAATTTCAGAATCCGAAGACCCTTGCCCCCTTCCTTCCAAGCTTTTCTGTAAAGCCGCTAATGCATCTTCTTCACCGACTAACAAGTAACGCCGGGGCAGCGTTTTAATTTTGTCGTGAATGACTTGCAAATCACTTGAGAGCTTTTTCAGACTCTCTGACTGATTCAAGCTATCATCTAAGTCTTTCAGACGCTTTATACCTAACATGCCGCCGACGCGATAACTCAAGCTTGCTGTCGGGCTCATCGCACTCGATGCGGCGCCCATCGCCAGACTATGACCATTATTCACGACCGACTGCTCACGCCGTGATCGCATCTGAGCCACCAGCTCCCTTATTCGTTCATGCTCATCAAATCGAGCATGCTCCAACGTTCGTTCAAGTAGCTCAGACATTTGCTCTACATTGCGTTTTAGTGCTTTCGATGAAAATACAATCACACCAGAAACCGCTTGCTCGTTGTCAATTTTACCTTTGATACTACTGAAGGCGGAGACACCACCGGTCATTGCTGATTGCTGATTCTGCACATCTAAATAACTTTGGCCAGCCATGCCGAGCTCGGTAACCACGGCCGTATAAATTGGTAATAACTGCTGCTCAGCCTCCGTGAAAGCCGGCATATCCATAATAATTTGTTTATAAACGAGGCCATTTGTGCCTTGTTGATAGCAGGAAATATTTTCACCATTCGCTGCTATGAAAGACTCAGGAAAACTCAATGAAGTAGGAACATCTTCGATCCCAACTTTTGGCAAGATCGATTCATCGTCTTTCTGCTCTTGTCGTTTCTTTAACGCGTCGGCTTGCGCAATAATACGCGCAGTTTCCTCTGGCTTTAACGCTGCCTTTTTCGCCTCAAGCTCTTGGATCATTAGAGATTGACGCACCGATTCAAAATTAGCATCCGGCTTCATCGTCAACGTTACCCGATGCGGATTATCTAACAATAAACGTTTCGCAAGCGATCTAATATAATTAGGATCTTGAATACTTTCTCGCAACCGTTTTAATACGGGCTCTAGATCTAACAGCGCCAGAGGATCACCGCCATGCAACATCGGTGATAGCCCTGCCAAAATCAACTGCAAACCGTAAGGATAAGAATCACCCGATATCTCGCGCTGTGACAGCTCTAGCTGATGAAGTATTGCCTCTAAACGCTCCTTCACCACCCCATTTTCTGCCAAGTCCTCAAGGACAGAAAGCACCAGCTTCTCGAACTCCTCCTCATTACCAACCTCACTGCCCTCCAAACCGCACGCAAAAAGCATTTCTTTGTTTGAATCTTCCAAACCACAGATGGGAGAAGGCGCATGTCCTAGCTTTGTACTCTCCAACGCACGCTGCAATGGTGCGGCCGAGTTTTCAAATAAGACATTCGACAGCAAATGTGCCTCAAGGTTTTTCTCCAAATCGAAACCATGCCCGAGCAACCAAGCCATAACAATATGTGTTTTATTTCCCAACGACTCATCAGCTTCGATCGGATAACTTTCTTGAACTCTAAGCGGTGCACAATAGCGCTTCTCGTCGCTTACCGACACCAACTCTTTGGCGTGATCAAATCGAGACAGGGCCTGATCGTGAAAACGCGCATGATGCTCTTTGGCTGGAATATCACCGAACGTCATAAATACTGAATTACTTGGGTGATAATGCTTGCGGTAAAATGCCGTCAGCTGCGCATAACTGAGATCTGTTATATCTTCGGGATCACCACCACTGTTGTAATGATAGGTACTTGATGGATACACATAACGGGTAAGCGTCTGCCAAAGTTGGCTTACCGGCGAGCTCATTGCCCCTTTCATTTCGTTATATACGACACCTTTATAAACAAGCGGTGTTTCAGCATTGTCCGCTTCTTCAAATTCAACACGATGGCCTTCTTGCAAAAAATCCATTTCGTCCAAACGGGAGAAAAACACCGCGTCTAAATACACATCTAACAAATTATTGAAATCTTTTTTGTTTTTGCTCGCGAACGGATAAGCGGTCCAGTCACTGCTTGTAAAAGCGTTCATAAAGGTGTTCAACGAACGACGAATCATCATAAAAAACGGATCACGCACTGGGTATTTCTCACTACCACACAAGGCTGTGTGCTCAAGAATATGTGCTACGCCGGTATTATCTTGAGGCACTGTTTTTAAGCCCACTAAGAACACGTTCTCCGTATTTGACGAAGCAAAATGCAGGTGTTTAGCGCCCGTATTAGTATGGATATATTCCTCTGCAATCACATGCAAAGATTCAATTTCTTGACGACGAATTAACTTAAATTCTGGGTGGGTACTCAAAATAATTCCTTACGACAAATTCTGCGAGCCATTTGAAAACGGCAATTTGAAAAAAACGAAAGTATACTGACGTACACTACCAATTTCTCTCCTCCTCCCGCAAGCATAAGCGAGGTAATGCTCGCGGGATAAACGCAATGAACAAGAGCATTCAGAAACTTTTGTGAACAATCTGACAAATATGCAGTTCAATTGCGCAAAAACCTGAGTTTATAGCTAGACTCAATAAAAACGTCTAAGAATCTGATTACGCAAGACTTCTTGCATTTGAACAAAGCCGAACACTAAATTTCCGAAGCCATAAAAGTCGGAACGCACACGCTTTGTATAGGAATACATCATCAATGGTCGATATCAGACCTTTATTATTTATTAATGCGCTGCTGCTCATGCTACTGATCACAGCTGGAATTGCAAAACTGCCTCAGTCTATTACTGAGCCGCCAACGCAATCGGCTCAAGTCGAGGATAATAGCGCCGCGAATACGGAAAATGAGCCTAACAGCGAAGAGGATCCGATTTTTGCCGATGAAGTACTGCTTCCGCATAAAGATCCGGAAATACTCGCGAGTATTGCAAATGTAGAGTTTGAAACACCTCCGTCTATCAAGCCAAGCGCTGAAACGACTGAACCTGCGACTGCACGCCCCAAACCTAAACCGATTAGGGTGACAACCGGCAAACTCATTGTGCGCTCAAATGTGTATGGTGACACCGTACTGATTAATGGCACACCCTATGGCGCAACCAAACTAGAAATAGATTTAAGCCCTGGGGCTTACCAAATAGAGGTAAGCAAGCCTGGTTATCAGTCATGGGCCCGAGGTATTGATATTCGCCGTGGGGCATCGCTCAATCTGCTCGCACAGTTAGACCAGAATACCACCGTCAATTATGTGGATGGCGTCTGGCGGAACGATGTAAAAACGGGCACAGGCCGCTATCAAGACGGTGCTCGAATCGACTATCAAGGCTCTTTCATTAACGGTCTATTTCATGGCAAAGGCTCAGCACGCTATGGAAATGGCTCAAAATATAATGGTGAATGGTTCGAAGGAAGTAAAAAAGGTCAAGGGTCGTTTACATCTTCCTCGGGCGACACCTATGTGGGCGAGTTTGCGGATGATGAATATAACGGTGATGGTACGCTAACCAAAATCACCGGTGATATTTTTACCGGCTACTGGATCAATGGTGAACTGAATGGACAGGGCTCACTTACGACTCGAGACGGCTTACTCTATGTCGGCAGCTTTACTGACAATCTATTTCACGGTCAAGGCTCATTGACGTTTCCAAATGGTGGTCATTATGAGGGCTCTTTCTCGAATGGCATGTTTCATGGCAAAGGCACGGAAGTCTATGCCAATGGTAAAAAATATGACGGTCAATTTATCGAAGGGCTTTATCACGGAAAGGGCGAACTACTCAACCCAAATGGAAGTAAAATTAGCGGTACATTTAAAGATGGTGTGCCCTTTGGCAAAGTCACACTCACCACGGCCGAAGGTGAAATTTTCACCGCACGGTCTTCTGAGCCAGGGGTCTGTTATCGACCAAAAAGTTATCGCGCAACGGAGTGTCCTAGCTTAGACGGCTGGTAACCGCCTGACGGGAGCATGCAAGCGGTAAATTCGAAGAGATTTAGTATACTGAGATTGGTCTATGACAAAGACTAATCCATCACAAGAGGTTAGACATGACAATTCAAAGCGCGTTAATCGTAGATGACTCAAAGGTCGCTCGCTTTGCCTTAAGCAAATTACTCGAGAAGCTGGATTTGAAAGTGCACATGGCCGGTTCAGGAGAAGAAGCCTTAGACATGCTACGTGATGCCGATAAACCGGGCGTCATATTCATGGACCAACTGATGCCAGGTATGAATGGGGTGGACGCTGCAAGGCAAATAAAATCGAATACAGCGACAGCACATATTCCTATTATCATGTGTACGTCAAAAAAATCAGACGAATTCAATGACGATGCGTCAAGTTATGGCATTTATGACGTACTCACAAAACCAACCGAAGCATCTCGCGTTGCCGCACTTATTTCGCAATTAAATGAACAATCCAGCGGTGTTGAAGACACTCAGATGGCTGACTCAAACAGTAGTGGCCAGGATATAACGCCTGATCAAGAAGCACTCACTAACTCGGCAGATGCGACGCAGCAAGATGGTTTGAACGAAAAAGACTTAAGCGCAACTGAATCAGCACATACGCTCAGCCCTACTCAAAGTATGTCAACACTGCCGATAGAGGCGATTGAAGATACGGCTCGCTCTGCCGTACGCACACATATCAATACACGCTTACATGAATTGTTATCTGGTTTATTTGAAGATCAGCATGCGCATTTCAAGCGCATGCTAAACGAGGTCAAACTTGACCAACAGGCGCACCTCAAAGGCATCATGCAGGAACATGAACAAAGCATCAAAGATAAGACCGATGCAATTAAGGAAGAAGTCGCAACGGAAGTAAGCTTGTTTATAAGCACGCAATTGCAGGAGCTGAAAACCGATCTTCTGTCGGAAATTACCTCACAGAGTCTACCTAACAACCAATTAGAAGAGCTGAAAGACTTAATGCTTGGTATGCAATCAATCGACACTGACTTCTGGCAAAAAATGCAAGCAGAGGCGATACAACAAGCACATGAAATGGCGCGACAAACTGCAGAAGATATTGCTGAGCAATCTGTCGATACATTTGTACGTAAGCAACGCAAGGAGAGCACCAAAGCTTACGGATTTGCGCTGGCAATAAGCATTGGCGTATTCGCCGTAGGCATCGTTGCTCTAAGTGGGTTGATCTAAACGCAGGAGATCTTCTCGCGTGTCAACGTCTAACAAAGCGTCTTGCATCGCAAGTTCAACCAATATTGCCTCGCCCAACAGAGGCTTCGCGCCTAGGTCGCCTGTTAACCTTTTCAATTGATGAAAGTGACTTTTCGGGAATAAAGCAGGCACGCCGGGGCTACCATTTGGGTATACGCAAGCAATGGCGCTGTCGAGAGCAGGGGCTGTTTGCGTTTCCATGTAACTTTCCACAATATTTTGTAGGGTGCCGGCCGATACTCTTGGCTGATCCGCTAACAGAATTAGCACCGCATCTACGTCTTTGTTGAGCTGTTTGACGGCCTCGGCGATCGAGCGCCCTAAACCAGACTGCCAATTTCTAACGCGAATCACACTCAACCAGTTGTCATGTTGGCCAATGTGTTCCTCAATTTGCTCGGCGTATGCACCTAATACGACACGGCAATGCACGGTCACTTCGTCATCTCCCGCACTTTCCATAAGGTGCTTAACATTCGCTGCATTTTCGATCGCATGCGCGAGCAGAGATTTACCCTGCCAACATGCCAATTGCTTTGGCGAACCAAAACGCGATGCGGATCCAGCCGCCATAATAAGTACAACAATATGGTTCATAGTCTCAACTGTTTACAATTTGTTCTATTTTTCGATGATATTCATTAGCTGCAAGCGAAAACAGCGTGTAAGATGGCGCTCCAAATTGTTCCGCATCATGAGCACCAAGACTTACTATGCAAGCCGAAAAACATTTATTCTCTTACCCAAAATATTGGGCGGAATGTTATGGTATCGCGCCTTTTCTTCCAATGTCACGAGAAGAGATGGACGAGCTCGGCTGGGATAGCTGCGATATTATCGTCGTCTGTGGCGACGCATATGTCGATCACCCAAGCTTTGGCATGGCTGTAATTGGTCGCTTGCTTGAATCTCAAGGCTTTCGCGTTGGGATTATTTCTCAGCCAGATTGGAAATCAAAACATGACTTTCAACGTCTAGGTAAGCCAAATCTCTTCTTTGCGGTGTCAGCGGGTAACATGGATTCTATGATCAACCGCTACACGGCTGATTTAAAAATCCGCCATGACGATGCATATACCCCAGACAATATCGGCGGTAAACGTCCAGATCGCGCCGTTACTGTCTATAGCCAACGCTGCCGTGAGGCCTTTAAGGACGTGCCTGTCGTTATTGGGGGCATCGAAGCAAGTTTGCGCCGCTTATCGCACTTTGATTATTGGTCCAATAAAGTTCGTCGTTCAGTTCTGCTTGATTCGAAAGCGGATATTCTCTTATACGGCAACGCCGAACGCGCTATTGCGGAAATTGCCTTCCGTGCATCACGTGGCGAACATCCGAAAGAGATGAATAATATTCGCGGAACTGCCTGCGTAGTCAACGAGTTACCGCAAGACTGGGTGGTGAAAGATTCAACACGACTCGATCGCCCCGGAAAAGTAGAACCACCCATCAACCCCTATATTGATACGAGCAACGCAAGTGAAGGCAATAAGTGTTCAAACGGCGATATGGATCAAGCGAAAACTGAGGATGAAACGCAAGTTTTGCGCTTCTGGCCCGTAAAAGGAAACGACAAAGAATACATTCAGTTACCTTCTTATGAAAAAGTAACCAATGATGCCGTTATGTATGCGCATGCTTCCCGCGTTATTCACATCGAGACGAATCCAGCAAACGCGCATACGCTCGTGCAGGCGCATGGTGATCGTTATGTTTGGATGAATCCACCGCCCATACCCTTAGAAACTGACGAGCTCGACGCCGTATTCGAGCAAAATTTTCAACGCGTGCCACATCCAGCCTATGGAGATAAGCGGATCCCTGCCTACGATATGATTCGTTTTTCAGTAAATATCATGCGCGGGTGTTTTGGTGGCTGCTCATTCTGCTCGATTACCGAACATGAGGGCCGTGTGATACAGAGCCGCTCTGAAGACTCAATTATTCGTGAGATAGAAAATATTCGCGACAAAACACCGGGGTTTACCGGCATCATTTCGGACCTAGGCGGCCCGACAGCGAACATGTACCAATTAAACTGTAAATCAGACGAAATACACGCCAAGTGTCACCGTTTGTCCTGTGTTTACCCGAGCATTTGTAAAAATCTAAAAACAGACCACTCACCGACGACTAGTTTGTATCGCCGCGCCCGAACTCTGCCAGGCATTAAGCGTATTTTTATTGCATCGGGTCTTCGATATGACTTAGCGGTAGAAGATCCAGAATATGTGAAAGAATTGGTAACCCATCACGTCGGCGGCTATTTAAAAATTGCACCTGAGCACACTGAAACCGGCCCCTTGTCTAAAATGATGAAACCGGGAATGGGGACTTATTACCGGTTCAAAGAATTATTTGAGAAGTTTTCGAAAGAAGCTGGCAAAGAGCAATTCTTAATTCCTTACTTCATAGCCGCCCATCCCGGTACGCGCGATGAAGACATGTTGAACTTAGCAATGTGGCTAAAATCGAATGGTTTCCGAGCCGACCAAGTACAAAACTTCTATCCATCACCGATGGCGAGCGCAACGGCAATGTACCATAGTGAGCGGAACCCGCTCCGACGTATCGACTATAAAAGCGAAAAAGTTCCCACAGCAAAAGGCATTCGCCAACGGCGGCTACACAAAGCTTTCTTACGCTACCATGACCCTGATAATTGGCCGTTATTGCGTGAAGCGCTCAATAATATGGGTAAAGCGCACTTGATTGGCTATGGAAAAAAACATCTGATTCCGCCAACGCAACCCAAAAGCGCAACACGCGGACCTAAAAAAAGTAGTGCAACGTCGAAAATGCGTAAAGGTCGGTTCCACACACAGCATAATGGTTTGCCACCACGAAAGCATAAATAGAACTCATACACACGCTGCGGCTAAGGCACAGGTTTGTGTTCCTTTTTCGCAGCCCCTATAATCCGCGCGCGTCGACATTTAGGGTTTAAAATGCCCAAAAACACCCACGCAGAACTACTTACCACATCAAATTTATCGATCTCGAGGCCCTAAATGTTTGAATTATCTGCCAGCAGACAAATGAGCGTTAAAAATGACGTCCTCTCTGGCTTAACCGTTGCCTTGGCACTTGTGCCAGAAGCGGTTGCTTTTGCATTCGTTGCCGGCGTAGAACCCCTGGTTGGACTATATGCCGCATTCCTCGTGGGTCTAATAACCGCTGCAACGGGCGGCCGTCCAGGCATGATTTCAGGGGCCACTGGCGCGTTGGCGGTAGTAATGGTAAGCCTTGTTGCAATGCATGGCGTTCAATACCTGTTTGCGACGGTCGTGCTCATGGGCATTATCCAAATCGCGGCGGGCGTATTTAAACTGGGTAAATTCATACGCATGGTGCCGCACCCAGTTATGCTGGGCTTCGTGAACGGACTAGCCATTGTTATTTTCTTGGCACAACTGGGCCAATTCGGGGAAAGTGAAGCCGATGCCGGATGGCTGAATGGCAGTTTTATGGAAGGCAGCATTATTGATATCGCCTGGTTGCAGGGCAGCGAGCTCTACACCATGCTCATATTGGTATTAGTAACGATGGGCATTATTCATTATCTGCCAAAATTAACGCGTGCGATTCCCTCATCACTTGCAGCGATCATCGCGGTCTCGCTCGCGGTTATCTTTATGGATTTAGACACCCGTGTTGTCGGCGATGTAGCCTCAATTGCAGGTTCTTTGCCAAGTTTTGCGATTCCGTCCGTGCCCTTTACTTGGGAGACCCTTGCGATTATCTTTCCCTTCGCACTCGTGCTCGCAACCATCGGTTTAATTGAATCGCTCCTTACCCTCACGTTAATTGATGAAATCACGCAAACACACGGCAAAGGCAACCAAGAGTGCGTAAGTCAGGGCGTCGCAAATACCGTCACAGGTTTTTTCGGTGGCATGGGTGGCTGTGCGATGATCGGCCAAAGTATGATCAACGTGAATTCTGGTGGACGAGGTCGTCTATCTGGTATTGCAGCTGCTCTGTTTTTACTATCCTTCATTTTATTTGCATCCAGTCTTATCGAACAGATTCCTGTGGCGGCGTTAATCGGCGTCATGTTTATTGTTGTCATCGGTACGTTCGAGTGGTCGAGCTTTCGTATTATTCGCAAGGTTCCGAGAACGGATGCGTTCGTGCTGATTCTTGTTTCAGCTGTCACCGTCTTTACCGACCTCGCCGTCGCCGTCGTTGTTGGGGTAATCGTGTCGGCATTGGTGTTCGCATGGGAGCATGCAAAACATGTGCGAGTAGAACAACAAGAAGACGAAAATGGCTCAACCATTTACTTGGTCGATGGCCCGCTTTTCTTTGGCTCAATCGCTAACTTTCTGTCTCAATTTGATGTCACAAAAGGGAATGACGATGTCATCATAGACTTTGCACGCTCTCGCGTCGCTGACCATTCAGGCCTGGAAGCCATTGATACCCTTGCAGAACGTTATTTGAACACCGGAAAAACACTGCATCTTCGACATCTCAGTCAAGAGTGCAGATTGCTCCTTGAAAAAGCGGGTAATTTAGTGGAAGTCAATGTCATTGAAGACCCGTCTTATCATGTTGCAACGGATAAATTAGATTAAGCCAAAAGCCCCGTCATGCTGTCCTCTGGACAGCATGACTCTCGCTCATCTCATGCGCTCGTTTATACATGCACGCTTTTTATAATTTCTGATACACTTAGCGTACGAAAAAAATCGTTCATAATTCGTTATTGGAAATCTTGGAGACAATCTCAAATGAGCAAAAAAGACAAACTTAGCTTGGATAATGTTGTAAGCCGAATCAATAAAGAAATCGAGAGCACGTCAAAGCAATTCGATAAGATGATGAACGAAGCTTTTCGACAGCTAGATACCCTTCAGTCACAATTGCATGCTCCAATCAAAAAAATTATTGAGGATGTTGACAAAATTCGTGATCGAGAAGTAAATCGTATTCAAACTGAGTTCGATAAGCGCATAAAAGAGTTTAGCGATCTCCAAGAACAACTCCTAGAAAAAGTAGGTGTCGAAAAAAGTAAGCTAAACAAAGCCGTAAGTAAGGTTAAAAAACCTGTCGCGAAAAAGACCACGACAACACCCGCTGCAAAAAAACCTGCAGCTAAAAAGCCTGCGGCGAAAAAACCAACAGTAACACCTGCTGCTAAGAAGCCTGCTGCAAAAAAGCCTGCCGCTAAAAAACCAACAGCAACGCCCGCTGCTAAAAAGCCTGCGGCGAAAAAACCTGCAGTAACATCCGCAGCTAAAAAGCCTGCGGCGAAAAAACCAACAGTAACACCCGTAGCTAAAAAGCCTGCGGCGAAAAAACCAAAAGCAACACCCGCAGCTAAAAAGCCTGCGGCGAAAAAGCCTGCCACAACAGCGACAGCCAAATCGGAAAATCTAACAAAGATTACCGGACTCGGTCCCGCGACAGCGAAAAAATTGAAAGAAGCAGGCATCACAAGCTTTGCGCAAATCGCCACCCCAAATACGAAAGAAAAAGCTGAGCTAGAAAAATTCTCAAAGCTTAAAGGCTATGCTACTTGGGCAAACGAAGCCAAAAAACTCATCTAAAACATATATATACCTAAAAAATAAAGCCCATCTTATGGGCTTTATTTTTATGCTCTACACAGTTTAAATCTGTTAACGCGCTGTTAAGGCTTGTTACATATATCTACGCTTCCCTTCTTTTTTATCTATTAAGCTCCCCTACACTGAAGTTATAAATAAAATAAAGTCAGGACAAGGTAATTATTTTGCGGACATCAAGACTATTTCCAACATTGTTGTTAGTCATGCTTGCCTCATTTTCTTCCCAACTAGTGGCCGCTGTAATCTCGGGCCAAAGTGACACGGATGAGTTGCTATTTCAAACATTCATAAGTGGCGTATTAGCCATTATCCTTGGCGCGCTGAGCTTCATTCTATACCGCTTGAATAAGCGCCTTAAATTGACTATTCAGGCGCATCAAGTCAATGAGCACACGATGTCCAAGCTAAATAGCGCTGTGACAAACAGTGGGGCAAGTATTTTGATCACAGACCATAACGGCAAGATAGAATATGTGAATCAGAAATTCTGTCGCACGACGAATTATCTTCATCATGAAGTAATCGAAAAATCAATTGATGTATTAAGCCCGAAAAGCCACGATCATGACGGTGATACACCATTGCTGAGTAAGGCATGTCTGAAAAGTAATTGGGAAGGTGAAGTGTTATGTCTTAAGAAAAGTAAGACCGAATTCTGGAATGCGATTACTGTTTCTGCCGTGTACGACAAAGACCGCCAAATTACTAACTATGTAATTTCTGCCATTGACATTACGGCCCTAAAAACCGCGAATAATACGATGCAAACGTTAGCGCTATTCGATTCGCTTACAGGTTTGGCTAACCGTCGTTTATTTGTCGATCGCCTACATCAATCTGTTTTAAGTGCACGCCGGCACAATAAATCGACCGCGCTATTTTTCTTAGACCTAGATCAATTTAAACGAATTAATGACACCCTTGGTCATCAAGCCGGCGATCAGCTGCTCCTAGTCGTTGCCGAGCGGCTTAAAACATGCGTGCGCAAGCAGGACACCGTTGCACGTTTGGGGGGCGATGAATTCACCATTTTACTAAACGATATTTCAAACACCGATAAAATTGCCAGCATCGCAGAGCAAATTCTTCATATCCTCAAAAAGCCAATAAAACTTGGAAAGCAGGAAGTAATCATTTCAACCAGCATTGGCATCACGATTGCCCCTGCCGATGGAGTGTGTGCCGATAACCTCATGAAAAATGCAGATATGGCACTGTACAAAGCGAAAGAAAAAGGACGAGACGGCTATTACTTTTTCACCGAAGATTTAAACACCCGCGCCAATAACTTAATGCAAATAGAACATGAATTGCGCCAGGCGATCGCAAACAATGAATTCTATTTAGATTATCAGCCGCAGCAGAATCTAAAAACCAATGAGGTGCATAGCGTAGAGGCACTAATTCGCTGGCGCCATCCTACTCGCGGCGAAATAGCACCTGCTGAGTTTATTGGCATCGCTGAAGAAACAGGACTGATTATTAAAATTGGCGAATGGGTTATTCATCAAGCATGCCGAGAAATGCGGCAACTATATGATGAAACGGGCAAAGCCTTGCGGGTTGCAGTCAACCTGTCTACACGACAGTTTTCAGATCTGAGACTTGTCAATATCGTATCAGAAGCCATCACTGAAAGCGGTTTTCCCGCACAAAACCTAGAGCTGGAAGTCACTGAAAGCATGCTAATGCATGACATGGAAACGGTAATAGACCAACTAAACCGGATCAAAGCGATGGGCGCGACAGTGACAATCGATGACTTTGGCTCAGGCTATTCATCATTAAGCTACTTAAAGAGCTTGCCTGTCGATACGCTAAAGGTCGATAGAGAATTTGTGCGCGACATTCCTGACGATATCAATGCAATGGAAATCACATCCGCCGTAATAGCCGTTGCACATAAACTGAATCTAAAAGTAGTCGCTGAAGGCGTTGAAACAGAAGACCAGAGAGACTTCTTGATCATTAACCGTTGTGACTTTGCTCAGGGTTTCCTATACAGCAGACCTTTAAGCTACGAGGCCTTACGCGCCTACTTTTCGCCACAAGACGATCGTCGCCGCGCTTAAGCCAGCAAATCGGCGAGCCGTCACCAACGCTTAGCCGCTAAAACTAAAATGATACCCCCGTCTCACTCGATTCTCGAATGAGCATGTATACTATGTTAATAATAATTAATCGGAAATCCTGTCATGAACTGGCTTATTTTAGGCCTAGAAATCGGCCTTGTAGTACTGTGCACCTATGCTTTTGTGCGTGTAAAAGTTTTATCACAACGCAATACCTATGGTATTTCGACAGGGCAAGAGAGCTGCAAACGAGCAAAGCTGAGCGTTAGTCACAACGGAATAATCGACATTGACAATGATGAGATTACGTTAGAGGACACGCACCCATATCCTCAAACATCAACCACTTCTACTTATGCAAGTAAACAAGAAGCACTGAAGCGCATTCAAGTATTTATTGGCACACAAATGCTACCGGTAAAACATGAATTTACGGAGCTTTACTCCAATAATTTTGAATGGCTCAGGGAAGCGATTGCCTTTTATTTAATCGGCGCCTCGGATGTTATCAGCAAACAAACCGGTTGCACCGCCTCCGACCGTCAGCAATGCATCAAGCTTGCTTTACAATCGCAACTTCGCGTTGATAGCTTTACTGCAGAAATGCTGCACTCAAAAGTAAGTGAACGCATCGAGGACGATGATGTCGATGAAATGTTCAACAGCGGAGCACGAGCGGCGTTACAATGGCAAAAGGAAAAGCAGGTGCTGCCCACTAATTGTTTACGTGAGCAACTCAACAGCTGGGGAGTATTCGCTTAAAGCATAACGCACGCCTTGGCGAAACTAAAAACCTTTGAACGCACAATAGCGCCTATTTTGGTGCGACAGTGAACCGTCTAAAGACGCATTTCGATGCCTTGAGCGTGCATAAAACGTTTTGCTTCTTGCACTGAATACTCACCAAAATGGAAGATACTCGCAGCGAGCACGGCATCCGCACCGCCATCTGTCACGCCATCCGCTAAGTGCTGGAGATTGCCGACACCGCCTGAAGCAATGACAGGGATAGAAACCGCGTCAGAAATAGCGCGCGTCACGCCTAAATCAAAGCCGCTCTTCATGCCATCGCGATCCATACTCGTCAACAGTATTTCGCCCGCACCATAGCTCGCCATCTTCTGCGCCCACTCGATCGCATCTAAACCCGTTGGTTTACGGCCACCATGCGTAAATATTTCCCAGCGACCGGGCTCACCTGGCGCACTAACTTGCTTTGCGTCAATGGCCACAACAATACATTGGCTACCAAATCGTGACGCCGCCTCACCAACAAAATCAGGGTTAAATACAGCAGCAGTATTGATACTTACCTTATCCGCTCCCGCATTTAGCATATTACGGATATCCTCTACTTTGCGGATACCGCCGCCTACGGTTAGCGGAATAAAAACCTGGCTCGCCATTTTTTCAACGGTATGTACTGTCGTGTCTCTATCTTCATGGCTTGCGGTGATATCTAAAAAAGTAATCTCATCAGCACCTTGTTCGTCATACTTTTTCGCGATTTCAACCGGGTCACCAGCATCACGAATATCAACAAACTGAACACCTTTTACAACGCGTCCTTGGTCCACATCTAAGCAAGGAATAATTCTTTTCGCTAATCCCATCGTGATCTCACTCTGCGCTTAAGCATCTTCATAACGGCTGTATTTATCGCTGTAAATTTGCGCTTGATCTAAATCGAGCGTGCCTTCATAAATAGCGCGGCCAGTGATCGCGCCACAAATACCATGATGCGCCTGCGCTGCAAGTTTAGCGATATCATCCATGTTCGTAACGCCTCCTGAAGCGACAACAGGGATAGATGAGGCCTGCGCTAAACGCACGGTCGCTTCGACATTAACACCCTGCATCATGCCATCTCGTGCGATATCGGTGTAGACAATTGACGAGACACCCTGCTCATCAAACTGCTTGGCTAAATCGGTCGCTTCAACGTTAGACACCTCTGCCCAGCCATCTGTCGCAACTTTACCATCCTTCGCATCAAGCCCAACAATGATATGCCCGGGAAACGCATCACACGCCTCAGTCACAAAAGCCGGCTCTTTCACCGCCTTCGTGCCAATAATGACATACTGAACGCCTGCCTCAAGATAAGCCTCAATGGTTTGTAAACTGCGTATGCCGCCACCAATCTGAATGGGAAGATTAGGAAAACGTTCCGCAATTTGGCGGACAATCTCACCGTTTACTGGCACCCCTTCAAACGCACCATTCAAATCAACCAAATGCAACCGACGCGCACCTTGGTCCATCCATCGACCCGCCACATCAACTGGGTTATCAGAGAATATGGTTGAGTCATCCATTCGGCCCTGACGCAAACGCACGCACTTACCATCTTTCAAATCTATCGCAGGAATTACTAACATGCTTACTTACCTAACTATCAAATCCTAAATGACCTAAATGCGACCATCCCAAGTACTAAAGTTTTCAAGCAATTGCAGCCCAGAATGCTGACTCTTCTCTGGATGAAATTGCGTCGCAAAAATGTTCTGATGTGCAATAGCGGCCGCTAACGAATAGCCATAATCGCTTTGTCCAGCAACCGTTGCCATATCGGGCTCGGCGGGTACATAGTAGCTATGCACAAAATAAAAGCGCTCACCGTCTTCTATGTTATGCCAGAGCGGATGCGCCATTGTTTGAGAAACCCCATTCCAGCCCATGTGAGGCACTTTCAAACGCTGACTGCCTTCAAATAATGGGTTACCAAAAAACTTCACATCGCCATCAAACAAGCCAATACATGGCACGCCATTGTTTTCTTCGCTACGCTGCATCATGGCCTGCATACCGACACAAATACCCAGAAGCGGCCGGTCTTGTGCAACCTCTTTGACAAGCTCATCAAAGCCCAACCGTCGTATTTCTCCGATACAGTCACGAATCGCCCCAACGCCCGGCAAAATCACCCGATCTGCCTCACGAATTACCTGGCTATCAGCGCTAACTATGACCTGAGCCGACGGGGCGACATGCTCGACCGCACTTGCAACAGAGTGCAAATTACCCATGCCGTAATCAATAATAGCGATTGAATTCATGCCTTAGTTCCTAATTCTACTCAAAGACTATGTTCGTAAACTTAACTAGAAAACCTACCAAGCTAAACAAAGAAAGCGCACAAGGGCGCCTTCTATATCGTACTCATCATGTTTGCTAAGTTAGAGCGTTCCTTTCGTTGAAGGCATCATACCGGCCATGCGCTCATCATGTTCAAGCGCCATGCGCAATGCACGACCAAATGCTTTAAAGATCGTTTCAATTTGGTGATGCGCGTTCTTGCCTTTGAGGTTGTCAATATGCAAGGTAACGAGGGCGTGATTGACAAACCCTTGAAAAAACTCAAAAAACAGATCGGTATCAAAACCACCGACACTACCCTTCACAAACGGCACATCCATCTCTAGGCCTGGACGTCCTGAAAAGTCGATCACAACACGAGAAAGCGCCTCATCTAACGGCACATAAGAATGGCCATATCGACGAATTCCCTTTTTATCACCGACCGCTTGATTAAACGCCTGCCCTAACGTAATACCGAGATCTTCAACCGTGTGGTGATCATCAATATGTAAATCACCTCTCGCATCAACGTCAATATCGATCAAACCATGCCGGCAGATCTGATCAAGCATATGCTCTAAAAAAGGGATACCCGTCTCGAACTTGGCTTTGCCGGTACCATCAAGATTAATCGCAACTTTAATCTGTGTCTCAAGGGTATTTCGTTCAACTTGAGCAGTTCTAGGGCTCATGCATTGCTCCAACATAAAAGCGTAACGCTAGGCATAAGGTACCCAGCAAAATAAAAGGCGCGGAATTATAGCGCGAAATGAGGCGCATGCCTACGCCGGCAGGCCGATAAGACGACACAACGAACGAGAAATTAAACGTGCAAAATATCACGTCATCGCCATGAACCTCAGAGCATAGCCCATTAGTGAACTAATGCTTCGATTAAGTTACTGGCTATTCAGCACAAGGCGGAACGATAACGCGACTTGCCGAGTAGATTAAGCCGAAAAATGCTCACTCAAGTTACTAACGTACGTATCAACCATGCCAGAAAACTCAGCTTTCACTACGGGGCTTATGGCAAGTTTTAGCAAACCCGGCAGCGGTAGATTTAGTTCTGCAGAGGTCTCTAAGGTTAAGTTAGTGCCGCCTTCTGCCTCTTCAATCACCCAACCACCAGAGACCAATCCATTACCCTCGCCCTTAACTGGGGTCCAGTTAACGGTGCCGGCCTCTTCATCTGAAGAATAAGTGCTTGCGTAAATAGTTTGAATCGCATGATCACCCAAGCCCACTTTTTCCATTTCCCAACGGAATGTGTCATTACCCAAATCGGTGAGCTGTTCTACTTTCGGAAAGTGCTGTGCAGATGCTTCGACATCGGATAGCAATGCGAAAACTGAATCATAATCTGCGTCGACTGAAAATTCGCGACTAATATTAATGCTAACTTTAACAGCCATGTTGCTTCCTCTTGTTTATTATTGAATAGCACGTTAGCGTGCTCGTTAGAATGACAGCGATCATAAACATTTCGCTTTTAAAAAGCCACGACACACACTTTTTCATGCAAAACGACAAACACAGCATTGCACCCACCCTTCTACAATGGTTTGACCTACATGGCCGTAAAGACTTGCCATGGCAGCATAACAAAACCCCTTACCGTGTGTGGGTATCTGAAATCATGCTACAACAAACTCAGGTATCCAGCGTCATACACTACTACCAGCGATTTATGGCCAGCTTTGCAAACATCGAGGCGCTCGCTGATGCAGAAGAGGACCAAGTTCTCGAGCACTGGGCGGGCCTTGGCTATTACGCTCGTGCGCGCAATCTTCACAAAACAGCCAAACTAATAATGAGGCAATACGATGGCGAGTTCCCGAATGAACTCGATGCTTTAGTCGCGCTACCGGGTATTGGCCGCTCGACCGCCGGCGCAATTCTCTCTATTGCCATGCAGACGCCTACGAGTATCCTCGATGGCAACGTCAAGCGTGTACTAGCCCGATATTATGCCATTCATACTTGGCCCGGCGAGCGGAAAACTGAAAAAACCCTGTGGAACTATGCCGATCTTCACACGCCCAAACAGCGCGCGGATGACTACACCCAAGCTATCATGGATCTAGGCGCAACACTTTGCAAAAGGAGTAAGCCCCGCTGCATAGACTGCCCTTTAACGCTTGACTGCTCGGCCTATGAACAAGCGCTCACACATAAATTACCCGTTAGTAAGCCGAAGAAAATACTGCCCACTAAAGAGCGCTGGTTTCTTGAAATACGCGACGCTAACAATCAGCTGTTGCTTGAGCGGCGACCAAGCAAAGGTATATGGGGCGGGCTCTATTCATTACCTGAACTATCGGATACGCAAGGCTTGCTTGATGTTGAGCAAGCGTTACGCATGCGGTTTGATTTAACCCTTATTGAAATGGAAGAGCAGGCAAGCTTTAAACATACCTTTAGCCACTATCATTTAATTATCAAGCCGGTGCGAATTTTAGTCTGCGACAAATCTAATAATTCACAGGAAGCAAAAGGTCTTTGGTATGAACAGTCGACCCTTAACAATCTAGGCTTACCGGCCCCCATAAAAAAATACTTGTCGCGATAAGCTACTAACTCTGCAAGGCAAAATTCGCTTACACTTAAGGTAACAATTAAGGAGTTCCTCATGAGCCGCACTGTTTTGTGTCGTAAATATCAAAAAAAATTACCAGGTTTGCCGGTGCCACCTATGCCCGGCCCGCAAGGCATAGATCTTTATGAAAATGTTTCTGCCGAAGCATGGAAAGAATGGCAAGCGCAACAAACCATGCTGATCAATGAGAAACATCTGAACATGATGGACCCCGAGGCCAGGAAGTTTTTAAAGGAACAAATGGAAAAGTTTTTATCAAACGAAGATTTTGAGCAAGCAGAAGGCTATGTTCCGCCTAGTTCTTAACCAAGCCTAGACTGATTCACAAATAGTTCTTTATTACGCTTGACTCGAAAAATCGAATTAGGTTTAATACGGCCCCGTTGCAGACATACCGAGTCAGCAGCACGTGAAGCCAACACTTAAACATGGCCGGTTAGCCCGGATAGCTCAGTCGGTAGAGCAGAGGATTGAAAATCCTCGTGTCGGCAGTTCGATTCTGTCTCCGGGCACCAC
>ENA-OSET01000439-OSET01000439.1-sediment-metagenome-genome-assembly--contig:-NODE-439-length-46736-cov-53.452046_pt1 | contig 46736 bp, 33 predicted proteins | sample MGYA00237882_ERZ534229 | MGnify/ENA primary metagenome ERZ534229 (study PRJEB26408, sample SAMN06266212) | sediment metagenome | isolation source: Hudson Canyon methane seep mesocosm | place...
TTACGTACTGGTTCGATTCCGACTTTTGGCATTTTGTTACAACTTTTATATTGATTGAACGTTCAATTAAAATTATTCTACCTGCCAATCGGGTAATAAGCAATTTGGACCGCGTTGTATTTGTGTAATCCATCGTCAGGCTATACCCTTCAGTAATCCATCTATATACATACTAAATAACCCCTTTAAAGCAACCCACTTTAGATTTACGTAGCGAGGACACAACATTATGACCAATCCCCCAAATACGACTGGCGAAGCACTGCTTCATGAAGCTCAAAATCATTTGCCACTCGGGGTTGCCGACACCTATCGCTACTGGGGTGAGGAAGACACCGTTTTTGTAAAAAGCATGAAAGGTGGCTCCATCACAGATACCGATGGTAAAAAGTTTGTAGATTTCCGTCTGGCCTATGGCCCGATCATTCTTGGCTACCGTGATAATCGTGTTGATCAAGCTGTCATCAATTGCATTACCGAACGCGGCACGATTTCTGGGTTTAATACTGACCTAGAGGCAGAAGTAGTCAGCTTGGTGAAAGGCCTCTGTCCAAATATTGAAAAAATGCGCTTCGCCAATTCAGGTACTGAAGCAGTTATCGGCGCTGTACGTACCGCCCGTGGTTTTACCGGTCGAAACAAAATCATTGTTATTGAAGGTGGCTTCCATGGCCTATATGACGAAATGATGTGGAAGTCGGACGTCGACAACTGGGACAGTAACAAACAAGCAACTCCAGAAATCATCCCTTTTGGCGCAGGTATTCCAGAAAGCACGCGCGAGCATCAGGAGATTATTCCACTTAATGACTTCGACGCATTGGATGAAGTATTCAAACGCATTGGCGATGATATTGCGGCGATTGTAATCGAACCAATTATGGGCAACTGCGGCAGCATTGCGTCCACTCAGGAGTATATGCAAAAACTTCGGGATATTTGTGATAGCAACGACTCACTTCTGATTATGGACGAAGTTAAAACGGGTTTCCGTGTGGCCAAAGGTGGCGTTCAAGAACTGTATGGCGTAAAAGCCGATCTCACCACCTACGCCAAGGCCATCGGTAACGGCTACCCGGTAGCCGCCTTTGGTGGTCGTGCTGATGTGATGGATATAATCAAATTTGGTACAAACGGCGTAACCCATGGAGGAACTTATACGGCTAATTTACTCTCTCTAAGCGCAGCCAAAGCAACCTTAACGATATTAAGCGAAACAGACGCTTTAGCGACTGTCGATAAAGTCGGCGCGGCAATTCAGGGAGTGCTTTCGCGCGTTTTCACCAAGTTTGGCATAGAGCATAAGTTTGCCGGCCCAGACTCGATGTTTGGCGTGCACTTTGGCAAAGAAGTCCCTCTAAATTATCGAGACTGGAAAAAGACCAATAGTGACCTATATACGGTATTTGCACACAACCTGATTAAAAATGGCGTCATGCTAGAGCCAGATTCACGCGAACCTTGGTTCATTTGTGAAGCACACCAAAGCGTAGATTTAGTATGGCTAGAAGAGGTTGCTGAACGCGCCATGCAAGAAGCCTTGAGCGCATAAAACACGCGGCGGCTTCAGCGAGCAAATAGCATGAAGTAAGGAGTGTAGTTTTCAATCGGGCCTTCCCTTATTGGCTACACTTCTTTTTCGCAGATATAACAAATAAAACACATAGATGAATACGATCACGGTTAGTGCAACAAGATAAAAGCTTGGAATATGAAGACCTTGTACAAGCAACCTTTCATTCTCAGCAATAGCTGCCCATTTATGTTCACTTGCATCAGCAAACTCATCACTAGCAAAGATTTTAGCGATATCTCTGCGGCTTCTATATCTGACAATCACAAGCCTGTCCCAACCACTTGAGTTATCGTCGACCCATTCACTACCAAATATCGGATGTGAGGAATGAGCTGCCAGTAGTTTAATCATCACTTTACTGAATCGGTCAAACGCATGCCTACCACTTTCACCAGCATACTTATTTGAATATTCAGAGCCCATTTTATATTGAGGTTTAGCATGGTAGTTGTATAAGTTAACCGTATAAAAAGGCTGCCCATCATCATTCGCCAGAAAACCTCTAAGCTCTTTAAAGTCATGCCGACCACCGGGTTTTTGCTCTTGGTCAGCTATAGCAGAAAGATAATATTCGACTTCGTCTACAGAAAGCGGTTCGCTCCCGCCATGATACCAAACAACAAGAGCCAGCAACGGCACGATTAAACTACTCATCAGTAACTGACTTTTCTTCATTTTCTTAATCTCCAACAGTACGTACTCACTCAAACAACTTGCATTTTGCAAGTAGACTAATCAAGCAACTTGCAAAATGCAAGCACTATTGTTTAAATAGCGTCATGACTGAGAACTCAAAAAATTTACGATCGAACTGCCCTATTAACTTCGCCGTGGAAACATTTGGCGATAAATGGACACTTCTGGTCATACGTGACCTTATGTTTAAAGGAAAACAGCATTACAGTGATTTTTTAGCCTCTGACGAAAAAATATCAACAAATATCTTGGCGGACAGGCTGCAAAAGTTAGAATTCAAAGGAGTCATTTTTAAATCAGCCGATCCAGAGAATGCTTCCAAATATATTTATTCACTCACTGAAAAAGGTCAGGCTTTATTACCAGCGATGATAGAAGTGACGGCTTGGAGCGCGCAATATGATTCACTCACGAATACGCCTACAGATTTTTTGAACACTTATAAATCGAATAAAGAACAGCTTATAAAGATGTTTAAGGCTCAATTTGAAAATTAATGAAGCCCTGATTTCACTAACCACCGCTTTTTATGTTGGTGGTCCCCCTACAGCCATCAGGCATATGTGACGCTTTAGGGCCAGCATCACTTAAATAACCCTATGAGCAAAAGTAGCCCTGCGCGGGACAACTGAGTGGCTGCCGGAAAATCAAAATATAACGGCCAAACTAGGGGCAATCAATAAACTGAGGATAATCATACTCAAGCAATAGACAAACTTTTGACTCTTACTTGAAAATTAAGTTAACACCCGTTAACATAATTAAAACATTCAAATAGAGTCATATTATGAAAGATACATTATCTTCTGTTTTTACATTTCAAAGTCGCTTAGTCATGGTCGGTTGGTTAGCCCTTGTCTGCCTTCCTTTTTGGGAATATATGCCGGCAACCGTCATGGCAATTGTGCTGGTCATCAGCGCCACTTATGCTTACTTTATTCTATTTGGCCGACGCTTCGATGATAAGGGTGCCAGACAACCAAACTTCAAAGACTTTTCCTCTCTTTCTGGTGTGGTAAAGATGTTCGCTAATCGACGCGCAGCCTTAGCTGGCTGGTTACATTACTTAGCATTTGATTTGCTCATTGGCTTATTCATTGTTTTAGATTCACAACAGCACGACATATCACACCTCATGGTACTGCCAATTTTATTTTTTGCTTTAATGATTGGTCCGGCAGGTTTAGTCGCTTATTTCATTTTCAGAGCACTCTATACGGGTAATTTTATTGACCTTTCATGGGCTGTATAGCGTGAGTCAAAAAATAAACCCGACTAAAGACAGAATCCTGGAATGCGCCTTAGACTTGTTTTTAAGTGATGGTTACAAAGGGCTATCGATGCGCAAAATTGCGCTTTGTGCAGAGATTAGCCCTACTGCGATTTATCGCCATTACAACGATAAAGAAGCGCTTTTTCATGTCATCCTCAAAAAGGGTTTTACCATGCTGATGAACTATCTCAAACCAGCGCTTAAAGGTGAAACAGCTTTGGAGCGATTCAAACTTTCAGTGCAGTATTATTTAGATTTCATGATTGAACAACCCAAGTATTGTGAGCTTATTTTTATTAAGAACGAAAGCCGTGATGAGCTGGCTAGTCACGAAGAATTACGTGCTTACTCAAAGACCACTTTTGATTTCGATACTCAACGCATTCAAGAATGTATGGATTCGGGGGACTTGAAGCAAGACAGCGCCAGTGAAGTTTCGCTTTTATTATTATCGACTTATGTTGGCTTCTTTTCTCTCTATGTCAGTGGATTACTACCAAGAAGTGAAGCTCAGCTGAAAGAGCTTTACTGGAAATCAATGAATAGAATCTTTGAAGGCTTAAATACCTAGCATTTGCTTAATACACAAAACGCCTTTGGGCGTTTTTATTTACACGTCAGTTAACACCCGTTAACTGGCTTTTCATAAGATAGGGGACTATTACATGCCACTTATTCAGTTCGACACTGTCGAAGGCGCTTTAGATAAAGAAACAAAGAAAGCATTAGCCGATGCTTTAACGGCATGTGTTGTTGATGTAATTGGTGAAAAAATGAAAGACCACACTTGGGTCATCATCAATGAGACACCAGAAGGGAACTTCTTTGTTGGCGGGCACAAACTAAGCCCTAAAATCTATCATACAATTATGCAGGAAAGGCAGTTATTGGAGAATCAGTCATGAGACCAGAAGCCAGCACCGTTACCCATCAAGAAAACTCAGCTTTATTAGCCGATGAAATATCGTCAAACCGTCTTTATTTGGACGATCAGGGTTTCAATATCCACTACCTACAAACAGGCAACCATGCTGATAATAAGGAGGTGATTTTATTAATACATGGCTGGCCAACCTCATCATTTTTATATCGTCATATGATGATGCCACTCACACAGTTTCATAATGTCATTGCAATAGATTTACCTGGCTTTGGACAATCAGATAAAGACCCTAATGCACGTTATAGCTTTAAGTATCATTCTGACATAATCGATAGTTTACTGTGCAAACTGAATATTGAACGGGTACATTTGGTTGTTCATGACTTAGGTGGCCCGATTGGCTTATGGTGGGCAAAACAACACAGTGAGAAAGTCGCGTCATATGTTTTATTAGACACCATTGTTTATGATGATTTTTCTTGGGCAGTTAAGCTATTTGTTTCGATGACATTAATTCCTGGTATCAAAAATTGGTTTAGCCGAAACGGTGGTATCAAATTTTCAATGAAGCTAGGTGTAAAAAACAAACACCGTATAAATGAGTCAGTCATTAAAGCCTACCAAGCACCGTTTAAGTCTAAGGAAGACCGACAATCCTTATTAAGAACTGCCCATAAACTTCATCTTAATGGCTTTAAAGATGTCGCTAAACATATGGAAAGCATAGACAAACCTCTTTGTATGATTTACGCAGAAAATGATGTCATTCTACCGGAAATAGAAGAGACCTTTTCCCGCCTTAAGAAGGTTCACCCCTCTGCTGATTTACATGCCATTTCAGAGTGCGGACACTTTTTACAAGAAGACCGGCCTGAAGAAGTTTTAAAACCAATGCTGGTATTTTATCAAGACCTGATCGACGCAAAAAAGTGAATCAATTAACCTGATAAGCTTGCTCAGGGTTGATGCCAACCCTGGATGACAAAATAACCAATGAGCTTAAGGCAATTGATTATGGCATCAAAGCAACCCCGGTTTATTACCTCGGCATCGATGTGACTATCGCCCCCCTAAACCAATTAATAGTGACGATGGTTTATCTGGGGGCTCAGTCTCTCTACAAAAACTGCAACCGACTCTTCGTCTCAAATAGCCGCCTCCAACTCGAAGAGTTCTTTTACCTCAGTCAGGTATTTCTCGACTCGTTAACTAGAATTATCCCCAAACACAAACTACATTTTAGAGAGTATTTTATGTGTTGATCGCAGATCGGGATTTATTATGCCTGAAGAAATTGTCCCCCCGCTTCTAAACAGGAATGTAGCCCGCATCAGTATCCCTGCCCTAGGGGCACTCCTGACATCAGTCATCGTCGTCGTCTGGTTTATCCTGCATAATATCGAACTGGAAACCCGTAATCAGGCAGTCAAATCTCTAGAGACGATGGTGAGTTTTACCAATAGCAGCATTCGTGAAATTTGGGCTGAAGGTCATTTACTGGATGCAAAGATATGGGCCAATGATCCTCGACTAGTCCAAGCCGTCAAGAAACAACTTAAAAACCCCAAACAAGGCACCCCCTTATCTAATAGCAAAGCTTTAATTGAGATCAGGGAATATTTCCGCGAAAAATTAAAACAACACGATGCTATCGGCATATTTATTATCGCTCCGAACTTTCAAAATATTGCCTCCATGCGGGATGCTAATGTGGGATTGACTAACCCCCTAGTCAAACATCAACAGTCGCTATTAAGAGATGTATTCGATGGCCAAGATAAAATTAGCCACCCTATACTTTCGGATGTTCCCTTAAGAAATAAGTTGGGGAAGCTGGTAAACCACTACCCCACCATGTTTGCCTTATCCCCAATCAAAGATAGTTATGGAAATATCATTGCAGCTTTGTCGATTCGTATTAAACCACTACAAAATTTTTCCCGCCTCGCTAAGCTTGGCCGCCTTGGCTATAGCGGTGAAACATACTTGTTCTCAAGCAAAGGAAAAATGCTAACAGAGAGTCGTTTTGAACCACAACTAATTGATATCGGGCTGCTCAAGCCTAGTCAATCGAGCATGCTAACAATCGATATCCGTAATCCCGGCATCAATTTAATGCAAGGCCTCATCAGTAAACAATCAAGAGAATTACAGCCTTTAACATTCATGGTTCAGCAAGCGCTGATTAAAGGCACGGGCAAATCCACCCTTGCTTATAATGACTACCGGGGTGTGCCGGTACTAGGTGCTTGGTTATGGGATAAAGAACTGAACATGGGCTTTGCATCCGAAATTGATGAAGATGAAGTACTACTTCCCTACACTCGCAGCCGGAATGTCATATTATCCTTATTGTTTGGTAGTCTTGCATTAGCACTCACGCTCATCGTAATAATCCAGCACGTCAGCCGTAAGTCAGCCTTAAAACTTCAGCAAAGTGAGCTTTTCCTTAGAGCCGTCATGGACAACGCGGCTGACGCCATTATCACTATTACCGAGCATGGAATTGTAACGACTTTTAATGATTCAGCCATCAAGTTATTTGGCTATAAGGCCGAAGAAGTGATTGGCAATAATGTCTCCATGTTAATGCCTGAACCCGATCGATCACAACATGACCATTACTTAAAGCACTATATGCAAGGCGGACCGGGAAAGGTCATTGGCGTTGGGCGTGATATTGATGGTGTATGCAAGGACGGCAGCATTGTTCCCTTCCATTTATCTGTTGGCGAGACAAAACACCTAAATCAAAAGATATTCATTGGGGTATTACACGACCAAACTGAATTTAAAAGAATGCTGAATAGACTTCAGGAGAAGGAGGACTGGTACCGAAGTACCTTTGACAATGCCTCAGTAGGCATCGCGAAAATAGCACCAGACGGTCAATTTATCGAAATAAATAATCGCTTATGCGAAATTTATCAATATTCAAAGGAACAATTTTTAAATCAGCATTTCAATAATTTGATACCACCCAATGATGAGAATAACCTCATCACATCGTTTAATTTACTCTTGTCAGGTGATGATTTCTTTAATTTCAATGATGTCCCTAACCTTAGAAAAGATGGCTCGACCGCAAGCGTGAACGTAACAATCAGTGTTCATCGGCAAGAGCATAGTCAGACAAAGTATGTTTCATTCATGGTCGAAGATATCTCAGCTCAAAAGCAGGCTTTGGCTGACTTACAACTTCGGCAAAAAGCATTGAAAAGATCCCAGAAAAAAGCCATGGATCTGATGATGGAGACTAACAATGAAAAACTCCGTGCCGAACATGCACTTCAGGAATTAGCCGAATCAGAACAAGAGCGGACCAAACTAGCTTTAGCTGTGGAGCAAAGCCCGGCATCAGTAGTGATCACCGATACTCAGGGCATAATCGAGTATGTGAACCCGATCTTTCTGAAAAAAACAGGGTATTCTCTGGACGAGATCATTGGTAAAAATAACCAAATACTCAGTTCAGGGCACACCCCCGCAAAAGATTATCGAGCGCTTTGGAAAGCCATTACCAAGGGCAATAAATGGACGGGTGAATTCCATAACCGAAAGAAAAACGGAAACTTATTCTGGGAATCAACATCCATCGGCCCACTCAGGAATAGTCAGGGTGAAATCACCCATTACATTGCCGTAAAAGAGGACATTACCGAACGGAAGAAAACCGAACTTGAACGAGCTAAGGAGCGGACCCGCTTGAAAATTGCCCGCGAAGAGGCCGATGCAGCGAACAAGGCCAAATCCGAATTTCTGGCTACCATGAGCCATGAAATACGCACGCCAATGAATTCAATTATCGGCATGTCTCACTTGGCACTGCAAACAGAACTAAACAAACAACAGCGCAATTATCTGGAGAAAGTCAGTATTTCTTCAGAAAACTTATTAACCATTATTAACGACATACTCGATTTCTCGAAAATTGAAGCGGGTCAATTAAGTCTGGAGTCAATTGAGTTTGAGTTTCATGAAGTGCTCAATAATCTTGCCAACCTCACCTCCTTGAAAGCAGATGAAAAAGAATTGGAATATATTTTCTCAGTAGCCCCAACTATGCCAGAAATTCTAATAGGCGACCCATTACGTTTGGGACAAGTTCTTTTAAACCTAGTCAGTAATGCCATTAAATTCACTGGCAAAGGTGAAGTAGTGGTGAGCTCAGAGGTGTTGAGCTTAAACGACACCCAAGTCAAAGCTCAGTTTTCAGTCAGAGACACTGGTATAGGAATTTCACCAGAAAGCCAAAACAAACTCTTCAAGGCATTTTCTCAGGCTGATGCTTCAACCACCCGACAATATGGCGGCACCGGACTTGGTCTATCGATCACCCAACAGTTGATTAAAATGATGGGGGGAGAGATCTGGTTCGAAAGCGAAGAAAATGTAGGCAGCACCTTTCATTTCACCCTCACCTTCGCATATAGACAAAATTTAAAAAACACCAACCAACATGCCTCCAACGAGTTACTTAAAGACTTGCAGGCTCTGGTCATCGACGACAACAAGAGTACCCAAACAATTCTGACTGAAATGTTACTCAATTTAGGTTTCATCGTAGATACAGCCATATCGGGGGCTGAGGCTCTTGAGGCAGTGGATGCTTCCTATGAGCGGGATGAGCCCTATCAGGTTATTCTGGTTGACTGGAAAATGCCCAAGATGGATGGTGTCGAAACAATCAAGACCATCAATAAACGCTATGGAGAATCAGCTGAAAAAATAGTTATCATTATGGTCACGGCATACAATACAGAGAAACTGTCTCAACAGTTTAAACAGGAATCGATCAGCGCCCTGCTAACCAAACCAGTCAATCCCTCGACCTTATTGAACACACTTATGGCGGCTCTCGGACCAAAGAGCACCAAACATTCGTTATCAAACCCCAACTTATTTGAGCAGCGAGCGATGCAACAATTATCGGGCGCTCACATTTTATTAGTCGAAGATAATGAATTTAATCAGGAGCTCGCTACCGACTTACTCACTAGAGCAAAGATAAAGGTCACCGTCGCCAACAACGGTCTAGTTGCTCTGGATATATTGCAACAACAGAAATTTGATGGCGTACTAATGGATGTACAAATGCCCGTAATGGACGGGCTAACAGCTACTCGTGAAATCCGCAAACTAACACAGTACCAAAACCTTCCGGTCATTGCGCTAACAGCAAACGTCATGCTCGCTGACAAACAACTTACGCTTGATAGCGGCATGAATGACTGTATTGGAAAGCCCATCGATATATCTAACTTTTATACAACACTAGCCAAATGGATATCTCCAGCACCTTCCTCGCAATTATTGCTAGCTAATCACACGCCGACTTTTGAAGCATATATATTTCCCGAAATAGCGGGCATTGATACAAGCAAAGGCTTGCAGCGCTTTAATCATGATCATGCTGTTTACCGAAAATTATTATTGAAATTTGTACAAAACCAAACTAATTTTATTGAAAGGTTCCACCAATCCCTACAACAAGAACATCATGAAGAGGCGGCTCGGATGATCCATACTCTTAAAGGCTTAGCCGGTACTATCTCTGCAGACATCATTTATAAAATCACGTCCTCTCTAGAAAGTTTATTAAGCAAAGGAGAACCTGCAGGCGAAATGATAAATGAATTGGAACAGCAATTAACGACGGTCCTCTCAGGCATCAGGCAAGCAGAAACGGTGATGCAAAAGCAGTCTCCCGACCAGCTAGAGAATTCAACAAACGATGGCCTTCAAACAAAGGCTAAACAAGGTGAGATCCCCCCTTTATTAAATCAGTTGTCCGCCTTGCTAAAGAAGAATAGCGCAAACGCCGTGGATTTTATTGAATGCCACCAACAACATTTGGGTGAAGCATTACTTGGTCAGGACGGTGTAGAACTGATCAAGCTGGTCAGCGACTATGACTTTAAACATGCACTGTTATTAGTTCAGAAACTAACCAAAAGATTTAACTTAAATACTCAGAGTGATTCCGATCATGAATGATACAAAATACAAGGTATTAGTCGTTGATGACCTACCAGAAAATATTAGAGTGTTGGCCGATGCACTGAAAAGTGAGTACGAGGTCAGCGTTGCTCCCTCGGGAGCGCGGGCACTGGAAATCATCGACTCTGACGAGAAACCAGATATCGTTTTACTTGATGTAATGATGCCCGGTATGGATGGTTATGAAGTCTGCAAACAGATTAGAGAAGACCAGAGTAATCAGTTTGTGCCGGTCGTTTTTGTCTCCGCTGCAGACACGCTTGAAGAAAAACTCAAGGGTTACGAAGCTGGCGCCAGCGATTATGTTGTCAAACCTTTCTCCGTTGATGAAATACTCAATAAAGTTAAGCTGTTAATTGAAAGTATCAAGGTCACGAAACAACTGAAAACAGATGTTAACTACGCAACCAAGACAGCCATGACAGCGCTGACCAGTGCTGGCGAAATGGGACAAGTCATCGACTTTTTTCGAAGAAGCTTTACCTGCCACTCTTTGGAAGACATGGCCGATTTATTACTCAATAATCTGGATAACAGCCAGCTTAACAGTGTGGTATTGCTCCACACCCAGATACAAAAAATTTATAAAGCCCTGGGTGCACCCGTCAGCCCCTTGGAGATTGCAGTGATTGACAAATTGAAGGCTGAAGACACTATTTATGATTTTGGTAAACGAACCATTATCAACTACCCTGGCATATCCTTATTAATAAAAAATATGCCCCTCGATGACGCCGAACTGTATGGCCGAATAAAAGATAATATCGCCTTGCTGGTAGAAGGTGCTAGCGTGCGAATTAGTGGCATAGAAACAGAAAGAAAGGCGCGCGAAAAACAACTCGCTTTAAATAACCTGATAGGCGTTACGGAAAAAGCACTTTACGACCTGGACAAGCGTCAGAAACAGCAACGCCTCACTAGCGAGTCGATCATGCTACAGTTACAGGAAGAATTAGTTGGCTCATTTGTTACGCTGGCTTTAGACGAAGATCAAGAAGACAAACTTCTCGATTTAGTCAGCACCGCAGCAGAGAAAGAACAGGATAACTTCGAACAAGGTAGGCTCACCGACCAGAATTTAGCCGAGATATTAAAACTCTTGCAACACTCTTCCAATACAGACTAGCAATAATAAATCTATCATTATGAACAGTCTATTAAAGTCCATTCTACTTCTACAACCAGTGAAGCAAAGCAACTTCTCTAAAGTGACATTACATTCTGCATGGCATTCGTTGATACTACCGTGGAAACCAATCAAGCAGGGTCGCTTTATAAGCAGAAGTTATTCATAACTACGACAACAATAGCTCTAGACCTAATACAGGTCTCACTACCCAAACGCTGAGCACTTCTTGAACTCATTTTCTGAGAATGATGAAACTTAATATAGAAAATATACCACTATCAACAAATTAAATGTCAGCAGACTCATAGTGGCGACATTCAATATTGTGACTTATGATAACTATGAGGGTAACTGAGTCCTAACAATGCTTAATTGAAGAAATACGGCGTTAAGGAGGCGATAGTCAATGACATATGATACTAAAAAAATCACCATTCTTGTGGTAGATGATACTCCGGAAAACATTGAAGTACTCGACAGTATACTAAGCTCTCAATACTGCGTAAAAGTTGCCTTAAGTGGCGAACGGGCACTAGAGTTAGTTGATACAGGCCCTCTGCCAGATATGATACTGTTAGACATCATGATGCCAGACATGGATGGTTATGAAGTTATCAGTCACTTACAGTCTAATCCTGCCATGGCAAATATTCCGGTGATATTTATCACCGGCAAATCAGATGCTGCCGATGAAGAAAAGGGCCTAAAACTGGGAGCGGTTGACTATATTACAAAACCCGTAAGTCCATCGATTGTACGTGCTCGAGTCAAAACACATCTCGCCTTATATAACCAAAACCGTGAATTAGACAAAAAAGTAAAAGAGCGAACACAGCAACTAAAAATAGCAAAGCTTGAAGTTATTAGCTGTCTTGGACGAGCCGCTGAATTTAAAGATAACGAAACAGGCATGCATGTAATTCGCATGAGTTACTATAGCCGAATAATAGCAAACTCACTTAAACTCAACAGCGAGTGGGTGGATATGCTATATAACGCCGCCCCTATGCATGATATTGGTAAAATTGGCATCCCTGATCACATCCTGCTGAAACCAGGAAAACTCGATAATGATGAGTGGGAGGTCATGAAGAAACATGTAAGTTATGGCGTCGAAATTCTCGAAGGTCACGAATCAGACCTCTTAATAATGGCCAAGGAAATAGCAAAGAGCCATCATGAAAAATTTGATGGCACAGGTTACCCCAATGGCCTAGTTGGCGAAAACATTCCTCTATCGGGTCGTATTGTCGCAATCTCTGATGTTTTTGACGCACTAACTTCTGAACGCCCCTATAAAAAAGCCTGGAGTACTAAAAAAGCAGTGGCTCTCATTGAAGAAGGCGCAGGCAAACATTTTGACCCACACTTGGTTGAAGCTTTCAGAAACTGCTTACCCGAAATTCTGGCTATCAAAGAGCGTTATAGTGAAGAGCTATAAACACCAGCAAAACAAAAAAACATAGATCATAAACAGTTCACCAGTAAAGGCGGGCTTAATACTTGCTACCCGTAGATAGAAGCCCTCTTAAATAGCTAATTGAACTTCATGTAAATAACATCTTAAAACGCTAACTCTGCCTCCATTCACGTAAAAACCGAATAAAACTAAAACTCATTCCTTTATAAAAGATCCATATTAGCAAGAGTGGTTTTTATATGTTTATTTGCTATAACTATACACAATAAAGCATCGTAAATAGGCCAATAATATTATGGGAATAATTGCAGATTTTTTTAGTACGTTGTTTGATCCTTCAATGCCGCCTCATGGCCATTGCTACCTTTGGAATGATGATCTGGTATTACTGCATGTTATCAGTGACTCTGTCATTTTTTTATCCTATCTTTCTATCCCTATCGCACTGACTTATTTCGTTTACAAGCGTAAAGACCTCGCATTTAGTCATGTCATCCTGCTTTTTGGGGTATTTATTTTAGCATGCAGCGCAACTCATGCCATGTCGATTTACAACGTATGGAATGGGGCTTATTGGTTAAGTGGTGCCATTAAAGCAATAACCGCCGTCGCCTCTTTGGCCACCGCAGTCATTGTTTGGCCATTGATCCCAAAAGCATTAGCAATACCAAATACTAATGACCTCATCACACTCAACAACGCGCTAGCACTCGAGATATCTGAAAAAGAACAAGCAAAAAATGATGCGGAAAAATCGCAACATCTTGCTGAAAAGTCACGAGAGCAAGCAGCACAATCGGAGAAAATATCTGAAGCAGCAAATCAAGCTAAAAGTACTTTCCTCGCCAACATGTCTCACGAAATTCGTACCCCGATGAATGCCGTTATAGGCATGACACAGTTAATGCAACAGTCCGAGTTAACGAACAAGCAGCAAAACTACCTTAATAAAATAGATTGTTCAGCTCAGTCACTACTCAACATTATTAACGACATTCTGGATTTCTCAAAAGTCGAAGCAGGAGAATTGGATATGGAAAACATTCCTTTCCAATTGGATGAGGTATTAGCCAGAGTCGCCAATATTGTCGGCATTAAAGCCCAGGAAAAAGGCTTGGAATTTCTGTTTAGAATTGATCCACTTACCCCTAATTCATTAATCGGTGACCCTTCTCGTTTAAGTCAGATACTCATCAACCTAGCAGGTAACGCTACCAAATTTACTGAGCAAGGCGAAATTGAAATTTCAATCAAGCCTGTACCCTTATCTTTGCCCTTAGAACGTAAGCAAAGTAATGGTACTGAAACTGAAAGATATGCTCCCACCCTAACAGATCAGGTAAGGATTGAGTTTTCACTCCGTGACACCGGGATTGGTCTCACTCAATCTCAGCAGGAAGGTTTGTTTAAACCCTTCATACAAGCAGATAGCTCTACAACACGAGAATATGGAGGGACTGGTTTAGGCTTGGCTATATGTAAACAACTAGTGCAATTAATGGGAGGAGAAATCAGCATCCGCAGCCAAGCCAATGAAGGAAGTATATTTTTATTTACCGCCTTATTTGAAACTGCTTCCTCTTTGGCCGCACCTAAAGTAGGCGACACATCAAAAGAAAAGAGCCTTGAGGCACTGAAAGGAATGCCAGTATTAGTGGTGGATGATAACTCGGCTGCCCGACAAATACTAAACGAGATAATTACCTCTTTCGGGTGCAAGGTGTCTACCGCAAATAGTGGTGAGCAAGCCCTCAGAATGATCGATACTGCAGGTAACAATGACACACCGTTCAGTTTACTGATTCTGGATTATAAAATGCCGGGGCTGAACGGTTTACAAGTAGCGAGCCAAGTCAGAGCCGATAATAACATCCCCCGATCAACCAATATTATTATGGTTAGCGCCCTGCAACCAAATGAGATTTTCGACGATGAAAACAAAGCAGTAGTTGATGGATTTATTTCCAAACCGATTACATCTTCCACACTACACGATACGATTATGAGCGGAATGGGTTTCGCAACACATTTTCACTTAAATACAGCATTAAAGAAAATTTCCCGCTCTGAGGCCGCCGCCAAGTTATCTGGCGCGAGAATTTTGCTAGTAGAAGACAATGAATTCAACCAAGAAGTAGCACGAGACCTATTAGAAAATGCACACATGGAAGTAGATATCGCAACCAACGGGAAGGAAGCACTAAACATGCTAGATGATAAATATGACTGCGTATTAATGGATATTCAGATGCCAGTCATGGATGGTTATGAGGCCACACGAACACTGCGACAAAATAAACGTTTCAAAAATTTACCCATCATAGCCATGACAGCCAATGCGATGGTTGGCGATCAAGAAAAATGTTTGGCTGCGGGTATGAATGCCTATATTTCAAAACCTATCAAGGTGATGGAAATGTTTTCAACTATGGCACAGTGGGTCACGGCTTCACATTCACCGCAAGACATTAAAAGCCAAACTCATCAAAGCTTAGCGGAACCCGGTGCCACTCCAGATACATCGGCTTTACTACCGGATATTACAAGTATTGATATAAAATCCGGTCTCGAACATTTTGAAGGCGACCGAAAGCATTACCGAAATTTGCTAGTCTTATTTTACAACAATCAAAAAAACTTCTCGGTCAAATTTCGGGCAGCCTTGGCTAACCAAGATCATCAGACAACAGTTCTTGAAGCGCATACTCTCAAAAGTGTGGCAGGCACCATGGGGATTGATGTCTTAGCAGATGCAGCTCAAGAACTGGAGTTAGCTTGTAATCAATCAAGTGATCAAAGTGTAGAGTATGAAGTAATAGAGGCCAAGTTAACGCTTATTGAATCAATATTGGGCCCTATAATAGAAGAGCTAAAACCATTCGTATCAAAAGAATCCAGGCCCATTGAGCAGGCACTTGTTAACAATGAAAAAGAGCTATTAAGTGACTATCAACAATTAGCACAACTACTAACCGAAGGTAATACCGACTCAAGAAAAGTAATCGATACCATTAACCAGAAAGCAACCACCAAGATCCAGTCGTTAATTGAAATGAAAACCTTAACAAATCAAATCTATAACTATGATTTTGAGAGCGCTAGTCTCACCTTGAATACCCTACTTGAGCACTTAAATATAGAGCTTGATTAAACCTGGCATATCTATGCTAGCCCAGCCCTATTCGTTCAATTGAACGGATAGGGCCTTTATTAATATTCGCACAAGTAGGGTGTAACACAAGTACTCTAAAAGCACTTAAGGCCATCACATAAGGCCTAAAACGGCCTTGAATTCATAGTCGTATTATCCTGCGAATAGACTATCAAGCGAACTTTTAAAAGCAATGCAAAGAACTCGGGACAGCAATGGCTTGTGCCTTAGGTGAAGGCGTCATATAGTGGGGCTTATTCAGGAAACCACACTTAAAATGGAAGCTATACTCAATAATGAAAAAACAAATACACTCAAATATCACACAACTGTGTACACTCATTTTGTCGGCGTTATTACTTAGCGCCTGTGCAACAACCACTTACTCAAAAAAAGCAACTCAGCTTTATGTTTTTAACTGCGGCAATATTGAAGTACGTGATTTATCAATTTTCACCCCTGGAACGAATACAGGTAAAGTAAAGCAAATGACGGATAGCTGTTATTTGATTAAACATGAAAAAGGCATGTTATTTTGGGACACCGGTTTAAATGACTCTTTAGGCCCTAAAGGCGTCGATGCATGGGAAGGTAAATTTCACCTAAGTGTTAGCAACCCACTTTCAACCCAGTTAAATGAAATAAACGTAAAGCCATCTGACATTGATTTCTTAGGCATTTCTCATTTCCATGGTGACCATACAGGCAATGCCAATTTGTTCACTCAATCAGCTTTAATTATTCAACAGGAAGAATATGATGCTGCCTTTGGTGATGACCCAAGCAAAGCAGGTTTTGATGCAAGCAGTTATAAAGATCTGGATAAGTCTAAAATTAAAATAATTTCAGGTGACTTGGATGTATTTGGAGATGGTACTGTTGTCATCAAACGGGCCATTGGCCACACTCCAGGGCATCAGGTTTTATTTGTTGATTTAGACGAATCAGGCCCCATTGTATTATCAGGTGATTTGTATCATTTTACTGATAACCGAACTCATAAGAGAGTGCCCTCTTTCAACTTTGATAAAGGTCAAACACTTGAAGCAATGGAGCAGATTGAAGCTTTTGTAAACCAGAAAAAAGCACGTCTCTGGATTCAACACGACCTTGAACAAAACAAAGCAATTAAGCACTCACCCGCTTATTATCAATAAATAAAAAGACCATAATTAGCAAGCAACAGAGCTTGCTCAACTTAAGGAAAATCTTGTGTTAAAAATCGTTCTAACTGTTATTGTCATTGCCGTAGCAATATTTGTAGTCATGCGCTCATCAAGTAATAAAAAAGAAGCGGCTGTAAACATTCAAATAGGTGTAGATTTTCTCACCAGCAACAAGACTCAAGAGGGCGTAAAAACCACCGAGTCAGGTTTACAATATAAAGTTTTAACCGCAGGTTCTGGAGAAATACATCCAACAGCAAGTGATAGCGTTAAAGTTCACTATCATGGCACACTAACAGACGGCACGGTATTTGACAGTTCTGTTGCTCGTGGTCAACCTATTTCTTTTGGTTTAAATCAAGTCATTAAAGGCTGGACAGAAGGCCTTCAACTTATGGTGGTGGGTGAAAAAACACGCCTCTTTATTCCTAGCGATTTAGGCTATGGTAATCGTGCTTCAGGCCCGATACCCGCAGGCTCCACTCTGATATTTGATGTCGAATTACTAGGCATTAATGAATAACACGCTATATTGTTTACTAACAACAAAATTTACTAATCATTAGTATTGCACTAAAAATACAGGAGAAATACATGAAGCTTATAACAGCTGTTATCAAACCTTTTAAGTTAGACGATGTGCGTGAGGCCTTATCAGAAATAGGTGTTCAAGGTATTACCGTTACAGAAGTCAAAGGGTTTGGTCGTCAAAAAGGTCATACCGAGCTATATCGAGGTGCAGAGTATGTTGTTGATTTCTTACCTAAAGTAAAAGTCGAAGTTGCAATTAGTGAAGATATGTCTGACAAAGTTATTGAAGCAATTACCAGCGCGGCAAATACTGGAAAAATTGGTGATGGGAAAATTTTCGTATCTGCTTTAGAGCAAGTCATTCGAATCAGAACTGGCGAAACGGGAAGTGATGCCGTTTAATTAAGTCTAACGATTCAAAAAATGATACTGTTTGAATTAAACTTAAGCAGTATCAAGCTCCAATAATTCAATACATTGCTACCCTTCTGAAAGAATTCAAATATCTAATTAAATATACACGTACTCATAAGGATAAATCTATGAAAGCCCAACTACGGATATTAGGGCTACTGTTTGTAGCAATATTTATTATTGCACCAAATGAAGTCTTGGCAAGCAAGAAAATCAGCTACTTCCCATCAGCCACATCAGACTTTTCAAACCTGGACAAATCTTCATACGAATACACCCCTTCCAAAGCCGGCGGCTATGGCGAAAGTTTTTACTTAAATTCCTATGATGCCAATGGAAACGTGGTGACAGCGTTAATTAGTATCACTAACTACAACCCATTTAGTAAAGGAATGGGGTCATTTGATATTCATTGGGTTGAAAACGACAAAGTACGTGTGATACATGAAGAGTTCGACGCAGACGAAATACAAAAAGACTCGTTGAAAGGCACAATGTTTGGTAAATCCAGTTACATTAAAGTAGATACCGACACGACTAAAATATCCTACCAAGGCGAAGACACTGACGGAAACCATGTTGATATCTCAATTGATATGAAGCACACAGAAGCAGGTGCTCAATCTGGTGATAGCAAGCTATATATGGGAAAAGGAAAAAGCACTTTTTGGGGGCTTAAGATCATCGCGCCTCGTGGGGAGGTCGTCGCCCGACTTAAAACTGCAAAAGACAGAACCAGTACGCTGAAACTTGATGGTTATCTGGATCATGGTAACGCAACCGCCAAAGTACCTGACTTCTCAGATCACTGGTACAGACTTATATTTTTCTCGAAGAACTGGACTATAGATCTTCATGAAACGACTACCAAGTTCAAATATGGAAAACGCAAACCTCAGATGCTTTATGTCGCTAAAAACCATCAGGCAATAGGTATGTTTTCGGACTGGGAATATAAGGAAGCTGACTTTAAGGAACACAGTGATTCTCCTTATGCCCCCCCTACAGGCTGGACATTAAAACTTGAACGCGATGACATCAAAATTAACGGCACAGTCAACGTCACTAAAGAGGTCGTTACCGTTGATGTATTAGATTCAGTCAGTTGGGCAATCCGTATGCTAGTGAAAGCATTTTACTCAAACGCATGGCAACACTATTTTTTGGTCGATGTTGACCTGACAATTGAACAAAATGGCGTTAAAGAAAACGTTAGCGGCCTTGGCATGGCGACAGCAGAGTATTATTAGAACAGACCTTCCAAAGCACAATTGATGCATGCAAAGAGTGATACTCATTCTGAACTAAGTCACTCCCCCCTCTTGCAAGAAGCTATTCCATTCATTATAGTTAGTTAGATTAACTAACTATAATGGGAAAACTAAAGTGGATTACCTTGCTTACTTCAACAAGCTTATTATGCCCAGCATTAGCAAAATACAGCGTTTATCAACTCCCACTCTGGAGCAAAGCTTAAAACATCACGATATCACTTTGTCTGAGTTTAGGATTGTAGGTTTATTAATTGGTGAAAAATCGGGATACAGCCAGAAAATGCTAGCTGAGTTACTAGGCATCAGCCCACCATCACTATCTGTTTCCATTCAAGGTTTAGAGCGCAAAGGTATCATTCAAAGAATATGCGATCCGACCGACCAGAGAATTAAGCGTATTCGCTTATCTCCGCAAGTCGACTTTAGCAAGATAAGTAAACTTATAATCGACCTAGAAGAGAACGCCACACGCAATATCAGCCAACACGACCTAGATATTACCAAACGAGTTTTAGGACAAATTTTACAAAACATTAGCCCAACTTCAGCAAATAAGGAATGACATGCAAACGCTTATTTTAGGATTCATCATATTCTTCGGGGTACACACAATCCCGTCATTAAGTATTAAAAGGAAGCTTATAGACCGTTTAGGAAAAACAGCCTATTTAGTGTTATTTTCATTGTTCTCGGCATTCGGTCTGGGTTTAATCGTCTATGGAAAAGGTCATGCAGGTTTTATCGAAATATGGAGTCCTCCCACTTGGTCACGCTTAGCTCCCTTATTTATCATGTGGCCTGTTTTTATATTACTCAGCTGGGCGTACTTGCCTTGTCAGATGAAAAAACGCCTACGACACCCAATGCTTTTTGGTGTGATATTGTTTTCTTTCAGTCACCTAATTGCCAATGGTGATTTAGCTTCAATATTACTTTTTGGGGCCTTTGCACTTTTCTCTTTACTAAAAGTAGTCAACGCAAGACACCAATCAAAACCATCTGAAATACTGAAAAAGTCATTCATTTGGGATTTTACCGGCATCGTAATTGGTAGTGTTGCATATTTCTTATCTTTAAAGTTTCACCAACAAATTGCTGGCATTGCCATTTAACCACGACTTAAAACAGCCCATTCATCAAGGAAGAATTCTATGAAACATAAAACCATTACAACTCAACTAGGCAAAATATCAGTAAACATAGAAGACAATGGGAATGGAGAGCCATTAGTTTTCATGCACGGTCTGTTTATGGACAAAACACTCTGGCAGAAATTTGATAGCAAGTTGACCGGGAGGACTCATATTTATATAGATATGCCAAGCCACGGACTTAGCAGCAACGTAAATAAACGCTGGAGCTTAGATGACTGCACTAGCATGCTAATAGAAATTCTTGATGCACTAAAGATAACGCGCTGTATTATTATTGGACATTCATGGGGCAGCATGACGGGACTAAGAGCGGCGCATCAGTACCCTAAACGATTTTCTGCACTAGGCTTATTCAATATGCCTTTTGAGCGCACCACAGGAGTAAGCAGAGTAGGATTTATTTTCCAAAAGCTGATGACCCTATTTCCAAAATTTTATGCAAAACAAGCAGCCAAGGCACTGTATTCAAAGAGCTTTCTTCTCAAACACCCTGAGCTATCAGAAGAAATTCAAACAAACTTATCGCAAAGGCCTTCAAAAGAAATATCGCAATGTATTGATGCCATTATTCTAGATGCAATAGATACAAAACAACTACTCAATGACCTTCAAGTACCCGCCTTGGCTGTAAAAGGCGAAGCAGATTACGTTGGCATACACCCAAAAATAGAAATGATAACTGTTCCCGGCGGTCATATCAGCCCACACGAGGCCCCAAAAGAAATTAGCCAAATAATTAAGCAGGTAGTTAAATTATCTTCAAAAAATGATATTCAAGCACGGTGAAATTTTACCAAAGAAGATGCAGGGGAACTTCACACCTCACAAGGAAAGACTCTTTGCATCTGAATGGCACGTACAATAAGAGTACGTGCCATTATTAATTCAAATACTTAGCTATGAAAGCCGAAATATGGAGCCCATAGAATTAAGCATCACATTTCTCAAGCTCCATACGCCTTTTATTTTTCAGGAATTGTGGTGTATTCATTGAAGTACTTTCTTCTTGTTCAGATTCTTTTAGCAACTTAAGCGCCCAACTTTCATCAACACCATCAGCGCCAACAGTTATACTGTCTAGCTGCTCATTCCCTCCCCCTGCCTTAATTACGCGATCATGCTGCTCATAGGTTTTATTAAACTCTGCATACAAATCATTTGTTTCTTGGAGCGTTAAGGTTCTTTCTTGCGCTTTACGAGAGATTGAGAGGAGCATTTGTGTTCTTTCAGCCAAAATTCTAGACTGTCCCTTACGAAAGTTGGCTGATGTATATTCATTCACTTTAACGGCTGACATGATTCTTTCCCTAGTGTATATCTTCAAGCACTGACGTTAAAATCATCAATAAACTCGAAAATTCATCCTACTGTTTTAAGCAATACAGGGTATTTGAATCGATATGATAGGAGGGCAAAGAAAGGAAAATTAAAACAAAACTATGCCCTAATTTACACAAAAAGCAGTCACCTTAGTAAACTACTACAACTTATTCATCCATGTTATTGTTTTAATTCACGATACTATCCTGACGAGGCGCCATAATAGGTAAATAGATAATAATGGTCAATAGTGAATTTATTACTTTAATGTAGAAAAAATTAAGGGGGTTATCATAAGCCTGCCTTTCTCGAATTAGTTAATATTTTAATTCATAAAGACAGCACTTATGACTAACAGAACTCTGATTTAGCTCCGCACTTCAGCATTACGCAGCAACTCTTTAGCTCGCTCAACAACAGGTAAATCAATCATTTTACCTTTATATTCAACCGCACCTTTTCCGGCCGCAAGCCCATCTTCAAATGCTTTTAACAAACCATGAGCATTTTCAATTTCTTCTTCCGAAGGCGTGAGTTCTTCATTCAAGACTTCAACTTGCTTCGGGTGAATACAGAATGCTCCAACAAAACCTAGCTGCTTGGCAAACTGCACTGTTTTTCGGAAAGCATCAAGGTCACTATAGTCAGCAATAGAACCTGGAAAACCAAGCGGCATAATATTCGCTCGTCGACACGCCAAGGCAACCATTTGGTTTGGTAATAATAAAGTTTGAGGTAGTGGTTGCATGCCTGCTGTCGCTGAAAAATCTTCAGAGCCTAGAATCATTGCAACAATACGGGGGTCAGCACTCGCAATTTCATCAAGTTTTGGTAGTGCATCAACAGACTCAATCATCACAATTAATGCTGTATGCCCAATAGGTAGCGACTTAGCTTGCTCAAGCTCAGATATACGTTGAGAAAACGCCCTGATTTGATCAGCAGACTCTACTTTCGGTACGACAATCGCTTTAACACTCTCATCAACTGAAGCCTCGATGTCTAGCATAGCAAAACGCTCATCAAGATTAATACGCACCAAGGCATCAGCACTACCCTGACTAACAATCTTCGCTGCTGGAATCACACATTCACGCGCTTCTGCTTTTAATGCCAAAGGCACACTGTCTTCCAGATCCAGAATATAAGCATCTGCACCTCGGGTATGTGCTTTAGCAACAAATTTTTCAATATGAACAGGGATAAATAGCGCGGTGCGCCAGCCCGGATAAGTTAGTTTTTGCATTTAAGATCTCTTTGAATTAATAGATGGCAAACAATCTACGTAACCTTACATTGTCATACCGGTAGCCTCTTGAGCTGGCATCCATATTTTCAACTTTTGCAATCTTGAAGAAAATGGATTCCCGTTTAAGTGACAACGGGAATGACATACTAAGGAGTAAGTGGCTTAAATTAAAAAGCAGCCAGCAAAACATTCATTCAGCCTGCTAAGCTAGCTCTGCTTTAATTGTCATGCATAAAGCATTTTCTTGATCAGCAGACCAAAGCGAAAGCGCATCGCCATCGTGCTTACCTGAGACGGTAAAGCTTCGGTCATCAAAAGTCGGTCGTACTGCACGAAATTTAAATTTACGTAGCGTTTTATCTGCAAGATTATCTCGCTGCAACTCCAGCAATAAAGTCACGAGCAAAGGACCATGAACAACTAACGCTGAGTACAATTCCTCTTCTGTCGCATAAGTTCTATCATAGTGAATACGGTGACCATTATAAGTAAGTGCCGAATAGCGAAACAGTAAAACTGGGTCTGGTGTAATGGTTTTAGTAAAGTCTTGCTCTGCAGGAGCTACTTTAACTGGAGGCAAAGGCGCATCCGCAGCAGGCTGTTCTCGGTAGACAATATTTTGGACCTGACTAATACACAAGTGACCATCTTGAGAAATATCATGCTTCACATTAACAAAAACCAGCGTCCCAGTACTGCCTGATTTTAATTCAACAGATTCGATTGTTGATAAACGTGATGCTGGTTTACCAATCACAAGAGACTTATGAAGTTCGACCTCTCCTGCTGCCCACATTCTTCTTGGAAGCGGTACCGGCGGTAAAAACCCGCCTTTATCCGGGTGACCATCAACCCCTGTTGCATTGGCTTTAGGGGTTGCCAAGAAATACATCCACTCCCAAAATAGTGGTAGCTCATCACCTTTTTGAGGCACTATTTCATTATCTAAAGCACCAGCCAAAGCTTGGGCTTGAAATAAACTAATGTCATCTTCTTTCGTTTCTTGCTTGCCCACCCACTCTTGCAGATAAGCGATATCAATATCGGTCATGCCTTACTCCATAACAAAAATATTCTAAACATAACTAAACAATAGCAGCCCGGTATAGGCTTACATTTTGTCAATCTTATTATTCAGGGCCCGCAACATTACTCAGGACCGGCAACCACACCATTATCATGAAGTTTACCAATCTCAGCGGCACTTAAACCAACAACATCAGCTAATACTTCATCTGTTTGTTCACCTAATCGAGGCGCTGGTTTGGCCGGTTCACGCTCAAAGGCTGAAAAGCTCCAAGGTGCACCAGCAGCCATATAAGAACCTATTCCTGCTTGATCAATTTGAGAGAACATCGGGTTATCTAGTGAACAGTCAGGATTAGTTTCAACCATACCTTTCACAGTTTGGTACTGGCTCCAACAAACACCGTTTTGATCGAAATTCTGCTTGATATTGGCAAACGTCTGCTTTGAAATAAAGGCATCAAAACAAGCCGAAATTTCTTCACGGGATTCAAAACGATCCCCCTCTTTAGAAAAGTCTCGACCTAACTTAGCCGCCAGAGCGACCATATCCTGCTCAGTTCCAGTAGCGATACATAGCGACTTCCATTGACGCTTTGTTAAGCCAATGACCATCACTCGCTCGCCATCGGCCGTAACAAAATCACAACCATATGCGCCATATAGATAATTACCAAAACGCTCACGATCTTCACCTAACTGAGCCTCGGCAATAAAACCTAAGTGTCCCATCACTGCCATTGCGGCATCAGCCAAAGCTATTTTTGCATGCTGCCCCTTTCCTGTTCGTGTTCGGTGTCGTTCAGCAGCAAGTAAACCTAAGGCAGCCATTTGACCAGTCACTAGATCCCAAGCAGGTAATACATGGTTGGCTGGCGTATTGCTATCAGCAGGTCCCGTAAGAAAAGGCAAACCAATTGAAGGGTTGACGGTGTAATCTACAGCCGAACCACCATGACGATCACCCTGCACCGTCAACTGAATCAAATCAGGACGAATGGCAGATAAGTCTTCGAATGACAACCAACCTTTGGGCGGAAAGTTAGTCAACAGCATACCCGCTTCTTTACCAGGTGCTGTAATAATTTGCTTCGCTAACTCAGAACCTTCAGGTGATCTAAAATTAATCGCAACTGAGCGCTTTGACTTATTCAAACCCGCCCAGAATAAGCTGGCATTATCTTTGGTTACAGGCCAACGTCGGTAGTCCAAACCACCGCCAATGGCATCAATTCGAATCACGTCTGCACCTAATTGTGCCAACGTCATTCCACCTAAAGGCGCAGCAACAAAAGCAGACGCTTCAACTACGCGCATTCCCGATAAAATACCCTTCATACTAGCTTCTCATTCTGATTAAATTTTGATCGTTAAACAATGAAATTTAAAAATCATGAAAAGGATAAACTAGCCGCCTCTTTAAATCTACCAATTGACCTTGGACGAAGCCTTAAAATTCATCTATTCTGCCTAAAAATATTAGGCTTTGATCACTATGCGCGCACTTACCCTACAAACACCCTCTAACTCTGAAAGCCTCAAACTGGTAGATGTGCCATTGCCATCCCCTCAAAAAGGAGAAGTACGCCTCAAACTCACGTCAATCGGTTTAAATAGAGGGGACTTACTCTTCACTCAAAATCGTTATTTTATTAAACCAGCTGCAGGTAGCCGGATTGGTTTTGAAGGGGCAGGAATAGTTGATGCGATAGGCCCGGATACAACAACCAATCTGCGCTTAGGTGACCGTGTTGGTATTTGCCCAATGAGTTTTGACGTTGGCACCCAGGGGTGCTTAGCTGAGTATGGTGTTTATCCTCATAATGCTTTAATTCCTAGCCCTGACACACTGAATGATTACGAAACCGGTTCTATCTGGATGGCTTACTTTACTGCTTGGGGAGGCCTGATAGACGCAGGACAACTCATCAAAGGTGAAACAGTCGTTATTACCGCTGCCTCAAGCTCTGTTGGCATTGCTGCCATTCAAATTGCCAATATGATTGGCGCAACTCCCATTGCTACGACCACATCAGAAGAAAAAGCCGAAGTACTAAAATCACACGGCGCCAAACACGTCATTATTCAAACACGGAATGCCGACGCGATAGACCATTACGTTAACAAAGTACGTGACTACACTCTCAACAAAGGCAGCGATTTAGTTTTTGATGCTGTATCAGGGCCAATGAGTCATGCACTCATAAAAGCATCTAAAAGAGAAGGTCGTATTATTATTCACGGTATGCTTGATCGCTTACCCATGGACATTCATGCAGGCGTATTAATGAAGCGCCTGCTTACCCTGAAAGGTTATACCGTCGACCAAACACTTGCATGCGAGAAAACTAAGAAACTCGCAGTATCCTCTATCCATAAAGGTTTTGAAAACAAGCAACTCAAAACCATTATTGCTGATAGTTTTTCACTGGAAAACTACGAGCAAGCCTTTTCATATCTAAAATCTAACCAACACCTTGGCAAGATTATTATTACCCCTTAATTTTATAGGGATAATCTGCAATATGATCTATACTCAACAGTTGAATCTAAAAATAATTAAGGAATAGTCAACGAATGCATAGTTATCATGAACAACTACAAACTCATGCATTAAACGACCTAACAACACGCGCTAAAAGTGGCATCCTTACTTATGCCTGCGTATGGTTAATTCTGGCTTTCAGCTATGAACTTGATACGAATCACCCAAACTTTTTTTATTTAAACACTGGCATTATTGCAGGCATTTTCTTATCCCGAATTTCTCATTTTATTATGCTAAAAAACAGTATTGGGCCAAAAATTGTGTTCATGAATCAGTGGCTAGTATTAACAATACTCGCTGCGGCGGCTCATTGGGGCGGCATGACTGCATGGATTATTTTTGATGACAACCTCTCTGACTTACGCACAATCATACTCATCATCACCCCTGCATTTGCCTTAGGTGGCGCCTGTACACTTAGCATATCTTCCGAAATACGCACACTATACCCCTCGCTCATGTTTCTACCTTTTATTGGCATTCTTGTTTATCAGGGAGATACTGAAAGCCTGATACTCGCTTTGCTAACAAGCATTTGTCTGGTTTATATCTATAGCTCAACCAAAGCAACACACAATGATTACTGGGCTGCAATTACGAATCATATGGTCGCAGAAGAACGCGCTGAGGTTATGGAGAAACTCAGCACCACTGACCCCCTTACCCAGCTTAAAAATCGTATGTTTTTTGATTCAGAATTTACAAAAGAGTGGAAGCGCTGCTCACGCTTGAAGTGCCCACTGAGCCTAATCATGATTGATTTGGATTTCTTCAAAAAAATCAATGATAACTACGGGCATGTATTTGGTGACGAATGCTTAAGAAGAGTTGCTTCTACTATTAACAGTAAGGTTGCTCGTCCAACAGATTGTGTCGCTCGTTATGGCGGAGAAGAGTTTGTGGTACTTTTACCCAACACCAGCCCACAAGCAACAAAAATGCTTGCACAACGAATGATTGATGCAGTTGCTGAACTAGAGTTGCACAATGGTGAAGAAATCGTTCATATCACCTGTTCGATTGGTGGTACAACCGCCATTCCTAATTTTGAAAATAATCAGGAATCTCTCATCAAAATAGCCGATTCGGCCTTATACTACGCCAAAAATTCAGGCAGAAACCGCTACCACTCTGAAGACATAACTTAACCCCGCATGTACGTGGGTTCCTAATGCGCACGATATACCCGATACAAGTACACTGTTTAGGCACACGAACCCCGGTAAATCTCTTTTTTTAGACCATACTTTCCTATATTATGGCCGGTTAATTACAACGACATACTTACTCAACCATTTAACTCAACGCTAAAATTCGCTAGGAGAGACCATTTTGTCTCAGAATTCTTCAGATCTTATTTCACAAGCCCGCGCAGTTGTCGCACAAGCTCAAGGTGCAATTGATACTGCTCTAAGTCATATCAAAAGTCTTTGCATTAATGAAACAGGACGTCTTTCCGGCAGTAAATTAGATGATTACCAGCTTGTCTCCTATGAGCTAGCCTATTCTTCTGCAGAATTAGCTGCAGCGCGCGTTTTTTGTGATTTTGCTGATAATGCATCGTCAGATTCATCTTTAGAAGAACAGCTCGCACTGCTGTTTTGTGCTGAAGTCGTACAAAACACTCAAAGCCGTTTAGCTGCGCGTCGTAATGAATATGGTTTATCAGCAGAACAACTATCCGCCGCATTCGAAACACAAGACACACAGGATTTTTGTCAGGAATTCCAACAAACAGCAAAACTGGTTGAGCTAGGCAAATTCATGCTTGAACAAGGTGGGCATACCGTCGATGCTCAACTTGATGAAGACAAACAAATTATGTCTGAATCATTTCAACGCTTCGCAACAGACGTTGTTATGCCAAAAGCTGAACACATTCACCGTGATGACCTGATGATTCCCGATGAAATATTAAACCCCTTGGTTGAAATGGGCTGTTTTGGTTTATCGATCCCTGAAGAATACGATGGTTTATTAGCGGACGGAAAAGAAGACAACGTAGGAATGATCGTTGTGACAGAAGAACTTTCACGCGGTTCTCTTGCAGCAGCAGGCAGTTTAATTACTCGACCAGAAATCCTTTCGCGAGCACTATTGGCAGGAGGAACCGATGAGCAGAAACAACATTGGTTACCTAAGCTTGCTTGGGCAAAACCATTCTGCGCAGTGGCGATTACAGAGCCTGACTTCGGCTCAGATGTTGCTGGCATGAAGTTAAAAGCAGAAAAAGTAGACGGTGGCTGGGTACTCAATGGCGCTAAAACATGGTGTACGTTTGGCGGCAAGGCAGGCGTACTATTAACCTTAGCCAGAACAAACCCAGAACCCGGACTTGGCCATAAAGGTTTAAGCATGTTCTTGGTTGAAAAGCCTTCTACGGATGGCCATGAGTTCCGTCACGAATTAGAAAACGGTGGCGTTATTTCAGGCAAAGCAATTCCGACGATTGGCTACCGAGGCATGCACTCATTTGATGTTTTCTTCGATAATGTCTTTGTCCCTGATAGTCACTTACTCGGCGGCGAAGCTGGCTTAGGTAAAGGGTTCTACTACACCATGGCTGGTTTCTCTGGCGGGCGTATCCAAACAGCAGCGCGTGCTAATGGCGTCATGCAAGCAGCTTACGAGAAAGCAATCAGCTACTCTAAAGAACGCAAAGTATTTGGTGAGCCATTAGGTAACTACCAACTCACACTGGTAAAACTGTCACGCATGGCAACCTTAATGACCGCTTCACGCCAGTTCACTTATGCCGTTGGACGTTTAATGGACGAAGGCAAAGGACAAATGGAAGCGAGTTTAGTGAAGTTGTTTGCTTGTAAATCATCTGAATGGTTAACCCGTGAAGCAATGCAGATTCATGGTGGAATGGGGTATGCGGAAGAATCAGCCGTGAGCCGTTACTGGATTGATGCTCGTGTACTATCAATTTTTGAAGGTGCTGAAGAGACACTAGCACTGAAAGTAATTGCACGTTCATTACTTGAAAATGCAGCTTAAGCCTAATTAACGTATTTTGTAATTTGGAGTCACGCTTATGAGCGACGAGAAGAAAGCACACCACATATACGATAAAGAAGGCGAAGTTGGACAAGATCGCCCTTGGATCTTCCGCACCTATGCGGGACACACCAATGTTTGGGCGTCCAATGAACTATATCGTAACAACCTGGCTAAAGGCCAAACAGGCCTAAGTATCGCGATGGATCTACCCACTCAATGTGGCTATAGCTCCGATCACGATATTGCTAAACCTGAGATTGGCAAAGTCGGTGTGCCCATCAACTCGCTCGATGATATGTTAGTTTTATTCGACAACATTCCTGTCGATGAAATGAATACATCGATGACGATTAACGGCACCTCCATGTGGTTATTGTCATTGTATGTGGCGATGGCTGAAGAGCGTGGCGTTGATATCAGCAAGCTTCGCGGTACGACACAAAATGATTTAATTAAAGAATATTTAGCGCGGGGAACTTATATTTTCCCACCAGAAGACTCTATTCGTATTATTGTAGATATGTATGAATACTGCCTGCATAACATCCCTGCATGGAACGCTTCAAATATTTGTTCATATCACTTGCAAGAAGCCGGTGCAACACCTGTTCAAGAACTTGCATTCGCACTCACGACAGCGATTACAATCCTAGATGCTATCAAAGAACGCGACTGCTTCACCGAAGAAGAATTTGAACGTTGTGTCGGTCGAATCTCCTACTTCGTCAATGCAGGTATGCGTTTTGTAGAAGAAATCTGCAAAATGCGTGCATTCTCAGAAATGTGGGAAGAAATCACTAAAGAGCGCTATGGTGTTAAAAACCCTAAATTCAGACGTTTCCGCTATGGCGTTCAGGTTAACTCATTAGGTTTAACTGAAGAACAGCCAGAAAATAACGCTTGGCGTATTTTGATCGAAACACTGGGTGTTACTTTAAGCCGTAATGCACGTTGCAGAGCATTACAGTTACCCGCCTGGAATGAAGCTTTATCTCTGCCTCGCCCTTGGGATCAACAGTGGTCATTACGCTTACAGCAAGTAATGGCTTATGAAACTGATTTATTAGAGTACCCTGATCTATTTGAGGGTTCATTAGTTATTGAATCAAAAGTAAAAGACTTAAAAGAAAAAGCCTTTGCTGAAATTAACAAAATCATCGAAATGGGTGGCGGTGTTGAAGCCATCAAAACGGGTTACATGAAGTCTTCATTAGTTGCTTCACAAGGCGAACGCATGAGCAAGCTGATTAAAGGCGAGCAAATTGTTGTCGGTAAAAATAAGTGGACAGATGGTATTGAGTCGCCACTCGTTAGCGACAGCGATGGTGGAATATTCTCGGTCGATGCTGAAGCAGCTAAAAAGACCATTGATGCCTTAAACCAAACCCGCAAAAATCGCGACCCTGCTCGTGCAGAAGCATCACTAAAGAAGCTAGCTGAAGCGGCAAAGTCTGGCGTTAATATGATGGAAGCCTCTATCGAATGCGCTAAAGCTCGCATCACCACGGGTGAATGGTCCGACACTTTACGCGAAGCATTTGGCGAGTTCCGCCCACCAACTGGTGTTGATGGGCAGTCATTATCGATTGAGTCCGACACACTGAATCAAGTCCGCGAGAAAATAGAACAGTTTATTGAAACGCATGGGTACCGCCCAAGAATGGTTGTTGGCAAGCCTGGTTTAGATGGCCATTCGAATGGTGCAGAAATGATTGCCGTTGCAGCCCGCCATGCTGGCTTCGATGTTATTTACTTTGGTATTCGTTTAAGCGCTTCCGATATTGTTCAGTCGGCCTTAGAAGAAAATGTTGATGTCATTGGTATTTCATTATTATCGGGTTCCCACAATGAAATTATTGACCAGTTATTTGAAGAACTTGAAAGTAATGGTGCAAAAGAATCTATACCCGTTATTTTAGGTGGCATTATTCCTACACCTGACTTCCAATCGCTACAGCAAAAAGGTGTAAAGCGTATATTCACACCAAAAGATTTTGATTTAATGGCAGTCATGAATGAGATCATGGACGTAATCAATGCTCAAAAATCTGCCTGAAACCGGGCCATCAGACGAAGCGCTCCAAACAAAAATGGATGAAGCGCTTCCAAAAGAACTGGAAGATCTGTTATCAAAAGCGCAGCAGCATGAAAAATGGCCCATTGCGCGTTTGATCTCAATCTTTGAACGTAACACGACTGAAAACCTGATTGCACGCCATCAAATTATTTCTTATCTGAATAAACACCCAGGAAAGTTTAATAAACAAGCAATGGTTTTAGGGGTGACGGGTACGCCAGGCGCTGGAAAATCCAGTTTAATTGGCGAAGTGTGTTTATCACTACTTAAGCAAAATACCGATATATCTATAGCCGTTCTCGCTATTGACCCGTCCAGTCATGACTCTGGCGGTGCATTACTTGGCGACCGAACACGCGTTATTTTTCCGGTAAAAGATAATCGCCTATTCTTTCGCTCTCAAGCCTCCCAATTAGATCTAGGCGGCATGAGCAAACGCACTTTCCATGTAACACGCTTACTGCGGAAGTTATTCGACATTATCATTATTGAAACAGTCGGTATTGGCCAAAGTGAAATTGAAGTACAGCGCCTAAGTGATCACACTTGTTTAGTCATGCAGCCACTGGCGGGTGATCAAGTGCAGTTTATGAAAGCAGGAATCATGGAAGTACCCGACACATTTATCATTAATAAATGTGATGAAGATGCTTTAGCCAAAAAAAGTCTGCACTTACTCAAATCCAGCCTAAAATTGGCTAGTATTTATGTGGACCATCAAGAAGCGAAGAAAAAAAATATTTTTCTTACCAGCGCACTCAAACGCAAAGGTATTGATGAGCTTTGTCAGTTTGTAATAGAACAGACACAAGAAAAAGTACACCAAGACAAGCTAAATGAACAAGAAAACTACTTTTTACATAAATGGATTAAGCAAGCTTATGGTGAGTTTGGCATGGGTATTTATGAAAATTTTGCTGAAGACAAGCAACTGTGCTCAGGAACGTTAGAACAAAAAGAATTACACTTTAAACAAGTGATCGCAAATTTTCTAAAACAAGTAACTTAAATCATAATAATTAATTTTAATACCAATAATAAAAACCACGCGACAGAATTTCAAATACAGAGGAAATACTTATGACACAAGAACTATATGATATCGGAAATGCACCACCCTTAGGTGAAGTCCCTCCCAAAATGCATGGTTGGTTAATTCGACCAGAACGTTTTGGTGAACCCATGAAGGCTTTTGAAAAAGAAGTCATCGATACACCAGCTATTAAAGATGACGAAGTACTTGTCTATGTTATGGCTGCTGGCGTTAACTACAACAACGTTTGGGCTGGTTTAGGCGTTCCTGTTAATGTTATTGGCGCTCGAAACAAAGCAGGCGAACCTGAAGAGTTTCATATTGGTGGTTCTGATGCATCTGGAATTGTTTATAAGATTGGTAAAGATGTTACGAATGTCAAAGTAGGTGACGAAGTTGTTGTTCATTGTGGTTCCTGGAAAAAGAATTGCAAAATGGAACAAGCTGGCAAAGACCCAATGTACGATTCAACATTCAGAATTTGGGGTTATGAAACAAATTTTGGTAGCTTTGCTCAATTTACCAAAATACAAGACCACCAAGTTTTGCCAAAACCAAAACACCTAAACTGGGAAGAAGCAGCTAGTTACATGCTTGTCGGGGCAACAGCTTACCGTATGTTAATGGCATGGGCACCTAATCAGGTTAAGAAAGACGATGTTGTATTAATTTGGGGTGGCGCAGGTGGCTTAGGCTGCATGGCAATTCAAATCGCTGCAGCAATGGGCGCAAAACCAATCGCTGTCGTGTCTGACGAGAGTAAGTTTGAATACTGTAAAAGTTTAGGTGCTGTTGGTTGCTTAAACCGTAAAGATTTTGACCACTGGGGCATGATGCCACATTGGAAAGATGAAGCAGCTTATGCAGAATGGTCTAAAGGCGCTCGTAGTTTTGGTAAAGCAATTTGGGAGATTTTGGGTGAACGCCGCGGTGTAGATGTCGTATTTGAGCATCCGGGAGAAACCACTATCCCAACCTCCATCTTTGTATGTGAATCTGGTGGCATGGTCGTTGTTTGCGCAGGTACAACAGGTTTCAACGCAACACTGGATCTTCGCTACCACTGGATGCGTCAAAAACGCTTACAGGGCTCTCACTTCGCAAATGATGAACAAGCAATTGGTATCAATGACTTGGTAGCTCAAGAAAAAGTCGACCCGTGTCTATCAAAAACTTTTACCTATGAAGAGCTGCCTGCTTCTCACCAGCTAATGTATGAGAACAAGCATCCACATGGCAACATGTCGGTTCTAGTTGGCGCGACTGACTTTGGCCAAGGCTCGAATAAGTAATCATTAAACTTTCGTTCCCACATTAGACGTGGGAACGAAACACCTAACCTACCTACTCTTAAAACTAAGAGTCGCCGCCTTTGGTTCTATTTTCTCTCCATTCAGTTAAAGCCTCTAATGGCATAGGTCTAGCTATATGGTAACCCTGAGAAAAATCACAGCCCATCGCTTTCAACTTATTTAATACACCTTGATTCTCTACGCCCTCAGCGACCACTTTATAGCCTAGGTCATGTGACAAGTTAAGTGTTGTCTTCACAATAACTTCATCGCCCGAAACCTGATCCATTTCCATCACAAACGAGCGATCTATTTTAATTTCATATACCGGAAGTTGCCGGATGTAACTCATTGATGAGTGACCTGTGCCAAAATCATCGATCCCTATTTTGACGCCATTATCGGCAAGATTTTTTAATACTGCCATTGCATTTTCAGGGTCAGTCATCACTGAAGTTTCAGTCAGTTCCAATACTAAATTTTCAGGTAATACCCGATGCTTTTTCAGTAGAGCCAACAAATTACTTTCAAAATCTTTTTCATGCAAGTTCACGGCAGAAATATTCACAGAGATCGTCTCACCCCCACATTCCTGAGACCAACGTGCTTTCTCCGCTAAAGCGGTATCTAAAACCCAGTAAGTTAATGGGCGTATGACACCCGTTTTCTCGGCAACCAAAACAAATTCATCAGGCGGAATAAAACCTAAACTGGGGTGATTCCAGCGTAATAATGCTTCAGCACCCACCATTTCTCCCGTGTCAGAACATATAATTGGTTGGTAATGTAACGATAGGGAATTTGTTTCAATCGCCTTTTTAAGCTCTCCCATTAATACCAGTCGGCGAGCGTTATAAGGGTTTATCTCCTGAGAATAAATACCAATTTGTTCATTCGCATTCCCCGCACTATCTATTGCCACACGGGCATGACGGATAATAGTGTCGATATCTGAACCATGCTCCGGATAACAAGCAATACCGACCGACAACCCTAAATCCAACTCCATTCCATTGAATTCAATCGGTTGAGCTAGCTCACTTCGAATTTTGGCGACAGCATCTAATGCTGTATTTTGCTCTCCTGATTTAAGGACATGCGCAAAAATAACGCCTTCTATATGAGCAAAATAATGGACCTGTTGATCAAATTTTTCCATCATTAAAGAGACGTTCTCATCAATAGAGATATTTGATAAACGCTTAGAGAACAAGTTCAAAACAATATCTGAATTAGCATGGCCAAGTGTTTTATTGATTTCTTGTATACGGCTTAAATGGAAAAACACTAAAGAAAAGTGTCTCATTTTTTCAGATTCTGAATGAAGTAGCTTATGCAGCAACTGCTGCAACAAAACAATATTTGGAAAACCGTTAACTGCTTGATGTGTTGCCTGATAATAAAGCTTTGTCTCTGCAGTTTTTCGCTGTTCAGATTCTTCTAACTGTTTTTTCTGTGCTCTGAATTTTGCAAAACGCTCCGTATTAAAACGATCAGCCAATGCAAAGCTTAATAAAACTGATTCAAGCGCTGACCCCCAGTTCACAGCATTTTCAGTAAAGCCATTTCTTGGTAGAACGCCAAATTTACTCGCAGCCGAAATTACAGCCCCCATCATTAGAAAAAACCAGGCAATTGTAAAATATCTAGCGGATGTTTGGCCTTTCAACCAAGCGTATGGGCCGGTAAACATAATAACCAAACTGGCAGGAATCGCTAAAAATACGGATATTCGAGTTGAAATATCGTAAGGCACAATAAACGCCCCCGCGATACACAAAAGAAAAAGTACTGAAAAGCCATTCAATAATGTATTTAATCGTGGGGCTACCTTATCGAGGTGTAAAAAGTAAGATGAAAAAATAGAAGCGAAAAGCATCACCCCCGGAACCGAAATCAAAATACTCATATTATGAATCGCAGGAGACTCTGGATAAACATACTGAAAAAGGAAGCCATGCGCTCCAGACATTAACACCAGCACAGATGCCATGAAGCCTACATAATAAATATATGGACGCTCCCTAATTGAAACAAACAAGAAGAAATTATAGAGCACCAGTACAAATAACATCCCGTAGTAAAGCGCTTTAATTAATTGCTCATCTTGATCAGCCCAATTGAATTTCTGCGCATCCCATAGGGTAATGGGAACTTGAGTAGAGCCTTGAGTACGAATTTTAAAGTAGATATCGACAGGTTTATCAAACTGAACTGTGACAGGAAATAAAAAGTCTCTGTGAGGCAAGGGCCGATGAGAAAAAGGGTAGATATCTCCAGTTATCACATCTTCGGTTATACGGTCTTCTTCAAGTTGATAAAACTCAATATAATCAAGCAATGCATACTGAATAGCGATGATTTTATTTTGAGTTGCAGAGCCGCAACAAGGAACTTGGTTACTCAAACGAAAACGGAACCAATAACTACTATTGGTATATCCAAAGTTTGGCGTGTCACGAGTACTTCGGGTCCAGGCACTCGACTTCAATTGTCTCACATCACTTAGAAAAAGCTGATCATCCTGATCTTCAAAGTACTCAAGCTTTGAACCAATATTGATTGAATCTTCACTTCCCACATTAATATTTATGGGCGCCTGTGCAAGCACAAAACAAGAAAAAAATACGCTGAACAAAAAAATAGTGGAGGTTACCAGTCTCGTCATACAGCTCACTTTCCTGCTGGAAGTAACATGTAAATAAAATTTTCATTAAGAGTTTCGAAAATAATCACTCAAAAAAGCTATCCTGTAAACAGCTCAATTTAAGTTTAGTTCAAAATAGCTGAGTGTAAATTTGTTCTTTTACTAATGTATAACCAAAGAATGCCGCATGTATGAACAGTCTCGGCATTCTTTTTTCAACTACAAAAGATTAAAAATCCTCCCACTCTGAATCGTCACTCCCTTTATTCGCACTGTATTTTATAACCGTCTCCTGAGAAGGTGCCTTATTTTGAGCCTTGCTTTGTTGTGACCCAATTTGTGGCGATGGCGCTGGTGCTGAACGAGCTGGCGCCTGTGTTGTGGTATGCATGGGTGATGGGGAAGCCAAGCGACTACCGACAGAAAAGAAGCCTACCAGCTTATTTAACACACCCGCCTGTTCACTTAAGGCTTCACTGGCCGCACTAGCCTCTTCGACTAAAGCTGCATTCTGCTGCGTCATATCATCCATTTGAGTGATGGCTTGATTGATCTGTCCGATGCCTGCCTGCTGCTCTGCAGCTGAATTTGCAATCCCTTCTACCCGGCCAGCGACATCATCAATCGCGGTCACAATTTCGCCTAAGGTATCACCCGACTGATTCACTAGCTGGGAGCCAGACTCAACTTTAGTCACACTGTCTCGAATCAGATCTTTAATTTCTTTTGCGGCCGCCGCAGAACGTTGAGATAAGGTTCTGACTTCGCCAGCCACCACGGCAAAACCACGCCCTTGCTCACCCGCTCTTGCTGCTTCAACTGCTGCATTCAGCGCTAACAAGTTTGTCTGGAAAGCAATCTCATCAATGACACCAATGATATCGTTGATTTTATTACTCGAATCAAGAATTTCTCCCATGGCCACGATCGCCCCTTTCACCACCTGCCCCCCATGCGCGGCTTTCTGCTTCGCACTTGACGACATATGGTTCGCTTCCGATGCATTGGTGGAACTCTCTTTTACCGTACTGGTAATTTCTTCCATACTCGCTGCGGTTTCTTCTAAGGAGCTGGCTTGAGCTTCAGTTCGTCGACTTAAGTCGTCATTACCCTGATAAATTTCATTCGCAGCCGAATGAACCAAACCAGAGGAATCTCTGATTTGGGTAATAATATCTGTCAGCTTATTAATGGTTTTATTCACATCTAGCTTTAAGTCACCAAACGACCCTTTGTAATCTTTATTAATGGTTTTGGTGAGGTTACCTTCTGACATCGCGGATAACACAACGCCCATATCTCTTAGGAATGAGTCGGTACTTTCTACGGTCTGATTCAGGCCAAGGGCTAACTTCTCAAAGAACCCTGTTTTACCGATCGGATCGATACGTTTCGATAGATCACCATTAGCCGATGCTTCAACTAAACGATCAATTTCCTGCTCTATTGAGACTTCATTCGTTCGATCCGTCCATTCAACCACCGTTCCAATACGTTCATTCTCATCATTATTAATCGGGTTCACGACAAGATCCATGTGGCGTCCACCAACAAGTATATTAGCAACAATTTCACCCGTTAAATTCTCAAGCATGCGTTTTTGATGCTCGGGATTTTTATGGAATACATCGATACTATTGCCAATTAAATTACTCACAGAGAAGTTGCTTAGCTCCTGACGCAAATCGCTTTCTGCATTCGTCAATGTATCGGTCACCGCCTGATTCATATAAATGATATTACGATCGGCATCGGCCACCATGACATTTGCTGACACCGTGTCCAAAGCCTGTTTCATTCGCGCATTCGTATCTGAAATAACACGTTCAGCCTTAATACGAGCGAGCTCTTCTGTTTGATCATCCCACTCAACAGCCACCCCTAAACGCGCATTTGAGTCATCAAAAACAGGGGTTGCGACTAAATTAAAGGTACGACCACCGACCACAATCGTCGCTGAATAGGCATCTTTAAGACCCTCTAATATATGACGTTGATGTGCAGGATTTTTATGAAAGACATCAATATTGCTACCAAGCAATTGTGCCGCATTGAAATTAGGCAAATCTTGCTTTAAGTCTGCCTCGGAATTTTTAAACATATCTTGAACCGAGTCATTCATATAAATGATATTCAGCTCATTGTCAGCGACCATGACATTTGTTCGGCACACATCCAGCGCATTCTTTATTCGGGTTGATTCTCCCGCTAGACGCGCTGCATTTTCAACGTCAAAACCCATCTTTATTTGCATGGACTTTAATGCATACATAACTGATGACAACTCATTATTACCATTTATAATGATATTGTTATCAAAATTTCCACTAGCAAGCTCAGCAAAATTCGATAGACAAGAATTTATTGAACCGAGAACATTTCTCCCCATGGTAAACACTAGACTCAGTGTTAGCAGAATTGCCAGTAGAGTGAAAATCGAAATGGTATAAAATTGAACTTCCATTGACGTAACGCGTTCTTCTAACAAATCTTTTAAAAGTGCCGCGCTTTCATCATATAAGACAAATGCTTGATTGATACTATCTGTACCATCGCTAAAGAATTGTTTTGAGTCTAATGAAGCCATGTCTCCACTTCGAATTACATCAACAGCTTTAATAAAGCTACCAATAATAGACTCCACTTCTCCCGCCATTACCCCTAATCGCTGTTGCAGGCGTTCATCCGCTTCAGCACCCGAGCGATAAGACGCCAATAAGCCTTGGTAGTTGACATCAATACCAACTTTCAGCTCTGTCATTCTTATTATCTGGTTTTGAGTCATTGAATTATTCGCAATAATACCTGAGCCAAGACCTCTAACTTGCCCCATATTCTCAACCAAGGCAGGAATTTTGTTGATCACTAAATCCATGCTGTAAAAACTTCCCAGCTCAGGGTCAAGAACGAGGTTAGAGGTATCACCGGCATGTACAATAAGCGACAGCACCTTAGCAATCAAAGCACTATGACGACTGAAGCTTTCTTTCGCCCCCATACTAAAAGCCGTATCTTTTAATACGTCCCACTCATTGCGAATAGCAGTAAATCTTTTACTGGTATCAAGTGATTCCCCAAGTTTGTAGTCGACCTTTTGGGCAGCCTCAAATAAGCCATCGATTTTTTTCCTAACACTCAAGACTTTTGATTCAAATGACGTATTACCATTCAAAAAAGCATTAGTCATGCCTCGATGTTGCGGTATAAATTCTAGAAGTTGACGAACAGGTTTAACGTATTCAATCCCAAGAAGTTCCTGCTGAGAAAATGCAATTTGTTCATATTGTTGTTTTAAAGATAAAACCACCAAAGCACTAAGCATTACAACAACGATGCCTAATGTAGTGAATTGTTGTGTGAGTTTAATATTGCTCAACTTAGCGATTAATTCTGCCAAACCTGGTTTAAGAAGGTTTCCTCCTTTGAGTTTAAGGCTGCCATTTTTCAATTTAATATAAGCATCTTTTGCAGCAGCAACTTCATCACTGGTTGGTTTGCTTCTTACCGACATATATTCAGTAATATGACCATTTTCAAAAATGGGCGTCACATTCGCTTTTACCCAGTAGAAATCTCCATTTTTGCAGCGATTCTTAACAATTCCAGTCCAAGGCCGGCCTTGCTTTACTGTGTCCCACAAATCCTGAAAGGCAGCGGGAGGCATATCCGGGTGCCGAACCATATTGTGGTTCTTACCGCTTAGTTCTCCTTCAGAAAAGCCACTAATAGCTATAAAACTTGGGTTAGCATAAGTAATCGCGCCTTTCAGATCCGTTTTAGACACAAGTGTCTGACCTTCAGTCATATACACTTCGTTATCCGTTACCGGCATATTGACTTTCATTGTTTGACCTCTATTTTTTTAGTCGATGCACTTACAAATGCTGTTCCCCCTATAATCAGTAAGGAAAAGTAAGCTTATACTTTATTAAAAAGTTCATTAAGAATAGGAAAGTTTTTTTAGATGTGTAGAAAGATAGGACATTTATTTGAAATAAACAGCTTCTAACCTGATATAGATCAACTCACCTCATTGCCAAGCGTTGCTCAGCTATGAGGTGTAAGCATCTTTTATTAGTTGTTGCTTATTTTTTAGATTAAAAATCCTCCCACTCTGAATCGTCACTCCCTTTATTCGCACTGTATTTTATAACCGTCTCCTGAGAAGGTGCCTTATTTTGAGCCTTGCTTTGTTGTGACCCAATTTGTGGCGATGGCGCTGGTGCTGAACGAGCTGGCGCCTGTGTTGTGGTATGCATGGGTGATGGGGAAGCCAAGCGACTACCGACAGAAAAGAAGCCTACCAGCTTATTTAACACACCCGCCTGTTCACTTAAGGCTTCACTGGCCGCACTAGCCTCTTCGACTAAAGCTGCATTCTGCTGCGTCATATCATCCATTTGAGTGATGGCTTGATTGATCTGTCCGATGCCTGCCTGCTGCTCTGCAGCTGAATTTGCAATCCCTTCTACCCGGCCAGCGACATCATCAATCGCGGTCACAATTTCGCCTAAGGTATCACCCGACTGATTCACTAGCTGGGAGCCAGACTCAACTTTAGTCACACTGTCTCGAATCAGATCTTTAATTTCTTTTGCGGCCGCCGCAGAACGTTGAGATAAGGTTCTGACTTCGCCAGCCACCACGGCAAAACCACGCCCTTGCTCACCCGCTCTTGCTGCTTCAACTGCTGCATTCAGCGCTAACAAGTTTGTCTGGAAAGCAATCTCATCAATGACACCAATGATATCGTTGATTTTATTACTCGAATCAAGAATTTCTCCCATGGCCACGATCGCCCCTTTCACCACCTGCCCCCCATGCGCGGCTTTCTGCTTCGCACTTGACGACATATGGTTCGCTTCCGATGCATTGGTGGAACTCTCTTTTACCGTACTGGTAATTTCTTCCATACTCGCTGCGGTTTCTTCTAAGGAGCTGGCTTGAGCTTCAGTTCGTCGACTTAAGTCGTCATTACCCTGATAAATTTCATTCGCAGCCGAATGAACCAAACCAGAGGAATCTCTGATTTGGGTAATAATATCTGTCAGCTTATTAATGGTTTTATTCACATCTAGCTTTAAGTCACCAAACGACCCTTTGTAATCTTTATTAATGGTTTTGGTGAGGTTACCTTCTGACATCGCGGATAACACAACGCCCATATCTCTTAGGAATGAGTCGGTACTTTCTACGGTCTGATTCAGGCCAAGGGCTAACTTCTCAAAGAACCCTGTTTTACCGATCGGATCGATACGTTTCGATAGATCACCATTAGCCGATGCTTCAACTAAACGATCAATTTCCTGCTCTATTGAGACTTCATTCGTTCGATCCGTCCATTCAACCACCGTTCCAATACGTTCATTCTCATCATTATTAATCGGGTTCACGACGAGTGTCATATGACGCCCACCGACGATAATATTAGCAGTCATCTCATCAGTTAAATTCTCAAGCATACGTTTTTGATGCTCAGGATTTTTATGAAACACATCAATACTATTGCCAATTAAGTTCTGAACAGAAAAGTTACTCAAGTCTTTACGTAAGTCGCTTTCTGCGTTCGTCAGTGTATCGGTCACGGCCTGATTCATATAAATAATATTACGACTAGCATCGGCCACCATGACATTTGCTGACACCGTGTCCAAAGCCTGTTTCATCCGTGCATTCGAATCTGAAATTTCTCGTTCAGCCGCGATACGCACTAATTCTTCAGTTTGGTCATTCCACTCAACAGCCACCCCTAAACGCGCATTTGAGTCATCAAAAACAGGGGTTGCGACTAAATTAAATGTACGACCACCGACCACAATCGTCGCTGAATAGGCATCTTTAAGACCCTCTAATATATGACGTTGATGCGCTGGGTTTTTATGAAAGATATCAATATTGCTACCGAGCAATTGTGCCGCATTGAAATTAGGTAAATCTTGTTTTAAGTCAGCCTCGGTATTTTTAAACATCTCTTGAACCGAGTCATTCATATAAATGATGTTCAACTCATTGTCAGCGACCATGACATTCGTTTGGCATACATCTAGCGCATTTTTGATTCGGGTAGCTTCATTCGCCAACCTAGCCGAGTCTTCTAATTCAAACCTCATTTTAACCTGTGTGACATGCACCCCTTGCATAAAGGTTCCAATTTCATCAGTGCGAAGAATGTTAATATCATTTTCGAAATAACCTTCGTTAATATTCTTGAAGCAAGCCCCTAATGCTTCTAACGGTTTAAGGATTGTTCTACCTACAAACATAAAGATCATTACAATCAATACAACAAGCGAAATCACCCGCTCTACGACTACGGTCATTTTACTGGAGGAGACCTCTGTGGATATAGCCGATGACATCTGCTCTGACTGAGTAGCTTGGGCAGCAACTAAGGTCTCAAAACCTTCAATTGCAGGCCTGTCATTAATTTTCACCACGGCATCAATTTGTTTAGCACTTTGCCCTTGCTGAACAAGAGGTTGAATTTTCCTTAAGTTGGTTTTATAAGCATTCGCTACACTTTGAATATTTCTTAATGCGCTCAATTCAACCTCTGTTACGTCAGTCAGTGCGCGATACTTTTCAACGGCTGTTGAAAGCTCACGAATATTATCCTGTGTACGACCAACGTACTTTTCAGAACCTCTTAATACATAATTCTTAAAATTATGTATCGCTCCGCCAAACCCAAGTTGCGACTTCATTTCCTGAAGCAATTCGGCTCGCTGAATAGCGCCTTCCTGGTAGCTATGCCAACCATTATCAATACGACCTAAATCTTTAAAGCCTTCAAATGCCCCGAACACAAAGATCAAAGCAATCAGGCAACAAATTGCCATTAGTTTTTTCTTGATTGATAGATTTCCATAGCCATCTTTTAATGCTTCAGTCGGCGACTTACCAGTATAGGAACCAGCATTCATATCTTTATATAAAGCCGTTGCATTGCGTACCATCTCATCGGTTGGGATGGACCTGACCGACATGTATTCGACTACTTGGCCATTTTTGGTAATAGGGATAACATTTGCGAGCACCCAATAAAAATCACCATTCTTACAGCGATTCTTAACCATTCCCGTCCATGGTCGACCTTGCTTTACGCTATCCCATAAGTCTTGAAAGGCAGCCGAGGGCATGTCTGGGTGACGAACCATATTATGATTATTACCAATGAGTTCTTGCTCACTAAAGCCACTTATTGTGATGAAGTCAGGGTTAACGTAGGTAATTGCGCCTTTTAAGTCTGTTTTTGAAACAAGTGTCTGACCTTCAACCATCCGAACTTCGTTTTGCGTCACTGGCATATTTACTTTCATCGATTGTTCCCTAATTTGTTCGTCATACAACTCGAAATATAATTAATCATTTATCACTTAAAGTTTCGCTCCATTAAATTAAAGTAAAGAGTGTAAACATCTAAGCAAAGGTTAATTAATAATAGACAGTTTTTCACATTTCGCAGTAAATTTAGTTCATACCACAATAAAGAAAAGAGACTTAAAATTTGAAGAAGGAGTGACGAATCACTTCTCGAATTGGCGAGGCTGAATAACGCTCTACCTTGCTCCCATGAACAGGAACAAGATATTTGTTTCTATACGATTTAGGCAGACTTACTTTTCCATTTAACGGCTTTAGTAAATAACCATTGGTAGCCTGCGGGAAATACTCTCGCCATGCCATCGAAAACTCTGGCATCCAAACCAATAAGTACTCGACGATCGTTTTTTCGTACCCCTTTTAGAATCGTTTTTGCTGCACTATCTGGCGTGTGTATAAACATACGTTCAAATTCTACCAATGATCTTTCCCTTGTAGAGCCTATTACTTCAAGGGCACTATCATCCATGCGCGACGATTTGGCGATATTTGTTTTTATGCCTCCCGGGTGGATACAAGTTGTACTCACATTAGAATTTGTAATTTCAAGGTCTTGCCGTAAAGACTCGGTAAAACCACGCACTGCAAATTTACTGGCATTATAGCCACTCATTAGTGGCTGTGATGTTAATCCAAAAACACTCGATATATTAACGACATGACCTTCACCCGATTTTTCCAAATAAGGTAAGAAGGCTTTGGTTCCATACACAACACCCCAGAAATTAATATTCATAATCCATTCATAATCTTCCAGAGATAGCGCATCAACGGTTCCAGAAAGTGCCACACCAGCATTGTTAAATATAAGATTCACTTTACCGTGGTCCTTAACCACTTTATCGGCCCATTCATAAACTGCTTTTTTATTTGAAACATCGAGAACTTGCTGTGTCACTTTTACACTAAATGGTTTTAGCTGCTTCAGCGTTTCAGACAGGCCTTTTTTGTCGATATCTGATAAGGCTAAATCACAACCACTTTTTGCTAAGTTAATCGCTAATGCTTGCCCAATACCAGAACCTGCCCCTGTCACGGCAGCCACTTTATTTTTTAAGTTTTTCATATAACTTTCCTTATTATTTTTTGGTTATTTACCATCAAACAAGTGATCAACAGGCTTAAAGTTTCTTGCCCAACGACGATAGGTAAAACTGAACCCTGGAAACATCGCAATGACCTTGCCGCTTTTACTCTTATACCAACTATTACAGCCACCACTTTGCCAAACTGTTTTGGTCATTTCATCATGTATATGATCCGTATATTTCTGCTCAGCCTCAGCTTTAACTTCAATTACTTTTCTGTTTCGTTTTTCGACATTATGAATACAGCCCATGATATAACTCATTTGAGATTCAATCAGGAACAATGCTGAAGTATGTCCAATACCCGTATTGGGCCCTGTTACCACAAATAAGTTTGGAAAGCCTGGCGCACTGGTTCCTAAGTAAGCACGCGGATAATCAGACCAAGCATCAGATAATGTCTTTCCATCACGCCCTACAACCGGATATGAAATCACGCCATCGGTTGCATCATAACCGGTTGAGTACACGATTAGATCTAACTCATGTTCAACACCATCTTCAGAAATAATGCCCTTTGGAGTAATTTCTTTAATGCCGTTATATTTATCAAATAAGGTAACGTTATCTCGACAATAAGCAGGGTAAAGCGTGTCAGACAAAATAACTCGTTTACAGCCGAAGGCGAAATCGGGTGTTACTTGTTGCTGCATAATAGGGTCTTTAATTTGTTTTTTAATCAATTTTACCGAATTACTCTTACCGACAAGGTTCAACAAACCTTGGGAGTATTTAAATCCAATAAGTCGATATTCCAAACACCAATAAATCAAAATACGCAGCGCTTTATATACCCATTTGTTTTTTATCAGTGATCTCTGCCAATCTTTAAAAACATGGTCACCTCTTGGCATAACCCAATGTGGCGTTCTTTGAAATACATCTAAATGCTTAACCTCTGACGCAATGGCCGGAATGATTTGCGCCGCACTGGCACCACTGCCAATAATCGCGACCCGCTTACCTTTGTGGTCGTAGCTGCTATCCCAGTTATTACTATGAAATGATTTCCCTTTGAAAGTGTCACGACCTTTAAAGTCAGGCGTAACAGGGGTGCTTAATGGGCCAGAGGCATTAATTACAAACTGGGCATTATAAGGCTCCCGACCTTCAACATGAAGAATCCAGCGCTGAATGTCTTCACCCCACTCTATTTTTGTCACATTGCTTTTTATGGCCGTTTTTTCATCTAGCTTATGTTTGTTAATAATAAAGTTTGTGTATTGGTTCAACTCATTCTGTTCGGCATACTTCTGAGTCCAGTCATAAGGTTCAGAAGCGACAGAGTATAAAAGTGATGGCACATCAACGGCGGCACCGGGGTATACATTCTGACTCCATGTCCCACCCATAAAATCACGACGTTCTAAAATCAGAAAATCTGTAATGCCTTCTTTGGT
>ENA-OSET01000440-OSET01000440.1-sediment-metagenome-genome-assembly--contig:-NODE-440-length-46683-cov-4.259087_pt1 | contig 46683 bp, 41 predicted proteins | sample MGYA00237882_ERZ534229 | MGnify/ENA primary metagenome ERZ534229 (study PRJEB26408, sample SAMN06266212) | sediment metagenome | isolation source: Hudson Canyon methane seep mesocosm | place: USA:Hudson...
CTGTCGGCCACGGTGGCGCCGGGTAGTGCCGGGCTGCCGCGGCCGTCGCGTCCCGAACAGTGGAGGTAGCCGCCCACGGCCAGGTAGTTCAGGTCGTGCCCGGCCCAGTCGGCCCGGGGGCCGGTCTGGCCGTAGCCGGTGGTTGAGCAGTAGATGATGCCGGGGTTCACCGTCGAGACGTCGTCGAAGCCGATGCCGAGGCGGTCCACGACCCCGGGTCGGAAGCTTTCGATAACCACGTCGACAGTTGTGGCGAGGCGTAGGAAGGCATCGCGGCCGCCGTCGGACCGGAGGTCCAGGAGCACCCGGCGCATGCCCCGCTGGGCGCTGTAGGCATGGGCCGGGGGCACGATCTGGACTCCGGCGTCCTTCGGGACCGGCCCGACCTTGACTACGTCGGCACCCCAGTCGGCCAGCCAGCGCGAGGCGCGCACGGCTGGTCCCACCGAGGCGAGGTCCAGGACGGTGATCCCGTCCAGGAGGGGGCGGTCGGGCATGCTGGGTCGCCTAGAAGTTCTTGGGGAGGCCGAGGCCCCGTCGGGTGATGATGTTCTTCTGCACCTCGGAGGTGCCGCCACCGATGGTGTCCAGCACGGTGTAGCGGTAGGTGGATTCCGCCCGCCCTGACATCGGTGCCTCCTCGGTACCGACCCGCAATTGTGTGCCGGGCCCGCCGAGGTCCATGGAGGCGTCGGCCAGCCGCTTGGAGAACTCGGTGGTGAAGAGCTTGTACTCCGACGCTTCCATGGTCGGCGGGCTGCCGCCGTCGGACTCCGCCCTCATCGAGGCGTCGACCACCCGGAGGCCCATGCCGTGGGCCACCTCAGCGGTGGTGGCCAGCCTGGCGATCCGGGATCGCACCTTCGGGTCGTCTCTCAGCGGCTCGCCGTCCCGGGTGGCGGATTGCAGGTGGTCGACCAGGAGGTCTAGGCGCTGCTTCACCGGGGAGAAGGTGAACATGGTGAAGCGCTCCAGGTCGAGGGCCTGGGATATGTACCGGAAGCCGTGGTTCAGCTCCCCGACCACGTACTCGTCGGGTACGAACACGTCGTCGAAGAAGACGTCGTTGGTGCGTTCGTCGCCCATGGTCATGATGCCCTGGACGGTTATTCCCGGATGGTCCATGGGCACCAGGAACAGGGTGATGCCGAAGTGCTTGGGTGCGTCCGGGTCGGTGCGGGCGCCCACCCAGTACCACTCGGCGAAGTGGGCCGAGGTGGTCCAGGTCTTCTGGCCGTTCAGGATCCAGCCGCCGTCGGTCTCGGTGGCCTTCAGCTTCATCGCTGCGGCATCCGATCCGGCCTCGGGTTCGCTGTAGCCGACGGCGAACTCGACCTCGTTGGCCAGGATCTTCGGCAGGAACTCCTCCTTCAGGAACTCCGAGCCGTGGGCGATGAGGGTCTTGCCGATGATGCCGACGCCCTTGCCGATCTGGGGTCCTCCCCGTGCTGCCAGCGCCTCGTTCAGGATGTATTCGTAGATGCCTTCGCCCTCCTTGCCCCCGTACTCCTTTGGCCAGGTGATCCCCAGCCAGCCTTCTTCGCCGAGCCTGCGCATCAGTGCCCTGCGCTTCGGCGTGTCGACGATCTGGGCCATGTTCTCCCGCGTGGGGTCGAACACTTCGGGATCGTCGTTGGCGTCCAGGAACGCCTCGACCTGGACGGCGAAGGCCTGCTGGTCGGGTGAGAAGTCGAAGTCCATGCCTGGTCGGGGTTTCCGGTTCCGGTGGGTGGTGCTGAATCTGACGGTGTGTCAGGCCTTCAACGTATCCGATGCGTGCGCCGCTGTCCCCTCCGGGAGGCGCCGGACGGAGGCTGGGGTCGGTGTCGATGACGTCACCCCGTAGGATCGTTTCTGACGGACCGTCAGAAACTGGCGGTCACCCACACGGCGGAAAGCGGAGCAGGATGGGAGCATGAGCGGCAGCAGGGGAATCCTGGCCTACGGCGTCCACCTGCCCTACAACCGGCTGGCCCGTTCGGCCATCGGCGAGGTGATGGGAGCTGGCGGCGGACGCGGGCACCGGTCGGTGGCGTCGTACGACGAGGACACCACCACCATGGGCGTGGAGGCCGCCCGGCGGACCCTGGCCGGCGGCGCACCCGGGCCGGAGGCCGTGTGGTTCTCCACCGTCGCCCCGGCGTACCTGGACAAGACCAATGCCACCGTCGTGCACGCTGCCCTTCGACTTGATGCATCTGTTCCGGCGCTCGACTTCGGCGGTGCTGCGCGCTCAGCCGTCGGTGCCCTGCGAACGGCACTGGACGGCCCGGCGCGGACGCTGGTGGTGGCCTCCGACATCCGGGTGGGCCTTCCCACCGGGCCGGAGGACGGTGGTGGCGGCGACGCCGCTGTCGCCGTACTGGCAGGGTGCTCCGAGGACGGCCCGCTCCTGGCCGAGTACCTGGGTGGAGCCTCGGCCACCGCAGAGTTCACCGACCGCTGGCGCACCCCGGGTAGCGACCATTCCCGCAACTGGGAGGACCGCTTCGGCGAGCAGGCCTACCTGCCGCTAGTTCAGAGGGCATGGGCTGATGCGTTGGCGGCTACCGGGCTGAGGACCGACGACGTAGCAGTCGCAGCCGTAACCGGACTGCACGCCCGTGCGACCAGGAAGGCCGCATCCGGCCTCGGCGTGGCCACCGCCGGCGACAGGTCGGAGACGGTCGGCAACGCCGGAGCCGCCCACCCGGCCCTGCTGCTGGCCGATGTCCTGGACACGGCCGACCCCGGAGACGTGGTCGCCCTGGTGGTGCTAGCCGACGGCTGTGAGGTCCTCTTCTTCCGGGCCACCGACGCACTGGCGGCCGGCCGGCCGAAGCGGTCGGTGGAAGACCAGGTCGGGGACAGGGCCGACGTCGCCTACGCCCGCTACCTGGCGTGGCGTGGCCTGCTCCAGGTGCAGTCCCCCAACCGCCCGGGGCCGAACCGCACCTCGGCGCCCGCCGCCCTCCGTCGGACCGGGTGGAAGCACGGTTTCGTGGGTTCAACAGACCGCACCACCGGCATCACCCACCTCCCACCGTCCAGAGTGGGGATCTCCGGTGGAACCGTCGACGACATGGACCCGACGCCCATGGCCGATGCCATCGGCAGCATCGCCACCTTCACCGTTGACCGGTTGGCCCACTCGCCCAGCCCACCCGTGGTGTTCGCCGTGGTCGACTTCGACGGTGGCGGTCGGATGCCGATCGAGTTGACCGACGTCGACCCCACGGCCGTGGCGATCGGTGACAGGGTGGAGATGACCTTCCGACGCCTGTCCACGTCTGATGGCCTGCACAACTACTTCTGGAAGGGCCGGCCCCTCCGGGGCTGAGCCGGCACGAGGGGACTGGAGTCCACATGGCCTCACACGGCATACGGGACCGCGTGGCGATCGTCGGCATGGGTTGCACGCCGTTCCGGGAGCACTGGGACTCCTCCCTGGACGACCTCCTGATCGACGCCCACGGCCTGGCGCTGTCGTCGGCCGGCCTGGTCGCCGACGACATCGATGCGTACTGGTACGGCACGTCGCAGTCCTCGGCCTCCGGCATCTCGCTGGCCACGCCGCTGCGCCTGGCTGACAGGCCGGTGACCCGTGTCGAGAATTACTGCGCCACCGGGTCCGACTCCCTGAGGCAGGCCTGCTACGCCGTGGCGTCAGGGGCCTACGACGTGGCGGTGGCGATCGGTGCAGAGAAGGTCAAGGACGGTGGTTACCAGGGACTCAACGCCTTCCCCGTCCCCACCGACGGCACCAACCGGACGCTCACCGCGGCGGCGATGTTCAGCCTCATCCTCCCCGCCTATGCGGAGCGCTACGGCGTGGACGGGGACGAGCTTCGCTACGTGGTGGCGAAGATCGCCGAGAAGAACCACTTCAACGGGGCGCGCAACGAGCTGGCCCAGTTCCAGCGCGAGACCTCGGCCGAGGCCATCTGCGAGATGGCGGCAGTGGCCGGTGGGCTCTCGGTGTTCGACTGCGCAGGTGTGGCCGACGGCGCAGCAGCAGCCGTCGTGGTGGCTGCAGACCGGGCGACGGACTACACCGATGCACCGCTGTACGTGAAGGCCCTATCGCTGGTGGCCGGCAACGGAAGTGGGCTGGTGGACCCGGGGTTCGACTTCACCACGCTGCCGGAGTGCGCAGCGGCCGCCACAGACGCGTACGCCCAGGCCGGCATCACCAACCCGCGGGCCGAGCTGGCCATGGCCGAGGTCCACGACTGCTTCACGCCCACCGAGCTGGTGCTCATGGAGGACCTTGGCTTCTGCGATCGGGGCACGGCGTGGCGCGAGGTGCTGGACGGCACGTTCGCCCTGGACGGGGACCTCCCGGTCAACCCGGACGGTGGCCTGAAGAGTTTCGGCCATCCGGTCGGCGCCAGTGGCCTACGCATGCACTACGAGGCCTGGTTGCAGCTCCGGGGTGAAGCACCGGTGGAGCGACGGATCTCAACGCTCGCCGATCGCAGCCGAGCGCTGATCCACAACCTCGGGGGCTACCCGGGCGAGATGGTCTCGTTCGTGGGGATCGTCGGCACCGAGCTGGGCTGAGCGACACCCATCTGGCCACCGGTCACAGAGAGCGATCGGTCAGGGGCTGACAGCCGCCCAGGCCTCGATGGCGGCGGTCTCGCCGAAGTACTCCAGTCCGGGCATGCGTCGGTTCCACACGAAGAGGTGGAGGTCTGAGGCCGTCCCCCGGACTGCCACATCACCCTTGCCGTGCTCCGCGGTGACCTGCAACGCACCATCGACGGCACGCACCATCCACTCACCCTCCCCATCGGTGCGGTGCAGGTGCAGCGATCCTTCCGGGTAGTCGGGGGCCGGACCCCGGAGGCGGTATCCCCATCCGACCTCGAGTGCTTCGGCCACTCCGTCGACCGCCAGGTCGGCATCGATCTGAGAGGGGTGTCCGGAGGCGTTCTCAGCGTCCCAGCGGTGTATGGCCGTCTCGTGGGCCATCCGGCGACCGATCCATGCCACCGTTCGGCCTTCTTCGGGGCACCAGTTCCAGGCGGGCGCCGTCGGGTCGGCGCCGGCCAGCAGCGCCAGCAGGGCGTCGAGCGTCTGGCCCGCCGTCGAGGCATCGTCGGGATCGGGCCGGGCGGGTCGGTCTGGGGAGGCTGCCGACACCTGGGCCGCCATGAACCCCCACACGTTGCGCATGTGGTCGGCGAGGCCGGCGCTGTCCCAGTCGGGGCAGTGCTCGACCGTGGCATCCGGGGCACGGTCCACGGCGGCCAGCAGGGCCCGCCCCTGGGTCTGGATGGCGTTCAGGTACTCGGAAGGTTCCATGGCCGGAGTCTGGCCTGATCCGGACCGCAGCGACCAGTCGTCGGGCGCCACCGGCCAGGTGGATCGCCGGGTTCAGGCGTCAGGTGGCGCATCCTGCTCGCGTAGGAATGCCTCCAGCTCGGCGGCCAGGTCGTCGCCCCGGGCCAGGAGGTCCTCGCTCTGGTCCACCTGGGACTCCAGCCGCCGCACGTGTGCGCGTACCTCGGCGTCTCCGGCGACGGCCAGGTCCACGCGTGACTGCCACTCGGCGGCGGGGCCGTCCAGGTCGGCGTGGGCGGTGTCTATCCCGCTGACCTGTTCGAACCGGCGCAGCAAGGCACGGGTGGCCTTGGGGTTGGGGGAGTCAGGCAGGTAGTAGGGGACCGAAACCCGCAGGGATATGACCGGAATCCCCGCCCGGTCGAGGGTGTCATGGAGTACGCCGACCACGCCGGTGGGGCCCTGGTAGGAGGGCCGGTCCAGGCCCAGTCGGTCGGCCAGCCCGCGGTTGGTGGAGCTACCGGTGACCGCCGGTGGACGGGTGTGGGGCGACATGCCGCTCATGGATCCGAGGGTCACGACCAACCGTGATCCGGACCGGGTCGTCGCCTCCAGCAGGGCCTCGGTGAAGGTGCGCCACCGGAGGTGGGGTTCGATCCCAGAGACCAGCACGAGGTCGCGCTGGCCTTCAGCCGTGCGGACGGCCAGCACGCGGTTCGAAGCCCATCGGATCCCGCGCACGTCGTGCTCGTCGAACTCCACGACAGGTCGTTCCTGGGTGAAGTCGAAGAACGTCTCCGGGTCCACGTCGCCTACCTGCATGCTGTCCAGCCGTTCGGCCAGCCAATCGACGGCCGAGGTGGCAGATCCGGCGGCGTCGAAGAACCCGCTGAAGGCCACGACCAGGATGGGCCTGTCCAACCCGGCGGTGAACTGGTCGTCGGCGGTCCACCGGAGTTCGTCCATCCCGACAGGTTCGCAGATACAGGCGTCGGATCGGGGACCGGCGCCGGGGACATGCCGGGTCAGGCCTACCGGGGGACTCCGTGGGAGCATCCGCAGGTGACCATCGTGGATGCCCACCACCACCCGTACAGGTGGGTCCTGTTCACGGGTATCTGCGGCGTCTACTTCGCCTTCGGGGTGGTCGCCATGTCGATACCGCCCCTGGTGGGCGACATCCGGGCCGACCTCGGCCTGAGCCGTGGCTCCATGGGCCTGGCGCTGGGCGCCTGGCAGGTCGTCTACATAGTCAGTGCACCCGTGGGTGGCCGCCTCATCGACAGGCTGGGCCTCCACCGCGGCATCCTCCTCGGGGCACTCGTGGTGACGGCAAGCGGCCTGGTCCGGGCGGCTGCCGGCGGCTTCGGCACCTTCTGGCTGGCCATTGCCCTGTTCGGGGTGGGCGGCCCGCTCATCTCGGCCGGTGCCCCCAAGGCCGTCGGCCTCTGGTTCGGGACGGAGAGGGAGCGCCGTCTGGCCATAGGGGCCTACAGCACGATGCCGGCGATCGGTGGAATGGCGACCCTTGTGCTCTCCAACTCGGTGCTGATGCCATTGACCGGCTCGTGGCGAGCCACCGTCGTAATCGAGACGGGGCTGATGGTCGTGGCACTGGGCGTCTGGCTGGTCGTCTCGGGTCGCGCACCCGAGCCGCCCGTGGCCGTGACATCGATGGGAGCCTCGGGTGCCGTCGGACGGCGCGGCCTGCTGGCCAGTTCCGAGTTCAGGTTGGTTCTCCTCCTGGGCCTCGGCGTGATGTTCATAGGCCACGGCCTGAGCGGCTGGATGCCGGAGGTCCTCAGGGAGCACAGCGGGTTCTCGGCCATGGCGGCTGCCAACTGGGTTGCGCTGGGTGGCCTCGTGGGGGTGGTCGCCTCTCTGGTGGTTCCACGTCTCACCGAACGCCACCGGCTCCCGTCGGCGATGGCCATGATCCTGCTGGCGGTGGCGGTGGGGGTGGCGGCGGTGGTCGTCCTGCCGACCGTGCTGGATCCGATTCCGGTGGCCATGGCCGGGTTGCGTTCGGCCATGGTCCCGCTCGTGCTGGTGGTCCTCATGGAGTCCGACGCGGTGGAGCCATCGAACACCGGCGTCGCCTACGGCCTCTGGTTCGCCGTCGCCGAGATAGGCGGTGTCACCGGACCCCTGGTGCTGGGCCGGGTGGCCGACACCTCGGCCGGTTTCGGTGGGGCACTCCTGCTGGTGGCCCTGGTGTGTGTCCTCATGCTCGTGCCGGTCCGCCGGATGCGGCGATTCACCGATCGGGATCTTCACCGGTGACCCGTGCCCGGGATAGTTTCGGGAGTGGCCTGACGGTCGGACCGGCGTACCGGAAGCGCCGGGTGGGAGCCCCATGACCAGCAGCGACGCGCAGGCCGACCCGACTGAGGCATACGCGGGCTTCGGCGGCGACGTCGGTCGGGTCATGTCCACGTCGACGCCGGACTGGCCCAAGCCTCCCACGGCTCCGGACGGTGCGCCCAACGTGCTGGTCATGCTGGTGGACGACCTGGGGTACAGCGACGTTGGGTGCTACGGCTCTGAGGTGGACACCCCAAACATCGACAGGCTGGCCACCGAAGGCCTGCGCTACACCAACTTCCACGTCAACCCGATGTGTTCGCCCACGCGGGCGTCCCTGCTCACGGGGCTGAACCACCACCTGGCGGGCGTGGGCACCGTGTGCCACATGGAGCCGGGCTTCCCCGGCTACGCAGCGTCCATCCGCGACGACGCCGTCACGATGGGCGAGGTCCTCCGGGATGCCGGCTGGTCGACGCTCATGGTCGGCAAGTGGCACCTCTGCCCGGACTCACAGCTCACCGAGGCCGGCCCTCGGAACGGCTGGCCGTGCCAGAAGGGCTTCGACCGCTTCTACGGGATCCTGGACGGCTTCACCAACTTCCACCAGCCGCACCGCCTCTACGAGGACAACCGGGCCCTGGACATCGACGACTACCCGGACGGCTACTACTTCACGGACGACCTGACCGACCGGGCCCTCGACATGGTCCGCCAACTCCGGGACGGACACCCCAGCCGGCCGTGGTTCCTGTACTTCGCCCACGGGGCGGTCCACGCCCCTTTGCAGGCCAGGGCGGACGACATCGAAAAGTACCGGGGTCGCTACGAGGCGGGCTGGGATGAGGTCCGCCGCCGACGCTTCGAGCGCCAGAAGGAACTCGGGATCATGGCCGACGACGTCGTCCTGCCACCCCGCAACACCGAGGAGAACTACGCCGTGAAGGCGTGGGACGACCTCTCGGAGATGGAGAGGGAGCTGTTCGCCAGGTACCAGGAGGTCTTCGCCGGCATGGTCGACAACGTCGACCAGAACCTGGGCCGCCTCCGTGACGGTCTGGAGGAGATGGGCGAATGGGAGAACACCATCGTGGTGTTCACCTCGGACAACGGCGGCAGCAGGGAGGGGCTGGAGAACGGCACGTCGGCCTACTTCCGCACCCTTATCAGCCAGACGCGCACCAACCCGCTGGACTCCGTGGAGCTGGACCACTCACGCCTGGACCTGATGGGCGGACCACAGACCCTTCCCCACTACCCGTCAGGCTGGGCCATGGTCTCGGGCACGCCCTTCCGCCTCTACAAGATCAACACCCACCAAGGCGGCCACCAGGTGCCGCTCATCGTCTCGAAGGGGTCGGGCCTGCCGGACGGTGGTGGGATTCGCCGCCAGTACCAGCACGTCACCGACCTGCTGCCCACCATCCTGGACCTTGTTGGCGTGGAGATGGCCACGAGGAAGGGTGGGAGGCCGGTGCCGGCCCCGGCCGGTGCCAGCTTCACGGCTTCGATGGGCGATGTCTCGGCGGCAAGTACCCATCCCGAGCAGTACTACGAGCAGATGGGCCACCGCGGCATGTACCGGGACGGCTGGTCGGCGGTGGTCTGCCGCAAGGCCCGCACGCCGTTCAGCGAGGAGGTCTGGGAACTCCACGACCTGGTGGAGGATCCGACCGAGAGCCGGAACCTGGCCGACGAGTACCCGGAGAAGGTGGCCGAGCTGGTCGAGGCATGGGAGCGGGCCGCCTGGGCCAACCAGGTGTTTCCGCTGGACGAGGGCAACAACGTCAAGAACCTGCTCAGGCCTCCGTGGAACGCCGACACGGAGGCCGAGGCCCGCTTCAGACATGGCAGCCCGACCACCGAGCGCTACCGGTCCCTGCAGCTAGTCAACTCCCGCTCCTTCCAGGTGGAGGTCTCGCTGGACCTGGCCGACGGCGACAGCGGCACGCTCGTGGCGCACGGCGACCAGGGTGGCGGCTACGCCCTCTACGTGGTCGATGGCCGCCTACTCCTGGCTTGGAACGGTTACGGCTCCATGACCGAGGTTGACGGCGGCCCGTTGGCGGCCGGTACCTCCTCGATCATCCTGGCGGTCGAGGCAGTGGGGAACCTGGCCGTGCACGTGGAGTTGAGGGTGGACGAAACGGTCGTGGCCGGTGCCCGGGACCTGCCGGCGCTCACCGCCATGGCGCCGTTCCAGGGCATAGACGTGGGCATCGACAGGCGTTCGCCGGTCTCATGGCCGATCCGGGAGGGGTACGGAACCTTCGGGTGGAGCGGGACCCTGCACCATGTGACCTACCGTCCTGGGGAGTTGGCCCCGGACGCCGGGCAGCGTTGGCTGGACGTCCTACGCGAGTCGGGGACGAAGTACGAGTAGGCGCCCTGGTGACCTCCGGGGCGGATGGGACAACGGAGTCGAGAATGGACCTTCAGGAACTGGTTGCCCCGGACCACACGGCGTTGTGCATCGTGGAGTGCCAGAACGGCGTGGTCGGTCCGGAGTCCAGCATGCCCGCCGTGGCTGAGGCAGTAGCAGACGCAGGGCTGCTGCCCCGGCTGGGTGGCCTGGCCGTGGCCGCCCGCTCGGCCGGCGTGAGGGTCGTCCACTCCACGTTCCACTCGAGGGCCGACCTGTGGGGCGGCAACCGGAACTCCCGACTCTTCGCTGCGGGAAGGAAGGCCGACGTGCAGCAGCTGGTCGGGACACCGGCCGTGCAGCCGGCACCCGAGCTGGGGTTCAACTCGGATGTGGACGTGGTCCTTCCCCGGTCCCACGGACTCTCGGCTGACTCGGGTTCAGGGCTGTCTGCCATGCTCCGCAACGAGGGCACCACCACCGTCGTGGTGGTGGGCGTGACGCTGAACCTGGCCATCCCCAACACCGTCTTCGACCTAGTCAACGCGGGCTTCCAGGTCGTGGTGCCGACGGACGGCTCGGTGGCCACCGCCGAGGGCTACGGAGACCAGGTGCTGGTCCACAGCTTGGCCTACGTGTCCACCCTCACTGATGTGGCGACCCTCAGCGAGGCATGGCTGCGGGCCTGATCCGACTGCCCTCAGGCCCGTCGGCGGCGTAGGCCGACAGCCAGCGAGATCAGGATCCCGACTAGGACCCCCTGTTCGACTCGCGGGCTGAGGGCGAGGGTGGCGAAGAAAGTGACCCAGGCTACGAAGGCGTCTGCCGGTGAGATCCGGGCCATTCCCAGGAGTCGTCTGGGCCTCACCAGGCCGACCACGGCAGCTATGACCACCCCACCCAGGGTGGCTCGCGGGAGTGGTGCCAGCACGTCGGCGAACGGCAGGAAGGCCAGAACCGTGATTCCTGTCACCAGCCCGGACCAGCGGGTGCGGGCACCGGCCAGACGGTTCAGCGAGGACCGGCTGAAGGATCCACCCACCGGGAAGGACCCGGAGACGGCGGCGGCCAGGTTGGCCACCCCCTGGCTCACGAACTCCCTGTTGGCGCTCCACCGCTGGCCGTCCTCGTCGGCGAACATCCTGGCGATGGATGCAGGCTCGGCGAAGCCGACTAGGGCTATGAGGATTCCCCCGACCAGCAGCGAGCCGGTGGACCCCCAGGGGAGATCCAGCGAGAGGGTGGGAAGGGCCGTGGGAACGTCGCCTACCATCGGTCCTGCGTAGTCGGTCAGCCGGCTCACGCTGATTCCACCACCGACCGCGATGAGGGCCCCGGGGAACATCCGGTGCACGACCCTGCGACCTGCCAGTACGAGCAGCACTGTCGTGGCGGCGATGGCCAGCGACGCCGTCTCCCATCCGCCGGGATGGCCCAGCGACCAGCCGGCCCGCCACAGCACCCCTCCGGGGGGTGTCGCCGTGCCGAGGGCCTTCGGGAGCTGCGAGGCCAGGATCAGGATCGCCGCAGCGGAGGTGAAGCCGGTGACCACCGGATCGCGCATCAGGTAGGTGACCACGCCCAAACGGAACAATCCCAGCAGCAGACGGGTGACGCCGACCATCAGGGCCAGCAGGGCGGCCAGGGCCACGTAGTCGGCGCTACCGGGGTCGGCCAGGCTGGCCAGTGCTCCGAAGGTGAGCAGGCTGGTGAGCGCCACGGGCCCTGTCTGGAGGTACGGCGAGGAGGCGAACAGGGCGGCCAGGATCGGAGGCAGCGCCGATGCGAACAGCCCGATGTGGGATGGCAGACCTGCCAGCTCGGCGTACGCCATCGACTGGGGGATCAGCACCATAGCCACGCTCAGCCCGGCCAGCAGGTCGGCGGGGACCGGTCGGGCGGGGGGCGCGGCTAGGGCCTTGTCGCTGGCTCCATCGGACACCCCGGCACCCTAGGTGCCCGGTCGCCGGTCCCCGTCGCCGCTGCTCTTCGCGGCTCCCCCCTGGCCGGGCCCGGATGGTGGGACCGATCGGGTCGACGCGATCTGGGTGGTCGTAGCCTCAGGCCATGGATGACGGGCGGGGCGAAATTCGGGACACCGGTACGCCACGTCACCAGCTGTCGGTGGATGGGGTGCCGATCAGGTCGGCCGCCACGATCCTGCTGGTCGCCGACCGCCCGGACCTGCAGGTCCTGACCCTGCGCCGGACCGATGCCTCGACCTTCGTGGCCGGACACACGCTGTTTCCCGGAGGGGCGGTGGATGCCGGCGACCACGATCCACGCTGGCCGTCGCTGGTGACAGGTCTCTCGGCTGCCGCTGCGGCGGAGCGGTTGGGTGTGGTCGACGGCCTGGGGTATTGGACGGCGGCGGTTCGCGAGACTGTGGAGGAGGTCGGCGTGGCGGTCGGAACCACCGATCCGGGGCTGGCAGCCCGCATGGTCGCGCATCGCCACGACCTGGAGGCGGGGAGGGTCGGCCTGGCGGACCTGGTCCACGACGGCGCCACGACGCTGGACCTGTCCGGCATCCATGCCGTGGCCCGCTGGGTGACGCCCATGCCCAGCATCAAGAGATACGACACGTACTTCTTCGTGGCCACCGTGGACTCCGACGTTCGACCGGTGGTGGATGGCCGGGAGGCGGTGCACGCCGAGTGGTGCAGGCCGACCGACGTGCTGGAACGGTGGCGTGACGGGGAGGTCACGATGATCAGCCCGACCATCGCCATGTTCCAGCGGCTGGCCTCCCACGGGTCGACCGCCGGGGTACTGGCCGCGGCGGCGGCCGGTGGGCCGGCGAGGAGGGCACGGATCCTGGACGACTCGACCACACCAGTCCGCTTCGAGGGGGATCCGGGCTTCCACGAGACGGGCACGCGCGAGAGCCTCGGCTGGATGTGGCTTCCCGCTGGGGACCGTCCCGATCCGACGACCGGGTGGGCCTGAACCGGCCGTTCCCCGTAGAATTGGCAACGTGTCAGCTCCCTCCCACGTTCCAACGCCTGCGGTCCGTTCGGTCGATCCCTCATACGCCGGCCCGTTGCGTCGGCTTGGCCCTTGGCGGGCCGGTCGCCCCGGCGAGGTGGTGGACCTGGGTGGCCAGCCCAGCGGGACCAGCCTCGGCAGCCAGGGGCCGGACCAGGGCTTCGCGTTCCGCCTCGCCAGGTCGTTCGTGGGGCGTCTCCGCCCGGGTGCGGGGGAGCGGATACCGGACGTGGTGGCCGGCTGCGTGGGGGTGGCGCTGAAGCGTGCGGCCCTGTTCGGCAGGGCTCCGATCGCGGCGGACCTGGAGGTCGCCTTCGGCCTGTTCGGGTTCCTGGAGGATCCGCCCACCGGGGACCGCCTGGTCGAGCGGCGTCGCCTTTTCGCCGAGGCATCCCACCACCACCACTACTCCGAGGTGCGACGTATCGTCGACCTCGTTCCGGACGGTGACCTGCGTCCGGATGCTGCCACCGACGCAGCCGCCCGGGCCTCCTGAGCCGGCCCGACCCGGACCCCGGTACACGTGATCCAGCATCCGGCCGGACGGTCGGGCTCCCAGAAGGGGCGTGTCCTCGACTCGGTCCTCCCCATCGCACTGTTCCTGGTGCTGAACCGCATCTGGGGCCTGGGTGCGGGGGTGGCGGGTGCGACGCTGTGGAGCATCAAGGTGGCTGTGGACCGCCGTCGCCGGGGGGAGTCCGTCGGCAGGTACCTGCCGATCCTGGTCGGCTACCTGGTGGTCCGGGCGATCATCGGGATCCTCACGGACTCCGAGGCCGTGTACTTCGGGATCGGCATCGGCACGAAGGCGGCCGTCGGCATGGCCCTCATCGCCACCGTCGTGGCGGGTCAACCGGTCCTGGCCCGCTACGCCCCGATGCTCGTCCCGTTCAGCTCCGAGACCAGGGCCCACCCGCTCTACCTGAAGGTGATGGGCCGGTTGACCGTCTTCCTGGGCGTGTACCAGATCCTGACGTCGGTGTGGGACATCTGGCTGTTCAACCGGACCTCCACGGACGGCTACGTGCTGATCCGCTTCGCCGTCGGCTGGCCGGCTGGCACCCTCGCCACAATGATCGCCTTCGTATACGCCGACAGGGCCCTGCGGCCCATTCCGGACTACCCCGGGATCATGGACCTGATGGATGGCCCTTCCGAGGACTGACCTGCCTCGCGAATGGGTCGCCGGGTACCCCCGGTGGAAGGATCAGGTCCGATGACGATGGGGGAGACGACCTGATGGCGGATGGCGCACTGCGGGGCTACGGGGTGCTCGTGACCGGTGGTGGCACCGGAATCGGACGGGCCTGTGCGGAGGCGCTGGCCGTCGACGGTGCCGTGGTCACGATCTGCGGTAGGACCGAATCCAGCCTGACCGATGCGGTCGACGCCATTAGGCCCGGCTACGGAGGCAGCGTGCACCACGTGGTGGCCGACGTGACGTCGGAGGACGACGTGCGAGCGGCGGTGGCCGCAACCGTCGCCAACGCCGGGAGCCTGCGCGGCGTGGTGGCCAACGCTGGTGGTGGCGGGGGTCTGGGGCCCTACAACGTCCAGGACCTCGGGCAGTTCGAGGCGGTCCTGCGCCTCAACGTGGTCGGCACGATGCTGTGCGTGAAGCACTCGGTTCCAGAGATGGTGGCCTCCGGTGGTGGCTCGTTTGTCGGAATGTCGTCGATCGCCGGCCACCAGAACCACCTCCACTTCGGTGCCTACACGGTCGCCAAGGCGGGGATCGAGGCCATGATGCGCAACGCCGCCGACGAGTTCGGCCGGTCCAACGTCCGGTTCAACGCCATTCGGCCCGGCTTCATAGCCACAGAGATGATGGAGTTCGTGTCGCGTGACGGCGAGGTGTTCGCCAGCTACCTGCGGAATACGCCCCTCGCCCCGGCTTCCGACACCGGCGTCGGGGAGCCGTCCGACGTGGCTGCCCTGGCCAGGTTCCTGATCGGCCCCGAGTCGCGTTGGATCACGGGGACGGCCATCAACGTGGACGGTGGGCAGGCCCTGCGGTCCGGGCCCGACTTCTCGTCGTTCATCGCCGCGTCGCTGGGTGACGACGTAATGGCCGGCAACAGGCCCGCCGAAGACTGACCCCACGCCGGCCGTCAGGCCGCGTCGAACTCCAGGTGTGCCTGACGGAGCCCGTAGACGAAGGCGTTGGGCATCTCCACCGGTGTGGTTCCCGGCTTCAGTCGCAGGTCGGCGATGCGCCGCACGAACTCCTCGAAGAAGACCCGGATCTCCAGGCGGGCCAGGGCGGCGCCCAGGCAGAAGTGGGTGCCGAAGCCGAACGCCAGGTGGTTGTTGGGCGTCCGGGTGACGTCGAACGACTCGGGATCGTCGAAGTGCGACGGGTCCCGGTTGGCCGACGAGTACATGAGGAGGAGCTGGTCGCCGGCCCGGACCGGGATGCCGGCTACCTCGGTGTCGATGGCGGCCGTACGGCACATGTTGTGGATCGGCGTCACCCACCGGATGAATTCCTCGGTGGCCACGGTCATGTCGGCGCCGCCACGCAGAAGCGCCCACTGGTCGGGTCGTTGTGCCAGCTCCACCAGCGTGCGGGCGATCACGGTCCGGGTGGTCTCGGCGCCGCCGTCCAGCAGCAGCAGGCAGTCCGAGATCATCTCGTTCAGGCCGAAGTCGTATCCGTCGAGGCCCCTGCGTTCCCGGTCGATCCAGACGGTCATGACATCGTCCATGGGGCAGCCGTCGGTAACCGTGGGCTTCTTGGCCTCGTAGAGCTCTGCGGCCGCTCCGGCGAATTCGATGGCTGCGGCGACCCCGTCGTGGTCGTGGTAGCGGGGTCCACCGCCCAGGGCGATGGTCCGCTCCGACCAGTCCTGGAGCTTCGGCCACATCTCGTCGTCGAACCCCAGCAGCAACCCGATCATCTGGGCGGGCAGGGGTGCGGCCAGTTGTGAGATGACCTCGGCCTCGCCGGCCGGCAGCACGGCGTCGATCAGGCCGGTGACCACGCCGCGCACGTGGTCCTCCCAGCGGCCGGCCGCCCGCGGCGTGAACCTACGGGACACCAGGTTGCGGCGGACCGTGTGGTGGGGGTCGTCCAGCCCGATGATTGACCGGTCGGCTGGGATGTTGGGCCGGTAACCGCGTTCGGTGCCTGAGGAGATGAAGGTGGCCTTGTCCCGCTCGATGGTGACGATGTCGTCGTAGCGGGATATCCCCAGGAGGTCGTTGGCCGTGTCCCGGTGGATGGGATCGTGCTGGCGGAGCCAGGCGTAGGTGGGGTACGGGTCGGTGACGTAGAAGTCGCCGTCCAGGAGATCGATGCTGCGCGGCTCGCCCGGGTCCATGGATGGATCGTACGGTCGTGGCGTCGACTGATGGAAAGCGGGCGTCGGCCCGCGGCGGTCGACACGTGAGAGGGGGCGCCGTGCGCGCCGTACGGACGGTTGGCGGGGAGTTCCGGGTGGTCGAGGTCGACGACCCGATCGGCGACGGCGTAGTGGTCGAGGTGGCATCCGCCGGCATCTGCGGTTCGGACCTGCACATGGCTGGATTCGGCCTTGCCAACACGTTCGGCCACGAGGTGGCGGGGCGTCTCGCCGATGGCACGGAGGTGGCCATCCGGCCCACGCTGGCCTGCGGCACCTGCGACCGGTGTGCGGCGGGTGCCGAGCAGCAGTGCCGGGCCATGGCGCTCTATGGCCTGGCCATGGACGGAGGCATGGCCGATCGCATCCTGGTGGACCCGGCCTGCCTCGTCCCGCTGGCCGACGGGGTCCCCGTCGGCGACGCCTGCCTGGTCGAGCCGATCGCCGTGTCGGTGCATGCCGTCCAGGTAGCCGACGTGCAGCCCGGCCAGCGGGTGCTGGTCGTTGGCGGCGGGTCCATCGGCCTGACGGCTGTGGCCGCGGCTTGTCATGTGGGCGCCGAGGTGGACCTGTCTGCCCGCCACGCCCACCAGGTCGAGGCCGGCGAACGCCTGGGCGCCGGAACGGCGGCGTCCGGCGAGTACGACGTGGTCATCGAGGCCGCCGGCACCGAGAGCGCCCTGGTGGCGGCCATCGACCACGCCCGTCCGGGTGGGACGGTGTCGATACCGGCCGTCTACTGGGAGGGGATCGCCATCCCGAACGTCATGTCCATGTTCTTGAAGGAGGTCAGCCTCCGTCCGTCGTCCATGTACGGCTGTTCGGGCCGCCACGGGCCGGATGTGCGGGAGGTGGACGAGGCGGCAGCGCTTCTGGCGGCGGTTCCTGAGCTGTCCGAGGCGGTCATCACCCACAGGTTCTCCCTGGACGACGCCCCCGAGGCGTTCCGGGTGGCCGCGGATCGTTCCGCCGGGGCCATCAAGGTGGTCCTGGAGCCCTAGTACGGGGCCGTCCAGGCGGTCCCTGGAGACCGGGTGACGATGCCTCAGGCCAGGGTCATGGACGGGAGCGGGTAGCGACTGTCGCGTGAGAACACCTCGCGCACCAGCGGCTCGAAGTCCGCCAGCGCCATCTCGTCGTAGTTCCGCTCGAAGCAGTTCTGGTCGTACTCGGCGCAGAACGCCGCACAGTCGTCGAACCACTCGTGTTCCCGGAACTGCTCACGGGCATCGGGGTCTGCGCCCAGGTGGTGGAAGTAGTAGTACCCCTGGAACACACCGTGGTGCCGGACAATCCAGTGGGTCCTCTCGTCCACGTAGGGCCGGAGGATGTCGGCGGCCACGGCGCTGTGGTTCTCCGGGGCGATGGGATCACCCACGTCGTGGAGCAGCGCGGCTACCACCATCTCGTCGGCCTCGCCGTTTCGCAGCGCCCGGGTGGCGCTCTGGAGGCTGTGGTGGAAGCGGTCCACCGGGTAGCCCAGCAGCGGTCCGGCCATGGCCTGCAGGGTTGCCAGCAGGTGGTCGGTGAGGTGGGCGGCCTTGTGGGCCACCAGCTCGCGGCCTATCAGCTCGTAGTCCTGCGAGGTGCCATCCACCATGTGTTCGAAGCTCACGGTTTCCATAGGGCTGGAGTCTGGCAGGCGGGCGTTGCGACGCAAAGGAACCGGAGTCGGCGGCACGCGCGTGGAGCCGGAGGCCGCGAAGCCGACCGGTAGGGTCGCCGACGTGCCAGCGGTCGCCGTCTCCAACCTGACCAGGTCATACGGCGACGTGCTGGCCGTCGAGGACCTCTCGTTCACTGTGGACCCGGGCGAGGTGTTCGCCCTGCTGGGGCCCAACGGAGCGGGCAAGTCGACCACGCTTGAGATCCTGGAGGGCCACCGGCGCCGGGACGGCGGCTCGGTCGAGGTGCTCGGTCGGGATCCCGCCGATGGCGATCGGGAGTTCCGGGACCGCATCGGGATCGTCCTACAGGAGGTAGGGATCGAGCGTGAGTTGACCGTGCGCGAGGTGCTGGATCACTACGGCGCCTGCTACACGCGTCGCCTACCGGTGGATGACGTGTTGGACCTCGTGGGCCTGGAGGGCCTCGGTGACCGGCGGACGCATCGCATGTCGGGCGGACAGAAGCGGCGCATCGACCTGGCTACCGGCCTGATCGGCGATCCCGACCTGTTGTTCCTAGACGAGCCGACCACCGGCTTCGACCCGTCGGCCCGTCGCCAGGCGTGGGAGATGGTGGACGGCCTGCGGTCGCTTGGAAAGACCATCCTGTTGACCAGCCACTACATGGACGAGGTGGAGGCCCTGGCCGATCGCATCTTGGTGATCGCTGGTGGTCGGGTGGTCGCCACGGGCACACCGGATGAACTGCGAGGCGGCGCCGACCGTGACACGTTGATCCGTGTCCGGTTCCCCACCGAGGCGAGCGGAACCCTGGACGGCCTGCTGTCCGCCCTGTTGGGCCGGGCCTCGGTGCGAAACGGCATGCTGGAGGTCAGGACCCCGGCGCCCACCGCCGACCTCCACCACCTCACCACGTGGGCGGTGGAGCGCTCCCTGGAACTGGACGGCCTGGAGGTGAACCGCCCCACCCTCGAGGACGTCTACCTGGACCTCATCGGCCACGGCGGGGACTCCGACGACCTCGAAGCGGGGGGGCCCGCCGGTGGCTGACCGCTTCCCCTCGTCGATTGGGCTGCTGGCCAGACAGGTCGGCTACCAGAACCGCCTGTTCCGGCGGACGGCCATCTCGGCGTTCTTCACCCTGGCGTTCCCACTCATCTTCCTGCTCCTCTTCGGGGCGATCTTCGACGACATCGACGTGGCTCCCGGACAGGCGGTTGCGGCTGCGCAGTTCTACGCCCCGGGACTGGCGGTGTTCACGGCCGTTTCGGCCACCTACACCAACATCGGGATCACCACGGCGATCTACCGGGACGAGGGGATCCTCATGCGGATCCGCAGCACGCCGCTGCCCCGCTGGGTCTACATGGGCGGGATCGTCGGATCCGCGGTCGCCATAGCGGTAGTCGGCTCGCTGGTGATGTTGGCAGTCGGCTTCGGGCTGTACGGCCTCGAGATGCAGGCGGATCGGATCCCGGCGGCCGTGGTCACCTTCGTGGTGGGCGTGGCCTCGTTCTCGCTGTTGGGCCTCGCCCTGGCGGCGATCGCCCCATCGGGGCAGTCGGCGCCAGCGCTGGCCCAGGCCACCATCTTGCCGGTGGCGTTCATCTCCAACGTGTTCGTCGTCTTGCCCGATCCGGCTCGCTGGCTGGACATCGCCGGTGACGTCTTCCCGGTGAAACCGTTCGTGGAGGCCTTCTACGCCGCTTTCGATCCGTTCCGGACCGGCTCGGCGTGGGAGCCCGGTCTGCTGGTGCGGATCGCGGCATGGGGACTGTTCGGCGCCATCGTGGCCGTCCGACGGTTCCGGTGGGAGCCGTCCACGGGAACCGGGTCCGGTGGCGGCCGGGGCCGCCGCAGCCGGCGCTGACCCTGCGCCGACCTCAGCCCTCCAAAGCCGCCAGGTCGTCGGGGCCATCCACGTCCCAGGCCAGGTCGGGGTCCAGCAGGCTGCGCCATGCCAGCCCCAGGCGTTCGGCCTCGGCCACGTGGGCCGCAAACGAGCCGGGACCGTAGGCGAACCGGAAGCCCGTGCCGGTGGGTACCACCGCCACGGGCGTGCCGTCGTGGTGCCGGTCCGGCACCAGCGTGATCCCGTCGAACCCTGCGCAGTGGTCCAGGCGGGTGGCTCGTGGCAGGTCGGCGTGGGCCACGACCACCGTCTCCACCCCGTCGGCCGCCAGCGCCTTCATGCCGGCTTCCACGGCCTGGTTCAGGCCGGGTCCGCCAACCCTGACCACGTCGGCACCCACCGATCGGGCCCAGGCATCCACGCCATCGTCGTCGCAGACCACTGTCACGGGGAGGGGAGCCGCTGCGGCCACCACGGTCCCGGCCATGCTCCGGGCCAGGTCGGCCCGGGCCTGACCGTCCAGGACCTCGGCCAGTCGGCCCTTGGCCGCCCCGAAGGCCTTCACCGGGATCAGTACAGCCACGGTTCCGGACACCGGCGAAGCCTATGGGCCGATGCCGGGAGCCGATGTCCCGGGCGGTGCTGCGGTTCCGGACCGGGGGCGCCGGGTACCGGCCCGTAGGGTTGCACCATGTCCAGCGGCGGCGCGGTGTCGAGGGTGGCGGTCATCGGGGCCGGTTCCTGGGGGACGACGGTTGCCGCCCTGCTGGCTCCCGTGGTGCCCACCGTGCTGTGGTCCCGGAGGGCTGACGTGGCCACCGACGTGGCTGCCGGCCGTGGGAACCGCCGCTACCTGGACGGCTACACGCTGCCCTCACAGCTCGAGGCCACTGACGACATGGGGTTGGCGGTCCGGGGCGCCGACCTGCTGGTGATGGGCGTTCCCACCCACGGATTCCGTCAGGTCCTCGAGTCGATGGTGGACGTCGTCGGACCGAAGGCGCCCATCATCAGCCTGGCCAAGGGGTTCGAGCGTTCGACCGGGCTGCGCATGAGCCAGGTGGCGGCCGACGTGCTGCCCGGCCGGCCGGTGGGTGCGCTGACAGGTCCGAACCTGGCCAGGGAGATCCTGGAGGGGCGATCGGCGGCCACCGTCATCGCTGCCACCGATCCGTCAGCTGCCTCGGCCCTGCAGGGGCTACTGGCGTCCGACCGGTTGCGGGTCTACACCAACGACGATCTGGTCGGCTGTGAGCTGGGTGGGGCGCTGAAGAACGTGATCGCCCTGGCCGCCGGGATGGCCGAGGGGCTCGACACGGGGGACAACGCCCGGGCAGCGCTCATCACTCGGGCCCTGGCCGAGATGACCCGACTGGGTGTCGCCCTGGGGGGCGACCCCATGACCTTCGTCGGCCTGGCCGGCATGGGCGACGTCATGGCCACCTGCATGAGCCCCCAGAGCCGGAACCGTTGGGTGGGCGAACAGGTGGGGCGTGGTGCTTCGCCGGACAGTGTGCTGGCCGACATGGACCAGGTCGCCGAGGGTGTTCGCACCGCTGCCGTCGCCTGCGAGATGGCCGACACCGTAGGCGTGGAGGTTCCGGTGGCCGAAGCCGTGCGGTCGGTGTTCGACGAGGGCCGGTCGCCCACCGAGGTGTGGTCGATGCTCATGTCCCGGCGGTCCGGCCCCGAGGTGTCGACTACCTGATGTCCCGGTTGACCGACCTGCTCCGGAGGCGTAGCGCTCCGGTCCCTGGACCCGTGGGCACCCGGCTGGGTACCGACGACGGCTTCCGGGCCGTGGTCGACGCCCGGGCCTCCGTCCATCCGTCAGGAACCTCCCATCGTGTGGAGTGGTGGATCGGTGGCGAGGATCGCTGGTATGCGCCGGCCGTGGAAGCGGCCGTGCGCCAGGACCGGCCGGGTCCGGCACCCGTGCTGGTCACCCGTATGCGCGTGGCGGGTGGCGACGTGGTGGCGACGACCTGGGCGACGCTGGCCAGCGGGTCGTCAGGTGCGGCTGTCGTCGTCGAGCTGGTCAACGAGACCCCGGTTCCGGTCGCCGTGGCGGTGACCGTCCAGGCCGCCAAGGGCGGGGCGATACGCCGCATCTCGGTTGACGGCCGTTGCATGCTGGTGGACGGCGAGACGGCGCTGGTCGTGGATCGAGAACCCGGCCGCTACGCCATGGTGGATGCGGCGGCCGACCTCTGGGAGACGGTGACCGGCGGCCGGGCGGTGATCGCCGCCCCTGAACCAGTCAGGTGCCGGATCGGTGCCGCGGCCGGTGCGTTGGTCGTCCCCCTGCCCCATCGCTCGGCCCTCAGGTTCGCGGTGCCCGCAGGCGACCTGGTGGACAACCCGTCGGTCGTGTTCCCGTCGGCGGAACGAGTCACCGCCGGGTGGGCGAGTCGGCTGGCCGATGCGGCGACTGTGGACTTGCCGGACCAGTCGCTGGCGGCCACGGCACACCGGAACCTCGTGGACCTCATGCTGGCGGACCCGACCCCTGCCGGGGCCGTGGAGCTCTGCAGGTGGGGACTGCCACGGAGGGCGGTGGAGTGCCTGCTCCACTCGGACGGCTCTCCCGGAGACCGACTGGCGGCTGCCGCATGGCTCTGGACCCTGGGTCGCCAACCCGGGTGGTTCTCCGGTCCCGGCGGGATCCCGTTGGAGGACCTGGTCCGGTCGGCGGGAGACGTTCCGACGGCCCGGTGGGCCCTTGCGCGGATGTCCGGGCTCTTTTCTGCGCTCGGCGATACCCGGGCGGCCGCCGACGCCGGCCAACTCGTCGAGGTGGAAGGACCACCGGACCTCGTGGCGACCGACGTGGCCGCCACCTCGTTACGCGACCTGGCCGATCGGCTGGCGCGTATCTCTATCGACGGACTGGACCTGCTCGTCGACGTGCCGGACTCCTGGTTGGGAGGTGGCGTAGAGGTGCACGGCCTGGCCACGCAGCGCGGGAGTCTCGGCTTCGCCATACGGTGGCATGGCGATCGGCCGGCCCTGCTCTGGGAACTGGAGCGCCACGACGACGGACCCGTCGTGCTGCGGGTCCCCGGCCTGGACACAGCCTTTTCGACGGTCGAGGCGACCGGTGAGGTGCTGCTGTCAGCCCCGGCGGGTCGGGTGCCCCCACCCCGCTCATCGTCCGGCCCGACACCCGGCGCGCCATACAATCCGCCCATCGCTCCCTCTCCCGAGGGTGGATCGTTCTCCTAAGGTCGGACCATGGCCGGTAGAACCCGAATGCGGGCGGCCCTGAGGGGAAAATCCCCGGGGCTGATCGCGGAACGCGACCTGTGGGATGCGGGCCACCGGGTGGTGGCGGGCCTGGACGAGGTGGGTAGGGGCGCCTGGGCCGGACCGTTGACGGTCGGTGTGGTGGTTCCCGACCGGAATCGACGGATCACCGGGGTCCGGGACTCCAAGATGCTCACCGAGCCCGAGCGCGAGGCGTTGTTCGACCGCATCACCGGATGGGCCGAGGCGTGGTCCGTGGGCCACGCCAGCAACGACGAGTGCGATGACTTGGGCATGTCCGAGGCCCAGCGGCTGGCCGCCCGCCGAGCACTGGACGGCCTCGGCCTCACCGTGGACCGGGTACTCCTGGATGGCAATTGGGACTTCGTGGGCGGGGGGCGGGCCCGCACGATAGTGAGGGGTGACGCCACCTGCCTCTCGATAGCGGCTGCCTCGGTGGTTGCCAAGGTGACCCGCGACCGGATCCTGCGTGACGCCGACCGCCGCCACCCGGGTTTCGGGTTCGCCGAGTCCAAGGGCTATCCCAGTCCGGCGCACCGAACTGCCCTGGCCGAGCGTGGTGCCACCACATACCACCGCCGAACCTGGTCGTTCATGCACGGGCTGCCGGCGATTGGCGAGCCGCCCCGTGACAGGCACGGAGCCCCGCCACGCCTGTTCTGAGCCGCCTTCGCCCATGCAGGTGCATGGTCGCTACCGTCTGATCCGTGCAGCGCGCCGTACGACTCCTCTGGCTCCTGGTCGCCTGGACGGCCATCGTGTGGGTGGGCCGCATCCGGAACATCGTCGGCGATGACACCTTGGCGGACGGGGACAGGGCATGGGGGACCGTGGTCGCCATCCTCTTCCTGGTGCTGGCTGCCGTCACCGCCACGCTTCCACTGGGCCTCTGGCACCGCCGCCCGCTGGGCTCGACCCGCCTGGTGGCGATCTTCTGCCTCTGGACAATCGCCTTCTGGGGCGTCCGGGGTGCCGGCCTGCTGCTCGCCGACCACGAGGTCGGCTTCAAGGTCGTACACACGGTGCTGGCCGGCGTGTCCATAGGCCTGGCGGTCCTCCTGCAGCGGGCCGACCGTGCCATCACCGCTGGAGTTGCCAACTCGGGAACGGTGGACCCGGAGGCGCACCGAGGCGTCGACACCGACCGCTAGCCTCACGATCCATGGGACAGCCGATCACCGTCGTCTGCAGGCCGTCGTCGCGTGCCGGCGTCGTTCGGTTCGAGACCAACCGTGCCCTGACCGGTATGGGCCACGAGCGCTACCGGGCCGGGGATGACATCCCGGGAACCACGCCGGCCGACGAGCTGGCCCGCCGGCTGTTCGCACGTGGCGGGATCGCCGGTGTCCACATGAACGGCAGTGTCGTCACCGTCGATATGGCCGATGCCGATGCCGACCCTGAGGGGATCGAGGAGATCATCGCCAGCCTCTACCTCTACTGGGTGGAGGGCGTCGAGGTTCCCGGCGACGACGAGTTGACCGACGCCGTCGGCTGACGCCCACTGGGGCGCCATCGGCGATCCCGAACCAGACTCAGCCACCATGGGAATTCTGCCGGTCGACGTCCATCCCTCCGAGGTGGGCCTGGATGCCGACCGCCTGCAACGCTTGGCCGACTTCGCCGGGGCGTTCGTGGAGGACGGTCACATGGTGGGCACCGACGTGCTGGTCGCCCGCCACGGACGCGTCGTGCTCCGCTCCACGGCCGGTCTGGCCGACCGGGAGAACGCCGTCGCCGTGGCCGACGACACCCTCTGGCGGATCTTCTCGATGACCAAGCCGATCACGTCGGTGGCCGTCATGCAGCTGGTGGAGGAGGGCCGCCTCAGGTTGCGGGACCCGGTGGCCGGCATCCTGCCGGAGTTTGCCGCCCCTCAGGTGTTCGTGGGCGGGACCGCCGATTCACCGGAGGTGGTTCCCGCCGATAGGCCCATCACCATTGCCGACCTGCTGAGCCACACCTCGGGCCTCAGCTACTCCATCCTGGACCAGCACCCGGTGGATGAGATCTATCGACGGGCAGGCCTGGCGGCGATGGAACGGGGGGGAACCCTGGCCGACACGATCAGTCGGCTGGCCGTCCTGCCGCTCCGTCACCACCCGGCGACCCGGTGGTCGTACTCGATGGCCACCGACGTGCTGGGTCGCGTCGTCGAGGTGCTGGACGATCGACCGTTCGCCGACTGCCTCGCCGACCGGATCCTGGAACCGTTGGGCATGGACGACACGTCGTTCCTGGTCCCCGACGAGAGGGTCGGACGGCTGTCCTCCTGCTACGGCTTCGCGCCGGGGTCGGAACCGGCCCTGTTGGACGCCGGACCCACGAGCGCCTACCGGGAGCCGTCGTGGCAGAGCGGCGGAGGTGGGCTGGTCTCGACGACCGGCGACTACCACCGGTTCTGTAGTGCGCTGCTGCGCGGCGGGGAGCTGGACGGGGTACGCATCCTGGGGCCGCGGACGGTCCGCTCCATGATGTCCAACCACCTGCCCGGTGGAGCCCACCTGGACCAGGTCGGAGACCCCCTGTACACGCCGGGCTTCTTCGCCGGCTGCGGCTTCGGCCTGGGCTTCGCCACCGTGGAGGACCCGTCTGTCGGGAGGATCCTCGCCTCACGTGGAGAGGCCTCCTGGGGTGGCATGGCCAGCACGGCCTTCTGGGTGGATCCGACGGAGGGGATCCATGCGGTGTTCATGACCCAGCTGGTGCCGTCGGGCACCCACGTGTCGCTGCGATGGGACCTCCGCACGCTGGTCAACCAGGCGATCCTGGACTGATTGTGGTTGACGAGGTCGGCGTCGGACCACACCCGGAGCCGTGGCCCGACGACGCCCGGCTGGACCCGGAGCTGCTGGCGGGCGGCGACAGACGAAACGTCGTGGACCGCTACAGGTACTGGTCGCGTGAGGCCATCGTGGCCGACCTGGACAGCCATCGACACGGGTTCCACGTGGCGGTGGAGAACTGGGAGCACGACCTCAACATCGGCACGGTGGTGCGCAACGCCAACGCCTTCATGGCCGCCGGGGTGCACATAGTGGGCCGCCGCCGCTGGAACCGTCGGGGTGCCATGGTGACGGACCGCTACCAGCACGTGGCCCATCACCCGGACGTGGCCGACCTGGTGGCCTGGGCCGCAACCGCCGGCCTGGAGGTGGTCGGGATCGACAACCTGCCCGGCTCTGTGCCGTTGGAGTCGACGGCCCTGCCGGAGCTGTGCGTGCTGGTCTTCGGGCAGGAGGGTCCCGGGCTCTCCTACGAGGTTCGGGAGGCGGCGACGATGGTCTGCTCGATCGCCCAGTACGGGTCCACCCGGTCGATCAACGCCGGGGTGGCATCCGGCATCGCGATGCACGCCTGGATCCGCCAGCACGCCGGCCCGCCACCTTCTTGAGGCCACGGCCCCCCTTGCCAGTATCGAACATATGTTCGATACTGGCATATGGTCGCTCCCCTCCGATTTCCAGCCTCCCTGCTCGCTGAGCCCGACCCGTTCGACGACCTGTCGGAGGAGGAGCGGGCCGAGCCTGGCGGTGGGTCGTCCCGGCCACGGTCCGTGCCCACCGTGGGTGAGGTCGCCCGCCGGATCCGGCCCACCGCCCTGGCCGTCGAACGGGCACTGCCGGTGCTGCCGGCCCTCGCCGGGTTGTTTCCGGGGGGACTCCGTCGGGGCACCACGATCGGCATCTCGGGGGTGGGAGCCCGCTCCCTGGCCATAGCCCTGGTGGTCCGGGCCACAGCTGCCGGATCCTGGATCGCCGTGGTCGGGGACCCGGACCTGGGCCTGGCGGCGGCGGCCGGACAGGGCCTGGCCATGGAGCGCCTGGTGGCGGTGGACGCCCCTGACCCGACGGGGTGGGGGCCGGTGGTGGCCACCCTGGTGGGGGCGTTCGACCTCGTCATGGTGGCGCCCCGGCACCGTGTCGGGGCAGTCGACGTCCGTCGACTGGCCGCCCGGTGTCGGGAACGGGGTTCGGTGCTGTTCCACCTCGGAGACGGCCCGTGGCCCGATCGACTCGACCTGCGCCTGGTCGTGGGTGGGGCCACCTGGACCGGACCCGATGTCGGGCACGGCCGGTTGTGGTCCCGTCGGGTGGGCGTGACCGCATCCGGTCGGGGTATGGAATCCACCGGTCGTCGCACGGAGCTGCTCCTGCCCGGCCCGGACGGGACGACCGGCGGAGCATGAGCAGTGCAGCGACTGTCGATGCCGGTGTCAGGACCCTGGTGGTCCGGTGTCCCGACTGGCCGTTGACGGCCTTGGGGGTCGGGCCGGTGGAGCCTGCTCTGGTCCTGGCCTCCGGTCGGGTGGTGGCAACCACGCCTGCCGCCCGGGGGGCTGGGGTGGCCCGGGGACAACGGTTGCGGGAAGCCCAGTTCCGGTGTCCGGAGGTCCGGGTGCTGGAGCGTGACGATTCCCGGGAGGCCCGTCGGTTCGAGACGGTGGCGGCAGCCCTCGAAGATGTCACCCCGTGGCTGGAGGCGTGGCGTCCGGGGTCGTGCGCCTTCGGGGTGAGGGGCCCAGTCCGCCTATCCGGTGGTGAGGCGAATCTCGTGCGTAGGACCACCCGGCTGGTGGTAGCGGCCCTGGACGACCTGATGGGATCGCCGGCCGGACATCCGGGGTGCGGGATCGGAATTGCCGATGGGAGGTTCGCCGCCGGCCTGGCTGCTAGAGCGGCCGATGCCTCGGTCGTCGACGGGGGTGGGGCGGTGGTAGTTCCGCCGGGTGGGGTACCCGCCTTCCTCGCCCCGCTGCCGGTCGCTGTGCTGGGGCGTCCGGCGCTGGTGGACGTCCTGACCCGCCTGGGGCTCGACACCCTGGGTGCGTTCATGACCCTGCCCGCCGCCGACGTCGTCGCCCGCTTCGGAGCCGAGGGACGCGACGCCCACCGCCTGGCATCCGGGATCGATGGACGGCCACCGGACCCGAGACCGGTACCGCCGGACCTGGCAGTGTCCGTGGCCTTCGATCCACCGGTGGAGCGGGTGGACCGGGCGGCGTTCGCCGCCCGGTCCCTGGCCGAGGCCTTTCATGGCCGGCTCTCGGATCGTGGCCTGGCCTGCACCCTGGTGATGGTCGAGGCCGAGACGGAGCACGGGGAGAGGCTGGCCCGGCGATGGCGGGACGAGGGCGTGCTGGGCCCGGGAGCGGTGGCGGACCGGGTGCGATGGCAGTTGGAGGGGTGGCTCCACGGGCCACCGGCGACGCGGCCCACGTCGGGGATCACCAGACTGGTCCTCGTCCCTGACGAGGTGGTGCCGGCCACCGGCCGCCAGCAGGGTCTCTGGGGTGGAGTGTCGGCAGCCGACGAGCGGGCGGCCCGGGCCTGTACCCGGGTGGAGGGCCTGATGGGGCCTGGATCGGTGCGGGTGCCGGAGTGGCGTGGCGGCCGGGATCCGGGGGAGTGCCTGGCCCTGGTGCCGTTCGTCCGGAGGGAGGGCGACGGGTCCGACCACCCGTCCCGGGTGGTGGCCGTAGAGGCCGATGGGCCACCGTGGCCGGGGACGCTGCCCGGCCCCCTTCCAGCAGCGGTCCACGTGGATCCGGCCACCGTGGAGGTCCGCGACGCAGCCGGTCGAATGGTGGCGGTCGACGGGCGGGGAGCGCTGTCGGCACCACCGCACCTGCTGCTGTCGCCCCCCACCCCGAATGAGTCGGCGGTCACTAGGGCTAGGGACCTAGTGGTGGCATGGGCAGGTCCTTGGCCGCTAGACGAGCGATGGTGGGATCCGGAGCGCCGGAGGCGCAGCGCCCGCCTCCAGATGGTGACGGCCGACGGGACTGCCCGCCTGGTCGTGCTGGAGGGTGGTGTGTGGAGGGTCGCCGCCACCTACGACTGAGCCTCGGCCGACCGGTGACCGAGCCGGGTTCGCGGGGTAGGTTTCCCGGCCAAGGCGACGCCCGGACCCGGGTCTCGCCACGGCACATGATGGGAGCAGCGGTGGCCGAGCGGGAAGAGATGGACTGGACCGGCTACGGGACGGCGGTCCGCCAGCTGGCAAGGATGGTCGCCGAGGATGGCTACCGGCCCCACATGATCCTGTGCATCGCCCGCGGCGGACTCTTCGTGGCCGGTTCGCTGGGCTACGCCCTGGCGGTCAAGAACCTCTACGTGATGAACGTCGAGTACTACACCGGCGTGGACGAGCGGCTGGACATCCCGGTGATCCTCCCGCCCTACGTGGACTGGGTGGACCTGGGGGACAAGCGGATCCTCATCGTCGACGACGTGGCAGACACCGGGCACACACTGGCCTTGGTGCGCGAGACGGCGCTGGCCCAGGTGGCCGAGGTGCGATCCGCTGTGCTGTACCAGAAGCCACAGTCGACAGTCGACTGCGAGTACGTCTGGCGCCACACCGAAAGGTGGATCAACTTCCCGTGGTCCACCGAGCCGCCGGTAGTGGACCTCTCGTCGGCCGGGACTGCTGTACTCGACGCCTGAGGCGAGCGGGCTTACCCCGTTCAGACTTCATATCTGATAATCGGATTCCCATGCCGGAGATTTCCGCTACCGCGGCCTCCCGGAATTTCTCTGACCTCCTGGATGCCGTCGAGCACGGGGACGAGACCGTCACGATCGTCCGTCACTGTCGCGTCGTCGCCCAGATGGGGGCGTCACCACGTACAGGTGGTGCAGCATTGAAGGCGGCCATCAGGGACAATCATCCTGATCTCGAATGGATTGACGTACCGCTGTCGAGTCGATCGTCAACAGCGTGTGGGTGTTGCCATACGACCTCGATGTTGCGCACAGGCACGCGGTGCTGCTTGCACACACCCTGCGGGGTCGGGAACCCACGCGGTCGGCACTCTGATTGTGGCTGCGACGGCGCTGGCCTCGGGCAGGACCGTCATGACTGTCGACACGAGCGGTTTCGTCGGCCTGCCGGGCATTCTCGTCTTCAATCGATGGGGCGTTAGCGTTCCCGTCCCGGAGGTCAGGCGTGGATGGGCGCCCTGTTCTTCGACCAGTGAACCTCGGCCTCGAGCTGCGACCCGACAGCGATGAGCAGGTCCTCACGTCCATAGGCAGCGACCAGCTGAACCCCGACAGGTAGGCCGTCAGAGGAGCCGAGCGGCAGCGAGATCGCTGGTTGGCCCGAGGTGTTGAACGGTGCGGTGAACACTGAGTAGGGGATGGATTCCTTGGAGCCACGGACCGGGTCGTCGGGGGTTGGGGTGAGCTGGCCGAGGTGGGGCGGCGGATCGGCCGTGGTCGGGGTGAGCAGCAGGTCGAAGTCCTCCCACCAGGTTGCCAGCGCCCTGCGCCATGTGCCCATGACGGCCTGTGCCCTGGCGTAGTCGGGAGCGCTGATCCCGCGGCCGCGCTCGGCGAGGAACCAGGTGCCGGGCTCCACGTCGTCGGCCGTGATCGTGCGCCCCAGCCTGGCACCCAGGGTCTCGATGCTCACGACGGCTCCCACGCCCCAGTTCAGGGTGAAAGCCCAGACGAGCTCCTTCATCTCCCCGATCTGTCCGAATGCCTCGGGCCGTGACTCGACCACGTCGTGGCCCATGTCGGCCAGCAGGTCGGCTGTCATGCGGGTGGCCGCCTCGCAGTCAGCATGCGTGGGTACCCGGTGGTTGTCCGGCATCAGGCCTATGCGAAGTCGTCCCGGATCCCAGCCGACCCGATCGGCGTAGGGCCGTCCGTGGTCGGGGGCCACCACGCCGTCCCCGGGAAAGGGGATGGCGCAGGCGTCCAGGATGGCAGCGGTGTCGCGCATCGTGTGGGTCACGACATGTTGGCAGGAGAAGCTCCATTCCTCCTTCGGGCCCTGCGAGATCCGACCCCTGGATGGCTTGAGGCCGACCAGCCCACACATGGCTGCCGGGATGCGGATGGAGCCGCCGCCGTCGCTGGCGTTGGCGGCCGGGACCATGCCCGAGGCCACCGCGGCGGCGGCCCCACCGGAGGATCCGCCGGGGCTGTGGTCGGGGTTCCAGGGGTTGCGCGTGGGGCCGTAGGCGAGGGGTTCGGTTGTGGCGACGAGGCCCAGCTCCGGCGTGTTGGTGCGACCCACGTTGATGAAGCCCGCCTGTTTGTAGCGGATGACGAGGTTTGAGTCGGAGTCGGCGGTGAACCCGGCGTCCTTCAGGGCCTGCATCCCGCCGTGCTGGGGCTGGCCGGCCTCCTCGGCCCAAAGGTCCTTTATGAGCATCGGAACGCCTCGGAACGGCCCCGTGGGGAGGTCGTCGGAGGCTGCCAGCTCCAGGGCCTGTTCGAACTGGCGGTGGATGACCGCGTTCAGGTCTCCGTCGAGACGCTGTATGCGGTCGATCGTGGCCTGCACGGCCTCGACCGCCGATAGGTCTCCGGCGCGGATCATGGAGGCCAGCCCAACGGCGTCGACCCGGGCCAGGTCGTCGTCGTGGGTGGCCTGTCGGTTATCAGGCTGGGTGGCGTCGTCCATGGTGCTGGACCGTACCGGTGGCAGCGATGGCAGCCCGGGTCGGGGTGCCTAATCGCCGGCTTCGGCACGCTCCAGGTAGTTGTAGACGGTGAAGCGGCTCACCCCGAGGGCCTCGGCTACGTCCTCGACGGACTTCCGGAGCGTGAACGCCCCCCAGTCGTTCAGCAGCGCAACCGCCCCCTGCTTCTGGGACCGGTCCATTTCGACCCACGGGAGTCCGACCTCGTGCTCAGCCGCTGTCAGCAACGTGTCCAGGGCACAGTGCAGGTCGGGTCGCCTCAGGCCACCGACCACCTCGCCCTCCCATTCCAGTGGTAGGTCGGACTCAGTCAGTTCTCCGAGGGCCAAGATGGTGCAGCCGAGGGCATCGGCTATCGGCTGGATCGCCTCCACGAGGGGATGCACGGGCCGGTTCACGCCAGAACCCTAGCCAAGGTAATAAGATTGACAAAATGTTGACGCGGGAGATGTCGGGCGGGAGCATTGCGGGGTGACAATGACCATCGCGCTCACGCTGGACGATGCCTGTGCGGCCCTGGCCGCTGATCCGACCGCGACCGTCCTGGCCGGGGGCACGGATCTCATGGTCCAGGTGAACCGGGGGGACCACAGCATCGGCAACGTGGTGGCGATCGACCGGGTCCCTGAGCTTCGGGGGTGGACCCGCGAGGGGGACGTCCTGCGAATCGGCGCCGGGATGACCTATGCGGACATGGCCGATCCCGGGTTCGGCGCCCTCGCACCGGCCCTTGGCCAGGCCGCCCGTACGGTCGGTTCACCGCAGATACGGGCCACCGGCACCATCGGTGGAAACCTGGCGACGGCGTCGCCGGCCGGCGACATGCTGCCGGTGCTCGTCGCCCTGGATGCCGTGGTCGAACTCCGCTCCTCCGACGGCGAAAGGCATCTTCCCCTCGACGAGTTCGTCGTAGGCGTCAAGGCCAACGCCCTGTCCGCCGGTGAACTGATCGTTGCCGTGAGGGTCCCGGTTCTGCACGGCCACCAGGAGTTCATGAAGGTCGGGCCCCGCAATGCCATGGTCATCTCGGTGGCCTCCCTCGCCCTCGTGGTCGACCCTTCCGGACGGACGGTCCGGGTCGGCCTGGGATCCGTGGCCCCGGTTCCGTTGCGGGCCACCGAGGCCGAGGTGATGATCGGCGGCCGTATTGACTGGGAGGGTGGACGACCGCCCACGGCTGGCGATGCGGATCGGTTCGGCCAGCTGGTGGCCGATGCCGCCCGCCCCATCGACGACCACCGGGCAACGGCCGCCTACCGCAGGCACGTCGTCGGGGTGATGGCCCGTCGCGCCCTGGTCCGGGCCTTCGGCATGGTCGGAGAGGAGGCGGCGTGAGAACCGATCCGTACCGCCTCACCGTCAACGGCCGGCCTGTCGAGGTGGTCGACGGTCATGCCGGTGAGAGCCTCCTGTTCGTCCTGCGGGAACGCCTGGGCCTCCCTGGATCCAAGAACGCCTGCGAGGAGGGGGAGTGCGGGTCCTGCTCGGTCCTCCTTGACGGCGACCTGGTCTGCAGCTGCCTGGTGCTTGCTGCCGCGGCCGCCGATCGCCATGTCGTCACCGTGGAGGGTCTGTCGGATGCCGATGGCGAGGTCGGACCGTTGGCCGACGTGCAACGGGCGTTCGTGGAGGCCGGCGCAGTCCAGTGCGGCTTCTGCACCCCGGGTCTACTCATGGCCGTGGATGCCCTGTTGTGCGAGGAACCGGATCCCGATGACCTGACCGTGCGCGAGGCCATCAGCGGCAACCTGTGCCGGTGCACCGGCTATGGCCGGATCCTGGAAGCCGTGGACCGGGCGGCCGCCATGCGGCGGGAGGCCCGCTCATGAGCGAGGTCCGGGCCACGCAGACTCGTGGGCGGACCCGCCCCTCCGGGATCGGGGAGAGCGTCCGGCGCCCTGACGCGATTCCCAAGGTGACTGGTGCCTTCGCCTTCTCCAGCGACCTCCGGCACGACCGGATGCTCTGGGGCGGCACCCTGCGGTCGCCCCACCCTTCAGCCCGGATCTCGTCGATCGACGTGGGACCGGCGGTGGCCGTGACCGGCGTGCACGCCGTCCTGACGCATTCCGACGTGCCCGGGAGGGCCACCTTCGGCCTGGAGCACCTCGATCAGTCGGTGCTGGCCGGCGATGTGGTGCGCTACGCGGGCGAACCGGTGGCCATCGTGGCCGCTGACCATCCCGACACCGTTCGTCGGGCACTTGACGCCATACAAGTCGAGTACGAGGTGACCGAGCCGCTCGTGGACCCGTCCCGGGCGGAGACGGCCACGCCGATCCACCCGGACGGAAACCTCATCCGTCGCATCCACCTGCGCCACGGCGACCCGTCGGCTGCCGACCGTGAGGGCCTGGTGACGGTGGAGGGCACCTACGAGGTGGGCATGCAGGACCAGGCCTTCCTCGGACCGGAGTCCGGGCTGGCCATTCCGGCCGCCGACGGCGGAGTCGACCTGTTCGTCGCCACCCAGTGGCTCCACGTTGACCGCGACCAGGTGGCCGACTGCCTGGGCATGGACCCCGACCTGGTCAGGCTGACCCTGGCCGGCGTGGGCGGGGCGTTCGGAGCCCGGGAGGACCTCAGCCTGCACGTCCACCTCTGCATGCTCGCCCTGCACACCGGTCGGCCGGTGAAGATGGTCTACTCACGCCACGAGAGCTTCCACGGTCACGTGCACCGGCACCCGGCCCGCATGTGGTACCGACACCATGCCGAGCCCGACGGCACGCTCGTCCGGGTGGAAGCCCGGCTGCTCCTTGACGGCGGAGCGTACGCCTCCTCCAGCGGTGCGGTGATCGCCAACGCCACCTGCTTCGCTGCTGGGCCCTACCGAGTTCCGTCGGCCGACATCGACGGCGTGGTGGTACGAACCAACAACCCACCGTGCGGGGCCATGCGGGGATTCGGGGCGGTCCAGACCTGCATGGCCCACGAGGCCCAGATGGACCGCCTGGCCACCGCCCTGGACATGGACCCGATCGACCTCCGGCTGAAGAACGCGCTGGCACCCGGTGACCGCCTGCTCACCGGACAGGTGTTGACCGGCACGCTCCCGGTGGCCGAGGTCATCCGGACGTGCGCGGAACATCCGTCGGCAGCCGTGAGGTCCGACGAGCCCATGACCAGGCCGGGCGGTGCCGGACGTACCGCCGACGCCGACCACGTGGTGCGTGGCGAGGCGCTGGCCGTCGGGTTCAAGAACCTCATGTTCTCGGAGGGCTTCGACGACTCGTCGGCCGCCCGGTGCGAGCTGCGCGACGGCGTGGTGACGATCACGTGTGCCTGTGCCGAAGTGGGACAAGGCTTCGTGACCCTGATCGGCCAGATCACCAGCGAGGTGCTGGGGGTGGACGAGGTGGTCCTCGCCCCGGTCGAGACCACGGGCATCGGGTCTGCCGGCTCCACTTCGGCCAGCCGTCAGTCATGGATGTCGGGAGGTGCCGTGCAGAAGGCCTGCGAGGAGGTTCGGGCCGCCGTCGTGGCCCGCGTGGCGGTGACCCACGACGTACCGGTCGATGACCTGGTCCTGGTGGAGGGTCGGGTGGAGTCGCTCTCCGGGAGCGTGTCGGTGGACCTGGCCGAAGCCACCGCGGAACCGTTGTCGGCCGACGTCGTCTATCGCCACGCCCCGACGTCGCCGCTGGATCATGACGGCCAGGGCGATGCGCACGTCTCGTTCGCGGTCTCCGCCCACCGGGCCATCGTCGACGTGGACCCGGACCTCGGCCTCGTGCGGGTCGTGGAGCTGACCACCTCCCAGGACGTGGGACGGGTGCTGAACCCGGTCCAGGCCGTCGGACAACTGGAGGGTGGCGCCGCTCAGGGTGTCGGGCTGGCCGTCATGGAGGAGGTCTTGGTCGATGGCGGCCGGATCCGCAACGCATCGTTCACCGACTACCTGGTGCCGACCGCCCTAGACATGCCACCGGTGGAGATAGCGGCCCTCATAGAACAGCCCGAACCGGGGGCACCCTTCGGGGCCAAGGGGATCGGGGAGCCGCCCTGCATCTCTTCGACCGCCGCGGTGGTCGGTGCCCTGCGCCACGCCACGGGCCTGGAGTTGGCCCGTGTACCGGTACGCCCGGCCGACATTGCCCTGGCCGAAGCACAGGCGGGAGTCGATCGGTGAGCGACCTGCACATCGACGGGGATCGGCTGGTGCGCCGCATCAACGACCTGGCCACCATCGGTCCGATCGAGGGGGGCGGCTCCTGCCGCCTGGCCCTGACCGACGAGGACAGGGACGGCCGTGACCTTGTCGTGGCCTGGATGACCGACCTGGGCCTGGACATCAGCATGGACGGCATCGGCAACGTCGTGGGCGTGCGGCCTGGGCGCACCGACGGCCCCCCGATCATGACCGGGAGCCACATAGACACCGTCCGGACGGGCGGCCGCTACGACGGCAACCTCGGGGTGCTGGCAGGCCTCGAGGTGATCGAGACCCTCGAACAGCACGGGATCACGACGGAGCATCCCTTCGCGGTCGCCTTCTTCACCGACGAGGAGGGCGCCCGGTTCCAACCGGACATGCTCGGCAGCCTCGTCTACGCGGGCGGCATGGGGTTGGAGGAGGCCCTGGACGTCGTGGGTATCGACGGAGCGGTCCTGGGCGAGGAGCTGGACCGAATCGGCTACCGGGGAACCTCGCCGTGCCCCGGCTCCGCCCCCCGGGCATTCGTGGAGCTCCATGTTGAGCAGGGGCCCGTGCTGGAGGCCGATGGTGTCACGATCGGGGCCGTGACCGGGGTGCAGGGAATCTCATGGACGGAGCTGGCCATCACCGGCCAGTCCAACCATGCGGGCACCACGCCCATGGACCTTCGCCACGACCCCGGCTACGTGGCGGCGCTGATCGCCTCCTACGTGCGCCAACTGGCGATCCGGATGGGTGGCCGCCAGGTGGCCACCGTCGGGAGCCTGGAGCTCCACCCGAACCTGGTCAACGTCGTCGCCGCCAGCGCCAGGCTGACGGTGGACCTCCGCAACACGGATGAGGCCCTCCTGGGGGAGGCGGAGGCCGACCTGGCCCGGTTCGTGGCCGAAGCCGCGGCCGCCGAGGGAGTGACCGTAGAGGAGCGCACGCTGGCCAGGTTCCAGCCGGTGGCGTTCGACGACAGGGTGGTCGACACCGTCGCTGCGGTCGCCGCCGAGCTGGGCCACTCCGTGAAGCGGCTTCCGTCGGGTGCCGGACACGATGCCCAGATGATGGCCCGACTCTGTCCGACCGGCATGGTCTTCGTACCCAGTCGCGACGGCATCAGCCACAACCCGGCCGAGTACACCGAGCCTGACGACCTGGTGGCCGGCGCCGACGTCCTACTGGGGAGCATGCTGGCACTGGACGCGATGGACCTCTCGACGACCGGCGCTCCGGACGGGAGTGGCGGGGCTTCGACCGACGGGGCGGAGGGCGCACCATGAGCCGGGTGTTGACGGTGGGCGCAGCGCAGATGGGTCCGATCCAGCTGGCCGACGCCCGACCCGAGGTGGTGGAGAGGCTCGTGGCGCTGCTTCGCTCCGGTGCTGCGGCAGGTTGCGACCTGGTGGTGTTCCCCGAGCTGGCCCTCACCACCTTCTTTCCCAGATGGTGGGTGGACGACTTGGCCGACGCCGACCACTTCTACGAGACCGAGATGCCGGGCCCGGACACCCGACCCCTCTTCGACGAGGCCAGGCGCCTGGGGGTGGGGTTCCACCTCGGCTATGCAGAGCTGACGTCGGCCGGCCACCGCTACAACACGGCGATCCTCGTCGAGCGGGACGGTTCGATCGTCGGCCGGTACCGCAAGGTGCACCTGCCGGGCCACTCCGAGCACGAGCCGTGGCGGGCCTTCCAGCACCTGGAGCGGTACTACTTCGAGGCGGGCGACGGCTTCGCCGTGCACGGGGCGTTCGGCGGGGTGGTCGGCATGGCCATCTGCAACGACCGCCGCTGGCCCGAGACCTACAGGGTGCTCGGACTCCAGGGGTGCGAGCTGGCCCTCATCGGATACAACACGCCCATCCACTACGCCCCGGATCCTGCCCAGGACCGCCTGCAGGGATTCCACAACCACCTCGTCCTGCAGTCCGGCGCCTACCAGAACGGCATGTGGGTCGTCGGCGTGGCCAAGGCCGGCGAGGAGGAGGGGTGCGCCTTGCTGGGGGAGAGCGCCATCGTCGCCCCATCGGGCGAGATCGCCGCACTGTGCACCACCGACGGTGACGAGTTGGCCGTGGCTGAGGTGGACCTGGACCTGTGCGCCGGGTACACCGGGACGCTGTTCGACTTCCACAGGTACCGCAGGCCCGAGGTCTACGGTCGGATCACCGCCCAGCGGGGGCCGGAGGTTCCTGCCGGTGTCCGTGCGGCCCTGGATGACAACGTGGAGTCCAGCGCAGAGCCGGAAGAGGAAGGCTCGTGACGAGCTTCGAGTTGAACGGAAGGCCGGTAGAGGCCTCCGTCAACCACCCCCACCTGCTGGCCGCCCTGCGCGACGAGCTGGGCGTCACCTCGCCCAAGGACGGCTGTGCGCCGTCGGGTCAGTGCGGCTGCTGCACCGTGCTGGTCGACGGGAAGGCCAGGATCGCCTGCCAGACGTCGATGGAGAAGGCCGATGGTGCCTCGATCACGACCCTGGAGGGCCTGCCGGACGCTGAGCGGGAACGTTACGCCACTGCCTTCGCCGCACATGGCGCCCTGCAGTGCGGCTTCTGCACGCCGGGCATCGTCATGCGCGCCAAGGCCCTCGTGGACAAGAAGGGCACCGCCCTGACCCGTGACTATGCGTCCCGCCACCTGGGCGCCCACCTCTGCCGGTGCACCGGCTACGTGAAGATCCTGGACGCAGTTGAATCCCTGGCATCGGGCGAGATCCCGGTGGCCATGCCCCGCGGCGGCATCGGGACCAGCGGGGTGAAGGTGGAGGCCACCGAGCTGAGCCTCGGAGACCGCCCCTTCATCGACGACATGTCGCCCGAGGGCCTGCTGCACGCAGCGCTCTGCCTCGCCGACCACGCCCGTGCCGACGTGGTGCGGATCGACACCACGGCAGCAGAAGCCGTCGACGGTGTCCACAGGGTGCTGACAGCCGCCGACATACCGGGGAAGCACCGGGTGGGGATCATCCACACGGACTGGCCGGTGATGATCCCGGAGGGTGGTCGGACCTCCTACCTGGGAGACGTGCTGGCCGTGGTCGTGGCCGATGATCGGGAGACCGCCCGTCGGGCGGCGATGCTGATTGACGTCCAGTTGGCTCCGCTGACCGTCTACAGCGACCCGGTGGTGGCCCTTACGGCTGACGAGGACGCTGTCTGGGGACTGGACGGAAACGTGCTTTCGGTGTCGACGTACGCCCGCGGCGACGTCGAGGCCGCCCTGGCCGGCTCGGCCCACGTCGTCGAAGAGGTCTTCCAGACCCAGCGCATCGAGCACGCCTTCGTGGAGCCCGAGTCCACCCTCGCCGTTCCGACAGGTGACGGCGGACTGTACGTCTACTCCGGCGGACAGGGCGTCTGGGATGACCGCAACCAGATCGCATCGGTGCTCGGCGTCGACACCGACCTGATCACCGTCGAGCTGGTGTCCAATGGTGGGGCCTTCGGCGGCAAGGAGGACATGTCCAACCAGGCCCACACGGCTTTGGCCGCCTGGCTGCTGGAGCAGCCCGTGAAGTGCACGTTGTCGCGCGAGGAATCGCTCCTCATGCACCCCAAGCGCCATCCGATCCGGATGGCCTACCGGGCGGGCTGCGACGCCGAAGGGATGCTGACCGGCCTCTGGGCCCGGATGATCGGCGATTCGGGGCCGTACGCATCTGTGGGGATGAAGGTCCTGGAGCGGGCGGCTGGACACGCCGGCGGCCCCTACCTGCTGCCCACCATCGACGTGGAGGCCACGGCGGTGAGGACCAACAGCCCGATCGGCGGGGCGTTCCGGGGCTTCGGTGCCAACCAGGCCCAGTTCGCCATGGAGGGTGTCATGGACCGCCTCGCCGAGAAGGTGGGGATATCCGGATGGGAGATCCGGAGCCGCAACGTCATCACGCCCGGTGCCGTCTGGGGTCCCGGCCAGATCATGGATGACGGCTGCCTCGGCGCCCGGGCCTGCCTGGACGACGTGAAAGAGGCCTACGACGACGCGGTGGCCGGCGGCCTGCCGGTCGGCCTGGGCCTGGGCCTGAAGAACTCCGGCCTCGGCAACGGCTTCAAGGAGATAGCCAGGGCTGTGGTGCACTTCCGCCACGACGGACGGATCGAGATTCGGCACTGCTGGACTGAGATGGGCCAGGGCATCGACACCGTGGTCGTACAGGTGGCCGTCGAGGAACTCGGCGTAGACCCCGACCTGGTCGACGTGATCGTGGACACCACCAGGGAACTGGGTGCCGGCCAGACCACCGGCAGCCGCGGGACGCTCATGGGGGCCGGCTCCGTCGCCGATGCCTGCCGGGTCGCCATCGCCGACGGTTGTCGGACCGGCGTCGACTACCAGGGCGAATACCGGGTGGACTGGACGAACTCGATGAGCGATGGGGTGGAGAACCCGATCATCCACTCCACGTTCGGGTACGCCGCCCAGATGGTGGTTCTGGACCCGGAGACAGGTGACGTGGACCTGGTGGTGGCCGCCCACGACGTGGGCCGGGCCGTCAACCCGATGCTCTGCGAGGGCCAGGTCGAAGGGTCGGTCCACATGGGACTTGGCTACGCCCTCACCGAGGGATTCCCGGCCGACGCCGATGCCCGGCCGTGCAACGAGACCCTCCGCAGCCTCGGCATCATCCGCCCCAAGGACATGCCGGACGTCGACGTGCGCCTGATCGAGTCGCCACAGCCTGACTCGCCCTACGGCATCAAGGGCGTGGGCGAGATCGGCCTGGTGCCGACGGCCGGGGCCGTGGCCGCCGCTCTGCACGCCCACGACGGTGAGTGGCGTCACAGCCTGCCGATGACCGCTCCCGGCCAGCAGGAACACTGGGCCGACTGGGACGGACGTGGAGCCTGATGGCTGCTGACATCGGATCAGGCCTGGCCCCGAACCAGACGCCGGGCCTGGTCTGCGCTCACCACCACCTCTACTCGGCGCTGGCGCGCGGCATGCCCGCGCCGCCGCGTACCCCGTCCGGTTTCGTAGAGATCCTGGAGATGGTGTGGTGGCGCCTGGACCGGGCGCTGGACCTGGAGTCGATCCGGTGGTCGGCGATGCTGGGTGCCCTGGAGGCCCTCGAGCGGGGTTGCACGGCGGTGATCGATCACCACGAGTCGCCAGAGGCCATCGAGGGTTCGCTGACGGTCATCGCCGATGCCTGCGCCGAGGTGGGGGTCCGGGTGAACTGTGCCTACGGGATCACAGATCGGCACGGAGCCGATGGAGCACTCCGGGGCCTGGCGGAGAACGAACGGTTCCTGAGCGATGGGGGTCGCGGGATGGTCGGCGTGCACGCGGCCTTCACCTGCACCGACGGAACCCTGGAGGCTGCCGCCGGCCTGGCGGCGGACATGGGCGTGGGCGTCCACGTACACGTTGCCGAGGGGCCCGGGGACGCAGACGCTGTGGACCGACTCCGAGACCTGGCCGCCGACGACTGGATGCTCGTCCACGGTGTCCACCTTCCCGACGACCACGGCCTGGCCGGGACGATGGTCCACAACCCGCGGTCCAACATGAACAATGCCGTCGGCTACGCCCGCCCCGCCCGATTCGCCAACCCGATGGCGCTGGGTTCCGACGGCATCGGTGCCGACATGCTCGACGAGTTCCGGCTGGCCTACGTGCGACACCGGGAGGATGACGTGACCGCCTCGCCGGAGGTGGCCTGGGGCTGGCTGGCCACCGGCTGGGACCTCTTCCCCGAGGCCCGTTCCGACCGGGTGACCTGGTCGTATGCGGACATGGACCCGTGGCACCTGGCCTTCACCACGGGCGTGGGGCCACTCACCGTGGAGGTGGACGGCGAGCACGTGCTGGTCGACGGACGCCCCACCCGCGTGGACCCCGACGAGATCAGGGCCCGGGCCGCCGAGGAGGCGGTGCGCCTGCACCGCCGGATCGACGACGCATGAACTCTGACGATGACTTCCAGAAGGTGAGGAACCGATGACCCGGCTGGCCATCTACATGCAGGATGCCCACCCGATACCGGAGGCGATCCAGTACGTCCGGTACGCCGAGGAACGCGGCTTCGAGGCCGTCTGGCAGGCCGATTCGCGCCTCGTCCGCGATGCCGTCGTGCCAATGGCGGCGTTCGCCGCCAACACCGAGACCATCACGATCGGCTCCGGCGTAGTGGACTGCTGGACCCGCAACCCGGCCCGGCTGGCATCCACCTTCTCGACGTTGGACGACCTGGCACCGGGGCGGATCATCCTGGGCATCGGCGCCTGGTGGGAGCCGCTGGCCTCCAAGGTCGGTGTTGATCGCCGTAGGCCGCTGTTGGCCATCCGGGAGACCGTGGAGGCCTGCCGGGCCCTGCTGGCCGACGAGACGGTGACCTACCACGGCGAGTTCGTGCACCTTGACGGCGTCGAGCTGGACTACGTCTACCAGGAACGCCGACCCAAGGACGTCCCGATCTACATCGGCGCTACCGGCGACAAGATGCTGGAGCTGACCGGTGAGATCGCCGACGGCGTGGTCCTGAACTACCTGGTGTCGCCCGAATACAACCGGCGGGCCATGGACCGCCTGGCCGATGGTGCGGCCCGCGCGGGTCGGTCGATGGACGACCTGGACCGCCCACAACTGGTGGTGTGCTCGGTGGCCGAGACCCGCGCCGAGGCCCTGGACGGAGCTCGCCTCATGGTCACCCAGTACCTGGGCCAGCAGCCGCACATCATGAAGGCCTCCGGAGTACCCGAGTCGCTGCTCGATGAGATCGGCAGGGTGCTGACCTGGCCGGCCACCCACGAACAGGTCGAGGCCGCCTCGAAGTTGGTACCCGACGACATCGTGCAGATGATCTGCGCGGCGGGCACCGCCGACGAGGTGCGCGAGAAGGTCGCCCAGTACATGGCCGACGGCTGTACCTGCCCGATCCTGTACCCGCTGGGCCCCGACGTCCGCCTCATGATCGACACGTTCGCCGGTTGGACCCCGTGAGCCGACCGACGATGCGAGGCTGGTCGGCGTGAGCGACAGGCAGGTGCTGTGGGGCCGGTGGGCATGAGCCGCCGGCTGGTGCTGCGGGGGGCCCGTCACCCGGGTGACGTGGCCATCGCCGACGGCCGGATCGTGGGAATGGGGACCATCGCTGCCGAGCCGGGGGACGAGGTGGTCCGCTGCGACGGCGACATCGTCACCGCCGGCCTGGTCAACACCCACCACCACCTGTACCAGTGGATGACCCGGGGCCGGGCCGTCGGGTGCGACCTCTTCGGGTGGCTGGTCGAGCTGTACCCGGTCTGGGGTCGGCTCTCGGTCGACGACGTGCGGGCCGCTGCTGTCGTGGGACTGGGCGAGCTGGCGGCCACCGGCTGTACCACGGCATCGGACCACCACTACCTGGTGCCCCGTGGCGACGACACCGTATTCGACGCCATCGTGGACGCCGCACGCCAGGTTGGCATTCGACTGCACCTCTCCCGCGGGTCGATGGACCTGGGGGAGAGCAGGGGCGGGCTACCACCCGACCACGTGGTGGAGGACCGCGACGCCATCCTGGCCTCCACCGAGTCGGTGATCGCCCGCCATCACGACGGCGAGATGGTCCACGTCACCGTGGCGCCGTGCAGCCCCTTCTCGGTCACCTCCGGGCTGATGGTGGAGTCGGCGGAGCTGGCCCGACGCCACGGGTTGCGCCTCCATACCCACCTCTGCGAGACGGTCGAGGAGCAGGAGCACTGCCTGGAACGGTTCGGTCGCCGACCGGTCGAGATGCTGGACGAGTGGGGCTGGCTGGGCGACGACGTGTGGCTGGCCCACGGGATCCACATAGACGACGACGAGATGGCCCGACTCGGGTCCGCCGGCACCGGCGTGGCCCACTGTCCCTCCTCCAATGCCCGGATGGCGGCCGGCATGTGCCGGGTCACCGACCTGAGGGCCGCCGGCTGCCCGGTAGGCCTCGGCGTGGACGGCGTTGCCTCCAACGAGGCGGGAGGCCTGTTCGGGGAGATGCGACAGGCCCTCTACACGGCTCGGCTCCGGGAACTCCGTCCGGACGCCCTCATGCCGGCTGACTTGGTCGAGATGGGCACGCGGGGTGGTGCCCGGTGCCTGGGCATGGACGACGTGGGATCGCTGGAGGTCGGCATGCGGGCCGACCTGGCCGTCTGGCCGGGAGACGACCTGGGCGACATGGTCGATGCTCTCACCGCCCTCGTGCTGGGCCCGGACCGCAGGGTCAGGCACCTCTTCGTAGAGGGTCGGATCGTGGTTGCCGACGGGGAGGTGGCTGGCACCGACCTTGCGGCCGCCCACCGCGACCTGGCCGAGCGCTCCCGCCTCCTATGGGAGTCCTGAACGGCGTACGCACCGACGGTCCTGATGGGCCATGATGCAGGCGTGCAGATCGACGCAGAGTTCACCATCGAGCCCTTTGTCGAGGGATCGCCGGGCCCGCACGTCCGGGAGGCCATCGACGTGGCTGAATCAGCCGGGCTGACGGTTGAGGTGGGACCGTTCGGCACCGCTCTCAGCGGGGAGTCCGGGACGGTGCTGGACACTGTGGACGCGGTGGTCCGGTCGGCCATTGCCAACGGTGCCACCCGCGTCTCGCTGCAACTCACCGTCGCCTGACCGGCGGCTTACGTGTGGGCAACGAGGAAGCGGCGTCCGGTCTCATGTGGCATGCTGCCGACCGTGCTGCGCTCGGAAATCCAGGACCATTGGGGTCCGGACCGGTTCGGCCGGAGGGGAACCAAAGTGAGACGTAATCTATTCGGCTTGATGGCCGTCGTCCTGGGCCTTTCGCTTGTCGCCGCCTCATGCGGGTCGGACGACGACAACTCAACCAAGGCGGCCTTCATCTACGTCGGACCTGTCGGCGATGCCGGCTGGACGTACGCCCACGATCAGGGCCGTCTGGCGGCGGCCGCTGCGACCGGCGTGGAGACCGCATTCGTCGAGACCGTCCCGGAGGGCACCGCCGACTTCGGCAACTACGCCCGTGACTTCATTGAGCAGGGCTTCAACCTCATCATCGGCACCTCGTTCGGCTACATGGACGACATGGAGGCCCTGGCCGAGGAGTTCCCGGACGTCGTGTTCGACCATGTGTCGGGCTACAAGGCCAACGGGACCAACTTCGGCAACACGTTCGGCCGTATGTACGAGCCCCGCTACCTGTCAGGCATGGTCGCCGGTTCGGCTACGTCCTCGGATCTCATCGGGTACGTGGCCGCCTTCCCGATCCCTGAGGTGATCCGGGGCATCAACGCCTTCACCCTCGGCGTGCGGGAGGTCAACCCCGACGCCCAGGTCGAGGTGGTCTGGACCAGCACCTGGTTCGATCCGGTGGTGGAGGGCGATTCCGCCCAGGCCATGCTGGACAAGGGTGCCGACGTGATCGCCATGCACCAAGATTCCACGGCAGCCGGCGAGAAGGCCGAGGCGGCAGGCGCCCGCTGGGTGGCCTACAACTCGGACATGAGCGCACATGCCCCAGCGGCACACCTCACCGCTCCGGTCTGGAACTGGGGCCCGCGCTACACCGAGATCATCGGGCAGGCCACCGACGGCACCTACGAGGGTGGCTACTACTGGGGTTCGATGGCCGACGGCGTCGTCGACCTGGCACCCATTGCCGCCGATGTCGACGCAGCCGTGAAGGCGGCGGTCGCCGAGCGGAAGCAGCAGATCATCGACGGTTCCTTCCACCCGTTCCAGGGTCCGATCAACGCCCAGGATGGCAGCGTCTACGTAGCGGCAGGTGACGTCCTGGACGACGGCACCATGCTCAGCATGGACGTATTCGTCGAAGGGGTGATCGGTTCACTCGGCTGATTCCCACCTCCTGACGTAGCCGGCGCCGGCGGGGACGACCCGCCGGCGCCGTCACGTCCGGTTGCCAGTGGCGGCCCCGACACCGGATGATCCGATGAACCCACCCCTCGACGATGCCCCGCCGGCACCGGCGGTCGAACTGAGCGGCATCTGGAAGCGCTTTCCCGGGGTGGTGGCCAACGCAGGTGCACACCTGAAGGTCCGGACCGGCACGGTGCACGCCGTCCTCGGAGAGAACGGCGCCGGGAAGTCGACGCTCATGAACGTGCTGTCGGGCGTCTACCGGCCAGACGAGGGAGAGGTCCGGATCGACGGCGTCGTCCACCACTTCCGCTCGCCATCCGATGCGCTGGCTGCCGGAGTGGGGATGGTCCACCAGGAGTTCCGACTGGTGCCGTCGTTCACCGTTGCCGAGAACGTGGTGCTGGGCGCAGCAGAGCGCATCGTCCGTCGCCCGACCGTGGAGTCGGCGGTCGCCGAGCTGGCTGAACGCTTCGGGCTGGCCACAGAGCCTGACCGTCCGGTCTGGCAGCTCTCGATGGGTGAGCGCCAACGCGTCGAGATCCTGAAGGCACTCTGGCGCGACGCCCGCATCTTGATCCTGGACGAGCCGACGGCGGTGCTCACCCCCGGAGAGGCCGACGAGTTGGGCCGCATCCTGCGACACATGGCCGACGACGACCGCACGGTGGTCTTCATCAGCCACAAGCTTCACGAGGTGACCGGCTTCTGCGACGAGGCCACGGTGCTCCGTGGTGGCGAGACGGTCGCAGCCTCCTTGCCGGTGTCCGAGACTGACTCCTCGGCGCTGGCGGGGCTCATGGTGGGTTCGTCACCGGTGATCAGCGAACGTCCGCCACCGCTGGTGGCCGGTGGGTCGAAGTTGGAGGTCGTCGGCCTGCGGTGCCTGGACGACCGGGGCCTCCAGGCATTGCACGGTGTCGACCTGACGGTCCGCGCCGGTGAGATCGTCGGCATAGCCGGGGTGGCCGGGAACGGACAGCGCGAGCTTGCCCAGGCCATCGCCGGGCTGCGTCCGACAACCGGTGGAACCGTGCACATGGACGGGATGGATCTCACGGCGGCGACCCCACGCCAGCGGTTCGGAGCCGGGCTGGGCTACATACCTGAGGACCGGATGGGTGTGGGTCTGGCTCCGCGCCTGAGCGTCACCGATAACGCCATACTCCGTACCTACTCCATCCACAGGCGCGGTCCGTTTCTGGATCACGAGGCGGCCGTGGCGCACTGTCGGGACCTCGTGGAGCGCTTCGCAGTGCGTACCGGACCGCTCGAC